>Ga0307515_10010917_pt1 | contig 17326 bp, 2 predicted proteins | sample 17_EM_MG_FD_194513 | JGI IMG/M metagenome (GOLD analysis project Ga0307515, IMG submission 194513) | Populus trichocarpa ectomycorrhiza microbial communities from riparian zone in the Pacific Northwest, United States - 17_EM | ecosystem: Host-associated > Plants > Roots > Unclassified | place...
AATTGTACTTAGTGTACTGTAGAGCTTATATACGTTATTAATAAAGCCATTAACTAGCTCCTTTATTAAGAGTCCTATTACTAGAATAAGGTATTATATTTTAGTTAGGCGGTCTATAATAATAAGGATATATTTATATGCCTTACCATAGCGTTAGTATACCAGCAGCGTTATAATATAGTTAATTAAGATATCGGTCCATGGGTAAGTAGGTAATTTTAGTAGCTTTAGGAAACCAGGCGGGGTAAAACAGGGAGTTTTAGTATAAAAGTATAGGGTATAGTCTTTAACAAAGGTAGCTGTAAACTAGGAGATTCCTAGCCACCAGTATATTTAGTTTAAGAGGTTAAAAGTCTTAACCTAGCTGGGGTAACTAGTGGGGCTACTACTATAAGAGCGATAGGTAACTTCTAGGTGGAGGTCTAGGGTATTAGAGACGAAGAAATATTAGCGGAAGTAGATCTGTCCGTTAATAATACTATATTCTAACTTATTGTAATTAAGTAATTTCTTAACCTTCTTTAGTTAACGGCAAGCTTTCCGATTACGTAGGGCTGCTACTATATTTCTTATAAGTTTGTTCTCCTAGTATTCTAGCTAGATTAACTTATCTAGTAACTTTTTAGCTATTTTAGGGTCTAGAGCGGCTATAAACTCTACGTCGTTAGAGTTACGGAACTTATATAGTAATTCTTTTAAAATTATAGGGTTAACTTTCTAGGGCAGTATAATAACTTAGGCTTAGTAGCGGAGGCGTTTATTATTAGTGTCCTTAGGCCTTATTCCTAGTAGCCAGCTTAGAGCGTTAGGGAGCGTAGCTTTACTGCTAGGTTTGTATATAATTACAAAGTTAAACTATAAAAGGAACTCTACCTACTAGACTTAGCGCTAGTTTAGCTGCTTAGTAGTTATAAACGTCTGTAGGTTCTTATAGTTAGTAATAATTTTAAACGGCTCCTTAGTCTCTTATAGCTTAGGACGCTATTCCTCTAAAGCCTTAATAATAGCTAAGAGTTCTTTATTATAGATCTTATAGTTATACTTTAGCGTAAAGTGCTTTACGGAGAAGAATATAACCAGTCTTAATTTTCCATTATTATTATATTGAGAAAGGACTCCACTAGAAGCCTAATTTAATATATCTGTCTTTACTACTATTTTCTTTATATAGTTATAATATGCTAGTACTAGTGTTAAAGTAAAGGCTCCCTTAAGGGCCTTAAACAATTTAGCTTATTTTAGTCCCTATAGCCATCTAATATCCTTCTTTAAAAGTTTTATTATAGGTGTAGCAATAGTAGAGTAGCCTTAGATAAATTATTAGTAGAAGTTCGCGAAGCCAAGAAATCATTATAGTTTTTTAATTAATGTTAGGTTCTTCTATTTCTGTAAGGCCTATACCTTCTTAGGGTCTATAGTTATGCTATTAGTTAAAATAATTAAGCCAAGGTATTTTATTTTAGTAGAGTAGAATTTAAACTTATTAATATTAATCTAAAGTCCAGTATTACCGAGTTTTTAGATAACTTTATTTATATACTTAGTATGCTTAGCGTGTGTTTTAGAAAAGATAAGAACGTCGTTAAGGTAGGTAGTATAGTAGTCGTTAAGGGCGTTATATAAAATATAGTTAATATAGTTTTAGAATATAGTGGGTGCGTTATAGAGGCTAAATAGTATAACTAGTATCTTATAGAGTCTAAACCGGGTAATAAATGCTATAAACTACTTATAGCCCTTTATAATCTAAATTTAGTTAAACGCAGCAATTATATTAAGTTTAGTAAAATATTTAGCACTATAAAGTGCGTTAAGTGTCTTACGGATTAGTAGCAGTAGGTATCAATTCTTAATAGTAACTATATTTAGGCCTTAGTAGTTATAGTAGATTTATATATTACTGCTAGGCTTAGTAGTAAGAAGGAGTGGTATAGTAGCTAGTAAGGTTAATTTGCGGATAAAACCCTTATTTAGTATCTTATTAATTTACTTCTTTATATACCTAAGTTTAGCAGGTAAGAGTGGTCTATTTTTATAGTATAGGGCCTAGTTTCTGGGAGTGATCTTAATTTTATAGTCCTATAGTCGGTAAAGGGGCAGCTTATTTATATTTTTAGGGAGAAAGTGCTTAATATATTTACTAAACTCCTTTAGTAGGCGTTATAGAATGTCTTTGTGGGTTAATCCTAGTTTACCTTTTAGGAATTTTTTAATATTAGTGTTAACTATCTTCCAATGTAAAAGCTTGGGTTTAGTTTTTAAATTTGTTTTAAGGAAGTTGTAAAAATAGGAGGGGAGTACTTTATGGGCTTTCTTTATTGTATAGTTGCCTTCTACTAGCCGGCGGAAAGACCTTTCTAATAGGTTCGGTACTTCTATTAGGCCTATAGGTAGCTCTTTAAGTAGCTGTTAGTACTTATCTTATTTAACTAGTTCTACTAGCTCCACTATATAGATCCTTATTACCTTTACGTCTTTTTATTTATAGAACTGGGTAAAATTAATAGCATAAGTGTATTTAATATTGTCTCGGTTGGGGCGTGTCTAGTTCTCTAGTGCTATAGCTAGGCTAGTATAGCTTAGTTGGCCTAGGGGGGTAGAAATAAGGCGGTGGCTTTATACGGTACGCGTGGGAAATAGGTATAAGGTTAGGCGTTATGGTAGCGCAGTTTCTATTATTTGGGTCTTAGTAGTTCTATAGCTAGTTCTTACTATAACGCGAGCTATAGTGTGCGTATATAGTATATAGCTTAGTTCTAAATATTAGGCTAGGCGGCTAGGGTTTAAATAGTACCTAGGTTAGGGTTAAATTCTTAGTAGTAGCGGCGTGAAGCGAACCTTCTTTCTTAGTCTTAGTAAGGCTAGCTAGCCTATTATTTTGGTCTTAAGTACTAGGGTAGTCTAGTCTTCTACTATTTTGTTTCTTTGCAGCTATATAGGCTCCCCTTTATTAGGAACGTCTTCTACTATTAAGGCTTTATATATAGTTCTAGGCACTAGGCTTAGTGGTATTAAGTATCTATATAGGGTTTCCCTACTAACGTTGGTTATCCCTTACGGGAGGTAGTACCTAGAGTAGTAGTCTAAGTTAAAGCAGATTTTAAGTTTCCTAAAGCTAGGATAGGGCTTATGCTTCTAAAGCTAGGGTATACCTAAGATAATTAGGGTAGTAGGCGAGAGTTTGGTAATAAAAAAGAGTATAGCTTTAGTATAGAGGCTAATTAATATTTAGGCGGTAAAGTAGTCCGTAATAAGCGAAGTTAAAATACTATTTATAAGGCGTAGTAGCCTAAATACTAGCAGCTTCTTAGTTATAATGTTATACTTTTTTATAATAGACTCTGTGTTAGCAAATGCCATTATAGTACTACTAGAGTCCACTAGGCTTACTATATTAATATAAACTTAGGGGTATAGGTTATATAATAAGGAGAGTTGGGTTTAAATAAGGATTAATTTCTTATTACTATTTACTAATTTAAGATTAAGTAGCAGTTTACTAATAGAAAGAACTAATTAATCTAGTAATAGGGACCTAATCTTCTCGTCTTCCTCCTTATATGGTTTAAACCCTTAAACGCAACTTAGTCTAAGGGTTTACCTTTTAATAACTAGGGTATAGGGCTATCTTAGTAGGGTAGTCTAGTGTCTATCTAGCTAGCGGTATTAGTCTTAGTTTTAGTTAGGGTATAGGAAGATAATACCTCGCTAATAACGTGGCCGTGTTTATATTTGCTAGCGCGAAGTCGCTAATACTAGGCGTTATTAACGGGTTAGGCTTCTATATAGGGTATTATTTAGAGTAACTAAGCCGTAGGGTTAAAGGGGGGGGTTGTCCGCTGTGGCTATAATAGGCTCCGTGGTTACCGCGTCTATAATAGACTCCACAGTCGCTATATCCGCAGTTATTAGTTTATATTATTTAATAGGGTGGTATTAGAACTAGGTTTACTATCTTAGCGGGGTTATAGGCATTCTTTTAGTGGCTAGGTAGGCTATAGGTAAGGTATAGTCTATTATTAATATAGCGCTTACGCTCTATGTTTAAGATTTTATTAAGGTCTATAGATTCTTTAGTTACTGCTAGGGTTAGGGTTAATATAGGGGCAGGGGCTTAGGCAGGTAGGTAGTGGTTAGCGTTCTTCTTAAGGTTAGCTTAGTATATATAATTTGCAAGGTTCTTAGTAAATATATTTATCTACTTACTCTATCTTATATAGTTACTATTATTAATTTTATAGGTAAGTCTAAGTACTAGCTTTTCTATCTTTAAAGAGATAAACTTTTAGAGTAGGTTTACTTTCTATTTGTTTGTCTTCTTAGCGCGAACTATTAGCTTATTAAGCTCTCCCTTCTAGGACTAGTAATTACGCTCGCCCTAGGGGAAATAGTTAAGCTTGTTCTTTATAACCTAGGTTATATTAAGGACCTTATAGTAGGTAGTAAGGTCTTTAAGCATATCTTCCTTAGTAGGCCATTTCTACGCAGATATATTGTTTGGGTTCTTATATATAAGCTTTAAGCCCTACTTAATAAACTTATAGGCTTTATTCTTTAGTATATCTAAGATATAAAAGATCTGGGACTAAACTATATTAAAGTAATTCTAGTCCTAGTTAAAGACTCTCTTAATCTTAATATGCTAGGTTTTAAAATTAGCTTATTATTCTAGTAGGGTGCCTTTTCTGCTAAATATTAGCGGGTCTTTAGATCTCCGTTTTTTCTGCTAGGTTACTACCGTTATTATAGGGGTTAATTATTTTAGAATAGTAATAGTCTCTACTTAGGAGTTAATAGTTCCTATCTAGGAAGCGATAAGGGTACTAAGGTTTTTATTAGCTTTTTTATTGGCGGTATTTGTGTTATATATATACTATAATCCTACTTTAATATTATTAAGGAACTTATTGGTATAGTTAATAAGGGTAAGGTAAGCTTTACTAGGCTTAAAGGTCTTAGTGTATAGTAGGGAGCGGCGGATTATCTATGCGATATTAGGGTATATTTCTATAAAGAGGTCTATAAAAACGTTATGGGGGTTTTAGGTTTTAGCTATTTCGGCGTCGTTAGTATCGCCTATCTAGGCGCTAAGTAAAAACTAAGGATTGTTTTAGGACTATACTAGGGACATATTGGTTTTAGTAGAGGCGTATATAGGTTATAATTGCTTTAGGGTAGAGGTTAATTAGCTAGGGTATAAGGAATTAGTAATTGCAATAGGGCGTAAATTAAAGATACTATAAACTGTTACAGTACTGTAATAAAGTAGACTAAATAACTACGTTATAGTATAAAGAGGGAAAGAAGGTAGAAAGGGGGTATTGTATATAAATAGTAGGGCCGGCCGCTAAGTCACTAGTAGTGGGCTAGCTAATAGTAGGAAATAGTACAAGATAGTATAAAATAGTATGCGTTAGGTCAGTGCCGTGACATATCCTCTATACGTGTCTACCTTATAAATTAGTAGCTTAATATTCCTATATACTAGTTCTAGTATTATAATATACTATATAGGGTAGATTTTTATCTTAGCTAGTAGGTTTAACTTAAATATAACTAGTAAAATCCTTTATATAATTTTAAAAGGTCCTAGTCTAATATAGTCTAACTTTTTACTTAGTTATTAACTCTTGAAATTTTTATGTAGTAGCTATACTTTATCTCCCTCCTTAAGATCTGGTCCCTTAGATCTCTTAGTATTATAATACCTTTTTATTCTTTTTTATACCTTTTTTACTAATTCTATGAGGTCTATATAAAGATTTATTAGTGTCTTTATTCTTTTTTTAGCTATATTACTTGTTTTTTTACTTACCGTAGTAATAATAATATTCTTAGCTTATATCCATAATTTGCCTTAAATAGTAATATGCCTATTTCTTTCTGTAGTGTTATAATATATATAAACTATATAACTAGTAATAACGATACCTAATTATTCTATATATAATTAATATAATATCTTAGATACTATTCTAGTATCTAATTTAATCTTTCTGTTTAACCGTCTGTCTGCGGGTAATATGCGGTAAAAGTTACTGCTTAAACTCCTTATTCCGCTAAGAATACCTCCTAAAATACTACTACGAATCTTAGATCTCTATTTAATATAATTTTACTTAGTGCTCTATATTTTGCGAACACTTCTTTAATATAGATTCTAGCAATATCTTCTGCTAAGATTTCTTCTGTGTATGCTATAAAGTAGCCCTATTTAGTTAACTTGTTTACTATTACTAAGATTATATTATACTCTTATCTAGTAATAGGATCTCTTAACTTTAGTAACTTAATAATAAAGTCCTATAATATAACCTCCTATAGTCTCTCTGGTATTTTAATAGGTTATAGTTCTTTATATAGCTTATACCTTATTAGTTTATTCTTTTAGCAATCTAGACATTTTTTTATTATTTTTCTTGCGATATTCTAAATTCCGTTAATAATGTATTCTTCTTATAGCCTTAATACTAAGCCTATTACTCTATTATGCCCTTAAGTTATTCCCTTATAAAACCTTCCATAAAATGCTCTGCTATGCTTTTTAGGATATACTTTACTTCTTAATTTTTGTATATATCCATCTATAGATCTTCTAGCTATATTTCTAGAATTCTTTATGCCTAAAAGCTTTCTAGTGTCTTATAGACTTTTTCTAGTTTATTATCCTCTTAAGTTGCTATTAGCTTAGGGTAGTTATATTTAATCTATCTATTCTTATCTCTGCGTAGTATTACTCCTAATAGTTTCTTATTATTTTATAGTTTAACCTTTCTACTAAGTGCGTCTGCTCTTGCATTCTTAGTTCCCTTAATATGCTAAATCTTAAAATGGTATTCTATAAGTATCTTTACCTATCTAACTTATCTCTAATTAAGTTCTTTTATTATTAGGAACCCTATTAGGTTCTTATAATCTATCTTAACTATAAATAGTTTTTCTGCGCCTTATAAAAATACTCTCTATTTTTTAAATGCTATAATTACCCCTAATAACTCCTTATTATAGACGTTATAGTTTAACTTTAGTAGTGTTATCTTTCTACTATAATATAATATTAGGTGCTATATATCCTAGTACTTCTATAGCAAGTATACTCCTAATATATCGTCTAATGTATTTGTTTCCACAACCGTATCTAATCCTAGTTAATAAATTTTAAGGATTGACTCCTAGGTAAATAGCTCTTTAAGTTCCTTAAATAGCTCCTTTTATTTATTTCCCTATACCTATAGTTTCTCTTTCTTTATAAGCCTAGTAAATGGTTTAATATTCTTTAACCACTATGCTATAAACCTCCTATAGTAATTGCAAAACCCTAAAAATAACCTTAACTGTGTTATATTCTCTAGTTCTTACTAACTTACTATAGCTTTAATTTTCTTTAGGTCTATACTAATATGACCTAATTTAATAATAAATTTAACGAAATTAGTCTTTCTTATAAAGAACTTATATTTTTTAATTGCTACTAGCATCTATTCTTTCTATAGTCTCTTTAAGACCTATTTAACGTATTCCCCATATTCTTCCTTAGTTATTAAGTAGATAATAATATCATTAAGGTATACTATAATAAACTTATTAAGGTGTTCTTCTAATATACTACTAATTCGTTTCTAAAACGTTGCTAATATATTTATTAACCCAAATTGCATAACTAATGGTTTATATAGCCCTTCTCTTGATTTAAAAGCTGCCTTTTATTTATTGCCTTCCTTAATTTTAATATAATAGTACGCCTATCTTAGATTTATCTTTATAAAGATTTGCGTATTACCTATCTAATTTTAGATCTCGCTAATTAAGGGTAAAGGTTACCTATCCTTTTAAGTAATGCTATTTAACTGTTTATAGTTAATGTATAACCTAAGTTTTCCTTTCTTTTTTAGTATAAATAGTACTAGATAACCTACTAATAACTGCGATAGTCTAATATATCCTTTTCGTAGGTTTTCTTACATAAACTCCTGAAGTGCGCTTGCCTCCTCTTAAGTAAGCTTATAGGTTAGAAAGAACCTTAGACTTATTCCTAGTTTTAACTTTATCTTATAGTTTTATACTATATAATTTACTAGCTTTTTACTTTTTAGGCTCTATAGTTTTTTGCTATACTTATAGTATTTCTTTAGTATATAACTTAAGCCTTGCTTAGTCTCTTTATATATTACTTTAACTTAGCACTATACCAACTTAGTTTACTGTCGCATTTTACGTTATTAAGTATCTCTAATATTAACCTGGCCTATAATCTAATCGATCTTTAGATTGTATTCCTATAACTAAGGTATTCCTAGTACTACCTCATCCCGTCCTAATAGTAGGATATTAAAAGATATCTTAATTCGTCTCCCTTTAATAGTTATCTAAATAGGTCCTGTTTTAAGGTTAATAATCCCTTCTCTATAGGTTATTAGATCTCCTAAAATTATAACTAATAGGTAAGGTTATTCCTTCTGTTTATAAGGTAATCCTATTTTTTTTAACTGCTGCTAGTAAGATATGGTTCCGTATTACTTCACTATCTATTAATACTTTAAACTGCTAGTTTTACTAATTAACTTATAAATTTAGGTGTTGTCCTTAAATTCCTTTAAGGGTCTAAGGCTCTACTACTAGCTCCCTCTAATCCTATAGGCCTCTACTTTTCCTAACTGTTAGCTGCTTAATTCTGCTATACCTAGCTTACTCTTTAGCCAATATTTAGTCCGTTTTTTATCTTTAATATATTATAGATATATATTCTCTAGATATTCTTATTACTATTATCCTTTTAAGTATTCTTCTATAAGGAATCTTCCTAGTTAAAGTATTAAGTCCCCTAACTCTTAAACTTCTATTATATACTATCCGTGTATATATTTAGCGTTTTTATACTATTGCTTATCTGGCGTCTAATATATCCTTATAGGGTATTTCTAATGCTTCTCTTTTAGATTTTTGTGTATTTTATATATATTATTTACGTATATAATCTATAATAGCGTATAGTGTGCTAGGTGCTTTAGGTTAACTCTTAACTTATTTTTATCTTTAAGTTTAAACCTTTATCGCGTTAATCTAAACGTTACGACTTTATTTACGGGCACTAAGATACACCTTTCGCTTCTTTAATCCTCTAATCGTTCCTTTAGATCCTTTAACATTATAATTAAGGCTCCTTTAATATAAGTTATAGCCTTCTCTATAATTAAGTGGTTCTAGATAACTCTTTTATCTAACTATATGTAGAAATTTTCCTACTTATTGTTATATTGTTGTCTATACCACTTTTAGTATAGCTGCTAGAGTGTATACGGCTTATCCATAAGGAAGTATCTTCTTATTACTACGTTATAACAGCCTTTAGTGTATTGTTTTTTTTAAATTTAGTAGGGATTCCTAAATCCTCTTCGTTTTCTAGTTTGGTAAGTTACTTAACTCTTAATATGCCTACCTTAGGCCTATTAGTAATTTTTTATATAGGTGCCCTGTCCCTTATACGGCCTAGTGTACTAAATCTCTTATCTAGTTTCTATTCTTACTATGCGATAATTTTTTACCTAAACTCTTCTATAGTTTTTTTTGGTTTGCGTTTTGTACTTAGATTCTTAAAGTTCTCTTACTTCTTAATCTTAGTATTAACATTTTAATCCTATTACTAAGCCTTGCTTACAATTTCTTTAATAGTCCTTATTTTACTGCTAAAATTTTAGTTCTATAAGATTCTTAATCCTAAGCTTACTTCTATCTTAAGCTTTACTCTAGTCTTAGTCTAACTAGGCTTTACTAGTGTTCTTATCTTATCTTAAGAGTCTTAAATCTTACTTATCTTATCTTAAGAGTCTTATATTCTTAGGAAACTTTATCCTAAGCTTATTTATATATTGCTAAACTAAGCCGTTACTTTACTCTATTAGTTATCGTCTATTATTGTTACGGAACCCCACCGCAGAGGCCTCTATAGGAGAGCCCCGTGCTCTCGCATATACTTTGCGTACAGCTTATATTAGCTACGCGTAGGTATATCACCTCCTTACGCCCTCGACCCTTACGATCGATCGCGTAATGTCTTGTAGACTCCTCGAATACATACGCTTTATAGCCACTACCCCCGTCCCATAACATTACGTTGCGCCTTTTTTACTACTAACGCTTAGCCTACGACTAATTCTACGTCTTTGTAATACCGTAGGCGCTACTAAAAGTAGCATATCTATAAATTACCTTACTTTATACTTCTAAGAAACCTATAATAGTAAGATAATATCCCTTACTAGCTACTATATTAAACCTAAAGAATAATCTAATACCTATACCTAACCTATAACGCTAATTAATCTTAGGAGAATTTAATTTATTAGCCTTAGCCTTAACCCCTAAAGAGACGGACACCAATAATATCTTATCTTTTATTAACTATATAACTACGGATAAGTAAACAGAAGGGCTACTATTTATTAAAATCGAAATATAAGACGCCGAGACGTTTATAAAAGTGGTAGTATAAGACCCTAATAAATACTACCGCCTTTTATAGAACTATTACCTAAAGCTTATATAAGCCGAGATGCGTACTACCTAAGATCGCGATATTATCTAAGACCTATAAGCTTATAAGGCGCTCGCTAATAACATACATTAAGAAACTAAAAACAACCTCTATATATCTAAACGCAATATCTAATAGTTAAAGAAGGCTGAGATTATACTAATTGCTATAGTTACTAAAAGAGAAGGCATAATTAAATACCTATAATCTTAGCTTAATAAGCATATTTATAACAACGCTAGATACCTCTTTACTATATATAACGCCACCTAAGTCTTTATACCCCCGGCAACTTCACCTACTTAACGCTTAATAGAGGGCTAGCGCTAAGTAGCTTTATCTAATAGGAACCCCTACTAAAGCAGTAATGATAAAAGCTATAATAATTGGACCTAAACTGCTATTATAAGGTCTAATATACGCTACCTTAATCCCCTAGTCTTTTAGGGAGACTGTAAGGAATACAGCCACTAGAAGATATAAATCCGCAAAAAACTAACTTAAAGCGCCTGCCTTTTTCCTATAGAAGATACTAAGATCGGCTATATTATTAGGTAAATAAAGGGTATACCGTTTAATAGACTTTTTGCCTAATGGGAGACTAGTAGCCCCTAGAAGTAGCAGTCCTATTAAAAAGTCCTTAATAATCTTAACCTAATATACTATAACCACGACCTACTAGCTACTAACCGAGCTAAACTACATGCCCTAAAGATAAGCCTTACTAAATTATTTAACAAATTTTATATTAAATTCTAGGAATATACTAAAGCCCTTGCCTAAGACAATACTAAAGACTAAAAGAACCTCCTTAAAAAAGTTACTTATCGCCTTAGTTACGCAGCCGCTAGCTATAACTATAACGATATTTATAATATAGTAGCAGCTCTACAGAAGATTAAACGACAACTAAATTAGATTGCTACTACTAACTTTTACCTAAAGACCTCTTTATAGAAGCCCCCTAGGCCTACTAAACCTATATATACTAAGCCACCAACGCCTACTACCTTAAGTACTACCAAAACTAATATTAATTTCTCTATACCAACCTTCCTATAAAAACTCCTAGATAGAGAGCGCGAGCTACTCTAAAAACTAGGACGCTGCTATAGATGCTATTAAGAAGGCTATTATTACGATAACCTAAACTGCCTAATAGCTAGGTTTAGTAGCTGCTGCCTAATATCTAACCTAATACCCTAAACACTAAATACGTCACTATATGCCACTACTATATAAGACGAAGACGTAGTAATAGTAGTAGAGTTAGATACGGAAACGGAAAACGCTAAGTCCTAGCCCTAAATTATGGGTTAGGACGCCCTAATAACGGAGGGATTTATATATTGGCTTACTTAATAGATAACTCTATAAAGATAAATAGACGGAAATAGATAGTTTTACCTATAATAGGAACTACTGCTAAAAAATAATATAAAAGCCGTTCTATAATTAATTGCGGAGCTACTAATAAATTTATAAATACCTAATTTATGCGTACTTATAACCTACCTACCTTACCCCTTATTAAAGCCCGCGCCCTATAACTTGCTAACGGTAATTATACCGTATAGAAGATTACCTATATAGCATAACTCTACCTAGATATAAATAGGCACTAGGAAGAACTCTAGGCCTATATAATACCACTTACTAACTACCCTATTATCCTTAAAATAAACTAGCTTAAATAATACAACCCCGCTATTAACTAGAAGAAGAGAGAAGTAACTTTTAACTCTAAATACTATAAAGAGACTTGCCTATGGCATAGCCTAGCCGCCTTTATTTACTCCCTAGGATATTAACCTAAGGAACCCCTTATTACCCTACCTATAATTAACTACCACTATATAAGTGCCTTGGCCTTCTACTATATAGCATATAAGAAAGGCTAGACCGTTACTATAATTTTCTAATTATAACTATATAAGCTTAATAAAGAATAGGACTACGTCCTCTATAGTAATAGGATAGACATAGTTAACCTTCTAGAAGATAATGCCCCTATAGAACTCTACGGACTTTTACCTTTAGACTTTAAGAAGTTTATAAAGCTTAAAAAAGGACTTACTAATAAAGAACTCCGTAAGCTCCTTTTTAAGAGGTACTATAACTTTACCAATATATGCTTATAAAAGAGCGCAGATATACTCCCCCTATATTAACCTAATAACTATACCATTAATATTAAATAAGGAAAAATGCTACCTTATAAGAGACCCTACCTAATATTAAAAGATAAGCTTTTAGTTATAAAAAAGTATATTAATAAGTACCTTAATAAAGGATTTATTTGTCCTAGTATATTACTAACAGCCGCCCCTATCCTTCTTGTTAAGAAGCTAAGAGGAGGTATTTAATTCTACGTTAACTATAGAGGACTTAATGCTATTATAATTAAAAACTAATACCTAGTACCGCTTATACGTGAGACCCTTAAGCGGCTTAGTTAAACTAAAATCTATACTAAGCTTAATATTATCGCCGCCTTTAACTATCTTTAAATATGGAAAGGTAATAAATAAAAAACCGCATTTATATCGCGCTTTAGCCAATTTAAATATACCGTTATGCCCTTTAGTATATATAACGGCCTAGGCACCTTCTAAAGCTATATTAATAACGCCTTACGGGACTACCTTAATAACTTCTGCTCTGTGTACCTAGACAATATACTTATTTATAGTAATAACCCCTCTAAGTATACTAAATACGTTTAAAAGGTCCTATAGCGCCTTAGGGATATAGGACTTTATATTATTTTAAAGAAATACGAATTCTTAGTTATAGAAGTAAAATATCTTAAACTAATTGTTACTATTAAGGGTGTCTGTATAGACCCTAAGAAGGTATATATAATTACTAAATAGTAAGCCCTTAACTGCATTAAGGACGTATAAGCCTTCCTTAGTTTTGCTAACTTTTATTAGAAATTTATATATAACTTCTTAGGCGTAGTAGCACTACTTATAGCAATAATGCAAATAAAGGGCCTTTTTATAAAAGGAAGAAAAATGTATCTACGCTTTACCTAAACGCCTAAATGCGAGAAGGCGTTCTAAGACCTTAAAAATGCCTTTACTAAAGCACCTATTCTAGCTTACTTTATACTAGGACAACAACTCTACCTTAAAACCGACTCCTTAGACCACGTTAATGTAGGCATCCTTTCCTAAATAGGTAATAACGGTCTCCTTTACCTAGTTATATTCTATTTATCTAAGCTTATACTATAAAAGTATAACTATAAGATCTATAATAAAAAACTCCTTATAATTATATAAGCGTTTAAAGAATTTTAACTAGAAATCTTCTTAGTAAAGCCTAACTAGCTAACTAAAGTCCTTACAGACTATTGTAACCTTAAGTACTTTATAATTATAAAGTAGCTAAACTAATACTAAATATAGTAGAACGAGTTCCTCTCTAGTTTTAATTTTAAAATTATATATAGACTAAAAGTATAAGGTACTAAACCTAATAGCCTAATATGCTGTTTATAAGACCTTCCTTAGTCTAAAAATAACCCCTATAATTAGTTCTAATAATAGATAATCCTAAAAGTATAAAATTTAGTCTTAGGTATACTACCTATAATAGAGCTAATTATACCTTAGCTTTATACTATAGAACTAAAGTTACCTCCTAAAATTAATAAGCTTATTACTACGGTATATAACGCCTCTGTTAACCTATTACTATATTAACTTATTGCTGCAAAGACTGCTAGCACCCGTATACTACCTACTTACCTTTAAAGCTTAGGCTAGATTAATATAGTAGCCTTAAAAGTAAAAGAGAATAAGCTCTATTATAGAGGCCGCCTATTTATCCCTAACTTAGAAAATCTATAACGGTAACTAATCTAAATAGCCTACGACCTCCGATTAAGCGGATACCTAGGTAGAAAAGGAACCTACAAGCTTTTTAGCCGATACTACTTCTGGCCAAAAATAATAGACTTAGTTAAACGCTTTATAGGCGCCTACTATAGTTATAAGCGCGCTAAGGCCTTTAATATAAAGTACTAAGGACTACTATACCCTCTACTAATACCTATATAATAATAGGCAGATATCGCTATAGATTTCATTATTAACCTACTACCCTATAAACGATATAGTTGTACCTATAAGAACATTCTTATAATAATATGCCGACTTATAAAAGAGCGCCACTACATCCTAACTAAAGGTGTAGCCGTTAGCGACGTTACTAACGCCTTCCTTCGCGAAGTTTACCGACTATATAGGTTACCTAACTTAATTACGTCTAATTAAGGTATATAATTTAACTCTAATATATAGAGACGAATCTACTAACGCCTTAGCATCTTTATTAAGATATTTATATCCTTCTATTATAAAACTGCTAGGTAACCAGAAAACGCTAATACCATTATAAAAGCGGACCTATAATAGGTAGTTGCCTATAGTTAAGATAACTAAGTAGATTACCTCCTACTAAGTAAATTTATAGTGAATAACTATGTCTTAACCACTATAGGACTTACCTAGTTCTTTGTAAATAAGGGTTATTACCCCTAATCTAGTATAAAGCCACTAGAACCTATTAATAAGAAACTGCTATATAGAAAACGCCTTAAGATACTACTTGCCGACTAGTATACAGACTATATAAAAAATTTACTTAACTACTGTAAGGGAGAAATGGCCTAGGCTTAAGTAAAGTAGGCCTACTTCGCTAATTATTATAGAACGCCACCACCGGAGATGCGTGTTGGTGACTAGGTATAGCTAGATATACGTAATATCTCTACATAGAGGCCTATAAAGTCACTTAATTATAAGAACCTTGGCCCCTATTTAATTAAACGAGTTATTAATAGGGGAGCTGTATATAAGCTAGAACTCCTACTTACCCTAGCCACCCGTAGGATATAGCCTGTATTTTACCTATAGCTACTATACCTCTATTAGCCTAACCCCTTACTAGGGCAGATATAGCCTAAACCCCTACTAGTACTAATCTAAGATAAGAACGAAGACGAGAACTATAAGGAGTGGACCGTTAAACAAATTATTAACTCTAAATACTTTAGTAAAGGCAGAGGATAATGGCTCTACTATAGAGCTATATACACAGGATTTAATATAAATTAGCTAGAATAGTAACTATAGGAAGACTTTAAAAATGCAAAGGATCTAATTAGTAACTTTTACTATGCGAACCTATAGAAACTAGGCCTAAGTAAAGACTTTATACCTAATCCTCTATAGGAGCCCTTATAGAGTTAAACCGTTATATATTGCCATATAAGGGCAAATTGCTATTAAATTACCGTTATATTGCGGTAAAGTGCGATTATATAACTAGAATATCATTAAGATATCTAGGAACTTCGACCGGCGGTTAAAGTTATCTAATTAGTCGGATTCTTAGATGCTAAGCCCTATTACATAATATTGTTTTAAGCCTTTAGTAATACCCCACTTTTCTTCTTTTCTATACCTTAAGTGTCTCTTCTATATATATATATAGTAACCACAGCATTACTAAAGCTCCGCCTCTATAAGAGGGGGGGTAGTATTATAGAACCCTACCGTAGGGGCCTCTATAGGAGAGCCCTGTGCTCTCGCGTATACCTTACGTATAGCTTATATTAGCTACGCGTAGGTATATTACCTCCTTACGCCCTCGACCCTTACGATTAATTACGCAACGTCTTATAGACTCCTCAAATACATACGCTTTGTAGCTACTACCCCCGTCCCGTGACATTTATAGGTCCTTAAGCTTGCCTTATCTCGTCTTAAGAATCTTAGTTATTTTATATCTTATCTTAAGAATCTTAAGCCTTTAGCCTTTTGCCTTTATTAAGTGCCGAAGTAGTTTGCTATCCTACTTCTCTTACGTTTTATAAAGTAATAGATATTATATTTAGTAGGGTCTTAATCCCTACTAATATTCCCTATTTTATAGTGGAATTATTCTCTACCTCCTATATAATATCTCTAAGGTCTATATACTTCTAGTAAGCTGCCTTTATTACCTTATTATTACGGAATATTTTACCTACGTTAAACTTATTGTCCTTAATATCCGATCTATAAACTAGTTTATTAGTTCCTCTATATTTTATAGGTTTTAGCTCCTATAGCTAATAGCTTACGCTATACTTAGCGTCTTTATAAATTTAGTATATATTGTTATAATAGAGCGCAAAACTTTTAATTAAATATTCTTTTGTTTCTTATAGTATATTATTATCCCTCTATATATATATATTGTCTACTAATCTTATTTCTTTTACTACATAGTAATTCTAACTACTCTTATAGTCTTTAACGTAATAACCTTATTTTCTGTAATTTATATAAGCTCCCCTTTTAAACTATTTTTCTTACTATAAAGTCCGCCTAAACGTCTTCTACTACTAAGATCCCTAGTTTAGCCTCTACTCCTTAGACCTTTAATTACTTAATCCTTATTCTCTAAGTTTCTATAATTTCTTATTCTATCTTTTAGATTCTTTAGTACTACTTACGTCAGGAAAAAATTTAGTAGCATTTAGCCAGCATTTTCAGCATTTCGCAGCATTTTGCAGCATTTAAAACAGACTATACGCATTAAGTAGCATCTCGGCAGCTATATATATATATTATATATAAAAAATTTATTTTTAGATAGATAATTGGATATAGTATATTATGTAATAATTTTTTTTATAAATTACTTATAAATTACATAAGTTATTCTACTTCTAAAAAAAAATGTTTAAATTTTTTTTTTTTTAGATGTAGAATAACTTATGTAATTTATAAGTAA
>Ga0307515_10010918_pt1 | contig 17325 bp, 16 predicted proteins | sample 17_EM_MG_FD_194513 | JGI IMG/M metagenome (GOLD analysis project Ga0307515, IMG submission 194513) | Populus trichocarpa ectomycorrhiza microbial communities from riparian zone in the Pacific Northwest, United States - 17_EM | ecosystem: Host-associated > Plants > Roots > Unclassified | place...
AATTGCTCGCCTTCCACTGAGTTCGTCTTCTACAGAGTTCGCCTTCTCCCTTCCCGTCAAACGCCTTCTAGCTTCTAGAAGCAGGGATAGAGGCCAGGCATGACGTCACTTGGGTTCACCACATGGGACGTCTAGCTCGATGCGATCAGAAATCTGACCCAAGAGTGAACTTTCCTTGTACAAACTCTCATCTACTCAACTATTGCAATAAAGCCATTTCAGTGCTTTCGTACTCGAGCCCCTGTCCAAACCTGGAACGAAACGGCGACGTCGACACAATCAGATGCAACTGGAAGACAGGTACTGCCATATGTGCTTCCGTACTAGCCCCGCCCTGACGCGAGCCTGATACTTTCGTCGCTACGTTACGTTAGGCACGTAGGGGGGTTTCAAGCATACAATAGGCAACAAAGGTGTCTTTCATATTTTAAAAATGAACGCAAACAGTCGACTGACCAGCTAACTAGTATCGAAAGAGTCGTCTTGTAAACCGCGACGGGTGAGTATTCGGACGGGTCTGATTCAAACGGAGCTGAGAATCCGGTAATTGGAATTGATGGAAATGAACAAATGTTATGGTTCCGGCACTTCAACTACAGTGCTCCTTCCCCTCGTGACGTTTCAGGTTTGCTGAGTTTGCATAGATTTTCCCACTGTGCATTCTACTGAGACAAAAGTTGCAGGGGTAGAATGTAATAAGACATACCAGGTCTTGCAGGTGTGACTCTTATTCTTCATCTTGGTTTGGTGGTCCTTCAGTCCTTCGGCACAGGTGAAAGATTGGCCGCTACATAACGCATAGTTTCAATGAAGTCCCGTGAACAAGAGACTGAGACCGAACGACTCACCAGGCGGGTGCTAAGGGTAGCGTAGGAGCTGACTCGGTACGCTGATCAAAATGGATCTCCAAACAGTGGTACGGGCGGTGATTGAAATGACCACGAATATGGTCGAGTACACGAGTGAGCCTCCAATTTGCTCTCTTCTCCCCACATATCCAGCATACATCGAAGACCGGTCGACTAGAACTGCGTAGACGCTCTCGCGAGCTGCCGCTACACCAGGACCAATCAACCGACGAGGGCCAATCAGCAGACGTCCATCAAGGCTTCCAACGGTTGGCTCCAGCGACTGTGGTGCGGCGAGATAAACTGCATTGCTCAGCTTTGCGACGACTTGTTGGAAGTATTCCCAATCGGCGGTGGGGAGAGAATGGTAAAATGGTTGCTGGGCGAGGCTTTCAAGGGTTTTCGCCCCCCGCTTCTTGTGACACGGAGAGAGGTGTTGTGTGCGAGCGTGGCCGTTTCTTCCTCGCGAAGCTATCGGACGAGCGCGCCGAGCTGGCGCTTCTGAGAGTGGAGGGGGGAGCTGACGAGAGGTTGACGTGACAGCAGTATAATCGCTGTCACGGTGTGCAGCGGCAACGGGAGCAGAGGTGGGAGGCGCGAATATGCCGAGGTTCGGGTGTGTGTCGATGGTGAAGGCGCGGGGCGCCTCGATTGGGGTGTCATCTATTGGACGAGAATTGGATAGAAGTCGAGGGTCTATGCACCTGAGGGAGAAATCATCTACGTGCAGCCATGCGGCAGGCAGTAGGCAGCAAGCGAGTGTCAGCGGAATTCGTGTATTGGGGACTGTCACGCTCTCATACCTTGTTGTTGTAGTCCCTCCGTAGCATTGTAAAAAGCATCGAGGAGGGATTCTGGTGAGAGCGGGGATGTAACAGCTCCGATCGATAATGGCTGCGCATGAACGTGACCGTCGTTCGATGGGACCCAGTCGATCCAGTCTGCGAGGTCACTGGTATTCGCGAAGCCATCCCGTGCTGAGTAAAATGGGAACAGTGCGGAGTGTTGAGCATCATCTAAAGCAGCAAATAAGTCAGTCCGATACGAGGCTGGAGGTCAAAGCAATCTTTTAGGCCGTTGTTCCTCCTCATGTTCCCCCCGCACATACCCCGGGGGGGCACCAAGGACATCTTGGAATGCAAGGAATACTTACTCAAAAGTGTTTCATCTCCTTCATCACCAGGCCGCGGTGGTGTGTCGACCCCAAATGCCATTTTGTTCTTCAATACTTGCTCGCAGTCTTCCATTCGGTCTTTAAACTACTAGTCCGTGAATCAGGAGTGTCTTTCATTCTAGTTAATCGTCTTCTGGACTTCGTCGCTCCGCTCTCAAACATACCTTGTCCGACTTTGCGGATTACTCGCTTTTGTCTTGGGCCGTAGACTCGACAGTGAAGAGGACCGCACACGGGACTATCCAAGCAGTGTGCTGAGGAACATGGAAGCGCAAGGCAGCGGGTACTCTTGTACTGCAACCACGATTGAATACGATGAGGGGAGACCAATTGCATCCCTTGCATAACTGGTACCGTAGCGCCATTTCCACCTGCTACATTACTACCATATATACGTGAATATTTTCATTTCATTTTTATAAGTACAGGGCTTATTTTGATTTGTTGACCAAGTGCACCATCGTCACCCCCCCAGCGGCTGTCGCCGTTCAGCCTCGAGGTGCACCAACGATGGAGTTGAGTAACACCACTCGTGCTGTGCAACATTCCCGCTCGGTTCGTGCTCATCGTTCCCACCGCACCCAAAGCACCGGGCGAGCTGCCTGGAATTGACATAGACGGATTTCCTCTGCGATCCAAGTGCGAGCACTGGCTGGACTCCCATCAGCAAACACCCGCTACGACCTTTGGTTTCGACCACAAGACCACGATGGCGTGTCAGCAGCAGCGATAGACTGCCAGAGCAACTCAATGTCCCGTAAGGAGCTTATCATCTCCTGAACCAAGGTGGCCGTACCAGCCAGGCCGCTGCTGTTTCTAAATTCCGCCGGCCCATCCTTGCGTTCCTCCTCCCATGGCCCCAACGGTGAACCAGCTAGCCAGCACGCATGCGCTGCTGGATTCACTTGTACGCCACTCAGTCTCTTGATGAGATCTCCACCTCGTGCGACATTTTAAACCAGACCCATCGGATCCTCAAGTCGCATCGTCCATCGAAGAGAACTGCTCGCTCACTTGATGCCGGACCTCTTACCCTTCGTGGGACCTTGCTGAAGTGGTTCCGCACACCTTCGCATCTGTAACGGCGACCATTAGTTTTACTGGTGCATCCTACATGTAAGTGGATTGCGGACATTTTTGAAATAACGCAGTATCACATAAATGATCGTCAGGCGCTCGATTTCCTTTTCCATCACCTACTGGGAGAGAAGGTTTCTTGTGCAAGCACCACCATCGGGCAACTTCGCAGTCCCGTGTTTTCAACAATCTCTCGAAAATAGTAGCCGAAATAACGACATCGGCACAGTTAAATGCCAGTAGGAATACACGTATCGCCAGGCAGGTGGGGCATATAGGAAGCCACAAGTGGTTAAGCGATGGAAATGAAACGCAAACCGTCAAGGTGCCATCATGTCGCCACGAGATCCAGCTGGGGCAAGCATAGTACTAGTATATAACAGAGCAGAAAGGAATGGACGTCTTATAAATCGCGACAGAAAAGCATTTGGATGGGACTGATTCGAACGGAGCAGAACGCGAATGAGAATCCAGTTGATGGAAATGGACGAATGTATGGATTCGGTACTTCAACTACAGTGCTCCTTCCTCTCGTGACGTTTCAGGTTTGCTGAGTTTGCGTAAATTTTCCCACTGTGCGTTCACTGAGACGAAAGTTGCAGGGAGAACGAAATAAGACATACCAGGTCTGGCAGGCGTGACCCTTATTCTTCATCTTGGTTTGATGGTCCTTGAGTGCCTCGGCACAGGTGAAAGATTGACCACTAAGTAACGCGTAGTTCTAAATGACGTTCCGTGACCAAAAGACAGAGCTGAACGACTCACCAAACAGGCGCTAAGGGTAGTGAAGAAGTTGACCCGGTATTCCGCTCCCAATGGCTCTCTGAACAGTGATACGGGCGGTGATTGAAATGGCTACGGACATGGTCAAGTGCACGGACGAGCCTCCGATCTGGTCTCGCCTCTCCACAGATCCAGCACACATAGGCTCCTTCCGAAGGCCGGTCAAGTAGAGCTACATACACACTCTCGCGAGCTGCCGCTACTGCACCAGGACGAAGAGGACCAATGAGCAGTCGTCCATCTCGGCTCCCCACAGTCGGCTCCAGCGACTGTGGCGAGACTAGGTAAGAGGCATTTCTCAGGTTTGTGACGACTTGGTGGAAGTATTGCCGATCGGCGGTGGGGAGAGCATGGTAAAATGGTTGCTGGGTGAGGGTTTCAAGAGCTTTGGCGCGCCGTTTCTTGTGACGCGGAGAGAGGTTTTGTGTGCGAGCGTGATTGTTTCTTCCTCGTGTCGGTATCGGACGAGCGCACTGGGCTGGCACTTCTGAGAGAGGAGGGAGGAGCTGATGGGAGGTTGAAGTGACGGCAGTATAATTGCCGTCACGGTGTGCAGCGATGACGGGAGCAGACGACGGAGACGGGAATATGCCGAGGTTGAGGTGTGCGTCGAGGGTGAAGGCGCAGGGCGTTTCGCTAGGATTGTGAGGAGAAATGGATAGCAGTCGAGGGTCTATGTACTCGAGGGTAAAGTCATCTACATGCAGCAGGCGAGAGTGTCAGCGGAATTCGTGGATTGTGGATTGGGGACTGTCACGCCCTCATACCTTGTTTCTGTAATCCATCCGTGGTATTGTAAGGCCCAATGAGAGATTGTGGAGTGAGTAGGGATGCAACAGCTCCGATCGATAATGACGGCGCATGAACGTAACCATCGTTCGATAGGACCCAGTCGACCCAGTCGACGAGGTGACTGGTACTCGCGAGGCCATCCCGTGTTGAGTAAAATGGGAGCAGAGAAGAGTGGTGAGCATCATCTAACGCGAAAACGACGGAAAACAGCAGAATGAGCGAGAAGCTTGAACCACAAACGAAAATATTTGGACCCACTGTACGAGTTAGTCGGATATCCGTCGACTGCGACTGAGTCTGCAACTGGAGGAGGGAGGTCAAGTCGTATTCAGGTGAGGCTGGAATTGAGGCTGGAATTGAGGCTGGCAAAGTAATTCCCACGACCCCACGATCCCGACCTCCCATGGGCCCATCGGATGTGCCACACCACGATGACCAAACGGGGTGACCAAACCCAAAGCCAACGTCGATAGCCTACCCCCAGCCCATCCCCCAAGGCCATCTTAAAATGCATGGAATACTCACTCAAAGGTGCTCCAGCTCCTTCATCCCCAGGTTGCGGCGGCGTTATGTCGACTCCAAATGCTCGACATGCTCGGGATATCGCCATTTTGTCCTGCAACACTTGCTCGCAGTCTGCCATTCGACCTCTAATTGCTGCTCAGTATATCATCGTTAGCCGCCTCCTGGACTCCATCGCCGGGCCATCACACCATACCTTGGACGACTTCGTGGATTACTATCTTTTGGCTTGGGCTGTGGACTCAACGAGGAGGAGGAGCGCACAAGGGAGTATCCAAGTAGTGTGCTCTGGAACATGGATCCGCAAGGCAGCGGGTACTACATCGTTGGCGCGCCGCACGCGGCCTCCTATTTCGCTAGTTTTTGGCTCTAAATCGCCACAACTGTAAGTATTGATTACTCTTGATATAACAAAGATGTTAAGCCGTCCCCGCATGGAGCGATAGCTCACTAGGGTCTGATCGACTGAAACGCAGTTTCGGGGACAACTGGGATCGAACAATCGCGAGATCGACACCGACCAACACGCTCTAGATATCTGACCCAATTACTACTAATACTTACCTGGAGCCGGCCGAATCGCTAACCGTCGGTTTTGACGCTCCTCATACCGGCGTTCGAATATTCACGAACCCCGATGTCCGTGCTGGCAAGTTATAGATCAATAGTGCTATTCAATACGTCTCTTCCTTTCACTATTCCACATCTATTGCACCAGACGCCTTCTGTGTAGGACACCTCACTTGAAGGGCCTGGGCAGTCGAATGCATGAGTGGAAATAAAGTAAGCTGATCTGCGTAATTGCTCGCCTTCCACTGAGTTCGTCTTCTACAGAGTTCGCCTTCTCCCTTCCCGTCAAACGCCTTCTAGCTTCTAGAAGCAGGGATAGAGGCCAGGCATGACGTCACTTGGGGGTCACCACACGGGACGTCTAGCTCGATGCGATCAGAAATCTGACCCAAGAGTGAACTTTCCTTGTACAAACACTCATCTACTCAACTATTGCAATAAAGCCATTTTGATACTCTCGTACTCGAGCTCCTGTCCAAACCTGGAATGAAACGGCGACGTCGACACCATCAAATGCAACCGGAAAACAGGTACTGCCATATGTGCTTCCGTACTAGCACCGCCCTGACGCGAGCCTGATACTTTCGTAGCTACGTCACGTTAGGCACGTAGGGGGGTGTGCAAGCATACAATAAGCAACAAGGTGTCTTTCATATTTTAAAAATGAAACGCAAACAGTCGAGTGACCAGCTAACTAGTATCGAAAGAGTCGTCTTGTAAACCGCGACGGGTGAGTATTCGGACGGGTCTGATTCAAACGGAGCTGAGAATCCAGTAATTGGAATTGATGGAAATGAACAAATGTTATGGTTCCGACACTTCAACTAGTGCTCCTTCCTCTCGTGACGTTTCAGGTTTGCTGAGTTTGCATACATTTTCCCACTGTGCATTCTACTGAGACAAAAGTTGCAGGTAGAATGTAATAAGACATACCAGGTCTTGCAGGTGTGACTCTTATCCTTCATCTTGGTTTGGTGGTCCTTCAGTCCTTCGGCACAGGTGAAAGATTGGCCGCTACATAACGCATAGTTCCAATGAAGTCCCGTGAACAAGAGACTGAGACCGAACGACTCACCAGGCGGGTGCTAAGGGTAGCGTAGGAGCTGACTCGGTACGCTGATCAAAATGGATCTCCAAACAGTGATACGGGCGGTGATTGAAATGACCACGAATATGGTCGAGTACACGAGTGAGCCTCCAATTTGCTCTCTTCTCCCCACATATCCAGCATACATAGGCCCCTTCCGAAGACCGGTCGACTAGAACTGCGTAGACGCTCTCGCGATCTGCCGCTACACCAGGACCAATCAGCCGACGAGGGCCAATCAGCAGACGTCCATCAAGGCTTCCAACGGTTGGCTCCAGCGACTGTGGTGCGACGAGATAAGGGGCATTGTTTAGGTTTGCGACGGCTTGTTGGAAGTATTCCCGATTGGCAGTGGGGAGGGAATGGTAAAATGGTTGCTGGGCGAGGCTTTCAAGGGGTTTCGCCCCCCGCTTCTTGTGACACGGAGAGAGGTGTTGTGTGCGAGCGTGGCCGTTTTTTCCTCGCGAAGTTATCGGACGAGCGCGCCGAGCTGGCGCTTCTGAGAGTGGAGGGGGGAGTTGACGAGAGGTTGACGTGACAGCAGTATAATCGCTGTCACGGTGTGCAGCGGCAACGGGAGCAGAGGTGGGAGGCGCGAATATGCCGAGGTTCGGGTGTGTGTCGATGGTGAAGGCGCGGGGCGCCTCGATTGGGGTGTTGTCTATTGGACGAGAATTGGATAGAAGTCGAGGGTCTATGCACCTGAGGGGGAAATCATCTACGTGCAGCCATGCGGCAGGCAGCAGGCAGCAAGCGAGTGTCAGCGGAATTCGTGTATTGGGGACTGTCACGCCCTCATACCTTGTTGTAGTCCCTCCGTGGTATTGTAAAAAGCCTCGATGAGAGATTCTGGAGTGAGTGGGGATGCAGCAGCTCCGATCGATAATGACTGCGCATTAACATGACCGTCGTTCGATGGGACCCAGTCTATGAGGTCGCTGGTATTCGCGAGGCCATCCCGTGCTGAGTAAAATGGGAGCAGTGCGGGGTGTCGTTGAGCATCATCTAAAACAGTAAATAAGCGAGAAGCTTGAGCCACCGACGAAGATGCCTACAAAGATGCCTGGATGCACTGCACGTACCATACGAGGTAGTCGGATATCCGTCGACTGGGCCTGCAAGTGGAGCGGGGATTTAGTCAGTCAGTCGCACACGAGGCTGGAGGTCAAAGCAATCTTTCTTGTGAAGTCACCCCCATACCCCGAAGTTCCCCCCATACCCCGGGGGGGGGCACCAAGGACATCTCAGAATGCAAGGAATACTTACTCAAAAGTGTTTCATCTCCTTCATCACCAGGCCGCGGTGGCGTGTCGACCCCAAATGCCATTTTGTTCTTCAATACGTGCTCGCAGTCTTCCATTTGGTCTCTAAACTACTAGTCCGTGAATCAGGAGTGTCTTTCATTCTAGTTAATCGTCTCCTGAACTTCGTCGCTCGGCTCTCAAACATACCTTGTCCGACTTTGCGGATTACTCGCTTTTGGCTTGGGCCGTAGACTCGACAGTGAAGGGGACCACACACGGGAGTATCCAAGCAGTGTGCTGAGGAACATGGAAGCGCAAGGCAGCGGGTACTCTTTCATCGTTTAGGTTTGGCACCATTGCGCGGCAACTGGGAAGCTTGATCCCCTCGCATGACTGGTACCGTGGCGCCATTTCCGCCTGTTACATTACCACCATATATACATGAATATTTTCATTTTCATTTTCATTTTATAAGTATGTACAGGGCTTATTTTGTTTTTAGATCAAGTGCACCATCGTCACCCCCCAGCGGCTGTCGCCGTCCAGCCTCGATGTGCACTAACGATGGAGTTGACTAACACCACTCGTGCTGTGCAACATTCCGGTTCGGTTCGTGCTCGTCGTTCCCATCGCACCCGTACCGCCAGGTCAACGTCAAACTGATGGGCGAGCTGCCCGGAATTGACATAGAGGAATTTCCTCTGCGATCCAAGTGCGAACACTGGCTGGACTCCCATCAGCAAACACCCGCTACGACCTTTGGTTTTGACCACAAGACCACGATGGCATGTTAGCAGCAGCGATAGACCCTCAGAGCAACTCAATGTCCCTCAAGGAGCTTATCATTTCCTGAACCAAGGTGGCCGTACCAGCCACCGGTCCCTTAGGCCGCTGCTGTTTCTAAATTCCGCCGGCCCATCATATTGATCCGGCCTTGCGTTCCCCCCCCATAGCCCCAGCGGTGAACCAGCTAGCCAGCACGCATGCGCTGCTGGATTCACTTGTACACCACTCAGTCAGTCTCTTGATGAGATGTCCACCTCGTGCGACATCTTAAACCAGACTCATCGGATCCTCAAGTCGCATCGTCCATCGAAGAGAACCGCTCGCTCACTTGATGTGGGACCTTGCCAAAGTGGTTCCGCACATCCTCGCATCTGTAATGGCGACCAGTAGTTTTGCAACCAACATGTAATTGGCTTGTGGACATTTGTGAAACGACGCAAACTCAGATCGCCTGGCACCCAAATTTCCTTTTCCCTCTCCTAATGGGAGAGAAGGTTCCTTGTGCAAGCAGCACCATCGGGCAACTTCGCAGTCCCGTGTTTTCATCAATTTCTTGAAAGCAGTAGCCAAAATAACGAAATCGGCACAGTTGAATACCAGTAGGAATACACGTACCCCCAGGCAGGTGGGGCATATAAGAAGCCACAAGTGGTTTTTCATACATTAAGCTATGGAAATGAAGCGCAAACAGTCAACGTGCCATCATGTCGCCACGAGATCCAGCCGGGGCAGGCATAGTACTAGTATCTAACAAAGTAGAAAGGGATAGACGTCTTATAAATCGCACAGAAAAGCATTTGGACGGGACTTCTTCGAACGAAGCAGAATGAGAATGAGGATCCAGTTGGTGGAAATGGACGAATGCATGGTTTCGGCACTTCAACTAGAGTGCTCCTTCCTCTCGTGACGTTTCAGGTTTGCTGAGTTTGCATAGATTTTCCCACTGTGCATTCCACTGAGACGAAAGTGGCAGGGAGAACATAATAAGACATACCAGGTCTCGCAGGCGTGACTCTTATTCTTCATCTTGGTTTGATGATCCTTGAGTGCCTCGGCATAGGTGAAAGATTGACCACTATGTAACGCTTAGGTTTAAATGACGTTCGGTGACTAAAAGACAGAGCTGAACGACTCACCAAACAGGCGCTAAGGGAAGCGAAGAAGTTGGCCCGGTATTGCGATTGAAATGACCCTCCGAACAGTGATACGGGCGGTGATTGAAATGGCTACGAACATGGTCGAGTGCACGGACAAGCCTCCGATCTGCTCTCTTCTCCCCACATATCCAGCATACATAGGCTCCTTCCGAAGGCCGGTCAAGTAGAACTGCATAGACGCTCTCGCGAGCTGCCGCTGCACCAGGACCAGTCGATCGATGAGGAGTAATCAGCAGGCGTCCATCTCTGCTTCCTACAGTTGGCTCCAGTGACTGTGGTGAGACGAGGTAAGGGGCATTTCACAGGTCTGTGACGACTTGGTGGAAGTAATCCCGATCGGCAGTGGGGAGAGCATGGTAAAATGGCTGCTGGTTGAGGGTTTCGAGAGCTTTAGCCCGCCGCTTCTTGTGACGCGGAGAGAGGTTTTGTGTACGAGCATGATCGTTTCTTCTTCGCGATGGTCTCAAGTCAGCGCGCTGAGCTGGTGCCTCTGAGAGAGGATGGAAGGGCTGATGTGAGGTTGAAGTGACATCAGCATAATTGCCGTCACGGTGTGCAGCGGCAACGGGAGCAGAGGTGGGAGGCGTAAATACACCGAGGTTGGGGTATGTGTCGAGGGTGAAGGCACGGGGCGTTTCGATAGGGGCGCTATCTTCTGGAAGAGAAATGGATAGCAGTCGAGGGTCTACAGCATGCGAGAGTGTCAGCGGAATTCGTCGATTGGAAACCCGCGCCCTCGTACCTTGTTGCTGTAAACCCTCCGTCGTATTGTAAAAAGCCTCGATGATAGATTGTGGAGTGAGTGAGGATCCAACAACAGCGTCGATCGATAATGACGGCGCATGAACACAACCATCGTTCGTCGAAACCCAGTCGACCCAATCGACAAGGTCACTGGTACTCGCGAGGCCATCCCGTGCTGAGTAAAACGGGAGCAGAGAAGAGTGTTGAGCGTCATCTAAGGCGAAACGGCGGAAAGTAGTAAAATGAGTGAGAAGCTTGAACCGCCAACGAGGATGGCTACGAGGATGACTGCACGCACTGCACGAGTTAGATGGATATCCGTCGACTGCGACCGAGTCTGCAAGTGGAGGTCAGGTCGAATCTATGTGAGGCTGGAGAGGGCCAAGACCTGGTCCAAGTTAACCCTGGTCCAACGATGACCAAACGACCAAACCACGGTGACCAAACCCAAAGCCAACGTCGATAACCTGCCCCCCGCTTATCCCCCGGGGGGCACCAAGGCCATCTTGAAATCCAAGGAATACTCACTCAAACATCCTTCACCTTCTTCATCACCAGTGAGCGCTGGCGTTGTGGGCGAGTCGACTCCAAATGCTCGACATTCTCGAGTTATCGCCATTTTATCCTGCAATACTTGCTCGGAGTCTGCCATTCGGCCTCTAATCGCTGCTCAGTATGTCAAGGGTGTCTTTCATCCTCGTTAGCCGCCTCCTGGACTCCATCGCCCGGCCATCACACATACCTTGCACGTTTTCGTGGATTACTATCTTTTGGCTTGGGCCGTGGACTCGACAAGGGAGAGGAGCGCACAGGGAGTATCCAAGTAGTATGCTCTGGAACATGGGTCCGCAAGGCAGCGGGTACTCTTCGTTGGCGCGCCGCAAGCGGCCCTCCCTTTCGCTGGATTTTTGGCTCTAAATCGCCACAACTGTAAGTATAGATTACTTTTGATATAACAAAGATGTTAAGCCGTCCCCGCATAGAGCGATAGCGCAGTAGGGTCTGATCGACTGAAACGCAGCTTTGAGGACAACTGGGATCGAACAAGCTCGAGATCGACACCAACCAACACGATCCAAATATATCACCAAATTATACTAGTATCTAGTGCCGGCCGAATCCCTAACCGTTGTTTGTGACCCTCCTCACAGCGTTCGTATATTGACGAGCCCTGGTATCCGTACGGGCAAATTACAGAATAAGAGGGCTGTTCAATCTATCTGTACGTCCTTTCCTTTCACTATTTCACGTCCATTTACACTAAGACATCTTGTGTGGAGGGTGCTTCTATTGAAGAGCCCTGGCGACCGACCGTAATTGCTCGCCTTACATACAGTTCACCTTCTCACGAGTCAAATCATGACGTCACTGGGGTTTAACTTGGCTCGGTGCGATCAGAAACCTGACCCAAGAGTGAACCTTCCTTGTACAACCACTCAACTACTCCAATAAAGGCATCATGGTGCTTTTGTACTCGACTCTCACAAAAGCAAGGAATGACATGGCATCGACACAGTCAAATTCAACCAGGAGTAAGTATCTAGACAGTAAGGAATCGACAAATAATTCCCTGACCAATTGAGATCGTTTTTAAACAACTAAAACGGGCTCTATGCAACGTCCTTCGACGCGAACCACACCCTACTTAGTACTGCCATTACTTCCTTGTCGTCCGTCCAAGATCCCCACAGGGGGTGGTGGAGAGAACAGAACGGATGGACGGCAGGAGCGTGAATCAGAAGGGAGCACTGTTGGACACTTTGCTGCAGGCAGCTGTACTAGAACAGCATTCTTGTCCAGGGTCAAGGACTGCGGGGTGGACATGATCTCAGGCTCAATGAAGTGGTTGGAAGAATACTTCTGATTCTGGAGCTAACGTAAGAACTTAAAATCAGTTACACACCATAGCTAGTCTGGCAAGGATTATATTGAGGATCGAAATGTCCTTCAGATTCGGTATCAATATATACAAATGGAGTACAAGCAAGTGGATTGTGGACATTGGTGAAACGACGCAATATCACTAGCTATAAACGTAGACGATCCATTCCATCCCTGAGCCATATGATAGAGAGTGTTAATGTCCAATCTATGAAAATGAAGCTCAAACAGTGAACGTTTCGATAGAGCAAACATCAATTGGCGTCTTGCAAGTCGCGACGGACAAGGATAATGGCTTGAACGGAGGAGAATGCGAATGAGGATCCGGCAGATTGCATCAATGGAAATGAACAACTGTATGGCTTCCGCACTTCAACTGGGGTGCTCCTTCCTCATATGTCGTTTTAAGTTGGCGGAGTTTGTGTAGATCTTCCCACTGTGCAGTTCACTGAGACGAAACCTATAGGGGGAGCGTCAAAGGACATACCAGGTGTGGCAGGAGTGACTCTTATTCTTCATCTTGATTCGATGATCCTTTAGAGCTTCGGCACAGGTAAAAGATTGACCGCTAGATGAGGCGTAGTTCCAATTGATGTTCCGTGAACAAGAGACCAAGACTGAACGACTCACCAAACGGACACTAAGGGTAGCGAAGAAGTTGAGCCAGTGTTCTGATCCAAATGGGTTTCCGAACAGTGATACGGGCGGTGATCGAAATGACCACGAACATGGTCCAGTGCCCGCGCGAGCCGGCGGTCTGCTCTCGCCTCCCCACATATCCAGCATACATACGGTCCTACCAAAGGCCGGTCAACGAGAACTGCGTAGACGCTCTCGTGAGGTGCCGCTGCACCAGGACCACTCGATCGACGAGGGCCAATCAGCAAGCCTCCAGCAGAACCTCCCACAGTTGGCTCCAGCAAATGTGGTGAAGCGAGATAAGGGCCATTGCGCAGGTTTGTGACGACTCTGTGGAAGTATTCCCGATCGGCAGTAGGGAGATAATTGTACAACGATTGCTGGGTGAGGCTTTCGAGGGCTTTTGCACGTCGCTTCTTGTGACGCGGAGAGAGGCTTTGCGCGCGAACGTGAACGTTTCTTCCTCGCGGAGATATCGGCGCGCGCTGAGCTGGCGGCTCTGAGAAAGGAGCGGGGGGCTGATGAGAGGTTGAAGTGACGTCAGTATCATTGCCGTCACGGTCTGCGGCGGGAATGGGACGAGAGGTGGGAGGCGGGACATCGTTGGTGAAGGGGCTTGGCGTTCCGATTGGGATGTTGTCTTCTGGATAATGGATTAATAGCACTCGAGGGTCTATGTACTTGAAGGGACTATCATCTACAAACGGGCAGCAGGCAGCAGGCGAGAGGGTCAGCGGAATTTGTGGATGGGACTGTCACGCCCTCATACCTTGCTTCTGTAATCCCTCCGTGGTACTATCAAGAGCCTCAATGAGAGCTTCCAGAGTGAGTGGGGGTGTACCAGCGCCGATTGACCATGAGGGCGCATGACCATGAACAACGCAACCATTGTTCGACGAGATCCAATCGCAGTCGACGAGGCCATTCCATGCTGGATAAAATGGGAATAGTGCAGAGGGTTGAGCATCATCAAAGGCCAAACGACGGGTAACAGGGATGAATCAAATCGCGGCGGGGGTCAGGATCAGGATCGCCACCACCACCCACCACCCTCCACCCCCCCATGTGGGTAACCGCGATAGTGACGGGCCATCTTGAAATACAAGGGATACTCACTCGAGAGTCCTTCTCGTTCTTCACAAGCATCGCAAGGCGGCGGAGGCGTTGTGGGCGGGGGCGTGTCCACTCCAAATGAAGTGACTTCCGGAGATTCCACCACGTCAGTCTGCAAGGAGTTATCCATTTGTCCTTCATCCTAGTCAGCCTCCTCCTCGACTCCATCCTTTCAGAGACGTTACCTTTTGCGACTTCGCGGATTGCGGACTGCTCGCTTGAGGGGCAGACTGGACAGAGGAGAGTGGCGTACACGAGAGTATCCAAACAGTATGCTAATGAACATGGAAGCCCGGTGTTCGAGTGGACGCGTTTGTCCAAACAGTCCAATTTCGGCACACGCGAGCAATCAGTAAGGAACATGGCAGCATCGCCACGCCGTGACGCCGCCTAGACGCCGACTAAACACCGCATCCCTTCATTTCGGCTAACTCAGCTGATACCTTCATGAGGAGGAAACCACTGCGTTCGCATGTAAAACCGCTGCCCGCGTAACCAAAACACGGCGGGCCATAGCTCTAGAAAGCCTCACCGAGCAACTCTCACCGCCGCCGATCAGGAATACATTCACAATACTGTCACAAAGCGGAACAGTGCGCCAACTTTGGGAATTCCAGCTGTATGCCTAATGAGTGGACCCCGTCGATCGACTGGTCCCGGTACAGCGGTAACTCGGGAGAGCACTACGCAGTCTAGTCGACTAGCCTTCGGACAGTACATCAAATGGATAGTACCTCTCCACTACTGTGGTCGTTCTCCATAGTCCCAAATATAATTAAGCGAATTCAGCAAACTTTGATGAGCTACATAAGATGAAATGCGACCACGGTGCCGTCAAGCGAAACTGCGAAGCGCACACATTATGAGGACAGGAGAACGCCGTAAGTATATAACTAATAAAATCACCCTGACATAGTTGCACGCCTAAAAGCACACGCACGTACATAGTGAGCAGAAAGGAATTGAGGTCCGATAAATCGCGACAGAAGCATTTGGACGAGACTGATTCGAACGGAGCAGAACCCATTAGTTGGCATATTGATGGAAATGGACGAATGTATGATTTCGGCACTTCAGTTAGGATGCTCCTTCCTCTCGTGCCGTTTCAGGTTTGCTGCGTTTGTATAGGTTTTACCGCTGTGCATCTCACTGAGACGAAAGTTGCAGGGAGAACGTAATAAGACATACCAGGTGTCGCAGGCGTGACCCTTATTCTTCATCTTGGTTTGATGATCTTTCAGTGCCTCGGCACAGGTGAAAGATTGACCACTACGTAAAGCGTGGTTCCAAATGAGGTTCCATGACCAAAAGACAGAGATGAACAACGCACCAAACGGACGCTAAGGGTAGCGAAAAGGTTGGCCCGGTATTCTGATCGAAATGGCCCCCCGAACAGTGATACGGGCGGTGATTGAAATGGGCACGAACATGATCGAGTGCACGGACGAGCCTCCGATCTGCTCTCGCCTCCCCACATATTAAGCACACATAGGCTCCTTCCGAAGGCCGGTCAAGTAGAACTACATAGACGCTCTCGCGGGCTGCCGTTGCTGCACCAGGACCAGTCGACCGACCAGAATCAATGAGCAGGCGTCCATCTCGGCTTCCCACAGTTGGCTCCGGCGACTGTGGTGAGACGAGGTAAGGGGCATTTCTCAGGTTTGTGACGACTTGGTGGAAGTCTTCCCGATCGGCAGTGGGGAGAGCTTGGTAAAATGGCTGCTAGTCGAGCGTTCCAAGAACTTTGGCACGCCGCTTCTTGTGAAGCGAAGAGAGGTTTTGCGCGTTTCTTCCTCGTGTCGGCATCGGACGAGCGCGCTGAGCTGGTACTTCTGAGAGTGGAGGGGGGAGATGATGAGAGGTTGAAGTGACATCAGCATAATCTCTGTCACGGTGTGTAGTGGCGACGGGAGCAGGCGTAAATATGCCGAGGCTGGGGTGTGTCGAGGGTGAAGGCGCGGGGTGTTTCGATAGGAGCGCGGTCTTCTGGAAGGGAAATAGATAGCAGTTGAAGGTCTATGTATTTGAGAGAAATATCGTCTACATTGAACAGGCAAGAATCAGCGGAATTCGTCGATTGGAGACTCGCGCCCTCGTACCTTGTTTCTGTAAACCCTCCGTGGTATTGTAAAAAGCCTCAACGATAGATTGTGGAGTGAGTGAGGGTCCAACGACGTCGATCGATTATGACGGCGCGGCGAACACAACCATGATCCGTCGGGACCCAGTCGACCCAGTCAACGAGGTTACTGGTACTTGCGAGGCCATCCTATGCTGAATAAAATGGGAGCAGAGAAGAGTGTTGAGCATCATTTAAGGTGAAACGGCGGAAAACAGTAAAATAAGCGAGAAGCTTGAGCCGCCGCGACGAAGATGCCTACGAAGATGCCTGGACACACTGTACGAGCTAGACAGATATCCGTCGACTGCGACTGAAACCGGGGGAGCAAGGTCAGGTCGAATCTAGGTGAGGCTGGAGAGGGCCTATTTGGAATCTCGCAATGACCAAACGACCATTGGCTCGAATAAACTAAACAAACGTCGATGCGGGTTGCAAACGGGTCCGGTAAGAATGTGGTATTATCCTTTCTCCCAACTAAGTCTTGAGTCGAATACCGAATGAAACCCGCTTCGAGGCGCCAATTGTGGCATCAGTGAGCTAGAGCATTTTGAACTCCACTTCCACCATATCCGGACAATCACAAATGACCCGCGATGTGCTCGAATTGATCTCCCAGATATCAAGCATTTTGGGCCTTTGGACAGTCGTAGGCATCATTACATTCCTAATCCCATGCTGGACGAGGATATCCTATGTAGGCTAAGCAGTACTGTTCTCACGTCCTCACTAAGCCTTCCACAGGTCTACCGCCTCCGCGACTCTCGCAAAGAAACCCGAAGGCAAATT
>Ga0307515_10010919_pt1 | contig 17325 bp, 7 predicted proteins | sample 17_EM_MG_FD_194513 | JGI IMG/M metagenome (GOLD analysis project Ga0307515, IMG submission 194513) | Populus trichocarpa ectomycorrhiza microbial communities from riparian zone in the Pacific Northwest, United States - 17_EM | ecosystem: Host-associated > Plants > Roots > Unclassified | place...
CATCTTATTACCAACACCTTCCTCATGTATTTATATCACTTGATTTCCATAGAATTACAATCAAGTCGTTCTTGCAATTCTTCCACACTGCAAAGCTTACATAAACCCTAGGTACTTTATACGCTTTACACTAAACTCTAACTTCTTAATATTAGCCTGGAGGCTAGCCTTATAGAGCCGTTATAGGACCTTATAGACGTGCTCCTTATATTCTAACTCGTTCTCGGAGTAAATTATAATATTATCTAGGTAGGCCGTATAGAAGTCGTTAAGGTAGTTAAAAAGTACATCGTTTATATATCGTTGGTACGTAATAGGTCCGTTAGTCAGTCTAAAAGGGAGTACTTTATATTTATATAATCCGTATTAAGTCCGAAATGTAGTAAGGTCTATAGATCTAGGGTCTATTCTGATTTGGTAGAAGGCCTAACGGATGTTAAGCTTTGTAAATATCTTAGCTCTATTTATTTAGGCTAGCGTTTTATCTAGTAGGGGTAGCAGATAGCGGTCTTTGTGGGTTATATTATTAAGCTTATAGTAGTTAATGCAGAAATAAAGTCCTCTATTTAGCTTTTTTATAAAGAGAATAGGGGAGGCAAATAGGGCCTAACTAGGCTTAATAAACCCCTTTACTAGGTTGTCCACAATATACTACTTAGTGGCCTATAATTCGGCAATAGATTGTTTACAAAGGGGGGTATAGCTAAGGATGTTTTCCTTATCTGGCTTAATCTCGATCTTATAGTTGTACGGTTAGTGAGGTGGAAGTATATTAGATACTGCCTTAGAGAATACGTCCTTAAACTTTTGGTACTAATGGGGTAGTTTCTGTTCTACTAGCTCCTCGTCTATAAGCTTGCTTTCCTATCCACTAAGCTTACTTTTTTTTTCCTTAATTATTTGATTAATTTTGTATAAGCTAGTGGTAAAAGTAACGGTATTAGGCTAAACTAGATTCCGGTAGAATCCTATAGCGCCAATATAGCAGATATTAACTAGTAGGAGGTCCGTAGGTTTCTTTACGGGTGTTTATTGGGCCGTATTTTGCGGTATAGGGTTTGTGGTCTTCTTTAGCTTATATTCCATTTTCCGTAGGTTATCCTTTTAGTCTATTAGTTTAGTATGTTATCTAATATTCCTAGCCTTCTATTATAGCTACTTAGGACCTAGGTTCTCTACTAGGGACTTAGGTAGACCACTACTAACTTCCTAAGTCTGTAGTGCGGGTGGCGTAATATAGGTAGTCTGGGGGCGGTGTAGTATATGGATCCGTTGCGGGTCGAGCTATATATCCTTCTCGAAGGCCTGGTCTTTATATATAGCGTTGGCCTAATAGATAGTATTAATCTAGGGTTATATAAGGTTTTCTATTATAATGCTAATTTCTTTTATAAAGGAGGGGGTCGGGGGTAGGGTTTTGGGCCAGATAAGCCGCCTACTCCGTATATTAAGGTGTAAGCCTAAATAGGCTAGCTATTTTCTTCCTAAGATTATATTATAGCTTCCTAGGTCCATAATAAGAAAGGGGATATTATACTATCTTCGTCCGTTAACACGGAGGTAAATGCGCAAGATAGTTATAATAGGTGGCCCTATCCGTCCGCTATACCCACAAATAGGAATTGGTTTAGGCAGTTCTTTAATAGGTGCATTTAAAAAGTCAGCCAGCTTTACGGTATACTAAGTATTAATTAAGGTAAGGGCGTTTACTCTAGAGTTAGCTAAAGTAGAGGTTAAAACTTAATATTTATTATGAAATAAAGTATAAGGAATAGTGCAGCTTCTTCTACTAACTAGCTAACCTAGATCGATATATAATATATCAATCCCTTTTAACCCTAGAGAGGAGTCTTTCTCTAGGGTTCCTCTTTTTCCGGCTCTATACTGTCCTCCTAAATTAATAGGACCTTATTTATCTTTACCTTTATTAGGCAGTTCCTTATAGGGTAGCCTATTTAACCGCATAAGAAGTAAGCTCCTTAATCGCTAAGGGCCTATATATAGGGGTCGCTATATATAGGCTGGGTGTATACCGGGCCCGTAGTAGGGGTAGCTGCGCGGCTAGCTGCCGGGTTAACTGTAGGAGTTGCTAATTATGCTGGGGTACTATAGGCCATACTTGCAGTACTTGCGGCCTGGTTTGTAAGGTTTCTAGTTTTTAGCCAATTAGCGCGTGCCTTAATTCAATAGAGGCCTTAGTTAATAGCTAGGTAATAGTTTATAAGTTCCTTTAACGTCTATGCCGTAGTATAAGCTAGTAATACGGCCCGCTATAGGTCTAGGGTAAGCTTATTAAAGAGGTCTAGCAGTAGGTCTTCCTAGGGGATCTAGGCCTATCTAGCTAGGTATAAAAAGCGGGTTTAAAAGGCTAAAAAGGTCTCCGTTATTTTTATATTTAGGCTTTTATAGCTAAGGCGGGCGTTCTATACTTTAAAAGGGTCTTTATAAATAAAAGATAAGTATTTAATTATTTCTTCTTTAGAGATAAAGGGGTCTACTAAGTCTTTAGTGTATTATAGGCGTAAATACGTCTAGGCGTCTCCGCCAGTATAGCCGAAGACGTAGGCCATTCTAGCTTAGGCGTTAGGGAAGTAGTCTATATTAACTTTAAGCTTATTCTATAATTAAAGCTTCTAATTATTAAATATAGGGTTAGTTCCGTCTATAAGTAGTAGGGGATCTATAACCTTTGCTGACCGCTTTAATGCTATATAGGTCTTAGTGGGTCCACTAAGGCGCTAAGATAGGGCCTAAAGGACTATAGCAAGTCTTTAGTTATCTAATAATGACTTATTATTAGATATAGGGGTATCTCTAGCTTTAAGCAGCTCTCGCAGTCGTTTAATTTCGGCATTAGCAGCCGTAAGCTCCGCCTAGGGGGTTAAAACGTTAATTGTTTCTTTATCTAAAGTATTTAAGGGTCCTGCAGCTGCTTTACCTACTGCTATAGTTTATAGTATAGTGGTAGGGGTATTAGGTAATTCCGGGTAATTTCTTTAGGGGTTCTAGTCTGTGCGTGTCTTATAGGTCCTTTCCTTAGGGTTCTATTCTTTCCTTTTGGGTCCTATCCTTAGGGTCCTATTCTGTGTTCTTATCCTATTCGTAGTCTTATAGATATATTTAAGTTCCTTCTTAGGAAGAAAGAGTAGAGAGAGCTTTAGATAATGTTAGCGACTTAGTTAATCAAGGCATGGGTACGGCAAAAGGGACGCGCAAGCCTATATAATTGGAATGTCTATAAACAAGAATCTAAAGCTAAAGAAAAGGAAGGGAAAGGATAAGTAGCAACGCGAGAAGTTATATACGATCCCTAGTCACGTAAGAGTTACGTAAGCCCTGCGTCTACTATAACGTCTACTATAGCTGCCGCTTTCTGCCAGTGCCGTAACAAAGGCTATCTTAATATCTATTTGTTTAATTTTAAGGTTAAGGGCTGCGGCTATAGCGAAGATCGTTTTATAGATTATTGGTTTAACTACTAATACAAATATCTTGTTATAGTTAACGCCTTCTTATTATTTAAATCCGCGTACAACCCAGCGGGCTTTATACCGTAGTATTTTACTATTTAGTCCTCTTTTAAGTTTATAAACCCATTTCCCTCGTAAGACCCGTCTATTTAGGGGAGGGTCAACTAGGATCTACATGATATTGTTAAGTAGGGACTTGTTTTTATCTTTTATAGCTGTAAGCCATTATTTCCAAAAGATATTGGCCCTGGCTTATGGTAGTGTTTTTGGTTTAAAGGGCTCAGTTATAGCTTTTGCTGCTCCTAGGAGCGCTGCGACAAACATATATCTCCTTATTAAATCTTCTAAGTATTAGCCTTTAGTTGCTCTTGTTAAAATTCGCAGCTTAGGGTAGCTTTAAAATATTTCGTTAGGTACTAAGTATACGTTCTCTATTTTGGACGGTAGTTCCCTATTATTAGAGTCGTTATTAGTTTAGTTTAATAATTTACCCGTATTTTACGGGTTCGTTTTATTATTTCTTTCTAGCGTCCTACTGCTAGTAGCAGTTAAGGGGCTTGCTGAAGTGTCGCGCCCCCTTTTAGATATTGTCTCGCTAGTGTCTTCCCCTTTAAAGGTTTTGGAAGATTTAAGATTCTATAGCTAGGCTAGTAACTTATCGTCTACTAGGTTTCCGTTTTCCCTATTAGTAGGGTATAAATCTTCTATATAAGGCACTCTTAGTTATTTTAGAACCCTACTAGGACCTATAGGGTCCTTAGCTAGTTGTTTATTTAACTATTTTTATATCTCCCCTTTAGTACTTAGGGCACCTAAATAAGGTCTTTTTTCTATAAATATAACATTTACGGAGCGAGTAATTATGTTATTTTCTGTTAGGACACGGTAGTTCTGGCTTCCTTTAAAGCTAAGGAGTTTATACGGTATTATTTTTATATTAGCAAGTTTTTGCCGTTTTTTCTCTGGTTTTAGTACTAGGTAGTTATATCCTAGTACTTAGATAAAGGATAAGTCTGGCTTTTTACTATACTAGGCTTTATAAGGTGTTTTGCCAATATAAGCGCTAGGGCTACGGTTATGGATTTTTATAATAGAGATAAGGATTTCCGGCCACTATTTCTTATATAGGTTTGCGTTTAGCAGTATGGGATAGAGTTTGTCCATAAGGATTCTATTTAAGTATTTAGCGGCCCTATTCTGTTAATGCTGCTCTATAGCTGTAACTTTAATATTAATTCCTCTATCTACGCAGAAGATCCAGAATTCATTTAAACGGTTTTTTTCTCCCTAGTTAAGTCTAACGCGTTAATAACGGCGTTTAGGCCTAGAGTATTTTTCTATAAAGCGTTAGAAGCAACGGAAGAACTCGCTTTTCTTAGCAATAGGGTAAGCTTCGGCTATCTGCGTATAGTTATTAAAAAATATAACCTAGTATCGGCTTTAGTTATAGCCTATAATAGGAAAAGGGCTAGCAATATCAATATAGATAAATTTAAGTAGGTAAGTTCCTGGTTTAAACTTCTTTTTATATAGCTTCTCTTTTATTTATCCTTAGACGTATAGAACGCATACACAGTTATTTAAAGGTAGGTCCATTCTAGTTAACATTATTTTAAGTCTTTATAGATTTTGCTTCCTTAGGTAACCCATTCTTTTATGCCAGATTTTATACCATATAGTAGTAACTATATAGGCGGTTAGTCCTAGGGGTAGTTCTAATTATTAGACATCGAAGGCGTATAGGCCATAAAGTAAGGATGCTTTAAATTTTATTCCTTTTATAGTAATAGTTATATCGTTATCATTAAAACCCATTTTTACTCCTTTTGCCCGCAGTTTTAATATAGAGATTAGATTAACACCCCCTTCTAGGACGTAGAGAGTGTTATGTAGGTATAGGTCTACATTTTTATTGTTAATAAGGCAGGACAGTTTTATAGTCCTAATCGCTTCTAGTATTACCCGCGCTCCTATAAAGCCCCTAAGTGGTCTACTGGTATAGCTTTATAGTTCCGTAAAGTCTTCTTTCCGGCAGCCGAAGTAGTAGGAGCAGCTAGAGTTAAGGAAGAAGGTTGCTGTAAGGTTTATGTCTATATCGGCCGCTATAAGGTAAATGGCTTCTATGCTGTTTAATATAGAGTAGCTTAATCCTGCTATTGGTTCGATTTCGTTTTTATCTATATATTTATTGGCCTTATGTTTCTTATTCTCCTTACTATAGGAGTTGCTTTATTTCCTCTTTCTTTCCCTATTCTTTTCTTTATAGTGCTTTCTTCCGAGATCTAGATATAGTTTCTAATATTCGTCCTTTGTATAATAAAGCCTATAGCAGTACTCGCAACCCTTTATCTTTTAGGTATTTTAGGAGATTGCTAATAGAGCAGTCTTATTATCTTCTTGTCCCTTTATATTCTATTCTTCCCTTTCTACTACTTATATAGCTTTATCGAATATTACAGCTGCTTTTATAATCTTATTCTTTTCGTCTTATTCTAGTAGTAGGGAGTGTTTTTAGTAAAAAGAGGTTAGAAATATATTGTAGTCTAGGCCGAGTTCTGTTAGGAATTTGTTAACTAGGGAGATTTCACTAATTATATAGTTGGGGTCAAGCTCTATAATCTCTGTTTGTGCTTCTCGTAGCTTTTCCGCGTAGTTTATTACCCCTTTATAGGTGTTTAGGGTAACCTCTTAGTAACATCTTTTAAGGTATTGGTAGACTGCGCTTCCTATTAGGCGAAAACGTTTTTATAGCTTAGTAAGAATCTTATCTACATTTTCAATTTCTTTAACTTCCCTTATGGTATTATAACTAAGTCTACTTTGGATAATGCTATAAGCTTATTCCTATTTATCAAGCTAGGTATCTAACTTAGTTTTATAGGCTGCCTCTAATAGGGTCCCTTGTTCTAGTCTTTTGGCGTTTTGTTTTAGTAGATCTCTATATCCATTTATTGATAAGTAGAGGCGTATTTACTTTGTAAATTCTATTTATCCTATAGTGGATTCCAGTTTCCTTATCTTATCTAGCCCTTTAGTCCCTTTCTTATTTGTAAAGCTTATCTTTGCTTTAATTGTAGGTGTCTCTAATATAACTAAAAGAGAGTTCTTAGGCTCGTTGGGGATAGGTTTGATGAACTGAATGATATTAAATAAATGAATGAAGCTATGGAATCTAACTATGAGGAATATAGGCCTTAATATAGGCCTATATCTACAGGGTCCGGGGTAACTACTACGGATACCAAAGTAGTTGCTGCGGAGACTGAATAAGAAGGGACTCTGCTTATATAAGCAGGAAACGCATATAGAGGACTCCTCTAGTACTATTGTTATACCCCCTAGTGCTCCACTAAAACAGAAGCAGATCCTTCCTAAATTAGTGTTAAACTTGTTTATATATAAAAGAAACACCTTATAACCTTCCGAGTGTCCTATAGGTCCTATTTAACCTTTTCCTAAGCTATAATCGATCACCTACTATGAGCTCTTTACATCGTTCCTATCCCCTATTTGAAAGTTATCAGCATTAGTTAGAATTATTAAATGGCGTACCCTCTAAGGTTTTGCCGACCTATATATAATTTCCTACTTAGGTTTAGTGTCTATATCGCATCAAATAAGGCCCAGCTACTTAACGAAGTTCCTAAACTAAGTTATTAATAGTAGCTTTATAAGACCGTCTACCACTATACTACTTATAGGCACGTGCTATAGGTAGATTACGCCGCTTTAAACCTTATCACGAATATAGTACCAGTATAGCTTAAAGTGCTTAGTGCGCGTGTAGTAGTCGTCGCTTTTTGCAAGGCTAATAGCTGGTTAATTGTCGCCATACAGATATATCGGTAGTAGATCCTTTCCGGTGTAGCCTAAATTAGTAAGCAATTAACAGAGCTATAAGGCTTCCTTAGCCGCATACGTTATTGCTATATACTCAGCCTCTATAGTAGAGGTTATAAGAATTAACTGCTTACTTAATTTGTGTGAAACTAGGCTACCCGCTAGCTTATAGATATAGCTAAAAGTTAACTTCCTATTAACCGCATCTGCAAACGCTACATCGCTATAGCCGTATAGTTATAGGTTAGGTATATTACCTAGTGCGCTTCCGCTATACTCCCTATTGCAATTAGGGGTAGTATAGTCTGTAGCTAACGCCTTGGTAAAGGCTTTTGGAGGTAGCTGCTGCCTTTAGGGTAAGACGAACTCTATACCTAAGTCAATCGTCCCTATATAGTAGGCGAGTATCTATATCGCGGCGTCTATATGTAGCTTGGTAGGGTTATATAGGAACTAATAGAGCTTCCCTATAGCCTAGGCCACATCGGGCTAAGTCTAATTGCATAGATACAGTAAAGAGCCTATTAGCGATTGGTACCGTTTTACCAGCTCCAGCGGAGCTTAATCCTCAAGCTCGTGTGGCTTAAAGTCTACTATAAATAGGTGGATTAGTGTAGAGGCTAGTACGTAGTCTTCTATATAGAACGTATATAGGATCTTCCTAATATAGGCGTCCTATACTAGTCGAATTAATCGCGCCTAGCGGTTCCTTATAATTCGAATACCTAGGTAGTACGTAATTGGGCCTAAGTCTCTTACTTTGTACTTGTTCCTAAGTGCTTCTTTAAGCAGTTCAATCGTCCCTATATCCCGTTTAATTAAGATAAAATTGTTAACGTAGATAATAATAATTTGGCCGCTTTGCTGGCTAATAAAAACGCATAGGTTAGCTGGAATTGGCATGTATTTAAGGGTAATAAAGAAGCTCTTAAGCTCCTTATACTAAAGATGTGGCGCCTACTTAAGACCGTAGAGAGCCTTAAGCAGTAGGCTTATAAGAGCAACGCCGTCCTTTTAATACTGGCGGTATCCTTCTAGCAACTAAATATAGATATTCTTGCGGTTAAGCTTCCTATTAAGGAAGGCCATGATTATATCTAAGTGCTCGCACTTTAGATTGTATGCGGTAACTAGGGCCATTAGTAGCTTAAATATACTAGGTTAAACGACGCTTGTGAATATGTCGCTATAGTTAATTCCTAGGCGCTGCTTATTACCGCGTAATACTAGCTATGCTTTCCATCTAAATAGGACGTTATTTTTATCAAATTTGTATATAAAGACTTATTTAATAAGTAGAGCCTTAGCTCCAGGTAGAAATTTAACGATCTTAAATAAGATATTAACTATTTAAGACTCCTATTCCTTATTTACCACAGCCTTCCACTCCTTCTTAAATATTAAATTTATGGCTTCCTTCCAGTTCCGTAGCTCCGGAGGTAGTCCTTTAGTTATCCTTATTTACTAAGGCTGCAATAGAGCACTTATAAACGTATAGGCAAAGGACGGGGTAAGGTAGGTGGCCTTTATAGCTAGCTCCTTCCTTCTAGTTCTATAGAGTACGCTATAGTTAAGCCGTGGCTTTAACCGTGTACGAGTGTTTACTATAGGTTTAGCTTCCTTATCTAAGTACTTAGTTAGAATCTGCTCTAGATCCTTCTAGTTAATATCCCTTAGGGGAGTCGCTTCCTAACAAAGGTGTCCTCCTAGATTAGGAAGCTCTTACTAGTTAAGACCTACCTATTCATTATTAGTAAGAGGAGGTCAATTAAGCTGCGGTGCGATATTATGATCGCTAGAGGCACCCCCCAACTAAGAGTTACCCCCCAACTGCGAGGCCCAAGAGACCTTATCTGCCTCCTATAGTAACCGAGCAGCCTTAGTTCCTTCCTGCGGTAACTAAGAGACCTCGCCTTCTCCCCGTACTAACTGAGAGACTTTTAGTACAGTGTTGTTAGTAGGAAGTTCCTTAAGTAGTACCTAGTAGATATCGCCGTTGCTACCTTCTTCCTCACTAATTAGTGTAGTAAGAAAGGTTCCTAATTTATTAAAGGTAATGCTACTTAATTAAACAACCCTATTCTTATAAGGTAGATAGACGCGATATATATATAAACCTTCATAGCTAACTAATTATCCTTTTTAAGCTTTTATAATAAACTTATTACCCCACTACTACTAAGGGTCTTTTTTATTAATAAGGACGTAGGCGGGACAGCTATAGATCTTCTAGTTAGTGTATATAATTATAGAATTAATATCACCTAGGGCGAGGGCCATTGCTTAAGCGGGCGGAGCTTTGTCCTTATTAACTAATATAGGTAATATATTAAGCCTATATATAGCTGCCTTAGCGACTTTAGGCTAAAGCCTTAGTGGCAATTAAGTCTTAATTAATATCACCCTAACCCTTTCTTTAACCAGGTGGTTAGCCTTCTCTACTATTTCATTTTAGTGTGCAGTATATAGGGTAGAGGCCTTAGTAACTATGCCTTCATTCTTAAAGAAATCGGTTATATCTTTACTAAACCACTTAGCAGCTCCATCCAATCGGAAGCAGCTAATTGTTATCCCTATTTAAGTCTTAATTATACAGATAAACTACTTTAAGGTAGAGGCCGCGGAGCCTCTATTTAATATATAGTAGATCCATCTAAAGCGTATTTAGTCATTAGTAAATAATACCCAGTACTTCTCTCTATGGAGACCTTCGTGTTTTAATAGCCCAACTATATTAATATGCACCTTTTTAAATATGCAATTGCTGCGTTGTTAAGGGCGTCTTAATATTTACTTCTTAGCCTTTCTAAGGTAATAGTCCTCGTAATAAAATGGCTTATCCTTAGTAACTATAATCCCCTTTATACTTCTGGCCAGTTAACGTATCTAGTTAGGAGGAAGATATTATAGTCTCTTATACCAAGTCTCTATAGTAACTTTAGTAAGCACGCCTTTCTTATAAAGGCGCGATTGTGCGGTAGCCAGAGCTATTACGAAAGGAACCTCTATAGGGTTATCTACCAGTATAAATAAATTAAGTCCGTTAATGTATGGGATATAAGCTATTTCTGCCTAATCTTTAACGAAGTTAATTGTGTTATAGAGACTGTTAAAGAAGACTCCCTTCTCTTATAAAACACTAAGCGAGATAATATTTATAAAGAAGTTAGGATAGTAATATACTTTAGTAAATATAATTATATAGGCTAAGTAGTTAGTTTAGGCGACTATAAGCTTAACTAATCTAACGCCAATAGCCTTTATTAGGCCTCCTCCCGTCTAGATTTAGATAGGTTTAATTTCCTAATACTAGATAAACTTCCTAATATTATTGCCTATGTAAATATTTAAGTAACTGTCGGCTATTTAGAAGTCCTTAATATTTGTTTCTAAAGCTATAGCTGCTAGCCTAATGACCTGCGTAGTAAAGATCGATCTAGTTACCGAATTGGTGGCTTAAGAGGGGCGATTAGATGTCCCCTTAGAGGCCTTATTTGTATTTAAGGCTGCTCCGTCACCTAAGCGCGGAGGTCGTCTCTCTCTAGGTCTCCACCATTCGGGCCTTAAGTAGGCGTGCTTTATCTAGCAATCTTCCTCGCCACCTAGATAACCTAGCTTACACCATCCGCACTTATTTAAAGCATCCTTGGTAGGGCCTTAATTGCCTAATAAGGCACTACGGCCGGCTCCCCTACTACCTCTGCCTTGACCATTGCCGCGATTATAGCTGTTACCGCGTCCTTAACTGGAGTCACCTGGTGGCTTATTAACTAAGGCGAAGCTCTTAAGTAAGTCCTTTCGCTGAGCCTCGTTGGTAAGGTCAGCGATTAATTAGACTAGTGTAATTATATAGCCGTCGCGAATCTTATTATATTGGATTTAAGCCCATATAGGAAAGTGTTCGTTAACGGCGTTAATAAATTAATAGTTAATAATCTTGTTATCTAGGGCAAGCTTTACCTACTTAACTCCTTAAACCGCTTCTTAGTAACGGCTTAAGAAAGTAGTAACCGCTTAGTCTAATTAAAAACGGAGCTTAATAAAAGTCTCCCATACGTTAGCTTTATGGATCAAGCCACGGGCCTTAAACGTCTGTTTAAGGTAATTAATATAGTCCTTCGCCGTCTGCTTATATTCTAAGGCAGTAAGGATCTTATTGTTGATTATACCAAGGATAACTAAATAAACTTTACCGTCTTCCTTACTATACTATTTAAACTCCTTATCGTACTCGTAGGAGAGTGCCTTGTTAGCTGAGCGAATTAAATTATTTATATCCGTAATGATTTAAGACCTCTTAAGGATCTTATCTCGCTCCTCCTTGTCGGCGTCCTTTAGTACTTAATTAATAGATATCGTAGGTTTTTCTTCCTAGAGCTTTAGGTAGAGGGGTAGGCCCGTATCTTCCTAAATGATATACAGAAGGCCCTTATCACGTAGGTACGTGCTAAGCTGCGTCTAATATTGGGTCCAATTTAAACCGTCTTTCTTAAGGCGTTGAATGCCCGGATAGTCTTTACCTATGGCGACGCGTAAATAAATAAATTTGACGCGTAAATACACGAACTTAACGCGTAGATTTGATAATAAGAAATGATGCAGAGCAGTAAGGAATGACCTAGCACGGGTGTGGTAACCCTTGATGCAACCTGTGGTAAGGTGTTAATCTTCTAACGTCGTAGCTTAGTAGTAACGAGTGCTTATAACCTGATGAACTGAATGATATTAAATGAATGAATGAAGCTATGGAATCTAACTATAAGGAATATAGGCCTTAATATAGGCCTATATCTACGGGGTCTAGGGTGACTACTATGGATACTGAAGTAGTTGCTGCGGAGACCGAATAAGAAGGGACTCTGCTTATATAAGCAGGAAACGCATGTAGAGGACTCCTCCAGTACCATCGTTAAGGTTTAATTATTGAGGCCTAGGGGGTTTAGGACGTTTGAGGGGGGCAGGTAAAGGTAATGCGTTTATAATATTGGGTTTAAAGTCTTTAATAGTAGTAGAGCTTTAAGGCTCTGGTGTCTCTACTCCTTTAATAGATTCGTATGTGGTTTCGGAGGCTTAAGAGAGTTTTTCGTCTATTTTAGTTTTAGAGGTCTCTGGAGTATCTAAGAGAATGGGTATAACTAAGGTTTTACAGGGTAGTTAAGGAGGAGTTTAAACTTTAAAATAAAAAGTTTAGTTAAGCTAGCTATGGAGAGGGTGCTGTTAGAGGCTAAAGAGCGGTCTAAGTTACTAGAGCAGTTAGGTATAGTACTAGGGTCGAAGTTGTAGTCTTTAAGGTTCTCCGCAAAGATATTACTAGTATTATTTTTCTTAAAATCTTTAAACATATGAGGGTAGAGGAAGATATTAAGGAAACGGTGAAACCGTGCTGGTTATAGAGGTTAAGGCCTTAGCTAGTATGGAATTGGTTTTCCGGGCCTTTAGTATAACCGTTAAGGTGTTAATTTCTTTACCGTTATAGTGATTTTGGATAGGATATATATCTATTTCGAAATTAGATGCACGGTTGTCTTATAAATAAAAGGCTGGTATAGGGGGTTTAATGGTTTCTGAAGAAATTTGGGAGGTTGGTTTTAGTGTTTTAGCGCCTAGCCTCCTTATAAGTTGTCTTTTTTAACCCCTTTTCTTATATTTCTTATATCGTTAGGTTTTTAATAGTGTATATATTGCAGAGGTGCGTAGCGGAAGACAGTTATGAGACTGTAGGGTTTCTCTAGAATATATCTTTTTAGTAGATTATATATTTTGGTTTTAAAGGTGCTTAGAGGCTTAGCTTTTTACATATTCCGGGCTCATAACCTATTAAAAGTAGATGTATTAATTGCTTAATTTATCTATCTAGGGAAAGCTAGTAGCTATATAATACAATATTAAGGAGGCTGGTGCCCAGCCTCCTAACGCCACCAGAGGATCGATTCTCAACAGCTACATCTAACTCTTTCCCGCCTCTCACGCACCAAAAGCCTGGCTCTTACAACTGCTTGATTTGCGCCACGAATAGTTGCCTTCTCGTCTACCCGCTGCAGGGTGCAGTTTTGACGCAAGGCAGAGAAATATCAGAGGTCGTACTCTTTTAGAAAATGGAAAAATTCGCATAAATTTCGTAGAGAATGCTGGAGTATCCGCCCCACGGACTCTTCGGCTCCGCCTCAGAGTCCTACGTAGCTCAACGGGCCACGTAGCTCAACGGGCCAGCTTAGCCGAAATCTAATACACCACTTTTTATCAGCAATCTATATACCATAATTATGTCTAATAAATACGAAACTGAAGAGAAGCGCGTCCAAGATGCAATTGATTACAAAAATCGACATCCTGGGTTATCACTTAAGACGTGCGCCGATGAATTCGACGCGCCATACAAACGTGTTGTAGCGCGTCATAAGGGCGTGCAAAGCAAGATGCAGAGGCCAGGAAGCAATAAGAAGCTTAATTCTATGCAGGAGCAGATGCTTCTGGCATATATCGAGCGTATGGATCGTATAGGAACTTATGCCTTAATCCATCAGGTCCACGCTGCCGCTGAGCGCATTCTTGTCCTCCACGCCCAACCTGGCACCGAGCCCGCCTCTCTTGGACGCGACTGGACTAAGAACTTTGTTAAACGATATAAAGAAACACTCTATAAGGTTAGACAGAAGCCTATAGAGGTAGAACGAGCTGCTTCAAACGATTCAAATGAGATAGCGGAGTGGTATACGTCATACAAGGATATCAAGGCAAAATACGGCATACTCCTATGCGACGAATACAACTTTGACGAGTCTGGGTTTCGCATTGGGATAGGTGGCGCGCAGTGGATTATAACGCGAGTTTCAGACAATAAAAGATTGCACTCGGCAAGTGAGACAAACCGCGATTTTGCTTCGGTGTTGGAGGCTATATCTGGTGATGGTGTTGCGCTCGATCCGGCGGTTATTATTAAAGGTGCCCAAATTATGCACCAACACCTTAATAATACAGATATACCAGATGGGTATATGCTAGGCGCACAAACAAGAGGCTACTCAAACGACGATCTCGCGTTTAAATGGATTCAGCACTTTAATAAGCAGAGCGCACGTCAACAAATAGGCGCGCATCGATTGCTATTACTTAACGGCCACAGATCGCACCTTACAATGGAGCTAGCTCAATATTGTGAAGAAAGGAACATTCATCTTTTAGCACTTCCGGCCCATACAAGCCACTTTCTACAACCTCTTAATATGGTGTTATTCCAGCCGTATAAGCACCACCATCGACGTACTATTGAAATGGCCGTCCAAACAGGCTACACGAACTTTAATATTGTTGAGTTCTTATACGCTCTACACCATATTCGGGTTGCTACATTTAAACCTACGTCTATTAAATCAGCATGGGAGAAAACTGGCCTTATTCCATATAATCCTGAGCTTGTTTTAACCAAATTATAACGCCAAACTGCTGTTATACGCCCATCTACACCCCCACCTACAACACCAATTATCCAGCCTACGCCCCTCCGGACGCCTACAACACCAAGATCTGTTTCTCAAGCTATTGGCGAGCTTCGCAATCACGTATATAGACAGGACGCAAGGCACCGGGGCCCGTTGTACAAGCTTATAAAGGGTGCTAGTATCAATGCCACGCTTCGCGCGTTAGCTAAGGAAGACCTACATAAGACGCAGGTAGCGGTACAAGCGCGCACAAAGCGACAAAAAGGCGACCAACGTGTCGTCTCAAAGGGAGGCCTTATATCTGCTAAGGACGGACGACTTAAGGTATCGCAGAGAGTCCGCGCTAAGGCAGAGAAGGCAGCTAGAGCTACTGCGCGTGCAGTAAAGAAGCGGGCTGCTAAGGACGCCAAGCGGGCTGCTGAGGCCGCAGCGGCGCCAATTTTGGACAGAGAGTAGATAAAGACTATCGCATTAATTACTACACTACAAATATCAATATATCTGTCTTGCACGTGGAGCTATATAGCTTCAAAGTTATAAGGTGCGGGGCATGGCCCGTTAAGCTACGTGGCCCGTTAAGCTATGTAGGACTCTAAGGCGGAGCCGAAGAGTCCGTGGGGCGGATAATCGAGAGTCAGGCATACCGAAATAAGTCGTGGGACACTTTTTAATTAGCCTATGCGAAGATTGATAGCTTTCACAACCACAACTCTTGGTATATCTTCTATAAATTCCTTCTAAGACTCTCCCAGCATTATTTTATTTAACTACTCTTTTTTATCATTCTATTCTTAACCTTAGTTGTGTTATCACGCTGCAAAGAAATCGCTTAGTCGGAAAGTGTCCCACGACTTATTTCGGTATGCCTGGAGTTCATGTGAACAGGCTAAGGCGGCTATAATTACCCATTTTCTCCATTTCAACAATCACACTCGAGCTTAATATATTGATCAGACAAACTCGGCTAAGCTTGACTGCTCAAGTGTTATGAGTCACGTCGCTTAATGTTTAGGTCCCTCATTAGTTAGCGATTACGTCCCATTCACGTATTAGGGGTTGTGCTATTCTAGCTTGCGTCACATTAAGGCGATGATTGGTCTGATTCTTCATAGTGATGTGCCTTGCAAAAGCCAACGCAATACCCCGCGTCCGGGAGATTGTCTTTAGCATTTGCCTACAACACTCGACTACACTCTTAAAGCACTAGCCTCTCAAAAGAGTAAACCTTTACGATATAGTAAGAACCGAGATCTACTCTCCCACTACCCTTATCTACTCTGGGCTTCTCCCATTGTCCCACTGACAGTTCACTTCTAGCTTCGGCACATTATGCATTCCCACGCCCTTCTCTTAACGGCTCTCACCCTCACCCATTTCACCTATGCCGGTCCTGCTGCCTACGGCATCTGCCAAGCTGGTTGTGCTGCTGTCGTTATGGCATGCTACTCTGCAGCTGGGTTCACCTGGGGCGCTACACTCGGTGTCTCCGCGCCCGCTTCGATCTTAGCTTGCAATGCAGCATTTGGAACTTGTCAGGGTGCATGCGCTGTTGCTTTTATAGCGCCAACTCCTTGAGCTTTGGCTTTTGGGACGCAAGGAACTTAAAAGGCAGAGAGTAGAATCTATGACGGCATTTCCGAAGGTTTTTATAAAACCTGGGATAAGCGGCTTTTATTGTGGGCAAGGAAATCAGTGGACTTAGGAATACGAAGATTGGCATAATGGAATCAGATTGGTAATCTTTTTGGAGTAGTTACGAAGCAATTAAGTTACAGATTTAGTTTCTCACGTATCGCGAGTCACTTCTAATTTCAGACACTGCTACGGACAAGTCTAACATGCGTTATCGGACACAGGGTAGAAGAAGCAGAGTGTATGTATTTGTAAAGAGCTAGAGCCAACTATGGTGGAGAACTCTATTGCAGTATTTACCAATTTATGTCAGCTACGACGAGGCTAAATGCGATGCCCATATTATACATTATTCCGGCTACTTATATACTCTTATTTGGGCAGTCAAAATCTGACTCTGCATCTGTACGAGGTAATTTGGCCTACGAACCTACTGATCTTCGGATTGAGCAGAGCCAACGCAGAGACTTCGCACAGCGTGCCGGTGGGAGCTAGTGGTTATCGAGACGTTGCGGGTAGTAGTAAAAAGTTTTTATACGGGATAGTGAGATCTTAAAACTACTACTAACGGCACCCCTTATAGTAAATAGCTACTACGCTTTTATCCTAAGCCTACCTATATATAATTCTTATGGATAGAAGTTAGATTTAATATCCTCTAACCCCTAATTAAAGTATTAACGAGCCCTTATAATTAATAAATAAACGAACGAGTAAATATATCCCTTTCTATACTTAAAGTTATACGCGCCCACGGAATATAATAGATTACTTACTATTAATTAATAAATAATAATTTATCCTTGTTTAACGTCTAATGCGGTCCCCATTAAGGTCTATATAGATTAATGCCGTTATATAGGTATAAAAAACGTCTGGGGAATATAAGAGGTAATATAGTATATGCCCCTATAGGTAATACCTGTACTACATTAACGGGGGGA
>Ga0307515_10010920_pt1 | contig 17325 bp, 15 predicted proteins | sample 17_EM_MG_FD_194513 | JGI IMG/M metagenome (GOLD analysis project Ga0307515, IMG submission 194513) | Populus trichocarpa ectomycorrhiza microbial communities from riparian zone in the Pacific Northwest, United States - 17_EM | ecosystem: Host-associated > Plants > Roots > Unclassified | place...
GCCCTTGACGGCCCCAGAACCTTCATGTCGTCCAATCAACGGCCGACCGACGGAGACACACCTACAGGGAGAGTGGTGTGTCGCGCTTCGCGCGACCGCTGACGGGCAGCCCGAGTCACGGCGGCAGCGGCACACAGCCCGAGTCGCCGTAATTGCCGTACCCATCGCTAGACCGCTGGAGTTGCGGTGGCGCGTACACACCACCAGCGTCGCCGTACTTGCCGTACCCAACGCCAAACCGCTGAAGTTGCGGTGGCGTGTGCAACCGCCACCGTTGCCGCACTTGTCGTCCCCTACGCCAAACTGCTGCACTTGCGGTCTCAGCGGCACACAGCACGAGTCCGCATACTTGCCGTGCCCAGAGTCAGAGCTCGCGCGCTGTTGCGTCTGAGCGCGGTGCCTCGTCGCAGATACCCGCTCGCCTGGGCGACTCTTGTCGCGCCTTCGCGCCCGGCGAGCTGCTGCCTACACGCGTTGCCGAGTGTGCTGAGACCGTCCCTTCCCGTCACCTACCTCGGCAGCCACCGGTCAAGCCGCCGCGTCTGGCCATCGCTGCCGGGCCCCCGCCCGCCCATGCGATGCCGCAACTTCACCCTCTTCCCGCCTTCCTCTCCGCCATCGGCATCGGCATCCTCAGGGACTCTCTTCGTGTGTGTGCCACCAGCTCCCACCCCGGAAGCCGGCGTAGCCGCCCCGCGTCGCACTGGCACACAGCCCGCGTCCTCGTACTCGTACTCGTACTCGCCGTCCCCACGCCAGAGCTCACCCGTGTGGAGTGCTATCCCACTCCTTGGCCCCGCCGCCCTAAACTCCCCCGCATGACCTCCCCCGATGCCTTCCTCGCCGCTCTTCCCATGCGTGACATCAAGGAACGCGCCGGCACGTACGGCAACTGCGGTGGCGTCGCCTTCGCCTACGTGCACCTGGAGCGGGGCACCGGCGACGGTGTCGAGATGGTCGATGTCCTGGAGGACTTGCCCGATTACGCCGAGGACTTCCGTGACCTCATCGACGGGCTCATCGGGTACATCGCCGAAGGCATCTCCGACTGTCTCGCCGAGGCGTTCGACGGCGTCGTGCCCCCGGTACGTGTCCTCATCTACATGATCGACCCCAATCCCGCCCACGCGAATCCGACGTACCACCGCCGCGCCGGGCGGCGGGTGGCGGAGGAGGCGTTGCGGAGGGCGGAGCGACCGGCGGCCTCTCAAGGCGACCTTCTCCGCGCCCTTCCACTCCGTGGCGTCACCGTCTGCGTCGGGTCGCAGTCCAGTTGCGCCGGGATCGCGCGGGTTGAGGTTGACGTCGAGGCGGGCACGACCTACCCGAGTGTCGAGGTGGTCGACGCCGTGGAGGTCGACGACGAGCTTCGCGAGATCGCCGACATGTGCGTCGAGAACGTCTGGATCGGCGTCCAGTCGGCGTTTCGGGTTTTGCTCGGCGACGAACCCGCCGTGCGGGTCGTGGTGCGGCGGGTTCTCCCCCACCTGGTCGACGCTAACGAGAGCATCAACAGGCGAGCCGGGCGGGCGGTGGTCGAGGAGGTGCTCAGGCGGGTGGCCTAGTCGCCAGCTCCACGGCTTCCAGCAGCGAGCCCGCGACGGGTACTCCCACGGCGCGGAGCTTCGCTTCGGCGGTGAAGCCGCCCGTGTACAGCACTGCCGAGGCGCCGACGGCGAGTGCTGCTTCCGCGTCGTCAACGGAGTCGCCGATGAGGACGACCGTGCTCGGGTCCACGGGGATGGCGGTGAGGTGTGCTTCGAGGTGCGGGTGTTTGGGACCGCCGCCGGCACCGCGCAATCCGTCCACGCGGTTAAGCAGACCGGTTAGTCCGAACTGGTCGACCAGCGGGACGAGGTTCTCGTGGTGCCACATCGACAAGAGTGACTGCGTGCCTTTCCAGGCGGCTATCGCGTCGCGGGCATCGGCCGCCGGTTTGCAGGCGAGCCGATACCTTTCGTAGGCGTCGTGGAAGACCTTGTCCATGACGGCGAACTCTTCGGGCGCGACCGGGCGCCCCAATTCGAGGGCGTAGTAGTCGGCGATGGGCCGGATGAACCTCGACCGGTGCTCCTCGGCGGTCACGGCGCTGCCGCCCGCTCCCGTGAGCACGTCGTTGGTGGCCGACACCACCGCTTCGAGGTCGTTGAACAGGGTGCCGTTCCAGTCCCACACCAGGTGCCGCGTCGTCATCCGCACGAGGTTACCCGGCGGATCCGACACGATCACCTGCCCAGATCGGCGACGAGCCGGTCCTCCTCGACATGCCAGTAACCGTGCTCGCGTCCGTCCAGCAACACGACCGGAAGGCGGTCTCCGTATTCGCGCGCGAGGGCCGGATCGGTCGCGAGATCCACTTCGGACCACGCCACGCCGGTGCGTTCGGTGACGCGGTCGAGGGTCTCGCGTGCTTGTGTGCACAAGTGACATCCGGCGGTCGTCAGAAGCACCACCCGGACGTCGGAAAATGGTGAGACCACTTCGGATATTCCTTCCCGTCAAGGGTTTTGGAGACCAGGTCGAAAGGGGTACCGTCACTCAACCGGGTGAGGACCCAAACATTAATCGCACAAACTGTCCGTTCCGATCATGGCTACTCTCGGGACACAATCTCTGCGTTGTGTAGTCAAGTCCACACAGTTCGGTGGGTCAGGCCCTATCATGATCCGGGTCGGCACCCCCGTGACCTTGGGTCCCGACAAACCCCTCACCCGAGGAGGCAGGTAAGTGCCCGGTTCCGCGCATGTTGTCACCGACGAGCTGCACATGGCCCGGCTCGCCCTTTCCAGTGGGCTGGCCGCCATGCGCCACATGCTGGCGGTGACGATCCACGCCGACCCGGCCACGGCCACCGGCGCCGGCGCCGACGCCGCACCGCCGCAGGCCGCGCGGGGTCGGGTCCGTCCCGTTCGCGCCCGTGTCGCCGACAAGTCGGAGAAGACCGATACCGACGCAGGCGGCCCCGAACCCGAGGGCGAGGGCGGCGAGCCGGTCCGCGGCAGCGAGATATGGGATCTCGTCCGCCGCGCGCAGGCCGGTGACACCGAGGCCTTCGGCCAGATCTACGACCGCTACATCGACACGGTCTTCCGCTACATCTACTTCCGCGTCTCCCGCCGCGACCTCGCCGAAGACCTCACCAGCGAGACCTTCCTGCGCGCGCTCAAGCGGATCAACAGCTTCACCTGGCAGGGCCGCGACTTCGGCGCCTGGCTGGTCACGATCGCCCGCAACCTCATGGCCGACCACTTCAAGTCCGGTCGCTACCGCCTTGAGGTCGCCACCGCCGACGTCCTGGACGCCGACAAGGAGGAGTCCGGCCCCGAGGGAAACCCCGAGACGGCCGTCGTCGACAAGATCACCAACGCGACCCTCCTCGAAGCGGTCAAGGAGCTCAACGCCGACCAGCAGGAGTGCATCGTCCTCCGCTTCCTCCAGGGCTTCTCGGTCGCCGAGACCGCCCGGGCCATGAACAAGAACGAGGGCGCCATCAAGGCCCTCCAGTACCGGGCGGTTCGCACCCTCGGCCGACTCCTCCCCGAGGGATTCGGACGATGATCCCGGCCCCCGGTTCGGCCCCCGTCGCGCTGCCCTGCGCGGCGGGCCGCGAACACCAAGGCTTCGAAAACTATGAATATTCGTCAGATGTCCGACAGTTCCCCCTGGATTCCCAGGTGAGTGAGCACACCCTTAGCGCGTTGGCCGTAACCGGAAGCGGTCTGTCCGCGTTGAATCGGATACAAGCGGCGAGAGGGGGTGTGCAATGACGCCAGGACCGTTTGGACGAGCCCGAGCCGAACGTTTCGCGCAACTCCTGGACGAGGCGCAGGGCGCGCCTCGCAAGCACATCAAGACCACCCACGACGAACACCTCGCACCACTGGTCGAGGTCGGACACACCATGGCCGAGAGCCTCTCGGCCGGCACGGCACATGTCGCGGCGGACGACGCCTTCCGCACCAAACTCCGCGGGCGCCTCATGGCGGTCGCGAGCGTGCAGGGCATCGGCGACACCGCCACCGGACCGGACGCCATCCCGCGGGCGAAGCCCGAGACGCCCCGCCCGGCGCGCGGCGGTCGCCGCCTCGCCGTCGGCGTGACGGTCGTCTTCGGCATCCTCGCGCTCTCCGGCGTGTCGGCCGCCAGCGGCTCGGCCATGCCGGGAGACCCGCTCTACGACGTCAAGCGCTCGACGGAGCGGGCCCAGCTCGCGCTCGCCGGCTCCGACGTCAACCGCGGCCAGCTCTACCTGGAGTTCGCCCGCAACCGTCTCGACGAAGCCGTGTCCGTGGCGACCGACCCATCCGCGGTCGACACGACGCTCGACGACATGGACGACGAGACCAGGCACGGCGTCTCCCTGCTCACCGGCGCCGCCGTCGACCGCACCGACGAAGGCGTCCTCGACGCCGTCGACACCTTCGTGGAGACGCACCGGATCGACCTGGTCGACTTCGTCTCCTCCACCGAGGCCGAGTCGCGTTCGCGCGCGCTCGACTCCCTCGCCCTTCTCGACGACGTCGAGAACCGTTCCGAGAAGCTCCGCTTCTCCCTCCTGTGCACGGCATCCGGCGACGCCGAGATCGACGCGCTGGGGCCGGTCCCGCTGTCCTGTTCGGCTCTGCCGGACCCGGGCGGCCACGAACCGGCCCCGCTCGACGAGTCCGACCCGCAGGCCAGCCGCGACTCCCGCCCGGACGAACCGGGTGGAGAGCCGACCGGCGGCGACGACGGCGAGGACAAACCCGGCGACTCCACCGCCGAACCCACCAAGACGCCTTCGGCCAGTCCGTCGGTGAGCCCCGGCACCGACGACTCCGAGGACACCGGAAACAACGGTGGACTCCTCGGTCAGCTCGGCGGGATCCTCTCGGGCCTCCTCGGCGGTTGAACGCGGTTTTCCGTCTCGTCACCGGCAGGCACTACCCTCGAATGGTGAGCGACGTAGAGGTGCAGTCCACGCCCCCGGTCACCGACACCACCGGGGCGGCGTTCTTCGACGTCGACAACACCCTGATGCAGGGCGCGTCGATCTACTGGTTCGCCCGCGGCCTGGCCGCGCGGCGCTTCTTCCGAACCTCCGACCTGCTGCGTTTCGGCTGGCAGCAGGCCCGCTTTCGACTCCACGGCAAGGAGCACCACGGCCACATCGCCGACATCAAGGAGTCCGCGCTCGCCTTCGTCGCCGGCCGCCCGGTCAAGGAGGTCGTCGGCCTCTGCGAGCAGATCTTCGACGAGCTCATCGCCGAGCGGATCTGGGCGGGCACGCGCGCCCTCGCCGAGCGCCACCTGAAAGACGGCCAGCGCGTGTGGCTGGTCACCGCGACCCCGGTCGAGCTCGCCGAGATCATCGCCCGCCGCCTCGGCCTGACCGGCGCGCTGGGCACGGTCGCCGAGATCAAGGACGGCGTCTACACCGGCCACCTGATCGGCGACATCATGCACGGCTCGGCCAAGGCCGACGCGATCCGCGCGCTCGCCGCCGTCGAGGGCCTCGACCTGGCGCGTTGCAGCGCCTACAGCGACTCCTCCAACGACCTGCCGATGCTCTCGGCCGTCGGGCACGCCGTCGCGGTCAACCCCGACGCGGTGCTGCGCCGCACGGCCCGCCAGCGCGGCTGGGCGATCAAGGACTTCCGTTCCGGCCGCAAGGCCGCCATGCTCGCGCTGCCGACGGCCGTGGCCGCCGGTGCCGTCGCGGGCGCGGTCGCCGGTGGTTTCGCGCTGCGGCGCCGCAGTAAGCGCAACCGACTCGAACGATGACCTCGCGCGCCTTCACCCGGCCCTCGCTCGCGCTGATCCTGGCCCTGGCGGCGACCGTGGCGTGGGTGGCGCTGCCCGTTCCCGAACGCGTCCCGCAGAACCCGGCCGGCACGCCCGCGCACCGTGCGGTCGCCGAGGAGTGGCCGGGCACGATCCCGTCGGAGTTCTCCGGGACCTTCTTCGACGGCACGCCGTTCACGCCGCTGCTGTACCTCGACGAGCTGACGGTCGTCGCCACCGCGCTCACGCCCGACGGCGAGCGCATGCGCCTGGTCCTCTACACGCCCGGCGAGGAGGCGCGCGACCTCGCGGTCCTGGGCGCCGAGGACGCGCCCGGGTTCACGGCCGTGGCGAGCGACGGCGACCGTCTGGTGTGGACGCAGACCGTCCCCGACTCCAAGGGCGTGGCGCGCACGAGCGTCTGGACGGCGCCGGCGGGCCTGGCGCCCGCGAAGGCCGTGCGGTTGACCGCCGACACCGGCGACGCGCTGTTCACCGGCTCGTCCTATGACCTTCAGATCGCCGACGGCGCCGTGCACTGGGCGGCGACGACGCGCGGGTCCCGTGTCGTGACGGAGCTGCGCTCGTACCCTCTGGCGGGCGGTGAGGTGGCGGCGGTGGCTCTGGAGGGCGACTTCGCCTGGAGCGCCTGGCCGTACGCGATCAGCAACGGGGGAGCGTCCGGTGAGGGCGTGCTGCTGGTCGATCTGGCGGCGGAGACGACGACCACGATCCCGGTCAACACCGGCGAACTGGCGACGTGCACGCCCGTGTGGTGCCGGGTGCTGGCGCTGGGCGCGAACGGCCCGAGCGGAACCGACCTGATGCGCGTCGACGGTTCCGAGCGCCGCCGGATCGCCGACGAGCGCACCAGCGCGGCCGTCCCGGACCCGATGCTGCTGGACCGCTTCGAGGTGCTCCTCGACGTCACGGCCGCCGACGCCGACGGGCAGCCGCTGCTGCTGTTCGACCAGCACACCGGGAAGACGCTGGTCGTCGCCACCGACGCGCGGATCGTGCGCGCGAGGGGCGGGACGGTGTGGTGGTCGACGGGGGACGAGGAGACGCTGAAGTGGCACGGGCTGAACCTGGCACGGTTGAAGTAGCGCGGTTGAAGTAGGACGGAAAGGCGCGCTCCCAAGGGGAGCGCGCCTTTGTGCGCGGGGATCAGATCCCGAAGGACTGGACCAGCGAGACCGACGTGTCGAACGCCGTCTCGCTCACCGTCTGCCCGGTGACGGCGCAGGCGATGACCTTGCTGGGATCGTCCGGCCCGCTGAACTCGCTTCCGGTGACCATGTAGACCACGTCGCCGAGCCACGCCTCGTCGTTCACGTTCGCGGCGCCGCACGCGGGGGCGGGCTGGGCGCCGGCGTCGGTGAACACGTCGTCGACGGTGAAGACCTTCGGCGTGTCGCCGTAGGGGTCGGAGAGGGCGTAGAGCCCGTCCGGTGAGATCCGTGAGGGAAGGACCTGCGTGTCCAGGTCGCAGCGGCGTCCGGTCTCGGCGCCGGTCTCGATGTCGGCGCGGACGAGGCAGTAGCCGCCGTTCGGCTCGTCCCAGAAGAGCATCTGGTCTTGCGTACCCGTGTAGTCCGGCGAGCCGGGGTACCAGTCGGTGACCCAGCCGGAACCCTCTGGATCCCACACGCCCCAGCTCACGTCGGCGTTCTCGCTGCCGGCGGACTCGTCGGCGAGGAAGAAGACGACCCGGTCGCCGGACCAGCCGGCGATGGAGTTGACCTCGGTGTCGGGTACCGAGGCGATCTCTTCGAGACCTTCCGCGGTGATCCGGGAGACCTTGAACTCACCGCCCTCCTGGTAGGCGATCCTGGTGCCGTCGGACGACAGGACCAGCGGCCCTTCCCCGAACCGGTCGCCGATCGGCACGGTGGTTCCGTTGGCCTTGAGGAGATAGGTCCCGGCGTCCCACTGGTTCACCAGCCAGCCCAGCGGCGTCTTCTGCACGTCGCCGCCCTCCCAGTCCTTGAGCAGGTAGACCCGGCCGCCGGTCGTGACGAGGCTGTTGCCGACCATGTAGTCGACGCCCAGCTCGGGGAGCTGCGGGTTCTCCGAGGCCGAGGGGTTCGCCGCCGGCGAGCCGCCACCCGGGAGACCGTTGGCGGCGAAGGGGATGCCGACCGCGGCGGCGAGCACGATCGCGAGCGGGGCAAGGGTCAGTTTCACGGTCCGGCGGCGGTTCGCCTTCGCCAGGGCCTTGTCGGGGTCGGCGTAGGGTCCGGCCTGGTCGGCCAGTCCGCCGAGCTGGTCGCGCAGGTTCATGCGGTGGCCTCCAGTTCGATGTCGTGCAGCGTGGGCATGAGGGTGCGCATCCGGCGCAGCCCATCGTGGATGTTGCGTTTGACCGTCCCGTTCGTCACGCCCATCGCATCGGCGATCTCGCGTTCGGAGAGGTCCTCGTAGAAGCGCAGCACGATGGCGGCACGCTGCTTGGGCGCCAGCGCGGCCAGGGCCGTGACGAGCACGAGCCGGTCGGTCGTGGCGTGCGCGGAGTCGGGCCGTCCACCGGAGATGACCTCGGTGATGTCGGCGTAGGGGCGTTCGCGGCGGCCGAGTTTCCGCCACCACGACGTGTGCAGGTTGACCATGACGCGCCTGACGTACCCCTCAGGGTTCCCGTCGCGCACCCTCCGCCAGTGCCCGGCGGTCTTGGCCAGCGCCTCCTGCACGAGCTCCTCGGCCACCCCGTGGTCGCCGGAGAGCAGATACGCCGTCCGTGACAGCGCCGGGCCCCGCGCGAGCACGAACTCGCGGAAGCCTTCGTATCGGTCCATCCGATCCTCCCGTCCTTCACCTGTCAAACGCAGGCGAGCGGGCGGACGTTGGGTACCGTGTCGAGGTTTTTCAGCCGGCGTCGCGGTCCTGGATGACGAAGGCCTGCCGCAGGCCGGTCACGTTCAGCAGGCGCGACAGGAAGTCACCGAGGTTGGCCAGCACGAGCCTCGTGCGGGCGCGGGTCGCCGCGCGGTTGAGCACGACGAGCGTGCCGAGCCCCTGCGAGTCGCAGAAGGTCACCTCGCCCATGTCGAGGATCAACCGGTCGGGAGGGTCGACGAGGGCGTTCTCGACGGCATCCGTGAGGCGCGAGACCGTCCCGATGTCGATCTCGCCGCGCAACGCCACGATCGTGTCACCCGAATCCTGGCGCACGGAGATGTCTAGCTCCGGGCGTACCACGTTGGCAAGCCTAACGGACGAGTCGCGCTCGTGGTTGCGGTCGTTACTCGCCCGCGCGGGTCAGCAGCTCAACGGCCTTCTCGACGCTTCCCTCGCCGCCGGAGCGCAGCGCTGATCGAGCCTCGTCGATGGCGTCGCGCAGGCGGGCGTTCTCCGCCTCGACCGCGCGGACCGTCGTCGCCTGCACGCCCAGCTGCTCCTTGCGGCCCCACAGCTCCACGAACACCGACACCTTCGCGCGCAGCACCCACGGGTCGAAGGGCTTGGTGATGTAGTCGACCGCGCCGGCCGCGTACCCGCGGAACGCCAGGTGCGCGTCGCGGTCGACGGCGGTCAGGAAGATGATCGGGACGTGCCTGGTGCGCTCGCGCTGCTTGATGTGCGAGGCGGTCTCGAAACCGTCCATGCCCGGCATCTGCGCGTCGAGCAGGATGACGGAGAAGTCCCCGACGAGGAGCTTCTTGAGCGCCTCCTCGCCGGAGGTCACCGCGACCGGTTCGACCGGCAGGCCCTGGAGGATCGCCTCCAGCGCCACCAGGTTCTCCATCCGGTCGTCGACCAGGAGGATCTTCGCCGTCCTCGGGCTGCTCACCGCGACCCCTCCCCGGGGATGATCTCGCCTTCCAGCACCTCGTCATTGTGGACGGTGGGCGCCAGGGCGTTGTCGCCGCCCTCGACCCAGTAGGCCATCAGATCGAGGAGCTCGTCGAGGTCCACGGGTTTGGTGATGTAGGCCGACGCGCCCGCCTTCAGCGAGCCGTCCCGGTCGCCCGGGGTGGCCTTGGCGGTGAGGAACACGACCGGCAGGTCGGCGAACTCGGGGATCTTGCGGATCGCGCGGGTCGTCTCGTTGCCGTCCATGTCGGGCATCATCGAGTCCATCAGGACGATGTCGATGTCGCCGTGCTCGGTGAGCAGGCCGATCCCGTCGGCGCCGTTGTCGGCGTACACGACGGTCATGCCGTGCAGTTCGAGCGCGCTGGTGAGGGCGAAGACGTTGCGGACGTCGTCGTCGACGATCAGCACGCGCGCGTTCTCCAGCACCTGGGCGCTCGGTGTCGCCCGCCGCTCCTGCTTGTTCCCGGCCTGGCGCAGGATCGGGCGCGAGCGGTTCGGCGCGATCTGGACCGGCTGGACGGTGCCGAGCTCGTCGGTGACCTGGATCTTGTCGGCGGTGAGCACGTCGGGGACGAACAGCGTGAACGTGCTGCCCTTGCCCGGCTGGCTCTCCACCATGATCAGGCCGCCGAGGAGCCTGGCGAGGGACTTCGAGATCGACAGGCCCAGGCCCGTGCCGCCGTACTTGCGGCTCGTCGTGCCGTCGGCCTGCTGGAAGGCCTCGAAGATCAGCGCCAGCTTCTCGTCGGGGACGCCGATGCCGGTGTCGTTGACGATGAACCCGTAGACGTTCTCGGCGGTGTCCAGCGAGGGCGCGCCGAAGATCATGCCCGCGGGCGCGGGCGCGATGGTCAGCGCGACCTTGCCGGTGTCGGTGAACTTGACCGCGTTCGACACCAGGTTGCGCAGGATCTGCTGGAGCCGCTGCGCGTCCGACACGACCGTGTCCGGCACGCCGGGAGCGCGCTCGACGGAGAACTCAAGGCCCTTCTCCTCGGCCTGCGGCCGGAAGGCCTGCTCGACGTAGCCGGCGATCTCGTCGACGGCGAGGGGCCGCGGGTCGACGGCCATGCGCCCGGCCTCGATCTTCGACAGGTCGAGGATGTCGTCGATGAGGACCAGCAGGTCGGATCCGGCGTTGTGGATGGTGCGCGCGAACTCGATCTGCTTGGCCGACAGGTTCCTCTCGGCGTTCTCGGCCAGGAGGCGGGCCAGTAGCAGCAGCGAGTTGAGCGGCGTGCGCAACTCGTGGCTGATGTTGGCCAGGAACTCGCTCTTGTACTGCGAGGCCTGCGTCAGCTGCCGCGCCTTGTCCTCAAGACCCAGGCGGGCCATGTCGATCTCGCGGTTCTTCAGCTCGATGTTCTGGTTCTGCTCGGTGAGCAGCTGCGCCTTCTCCTGAAGCTCCTCGTTGGCGCGCTGGAGCTTCTCCGACTGGTCGCGGAAGTCCTGCGCCAGCTTCTGGGAGGCCGTCAGCAGCTCCTCGGTCCGGCGGTTGGCCAGGATCGTGTTGAGCGCGATGCCGATGGTGTTGACGAGGCGGTCGAGGAAGTTCAGGTGCAGCGCCGAGAAGGCGTTGAGCGAGCCGAACTCGATGACCCCGAGCGGCTCGCCCTCGAAGAGCACCGGGAGCACGACCACGTCGGCGGGACGCGCCCGGCCGAGGCCGGAGCGGACGACGAGGTAGTCGCTGGGGGCGTCCTTGAGGCGGATCGCCCGGCGCGAGGTCGCCGCCTGCCCGACGAGCGACTCGCCCGGCGCGAACACCAGGTCGGTGTCCGGGCCGACGTACCCGTAGGAGGAGGTGAGGACCAGTCGCTTGGGCTGGTTCTTGCCCGAGGTCATCAGGAAGAACGCGCCGACCTGCGCGTCGACCAGCGGCGTCACCTCGGTCATGATCATGCGGCAGACCTCGCCGATGTCGCGCTGCCCCTGGAGCAGCTCCGACACGCGGGCGAGGTTGGAGTTCATCCAGTCGGTCTCGGCGTTCTTGACGGTGGTGTCGAGCAGCGCCTCGATCATCTGGTTGATGTTGCCGGTCAGCTCGGCGACCTCGCCCTGCGCGTCGACGGTGATCCGCTGGGTCATGTCCCCGCGCGTCACCGCCGTCGACACCTCGGCGACCGCGCGCAGCTGGTTGGTCAGCGTGCGGGCGAGCTGGTTGACGTTGTCGGTGAGGTCGGCCCAGATGCCGGAGACGTCCTCGACCTGCGCCTGCCCGCCGAGTTTCCCTTCGACGCCGACCTCGCGGGCCACGCGTGTGACCTCGTCGCCGAAGGACGACAGCTGGGAGACCATCCGGTTGACGGTGTTCTTGAGCTGCGCGATCTCGCCCTGCGCGTTGACCGTGATCTTCTGGCTCAGGTCGCCCTCGGCCACCGCGGTGGTGACCTGGGCGATGTTGCGGACCTGGTCGGTCAGGTTGGAGGCCATCGAGTTGACGTTGTCGGTCAGGTCCTTCCAGATGCCCGACACGCCGTGCACGTGCGCCTGGCCGCCGAGCTTTCCGTCGGTGCCGACCTCGCGCGCCACACGGGTCACCTCGTCGGCGAAGGAGGACAGCTGGTCCACCATCCGGTTGACCGTGGACTTCAGCTCCAGGATCTCGCCCTGGGCGTCGACGGTGATCTTCTGCGACAGGTCGCCCTGCGCCACCGCCGTGGCGACGTCGGCGATGTTCCGCACCTGGTTGGTCAGGTTCGACGCCATGAGGTTCACGTTGTCGGTCAGGTCGCGCCACGTACCGGCCGCCCGGCGCAGCTGCGCCTGACCGCCGAGCTTGCCCTCCGTGCCCACCTCGCGCGCCACACGGGTCACCTCCGCGGCGAACGCCGAGAGCTGGTCGACCATCTTGTTCACGGTGTTCTTCAACTGGGCGATCTCGCCCTGCGCGTTCACCGTGATCTGCTGCGTCAGGTCGCCCTTGGCGACCGCGGTGGCCACCTGGGCGATGTTTCGCACCTGTGCCGTCAGGTTCGACGCCATCAGGTTCACGTTGTCGGTGAGGTCCTTCCAGATCCCGAAGACACCCCGGACGTGCGCCTGGCCGCCCAGTTTGCCCTCGGTGCCGACCTCGCGGGCGACTCGTGTCACCTCGTCACCGAAGGACGAGAGCTGGTCGACCATCCGGTTGACCGTGTTCTTCAGCTCGGCGATCTCGCCTTGGGCGTCGACGGTGATCTTCTGGGACAGGTCGCCCTTGGCGACGGCGGTGGTGACCTGGGCGATGTTGCGGACCTGGTCGGTCAGGTTCGACGCGAGCTGGTTCACGTTCTCCGTCAGGTCGCGCCAGGTGCCCGACACGCCCGTGACCTTGGCCTGGCCGCCGAGCTTGCCCTCGGTGCCGACCTCGCGGGCGACTCGCGTCACCTCGTCGGCGAAGGAGGACAGCTGGTCGACCATGGTGTTGACGGTGTTCTTGAGCTCCAGGATCTCGCCCTGGGCGACGGCGGTGATCTTCTGCGACAGGTCGCCCTTGGCGACCGCGGTGGCGACCTGGGCGATGTTTCGCACCTGGTCGGTCAGGTTGGAGGCCATGGAGTTCACCGAGACGGTGAGGTCCTTCCACGTCCCGGCGACGCCCGGCACGGCCGCCTGGCCGCCGAGCTTGCCCTCGGTACCGACCTCCTGCGCCACGCGCGTGACCTCGTTGGCGAAGACGCGCAGCGTGTCGGTCAGCGAGTTGATCGTGCCCGCCAGGTCGGCGATCTCGCCCTGCGCCACGACGGTGATCTTCTGCGACAGGTCGCCGCGCGCGATCCCGGCCGTCACCTGCGCGATGTTGCGCACCTGGTCGGTGAGGTTGCTGGCCATCTGGTTCACCGAGATCGTCAGGTCGTTCCACGTTCCCGACGCGCCCGGGACGGCCGCCTGGCCGCCGAGCTTGCCCTCCGTGCCGACCTCGCGGGCCACACGGGTGACCTCGCCGGCGAAGCCGTTGAGCAGCTCCACCGTCTTGTTGACCGTCCTGGCCAGGTCGAGGAACTCGCCCTTGAGGCTGCGGCCCTCGTCGATCTGGAGCGTCACGCGCTGCGACAGGTCGCCCTCGGCGACCGCGGCGATGACGCGGGAGATCTCGGCGGTGGGGCGGACGATGTCGTCGATGAGGGAGTTCACGGCCTCGGCGGCCTGCCGGAAGCCCCCGTCGAGGTGCTCCTCGGCGAAGCGCTCGGTCATCTTGCCCTCGCGGCCGACGACCCGGCTCATCCTGGTCAGCTCGCGGACCTGCGTGTCCTGCTTGGAGACGACCGAGTTGAAGCGGTCGATCACCTCGCCGCCCAGGCCGGTGCCGCGCGGAAGCCTCACGCTGAAATCGCCGCGTTCGACGCGTTCGAGAGCATCGGCAAGGGCCGAGAGGACCTCCTCGTTCTCATCGCGTCGTATTTTTGGCGCTTTGACAGTTGTCATCGATCGCCTCGCTGCGTTGAACCTCGGTGGGGTGTTTCTATCTTTGATTGCGCATGGGGGACACTGCAAGCTGTGTCCGAAAAAGCCCGACGACGTCTTCGTCTACCGGCCGACCACCAGTCGCCGGCGGCGGCGCGCGCCCTAGTACGCGAAGTGCTCGTCGAGGCCGGGTTCACCGATCTGCTCGACGAGGCCATGCTGCTCACCACCGAGCTCTCGACCAACGGTGTCGTACATGCCGGTACCGACCTCGATGTGGAGGTCACGGCAGATGACGACGGCGTCACGGTAACCGTAACCGACTTTCGGGGCGGACCGCTCGAACCGCTGGCCACCGAACCGCCCGATGAGATGGCCGAACACGGTCGCGGGCTGCTGCTCGTGGACCGCTTCGCCTCCGCTTGGGGCACAACGCATGACGCGACCGGCAAGGGCGTCTGGTTCCGTCTGGAGCGCGGCACGCGGCACGCCTCCCGCGCGACCGTGGGCCTGGCGGGAAGTGTGGCGGGAGTCGCCCCGGTCACGTCGGTCGTCGAGCCGATGGCGGCCGAGGACGCGGCGGAGCGAATCGCCTGGCTGGTGACGGTCCCGGACGAACTTCGCAGCCGGCTCACCCTGCCCCAGCTGGTGTCGGAACTCCTCCTGCGCCTGTGCGAGGTGACCGGTGCCGCGGGCGGCGCGGTCTGGCTCGACGAGGGCGACGGCGCCGGCGAGCAGATCCTCGGGCGATACGGGCAGGTACCGGACGAAGCGGTTGAAAGCGTCCACGCGACCGTCGGAACCGTCACCGTCCCGCTGACGATGGCCAGGCCGCTCAAAGGCCGCCTGGTGCTGTTCCCGGACCCGAACGCCCCCGCCGAGCGCTCCTGGAGCGCCCTGGCGACCCTGTCGGCCGACCGTATGGCCCTCACGATCGAGGCCGACCGCCTCCGCGCCGCCGACGTCCGCCGCCGCTCGTGGCTGACCTTCCTGGCCGAGGCCAGCGAACTGCTCGCGCAGTCCCTCAACGTCGAGCTCACCCTCGCCCTCGTTCCGCAGATCATGGTCCCCCGCCTCGGCGAGTGGTGCACCCTGTGGGTCGCCGACGAGTGGGGCGAGCTGAAGCCGGCCGCCGGCACCCACCGCGAGGAGTCGCAGTGGCCCGTCGTCAAGCGGCTGCTGTCGGGCCCCGACTCGGAACTGACGGACCGTCTTCAGGAGACCGTCGAGCTCGGCCTCACCGTTCCGCTGACCCGGCCCCTTGAGGGCGTCGCCGTCCCGCTGAGCGCCCGCGGCAAGGTCCTCGGCGTGCTGACCCTCGGCCGTCCCGTCGACCGCCTGCACGCCCCCGACGACGTCACCGTCATCGAGGACATCGCCCGGCGCGCGGCCCTGGCGCTCGACAACGCCCGCATCCACGCCGAGCGCCAGCGCATCGCCCAGGCCTTCCAGCAGGCGCTGCTCCCCGCCGCGCTCCCGACGCCCCCGGGCATCGAGTTCGCCGCGGAGTACGTCCCCGCCTCGACCGGCACCGACGTCGGCGGCGACTTCTACGACGTCCTCGAAGTCGAGCCCGGCCGGTTCCTGGTCTCCGCCGGCGACGTGTGCGGCAAGGGGCCGCAGGCCGCCGCCGTGACCGGCGTCGTGCGCGATGTCCTGCGCGCGCTCGCCCGCGACGGCCTGCCGCTGCCGCGGATCATCGAGCTGCTCAACCGCACGCTCCTCGAACAGCCCGACGAGGGCCGCTACGCCACGCTCATCACCGCGATGGTCGAGCGCAGGGGCGAAGACCTGCACGTCGAGATGTGCCTGTCCGGGCACGAGCGGGCGCTGCACCTGAAGAAGGTCGGCGGCTGCGACTTCGTCGGTGTCGAGGGCACGGCCGTCGGCCTCCTGGAGCAGGTGAAGGTCACCGTCACCGAGCTGTCGCTCGCGCCCGGGGACTCGCTGCTGTTCTACACCGACGGCGTCACCGAGCGCCGCAACGGCGACACCATGTTCGGGCTGCGCGGGGTCTGCCGCGCGGTGACGCCGCTGGCGGGGCACTCGGCGGCGGTGGTCACGTCGCGGCTGAAGGCGATCACGCTGAACTTCTCGCCGGACGCGCCGAAGGACGACATCGCCATCCTGGGCATCCACAACACGGCGGGCGACGGGGATTCCTAGACCGGCGTGACCTTTTCGGTTCCCACCGCATCTCTGTCAGGGAAGCGGCCGTAGAGGAGCCCCATGAGACCCGAGCACGAGACCGAGTTCGGCGACTTCGTCGCCAGCCGTTCCGAGCGATTGCGCCAGTTCGCCTACATCTGCTGCGGCGATTGGCATCGCGCCGAGGACGCGGTCCAGTCGGCACTGCTGAAGCTGTACCTGAACTGGACGAAGCCCACCACGTCCGTGGACGCCTACACCCGCAGGATCATCGTCAACACGCTGATCGCGCAGCACCGCCGGTTCTGGTTCACCCGCGAGCGCCCGTCGCAGGACCTGCCCGAGCGCGAGCCGGACGACATCGCCGGGCGCACCGACGATCGGCTGACGGTCGTCGAGGCGATGCTGCGGCTGCCCGAGCGGCAGCGTGCCGCGATCGCGCTGCGCTACTGGGAGGACCTGCCGGTCGAGGAGACCGCCCGGATCCTGGGCTGTTCAAGCGGATCGGTGAAGAACCTGACCATGCGCGGTCTGGCTGGCCTGCGCGGCATGCTGTCCGAGGCGGTCCTCAAGGACATCGAAGGAGCCACGTCATGACGACCAGGGAACTGGGTCGCTCGCTCGACGCGGAGTTCGCCGCGTCGACGCCGTCCTCGGCGATCACCGGGGACGCGATCATCCACAAGGGACGAAAGGTGCGGCGGCATCGCCGCCTCGCGCTCGCCGGGACCGGAGCGGCCGTCGTCGCGGCGGCGGTGGCCGTGGCGCTGGCGGTCCCGGGCGTCATGTCGGAAGGCGGCACCGATGATTCCGGTCCGATCGGAGAGGCCGTCGTCGAGCAGCCCGCGTTCCCCTTGCCGGAGCTGGATCCCGACAAGGGCTACTACTGGATGCCCCTCGTGTCCGGCAGCGCGCCCACCGACGAGACGAGAACTCTCGACGCGGCCTACCGGGAGCACATGGCGACCCTCATCGACGGGCTCGTCACGAGCGACCTCAAGCCGATGCAGCGGTACGAGCGCGGCATCGAGTCCCAGGCCGTCGACGACGCCGAAGGGAACAACGAACTGCTCCCCTACTCCGCCCCGCTGTACTACGGCGGCGGGGCCGCCGTCCGCTCCGAGGACGGCGAACACCAGGACACCGTCACGGTCGAGGTGAGCGCGAAGGGTTCCTTCCTGCCCGGTCCCGGCCAGCCGTTCGGCGCCAACG
>Ga0307515_10010921_pt1 | contig 17322 bp, 6 predicted proteins | sample 17_EM_MG_FD_194513 | JGI IMG/M metagenome (GOLD analysis project Ga0307515, IMG submission 194513) | Populus trichocarpa ectomycorrhiza microbial communities from riparian zone in the Pacific Northwest, United States - 17_EM | ecosystem: Host-associated > Plants > Roots > Unclassified | place...
TATTTACATTTAGAGTTAAAACCATGTATGATTTTGTAATCTAATATGAGTACTCTAACAACAAATATTATCGTGATTTAAAGACTAATTAAAAAAAATTATTCTAAAAAAGTATTTTGATAACAAAAGTTTTAAATCCAAAATAGATTTGTGGATTGGACAATAAACTTGTAGGCTCATGAGTTTAGACTTGAATTTAGTTAATCAAAAATATTTGATATTAAATTTTTATTTGATCAATAATCTCTATAAATCTTTAAAATATCTTATTACATGAACTAATACATTAATTATATGAGGTGAATGAATATGATTATAAGTAATTAGTGAATTATAAACATTCATGAATATGAATACTAAGTTTTGAAGGGCTTTTTTTTTCATCACTTAATTTAAATGGAAAAAAAGATTATTTTAATTTAATTTTGTGTTGATACAATTTTTTGCTCGTGGATAATTGATTATTAATCACCTACCTATCTTATTAAATAATTTGCTATCTCACTGGTTTTTTTTTTGAGATCAACACTAAGTTCTTTATATTGTTTTTAAGAATAAGCTTCGATGTTCTTACAGTAATTATTAGATTCTCAACATAATGTTTTTATTCTGAAAAAACATTTTGCACTTTTGCACATCACTTTTTACTTTATCTTTTTCATACCTTTATTAGATTTAATCAAAGTGTTGGTTTGTCAAGAGATAGGGTTCTTATAAGATAAGAAAATGATTCCTTTTAAACTTAAAAAAGAAAATGAAAGAGATTTAACTTTTAAAAAATTGATAAATACATAAAAGATAGCAGTTTTTAAAGATGTTGAACGAGTAGAGTAATATCTTATTTCGGCGGGTGAAAATGTAGTAACTGATTTTATTAGTAGTGCTGGTTGCTGACTTGTCAGACGTATTTTAAAGCTATGCATTGTCACTAAAAACAAATTCATGAGGACAATAAAACTCAAAATAGATAATATCTGGCAGGTTAGATCGGGTTGTGAGAAGTAGGAATCTTAGTTAAGTTAATTATTATTACTGTGAGAAAGAGGAAAAACTTAAAAAAAATGAGTTTTTTATAAAATATTTTTTTTAATAAAAGGAACGCATATAAACATGTGTAGTCTAATAGTTGCATCTTCAATAATTTTTTTTAATAAATTCAAGCCCTAAAAAATTAATTTATTTAATTATATAGGCTGTATTAAGGAACGCAGTTTCAACCGTGTTTCTTAAAAAAATAATTTTATTATTTAAAAATATATTTTTTATATTTTTATATCGTTTTAATGTGCTAATGTCAAAAATAATTTTAAAAAATAAAAAAAATTATTTTAATATTTTTTTAAAAAAAAACAATTTAAAAAATAACCGTTATTATACTTTTAAACACCCCTTAGTACAAAACTTAACCGAGTTCATAATTAATTAAATAAAAAATCCCAAGACTTACAATTACACACCTCTTTAGAATTTCTTTTCTCGTCAAAACTACCTCCAGTACTTTCCTACCAAAACACCTTTTTTTTTTTTTTTTTATAATGTGAACTTGTTGAACTACTCTTACCACAGATGTGGCTCATAATTTTTGGCCTCATGTAAATTGTTGAACCACTCCCATGAACCCCACAGAGAACATTTCCTTCCATGGACGCTTCCCCATGTATGCTTGTGCTACTGAGATTAGTATATTTCCCAGGTTAAAAGTTATTAGCAGCCAGCCGCGAGGGCCGGCGGCGACAAGAATTCTAGAAGGAGGAGGTGGACAACTCATCAGTCACATGCCCTTCTTCTGCAGAGTGGCTTAGCTAGCAAAACAAAAGAAACATGAAGCAATGAGCTGTTTTGACTGAAATATGCAAATATTCTGTCGAATGTGTCCCACCCAAAGGGGGCGGGCATGAAGCAATGAGCTGTTTGCTTTAATTTTCTTCGAGTTTTGGATTGTTTTAATGAGTTGATATTAAAAATAAAATTTAAAAATAAAAAAATAATTTTTTTAAATAATTTTTTTTAAAAAAAACATTTAAAAAAATAAACATTACCACAATGCCAACGCCAAAGACTATCTTAATCCATGCAAAGTTTTGAGCTAATAGATCATTGAGTTGACCTGATAAACCGGATCATGTAATTATGATCTAGGCCGGACATGCCCACCAAGCAAATCAAAACTGCAATTGCATTTAATCATCTAGGTGGTGGCGCAGTGGTAAGAGCTTGGGACCAAGAGGTTTGCTTCCTCTGTGGTCTCAGGTTTGAACCCTGTAGTTGCTCATATGATGGCCACTGGAGACTTACATGGTCGTTAACTTCAGGGCCCGTGGGATTAGTCGAGATGCGCGCAAACTGGCCCGGACACTCATGTTAAACTAAAAAAAAAAAACTCCAATGGCATTTACCTTGATGTATATTTGTGCTATTGACATCAGTAGTGTGTTCCTCAAGATCCTTTAGATTTCTGGTTTCCACAACACCTTCATGGAGGTTTCCTTCCTTTTGATAGCAATGATTTTAAAAAGTCATGGTTTGATTGCCATGAACCGTGGTAATTATTGCTGTCTAATTACGGACACAAACCGCTGCCCTGGAATATTTTTTTTCTCCTTCTAAAATTGACAATAACTTGATAATTTAATGCAAGATAAAATTATGTTATAAGAGATTGTTCGTTTTTTATTTTAAAAGTGTTTTTTTTTAAAATAATTTTTTTAAAAATTAATTATTTGATTTTTTATGATCGTTTTGATATATTAATTTTAAAAATAAATTTTAAAAAATATCATTTTAATATATTTTTAAATAAAAAATATTTTAAAAAGCAGTTATTATTATAATATTAAACATACTATATATCATATTTAGTATTTGTTTAATTCGGATGAAAAATTATCATTTAGGATAATTATCCTTTATTGTTAGAATTTTTTTCTTTTTAAGGATTTTGTACCCATTTCTCCATTAATTTGTTTGCCTAATAAAAAAACACAATTAATTAGCTAAAAATTAGATCTAGCCCATTTAAGTCTAAATTATCATTTTTTTTAAAAAAAAATTACTTTTTATTAAAAATTAGACCTAGCCCATATCAAAATAAAATTGTTTTAATTCTTTTTTATTAGGGTCAATCCTTTGTAACTTAAGTTTTGTTATGCGTAAATCTCGGGTTGAGTTTTAAAATTATATGGATATTATTATGTTATGTAACTTATGTTATGGTATTTTTATTTTTTTATATAATTTATGTTTATAACCGAGTATACCATAGAAAATACATTGAACCCGAATGTGCGGGATATCGAAATCAGGATTTTCCTGCTGTGCTCTTTTTTATTTTATTTTATTAATTCCACTTGTATTCCACGTCCCTATCTTGCCATTTCTAGTGATTTGAACAGAATAAAAAAAAAACAAAATAATATATTAAAGCGAATGGGGGATTTAAAAATCAGGGGCCACTTGTAAATTGCCTACTAAAATAAATAAATAAATAAATAATTGTATATGAGCTGTTTTCCTGCTGGAATAATGTACAATTGTGGTTAAATAGGTCAACTCAAGCGTGCCCCCTTGCAATTTGCAAACCTGATATCACTTGAATTATACCTTGTTTTTTTGTAGAAATATTTTTTTAAAAAATAATTTTTAAATATTTTTAGATGTTTAGATGTATTGATGTTAAAAATAAAATTTTAAAAATAAAAAAAATTATTTTTAAGTAAAATATATTTTAAAAAACAACCATTACCGTAATAACAAATACAATCCTGGCTACATTTGTTTTCCAGAATTCACTTTCCAGGAAACCACTTTCCAAACTTTCCTGTATTTGTAAACACTTTCTGAAAGTTGTGAAAAATTTAGAAATGTCATATTATTTGCTGATTATATCAAATTTGGTTTTCAAGCTTTTGATTGCTATATATATTTTGTTTTGAATATTTATTTTTCAATTTTATCTCTTAAAATTTAATTTTTATATTAACTTTGGTTCTTATTTTTATAATTGTTATTTGCTTTTTCTTTATTATTTTTTTATTGAAATTTTTTATGTATCAAATTTGGTCCTCATTTTTTTTATTGTTATGTATTTTATTTGAAATAATTTATAAAATATCAATTATTATTATTTTAATTTCTTCATCTTTTATTTTTTTTATTTTTTAGATTTGATCTCTATTATTTTAATTATTATTTATTTTATTTGAGATAATTTATGAAATTATATTTTTTTTCAATTTCATTCTCTTTTAACTTTTTAATTTGTAAGATTTGTTTCTTATTATTTTAATAAACTTGAAAAAAATAAAACATTAATAAGTTATTTTCCAGCTCATTTTTCATGATATAATCAAACACTGGAAAGTGTTTTCCAATTTATTTTTTATTACAATACTAAATATAAAAAATAATTTACTTTTTTAAATTCATTTTTCAAAACAAAATATACTTAGCGAAACAAACGAATCCTTAATTAATTGTTATTTACGTATCAGTTGTCAGAAACATTCATTGTCGAAAATGAATGAGTTGGAAGGTTGAGGGATAATTTTATTTATTAAAATAATAATTAAAAATTTTATTTATTCAAAAAGCATTGTGCATTGTGCATATGATTAGAGTGCCGCAAAGAAGATCTCCTTAATAAATTCTGAGAAGTTTAATGAAGAATCATAAAAATATGGGTGAAATAAAATACAAAGTTCAATATATATATATTTCTAAATAATAACTTTTCAGGCCTTATTGAAAAAGCTTTAAAATTTTAATCCAATAAAAAACAAGGTTTTTAAAATATTATTATAAAATTTGAGTTACATCCACCTATCGAATTAAATATATAACCATTAATATAAATTTGTGTGACCAAACTCTAATACATGTTAAGCAACCTCGTCCTTTACTTGGATTATATTGATCAAGACTTATTCTTATTTGAACTCCAACTTCATGCTTGACGTCACCATAAAAGGAATTTTCAAAACTTTCTTGGCCAAAATATTATAAATAAGCTCATTAAATGTCCATTTAATCCTTTTAGCTCTTACTTTTATAATTGTTATGATCAACACATGCAATGGATCTTGCGGTATTGCTTGTTAATTCTCATTATAATGGTTAATTTAAGTAAATTTATTAAGAAACAACAAGATTTAAAGATAAAGAAAAAAAAGTGAAAAAAGGTTTTTTTTTTATGAGGGGAGTTTAATTAAGGTGTTCTTTAGCTTTTTCATCACATGAGAAGGTAGATTCGAGGGTAGAAAATTTTGTGCATGTAAGTTGATTTTAGATTTTTGGACTGGTTTTTAAGTTATCTGAGGTTATAAATAAATTTATTAAAGATTCTAGAATATTTTCTAGGTTTTTTAGGTAAAAATAATGGGTTGAATTTTCAAGATGTTATTTTCTCCCCCTTTTAATATAGAAAATAAAGAGGACACGCTTCTTTTAGATGGGCTAATAAGCCGTCACTAATTTTAATTTGTTTTGTTTTTTTCTACCCGCCAATATTTTACACCTTGTTCTATTCAAATAAAGAGGACATGATTATTTTATTTGATCGTTGCATTTTTTTTTGTTTGATTAAATACCATTAGATCTTTTGTTTTGTTTATTTTTCCATGGAATCTTATAGAATTATTTTTTATAGCATTACCGTTGGTTCCTGTTTTTCTGCAGCCCTCCACAAATGGTTTTGAATCACAATAAAAAATTGTTTTGACTCATAATAAAAAAAATAAATCTTGTTGCTAAAAAGAAAATATATTGTTAATGGCTACACCTTTTTTTTGCTAATTTTTATATCCACTCACAACGAGCATCAACAACTCATATAATTCTCACTATATTATACACACATGCATCAACTTTTTGATTTACAATGGAAATTATTTTCTAATAAAAATACTTTAATATTACTGTATTTTCTGTAATTTATATAGTGAGAAATTGAAAAATTAAAATTAAACCCGTGAGGCACTAAAGCTTTTGAAAAGAAGAATCTCTAGGTTAAATGGGCATTGGACTATATCCGTAACAATGCTATAGCCATATATACTCTTGCCACATCAGCCCACAAGAGCAAATATTAAATTTTCTGCAGAATTAAAAACCTTGCGTTAATTTGCACAGTCATTAGAGTCCAAACAAGATTTTTCATGATCAGAATGGGAATAAAATTCTCTCTCGGTAGAAAAATATGACTAAAAAACAAAATACAGAGAAGTACAAGAGAGAAATGCTTCACAAGAGAGCAGTTCGAACCTCATGAAGTGCTATAATTTGCAAATGCCGAAGGAAGACTATAAGCCGAGAGCTGAAATGGTATTTCTGAGCTTCTCTAGATTGCAACCACACAAGCCCATTTCTGTGCTATTGAACTTCTATGTTATTGTTGCTCGCATCTTTTGTGAAGGCAAATTCAGAAGCCAATGCAATGTGATCACTACCCCATTTCTGAACAACACAGCCAACAAAATGTAACTTAAACTATTAAAAAGTGCATTCCAGAAAAATCAAATAATCAAACACATTCCCACAGATTATAGGTAACCACTTTGCCATTTCTTTACCTAATGCTTTCAAGGATGGAATCCCAACTAAGTAAAGATTCTGGGGCTAGACAAACAAGAAGAAGACCAAACATGAATCCTTCAAAACTTAACTTGCCTCATTTTAGCCCCAATTTGAACTACCTTCAAAAACTACCACACAACCCATCTATCTTGTTATCAAGTGATGCTTATTTGTGGATTTAATAGCTTAGGTGAGGGGGGGATTAGAACTAGGGATCTCCTCATCAGAGGAGAAGTGACTTGCAATTAGACTGCCTCAGCCACAAATCTAATAGAAATTATGGTACACGAGGCATTTGAGATTTTTACGAGGAAGAAAAAAATACATCATGAACCTAGATGTATTGGAGTCTTCTTGTAAATTAATTTCCAAACCCAGCAAATTTTCTATTACCCATCTTAAAAGCAAACTTATACCTTTGTCGGGAATCCTGCTGTCCATTGCATAGCATGTTTTGCCATTGGAGCAAGCACCCTGACAGTCTGGAGACCTTCTGAATACCTGCATGTTCAATTAAAATATAATCTTCACAGAGTCCAGATCTGAAATGAGAAATAAATATGAATTTTCCCCTCACAACCACTGTTTTTGCTACATGGCAGCACTTTGCTGAAATTTTGAAATAGCCCTCTCCAAAAGTTCATAATTGGACCTGAAATTCATAATTCATTCTAAAATATCCCATCCCCCCAGTTTCTGCCACTCCCCCTGAGCCACTAGGCTAGATGTGCTTGCCACACCACAACCAATAGCAGGGCCATAAGAACCCTTCCTTAAGTAAGTTTTTCCCTGTGATTATTCAAAGAACAAAGAGAAAACTCATATGCAGAGTAGAAACAAGGAACTGCAGAACCTTTTTAACTTACCATATATAATCAACTGTGCCGAAGAAACACCTGTTGTAGCTGGTCACCAAGGGTTCTCCATTTGGGTCTCTTGTCCCATAACAGTCCTGCAAACATGCATACATACAGAATCTTCAGTGTTAAGTTATTTTACTCCCCTTGATAAGATAATACTGGCCCCCCTTTCTATATCGGTCCTGTAATTTAGTCCCTTTATAAAAGTACAGATAATAGTTAATCAATTTCTTTTATTAGACTTTTATTCCTTGTAGATTCTGCACTAACTTCAAAAGCCAAAACCAATCAAATTCAGGGAGAACTTGCAAAATTGATATGTATGTAGTGATGGCTAGCCACAGTGCATAATGTTGTTTCTGAGAATTCAGAGCTTTTTCAAACAGTACTATTTCATGTGATAAGAGGACATAGAATCGCCATCACATGCCTTTTTCATCAGCCTTCCTACCCCAACCCTTCGCCTTACCGTTTTACTTCTTCCTCAATTACCCTCCCTCCAATCAAATTGAGTTTTAGAGGAATCAACAGTGAAAAACAATAGAAAAAGAAAAGGTGTAACATCATGCTATTTACCTCAACTTGTGTATATGTGCTTTTGAGCTTTAGCGGATGTTCCACAAACATGCAGTCTACATTGCCTGTAGCAGTCACTATTTCCATGGGGGTCCATAATGATGGATCGTCTGCAGTTTTCCCCACACCAGCACCCTCAGAATCAAGTCCCAGAGAAAAATCAACCAGAACTTCGTCATCAGGTGAATCCAACTGAGAGTCATTTAGATCAGATGCAAGTCCTTTTGGGGAATAATTAGGGTCGTGTGACAATGAGCCCTCCACTCCATGTAGCGCAGATAAAAAAGTACTTTGGTCTTCCCCTATTGTTCTACTTTCTGGAAATAAGTCATTTAGATCCTGAAGAGAAACATCCTCCAGTAGCTTATCATCTACATAACTAACCGAAGCATCTGAGATGTTGATTTGATAGGAGGGTGAAAGGTCAGTTTTCTCGTCATCAACAATTGGCTGAGATGAAGGATGTGCTGAAGTAGAGACTTCATGATCATCAAACTTTTCCCTTATATTTTCTGTATTTGTATGTGATGAATGCTCACATGATGATACTTGATTAAGAAGAGAAGTAGAATTTCCTCCTTCTCTTTGTTCCCTCTTGTCAGAATAGGCATCTTCAGGATGGGAGGTCAGTGGAGGAATTGATTTGTTCATCTCATCACTCATTTGATCAACAGGTAACTTGCCCTCACCATGAAATATTGTTGAGCCTTGCTCGACTGCTATGTACAGTTCTCTCTCTTCAACACACAGTTCACTACCTGCACTCACATCCAAAGCATTCAGCACAGTTCTTGTATGTTTGGGCTGAGAGTAGTCATTGACAGAAGGAACATCTCCCAGCCTCTCATGTTGATTATTCTGCTTCTGCGTGTTTGGGAGTGTATCACTCTGCTTGCTATCTACCATTAATGGAGCTTGAATCGAATTATCAGAGGACTGAGTCCTGCAATAGTTTGCAGGCCTTTTTTAGGGTCAATTGTCAGAAGTTCACAAAAACATCAGAGGTTACAAGATTTAGTTGACTTGTGGAAACTTACCCAGGACTAGCATTAGGATTACGACCAAAATTATATGGCCTAGAATTGCATATTTCAGCAGAAGCTTGTCCTGATACTTTACCCCTATCAATTCCTGAGAAATCCAACTGCCGGACACCAATGAAATTAACATGTTGTTTGCAGTTCATCAATCATCTAACATGGAAGTAAATAAAGGAAGAACAAAAAGTTACCTTCTGTTCTGAAATGAAGTTGTATAACGGGCTCTGATGCAAAAGCACAAACATCACTGTCATAATAAATATAACAGATTAAACATGCCATAAAAGACCAAACACACCAGATCTGGACTTTTAAGAAATGCTGAACTAGAAGTGACCTTTGGAGTACAATTAAAATCGCCACAAAGAATAACCGGGGCATCATTCCAGGTTTTTGAAACAGCATGAGCCCTATCTAGAAGCATCCTGACCTGCTAGGCAAAGGCATGCTAGTCAAAGACCTAACTTAACACATTCATATGTGTTTTGACTGGCATACAAGAACTAAAATTGTAAGCAATTATTCACAAAAAAACAATTCCATGTGAGACTAAGCATCTGGTGAGGGATCAGCTGTGAAGCTAAAAAGTGCTGGTGTCAGTATGAGTTCCCATTTTGGGTCTTATAGAAAGAACTAGTGTGCGCGCACGCGCACGCGCACGACAACAAAGCAAACCAATTTCTAAGCCAACAAAATATAATCCCTACTGTCCCTGGCTATACACACATATCAATGGTTGTCAACGAATATTAAGCCAACTCATATTCATATTAAATCGAAATGAGTTTTCTAAGCATACTTGCAAAAGCAGGAAGAAATGACATTATTTGATTTTTAATGGGAAATGGGAAGTAATAGGAAAGTAAATGAATTAATGCTTTGACTCTTTGATAATGGACATCAGATATACTTTGTGATAGAATAGAAACAAAAGGGCACTCTTTGAAAGACAGAGAGTACATATCAAAAGACTAACACATTAAAGAAAAACTGTATGGATTACTCTACAGATGGTGAGTACCTGACCGAGCTTAATATCTCCTCTTTTGGGATTGTAAAGCACATGAATGTTACATATGACAACTTTATTAGAAATGGTTGAGCTGCAAATACAGAATGCTGACTGAGATACAAAATTTATCATATGTTTGAATAAACACAACAAAAAAGCATACAGTACTGTGTTGGAAATTGATATTGCAAAGATCTAATTACAAACGAGTAAGACAATACAAACACAAAAAAATTGCACCAAAATACTTGCTAACACTAATAACATTTAATGAAATAGATTTATAGATCATTTACATGACAAGTAAATCACTTAAAACATCACTCATCACTTGCCACATCAGTTTGTAAGATTGTATGAATAACTCTTCCATTTGTATAGATTTTTCCATTGCATATAGAGACAGCAGAACTTCAAAACAAGCTATTACCAGATCTGCATAAGCAAATTATGTTGGGACCGCAAGTACATCTGAACTCAGGCTGGAGTGGGGTGTATCAATTCAAAGCGCTTGAATGGTTAAGGTGTTGAGGCTACCAAATTTTAAGTGGTACGTATAAATTCATGCATATATAGTTCCTTTATCCACAATCACTAGAATGAGTGAGAGCAAATTCAAGTTGATCACATAAGAGATTAGCCACAAACAATGCCATCAACTTGAGTTCAAAATGCTCACCATATAAACTTATAAACCTGCCATCACAATCTTGAAAGACACTATAAACAAGTCCATCTATGGAGCACATTCATAATAGCAGATAAAACTTGCCCGAACTTATGCAATGTGCAGGGTTCACAGGATAAAAATCAACTTCCACATGATACTAAGATGAAGCAAAATTCTAAAGGACCAGCAAAAGGCAAAAGAAGACCAAGCATTATCTCCAGATGTGTTCTACACAGCTACTAAAAACCTAGAAAACACAGAGTTCATATCAAGAAGAATGAAAGGATTTCCTTTTTTGTAATGACCCTTCAGAGTTTTGTATTAAAAATTCTGAAGTTTTAACTTTCGTACAAGCTATTTATTGATATTCATAATAATGTTTCTGAAGTTTTAACTTTTGTGCAAGCTATTAATTGATATTTATCATAATGTAATAAACGTCTCAAACAAAAATTGTTAAACCAGCACCTTGTAGGTAGAGTTGATGTGTCTGCAGTGTTGTCTTGTCTTATTAACTGCTAAAAGAAAAGAAAAGAAAAACTGACTCAATAACATGAAAGCCACATGGACCAACTTATTCGGGAAACAGTAAGGAAAGACTTGAGGAGAAAGTTTCCAAGATATGAAGACATGATACCTCTAGCACACATATCTGAGCAACATTATCCCGAAGTCCATGTTTATTGAACTCAATGGATTCTTCATGGACCAATCTGAACCTAACATTAACAACAACAGCAAAGCTTTAATCCCAAACTAGTTGAGGTATTAGACTACATCACCAAACGATATTTTCTCTATTCTATCAAGAAAAGTCATCAAATAAAATTTTATAAAATCTCGGAAAAGGAGCAAAAGAAAGATAAATAGAGGAAAATTAAACACTCAAACAATTGATTCCCTGGAAAAGGAAAAGAAGGAAACAGAATAAAAAAATGTAATGAATTTTGATGTATCTTTCCCATCTGACAGAAGCTAAATTTGAAATAAACCGCCTCAAAGAAATAAAGCAGTACAGGGTCAACCAAAATACTATGCCACTTGAAATGAGAAATACAATCAAGACAATGAGAAGTAATAAATGTGCGAATGCTTGAGGTAATTCAAATTTGAGCTTCTTTAAAGGGATGGTATATATAGAACATTAATCATCTCACATTCTCATGTTATGCAGGGAGCACTGGTAGACCACAAAATATAGAGCTTTTTCATTTTTCACAGCTGATTGGACATCTGAATGCCAACTGTTGTGTTGCATGCTAACTTTGATGAAGCTAGGGGGAGACACATTTATGGAAAGGTAGAGGCAATATGGTGATATGCTAGAGGAGCCAACCTAGAAAGAACTGGGTTTCCCAATGATTGAAATTTCATGACAGTGAAATCTTGCAAAACAGTTTCCTGATGTTGACTTGTGAGCATCTGGCTCTACCTCATAACTGAGAAAGAAGGTGCACCAGCTAAAATGCAAACAAATGGTACCACAGAAGCAGAACAGAAGAAGGATAACTTTTGGAGAAGAAAGTTCAAGGAAAATAGACTGAAATGAATGAAATTGAAAAACCTTCAGGGCAGCAAGTGAATGAAACAATAGCAAGGACATCAAACCATCTTAAATAATTGGCATTATGCAGATGTTAGCCTGATAATTTATCAACAAGCAGTGCTGTTAACGGAACCCATGAATGCCACAGATCAATGGCCACTAGAACTAGCTGGGATTTTACCTTGATGTTCTCCAAAAGACTGCACAGCCATCAATTGCATTGCCAGTCCGCATCTATATGTAAAAGAGAATGTTGTCAGACCAAACTTCATAAAAAGAAACACATCTTAACATTTTTGAACAAACTGAGTAACTGTCCTATAATGGCTCGCAATATCTAATTCAAATTTCTCAGGCTACTGGTCATTAACCTGTTGCATGCAAGAGTTACAGCTTGTAAAGATATACCATTACAGTCAAATGTGTCATGCAAGTCCCATTAAAAAAAAACATAAAAAATGGCAAACCTCATTATCAACCATCACATGAAACCAGAAAATTACAATTACAAATCTAATAATGTAAAATAATTAGAAAAATAATAGCAAGTTTGGGGCAACAAAGACATTGGTTCCTTCCTTTGCTCTCACTCAGCTCTTCACATCTTTTAAGCTCAATTCCTGCACTTGAACTCCTTAAACTATGAATCCTCATAATCTCAAAACAAAACAAAACAATTCTTAATGCACATAAAATACATAAACCAGATAACTCAGCAAATCCAAACACAAACTGGCTCATAAAATCACGCAGCAAAATTTCACAATTCCGCATTTCATAAATAAAGGAACTAATTGCCTTGCAAAAAACCCACCTTCCAAATTCCACTGTATCCTCGGACCTTCAACACTTCTTCCAAGTCCCCAAACCTATCAACCTCCTAAAAACAGTTACAACCAATCAAAATAAAAAACGTAGAAATAACCTCTATTACTATCAAAACCAAATGAGAGAAATTAAACACTAAATTTGATTAATTACTATTAATTAAACCTGAAAACACATTATATCAGCAGACCATAAACCAAGCTCGAAAATTATACTCCTCTTTCGCCATTCCCAATCTAACATATGCCGTGGTATATGATAATAAAGTTTGCTTCTGTGATTGATTGCTAGATAATCAGCTAATATATTATAAGAAAGAACTATAAATCTTTCAGAGTCACGAGGAGGCGCCGTTTTGGCATACTCCCAATTCCTATAATCCAACGGCTTAGCAGGCCTCTGCAGCCTGTGATTCTGGTTGAAGAACTGTCGATTGTGATTTTGATTGAACGGTGGAGAATACCAGAATATCCGGTTTTGATCGGACGGTTGTGGTGGTGGTGGTTGGCGAAATTGTTGATTTTGATAATAACGCGGAGGAGGCCGTGGCGAAGGTCGTGGAGTGAAGTTGTGGTTTGCTTCTGCTTGGAGGAACCCTAAACTGGAGTCTTCTGTATACGGACCGTTCGAAAAGGTTCTTCCCCACTGATTTCTGTTATTACTGCCACGGTACTGCTATTAAAAACAGTTAGAATTAGTGAAAAGAGTTAAGTAACTAACTCTTTAACAGATTTTTGAGAGGGGGAGGGAGTACCGGAGGGCGGCGAGAAGACATGGAGGCGGAATCAACGGCAAAAGCGGCGGCGAGGAATTGGACAGGAGGAGCAGAGCGCTTCATGGACGGAGAGAGCCACCGTGGGAAACTGTGTTCGACTTTAGTCGCGCAAGTGTTCAAAATTTTATTTTTTATATTAACACATTAAAATAATAATAATAATAAAAAAAACCCTTTCTCTAGAATAACCCATCTCATTAAAATTGAATAATATAAATATTACCGTTGATAACGGATAAAACCCTAAAAAAAAAATGTATATCACGAATCGGGCAGCAGTTAGAAATTTTAGAAAGGCAGTTTCAAATTGCATTCCAAATGGTTTTTTTAAGAAAATTAAATTTTTAAAAAATTATTTTATATATATTTTTAGATTATTTTGATATATTAATGTAAAAAATAATTTAAAAATAATTATTTTAATATATTTTTAAGCGAAAAACACTTTAAAAAACAACCACCATCCTCTTAAAGACATTGAAACTATATCGATCCAACCCAATTTAAATTTATACACCATGTGTGTGTAATAGTTTTGGGATTGAATATTAATTTTTATTTTATTTAGAAATATTTTTACTCAAAGGTTTTTGTTAATTTGTTTTTTATTGAAATTTTTTAACATAACAAATTTTTTTTTTTTTTGGTTAGAGGAGAGGTGAAGTTAACCAAAAATTGTGTCATTCAGTCGTTTTACCAAAGAATAATACTGTAGAGCTTTCAAAATAAATGCACTCTCCATATCAACTCTGCTAATATGTTGTGGAGTGTTATCGGCAGACCCGGTGGTTCATGGGATGCTTATCGACTGACAGAGTCTATTCTTCTTTAAGGAGATGCTTTTGCTGGTGGTTTGGCCTGCTAAACAGCAAATGCAGATACAATATACTTTTGACAAATGAAGACTGCTTTCCCTGATGAGCGAGCATTGCATTGTTTGCCCGCTCTCAAGCCTCCAAATAATATACAATTTGTAATAAATCACTGTCAGGTTCGTCATGATAAGCCCGATTGACTACTGTAAACTAAGCTGCATATAACAGCACTCCTGAGGTCAAATACACCTGACCTGACCATGCCGGGCTCTAACTCGGAACTCTTCTATTGATCATGTGAAGCAATGCAATGCCCGGAACTTGTCCGCCTTGCCAGAAATCTTCCATGGGATATACATAGCAATGCAACGCCTGGACCTTGCCTGCCTTATGACAAGGACGAGGCTTTTTTGGCATGCACAGATTGAAGTTGATTGCGAAACTATGCATGGTTGTTGTAAATATATGAATGGCTTGGCATAGCCATAACATTCAGAACATTCAGAGCCTGCAAATGCAACACCAAGACGAGCTGCCATTCACAGTTTGAAATCACAATTTCGATAATTGGATCTTTGATCCGTCTAAAAGACAGCAATCAGAATCTTATAAACTGCCAGACCCTTCTTAGAGCCTCAAAGAAATACAAGACTACAAAAAGTTTGTATAACTGTTTAGAACCATAACTACTCATTTGGTCCACGGATTTTAGCAGGTGAACTTTTAACCCATCATTTCACCAGTAGCATCCATGGAACCTCAATAGTACAACCGAACCAAGGTAAAGTTCAATAAATAGGAGAAAAAAAGCAGAGTTTACACTGAACTACTAGCTCTGTGACATTATTTCTTTGTTTGAGTGATGAGTTTTGTAAGAAGATAGCAGTCAGGCGGAGTAATGTTCGTGTAATAGTTCTGGATGGTGTCTGTGATTTCAAATCCAAATTTCTTGTAAAAGTTAAGGGCATCTTCATTGTTTGTCTGTACGTGCAGGTAAATCTCAGAAATATTTTGCTTTGAGCAGAGATCAAGAACATGATTCAACAGCTTTGTACCTGCACAATCACACAAATGTGATCAGTAAATGTACCTGCCAAAACTTTCTTTCACAAATATTTGCTCTCTGTTCAGACTTGGAAGAATAAGTCCAAAAACCAGAGGGCTTTTCAGAAAAGGGGTTTTGACTATTCATAAATGTAAACTGCAACAGAGTTCCTGATACTTCATGGTTCTTATTTAATATAGTGACTCTACTGCTAACAGTTTGCAAAACCTGTAAGGCCAGTTGGGAATCAGAAACAAGGAGGCAGCATGCAAACAGATAAATTAAGTTTAAAATGTTTTCAGCAATAACTGGTTCAGGTTCAAGGAGTAGGCTTTCGCCTTTTCTTTTCAACAAATTTACTTGAGCATCATTTGTGTGTCAGGATCAAATTCATAATAAAAAAGCATAGACTTCTACCATAAGAGGAATATAAGTGGTTTGCTCACCAATGCCTAGCCTTCGATATGGTGCTAAAACACCTAATGTCATGATGTAAACACGGACAGCTCCGCCTTCTTTCTTCTCCAGTCGGCATGCAATTGCACCAACACAGATGTCACTGTAATATGCTGAAAAAAGATCCCAAAGCTTAGTACAACTGACTTATCATGAAATGATGCACTCCAGCATTATATACACCGAGATTGCCACAATTCTTGTTTCTTTAAGTGATGTGCATACCACATTTTCACTCATCTGTGTGGTACACATGTCTAAAAACAAGGAGGAACAATTAATCACAAGCACCATGATGTTTATTCTATAGATCACGTGGTTAGATCTTCATGATAGATCCATAACAGAAAGACATGTTCTACATATTTCAGAACATAAAGCTAGGCAAACATATTTGGAAGTGTTTAAACTACATTATTAATTGACATAATGTTGCGCAGCAGTTATCAATTAATTATGAAACTAATGGCTTTAATGCATCTCCTAAGACAGAATATAATATTTCTCCAACTGATATAAAAGTTAACAACTAGGAATTTTCCACACTACATGAACAACTCTTAGCACAAAACTAGACATATTACCCGCGCGTTGCCGCGGGCCGAACAATTTTTTTTTAATGTAAAAAAATGATAGGTTAAAAAGAACACAAGTCCCAAGTCATTGGTTAAATTGACAATTTAAATATTTACGGAAAAAAAACAACAATAAATAAAATGACCAAAAAAACCACATCTGAACCTATTCGGATTATCAAACAACCCAATATACCATTCAAGATATTTGTTAAAAATCAGGATATCTGATGAACATATTGATGAACCCAATGTTGATTTGTGTTTAAAAAAGCTGAAATGTCAATCCTAAATATTGACGTTCCACCCCAAAGGAAATGGCTATAAATTTAAAACAACCATCCAAGTGAGGAGACATAATAAAAAATAAATTTATCAACAATTAGAATCCTGAGATGATAAGCAGCTTTACACAAAAAATGGAATACAGACTAAAAAAAACATTTACTGAAACTATAAAACCCATAAATGAAAAGAAGAATGAGATCAACACATTTATATGGTTACATCCAATGCACAAAAACGCAACAGCCAACAAAAGATTGCAAAAAGAA
>Ga0307515_10010922_pt1 | contig 17320 bp, 2 predicted proteins | sample 17_EM_MG_FD_194513 | JGI IMG/M metagenome (GOLD analysis project Ga0307515, IMG submission 194513) | Populus trichocarpa ectomycorrhiza microbial communities from riparian zone in the Pacific Northwest, United States - 17_EM | ecosystem: Host-associated > Plants > Roots > Unclassified | place...
AAACCAGCCCTAAAATATTAGAAAAACTAAGAAAAAATATAATATTTCTTACCTTAACTTCTCCTTAAGGTCTTTATCTTGTTCATTCTAGATAGAATTAGTATATTCTTAGAGCTACTAAAAAAAAATATACCTTTAACGGCTTTCCTAATAACCATCTTTTCTAGTATACTACCTTTTTGGCAGTAGTTGCGGCAGTAGCACCAACAGATCTAATATCCAAAATTTAAAATAATTCTTAGAAAAAAAGAGAAAATAATAAAAAGGAAATAAAGAAAACTATAAGTTAATATAGCAAGAGGCCGTATATTAAATAATTCTTCCTAGTAAAAAAGAAAGCCAGGGATATCGGAAAATCCAATAATTAAGTAATCGCTATAGTAGAAAACCGAGAAACAAATTTCCCAAAAAAAATTTAAATTGTTAATTTTAAGCCAATATGTCAGAATAACTAAGAAACTAGTAAGCGATATAATATAAAACCGAGAAAAGAAAAAAAGATATCTCCGTAAATTTAAAAATATAGTTTTAAAGGACTTTTTCTTCTGAAAATATATAAAAATCATAAAACTTAAAAAATTACTTACTTAGGAGGCTCTGGAAGAGCTATAGGATTATTATTCTAGTATATAAGTTAGTATATAACGTATATAGCTAATATAAAGCTCTAGCTTACTTAATTTTTGCTCATTAATTGAGCGTTGGGGTGTTTAAGGTTAAAGAGCTTGATCGAGAGTAAAGTTATCTCGGGCGCCAAGCCCTCGCGTATGCTAGGCCGTTTTAGGATTGGCGCCCCGACCGTCCGCGCCTGGACGGTTACCATCCGAGAAGAAGCACGTACCGAATTTAAAATTTTGGAGCCCTCGCCAAAGGTGGGGGTGGAAGCTAGTCATGCACATCACTATACCTTTTTCGAAAGTGCTGCGAAAATCAAATTAAGCGAGCCTCGCCCATACAGCATTGAATTTAGGTGACCCCACTATACAAATTAAATACCTACTACACATACCATACTTACTGTTCTTTAATTACTTATAAGGCTTAAGTATTATATTATATTGCTTATATTAATTGATTTTCTAGTGTTATAAGCGTAATGGTAAAGCACGATGGCCTTAAAAAATAAGCTGCCAGTTAACCTACGTAGCCTCCTTAATTAACCAAGTGGAATGCTATTGTCCCTTTATATATAGGCCTTCGTGCCGTTTTAGCTCGCTACCTACCCCTACCGCCTAGTTCTAGTAGGGAGGAGGAGAATAAGGACGAGGATAAGGGAGAGGAGGAGGAGGAGGAGACCTAAGAGTTAGATATAGATTTGGATTAGAATAAAGGCAATAAAGATAACAATAATATAGGCCTAGTTAGTCCAAATATTTAGCAGCCAACTTAAGAGCTACTAGATAAGAAAATAGGCTTTAAAATAGTAAGTAGGCGTATTATTTAACTAAGTTAAGGAGCTACTAAAACTCTTAAAGCTGTTAAAATTATATAAGCTACTAAAGCTACTAAAGCCTTTAGGTTAACTTAGCGTACTTAAAAGCCTACCAGGCGTCTAAGCTAGAAGAGTTTAAATTTAAAGTTAATATCTAAGGAGAAGCCTACTAAATTAGTAAAGCCTTTAAAGTCTCTACTAAGATAAAAGGATACACCTAAAGAAGCTATTACGGTAGATTTAAGCTTACTACCTCCCTTGGAGCCTAAGGTAGTATTTCTATACTATATAGCAATTTGGAAAGCTCGTGTAGGAGAGGTAGATATTACTTCTACTTCTACACAATGTATTATTAGTAGAGAGTTTCTTAGAAAGGTTAACTTCTGGATTAATAAGGTTAAAGCTAATTAGGTAGACAGATCCTTTAAGAATAAGTACTCTATTAGGGCAACAGCTTCTTATAATTGCATAGTAGCTCGCGATATAGTACTATAAGATATTTACACTATTAAGCACGTCTACGAGCTTAATAAAATTATAAAAACATGGTATGTAGATGGCAGGAAGGGATTACGCGTAGAGGCAGTAATTATACTAACTAAGAAGCCTATATCTGAAACTACTTTAATATACGCCTTCCTCTACTCCCTAAGTATTAAGTTACTCCAAAGAGTCTTACTAGTAAGTACACTTCTGTTAAATATTCTTAAGGCTAGTATACCTAAGAAAAAGGGTAATATAAGTGCTACTGTTACCTAATAACTTGCTCTACCTAAGAATATCCTAGTAGAAGTTCTTTTAGGAAATTTAGCTCCCTTAGTAGCCTTCCAGTAGCCCTACCAATTAAAGATCTATTTAAATAATGGAGGTACCTATTAGGTAAATAGGAACGTAGAGCTACCTCGTTTTTACTACCTAGTTAATTACTTCGCAATAAAGGCCTAAGGTAAGTAAATTAAGGAAGGCAAGGCTACTAACGAGGAACCTCCTACTATAATTACTGTGCGCCTTTTAGCTAAGACTAGAGCTATAGGAGGTAGCAGTAGTAGTAGAGGGGGGGGAGGGGGGAGGGTAGCGGGCGCATAGGCTAGGAGCCTATTCTTAATCTAGAGCCGACGATTTTGGCTATTATCCTCCTTACAGTTAATTTAATTACCCCCCCTAAGGGCTACTACCTACCTACTATATAACCGTCGGAGCACAATTAAATCTATTTTAAGCACCTATATAAGCAGCTTAACAGCCTCCGGCAACTCTAACGCCGGAAGCTACTATATAGGTAATACTAGTAGCGCCACCAACTAGCCTAATTAATAGCGACTTAGATTCTAAGAAGAGACTCTATATATTCTTTAACTGGGTAAAAAGATAACCTAATTAGGCGACTTTAAAGCTTATAATAGAGCTTAAAACTATTCTTAATATACTTATTAATAACTTCTATAACTTAGAGGCGCTTTATATAGGAATATCCGAGCAGATATAGGTAGATAAGTTGGGCCTTACAGTAGGACTTCTTCTTTAATTAAGGCGTAAGCTTAAGACCTTTTAAGCAAACTAAAAGGGATAGTAAGTTATTTATTTCTATAAGAGCACTAGCTAAATAGAAGATCGCGCTCCTAACTAGTTTTCTACTAGGTAGCTAGCCTATTAAAAATAACCTTAAGCCGAGTAATAGGTTTCTATATACTGTATTCTAAGTTACAGGAATATACTAAAGCTCTTATAATCTTTAATTAAGTAAACGTTTAGTTAAATCCACGCCTTAAGATTATAAAAGGAAAGCTTAATTAGGTTAAACTCTGGGCAGTAAAGAGGAAGATATTTAATAGATGTTTAGGTAGCAGAGCAGAGCTCTATAAACTTTTATATCTTCTAGTTAGATTATATAGTTATAATATATATATGGTTACTTTCTTACCTAACTTTTATATAATAAGGCGTTATCTAATACTAAGATTATATAGCTAGGTATATAATACAGTAGAATAGAAAACTTAATCTAGGCGTTAAATATTTTAGAAGTAATTAAGCCTTGCTATATAAGAGTCCTAGGGAGAAAGCTATTAATTATATATATAGGAAGAACACTCTAACGCTCTAAGCGCTTAATTAGTACTATATTAATTATAGAAAGGCCTATAGAACTCCAACTAAATTTCCTATAACTAGTCCTTTTATTATCGCCTAATTCGTTAATAAATATAAGGCGATTAACGTCCTATATATATTAGTGTTACGGCACTAGCAGAAAATGGTAGAACTTTAGCAGAACTTAGCAAAACTTAGTAAAACTTTGCGGTTATATAACTAGAGGACCGTATAAAAGAACCCTACTTTAACCAGCGCTGCTCTTCTTCTCCTTTCCTTTCTCTAGCTTTAAATCTTCGTTTATAGACTACCAATTGTATAGGCTTGCGCGTCCCTTTTACTGTGCTCGTGCCTTAATTAACTATGTCGCTAATATTATCTAAAGCTTAACTACCCTTTCTTTCTAAGAAGGAACTTAAATATATTTATGGACTATAAACTAAAATAGAACATAGAATTAGACCTAAAGAATATTACTAGAACTAGAAGAATAGAAAAGAATAATAAGACCTATAGAATACGCACAGACTAGAACCCCTATAGAATCCTACTAAAGGTTACCCTAATAATTATACCACAATGCTAAGAAATATAGCAGCCGGCAAAGCAGCTATAGGACCCTTAAATACCTCTAATAGTAAAATAGCAACTAACTTAAACTCCTAGGTGGAGCTCGCAGCAGCTAATACTAAAATTAAACGACTTTAAGAGCTGCTTAAAGCTAGAGAACCCCCTACGCCTAGTAAGGAATTATTAGACACCTAGAGACTTGCTATAGTCCTTAAGGCTTTAGCCTAATATATAGTATTAGTATTATTGCGGTCCGTAAAGGTTATAGACCCCCTATTGCTTATAAATAGAACCGACCCTATATTTAATAATTAGAAGCTTTAATTATAAGATAAGCTTAAAGTTAATACGGACTACTTCCCTACTACTTAGGCTAAAATGGCCTACGTCTTTAGCCATACCGGTAGGGATATATAGACGCACCTACGTCCGCGGTACGCATAGGACTTAGTAAAGCCCTTCCTCTTTAAAAAAGAGATAATTAAATACCTGTCTTCTATTTATAAGGACCCCTTTAAAGTATAAAACGCCTAACTTAATTATAAAAGCCTAAATATAAAAACAACAGAGACCTTCTTAGCCTTTTAGACCCGCTTTCTAAACCTAGCTAGCCAGGCTTAAATTCCCTAGGAAGATTTAATACTAGACCTATTTAATAAGCTTACCCTAGACCTATAGCAAGCCGTACTACTAGTTTTTACTATTATATAGACGCTAAAGGAACTTACGGACTAGTACTTAGCTATTAACTAAGGCCTCTACTAAATTAAGGTATGCGCTGAATGGTATAAAGCTAGAAACCCTTTAAATTAGACTATAAGCAATATAAGAACGGCTTATAATGCCCTAGCACAATCGGCAACCCCTATAGCACCACCCGTATAACCTACTGCTAATTTAGCAGCTAGCCATACGGCTAGCCCTACTATAGGTCTGGCAAATGCTCGGCTTATATACAGTAACCCCTATATATAGGCCTTTAGTGATTAAGAAGCTTGCTTCTCTTATAGATAGAAAGGTTACTGTATAAAGGATTGCCTAATAAACGTAAAAGTAGACGAGGTTTTATTAATCCAGGAGAATAACGCGGAGTTAGAAAAAGAGGAACCCTAGAGGAAGACTCCTCTTTAGGGTTAAAAGGGATTAATATATTAGATATTAATCTAGGTCGGCTAGTTAGTAAAAAAAGCTACACTATCCCTTATACTTTATTCCGTAATAAATACTAAGTTTTAACCTCTACTTTAGCTAACTCTAAAGTAAATGCCTTTGCCTTAATAGATACCTAATATGCTATAAAGCTGGCTAACTTTCTAAATATACTTATTAAAGAACTACCTAAACCAATTCTTATTCGCGGGTATAATAGGTAAATAGGACCACCTATTATAACTATCTTATGGATTTAACTCCGTATTAATAAATGAAGGTAATATAACGCCCCCTTCCTTATTATAGACCTAGGTAGCTATAATATAATCTTAAGGCGAAAATAGCTAGCCTATTTAGGCTTACAGCTCGATATATAGAGTAGACGGCTTATCTAGCCTAAAACTCTACCCCTAACCCCTTCCTTTATAAAAGAAATTAGCATTATAATAGAAAACATTATACGGCCTTAGATTAATACTATTTACTAGGCTAATACTATACGTAAAGACTAGGCCTTTAAGAAAGATATATAGCTTAATTTATAGCGGATCTGTATACTACGTCGCCCCTAGACTACCTATATTACGCCACCTGCATTAAAGACCTAGGAAGTTAGTAGTAATCTAAAAAGGCCCCCTATAGAGAGCTTAGGCCCTATACAGCTATAAAAAACAATAAGGGATGTTAGACGTTATACTAAACTAATAGATCGGAGGGATAACCTACGGAAGACGGAATAGGAGCTAAGAAAGATTATAAACCCTAAACCGTAAAATAGGGTCTAGAAAACGGCTATAAGGAAACTAGCGGACCTTCTACTAGTTAATATCTACTATATTAGTGCCGTAGAATTCTACTAGAACTTAATTTAGCCTAATACCGTCGCCTTTATAACGAGCTTATACAAAATTAATTAAATAATTAAGAAAAAGGGAAGTAAGCTTAGTGGATAAGAAAGCGAGCTTATAGATAAGGAACTAGTAGAATAAAAGCTGCCCTATTAACACTAGAAATTTAAAAATATATTCTCTAAAGCAGCGTCTAATATATTTCTACCTTATCGACCGTATAACTATAAGATTGAGATTAAGCAGGGTAAAGAAAATACCTTTAGCTTTAGCCCCCTTTATAAGTAATTTATTACTAAATTATAGGCTATAAAGTAGTATCTTATTAATAACTTAAATAAGGGCTTTATTAAGCCTAGCTAAGCCCCTTTTGCCTTACCTATTCTCTTTATTAAAAAGCTAAATAGAGTACTCCGCTTCTATATTAACTACTATAAGCTAAACAATATAACCCGCAAGGACCACTATCCGCTGCCCCTACTTAATAAGACTCTGGCCCAAATAAGTAGAGCTAAGGTCTTTATAAAGCTTAATATCCACTAGGCCTTCTACTGAATTAGGATAAACCCTAGGTCTAAAGATTTTACTATATTTTAGACCTGTTACGGAACGTATAAATATAAAGTACTCCCTTTTAGATTAACTAACGGACTAGCTACATACTAGCGGTATATAAACAATATACTCTTTAACTACCTTAACGATTTCTTTACGGCCTACTCTAGAAAAAATAAGACCCGTAAGATTATTGGTGACCGCTACTACTAACCCAGAATGATTATAGATATTAACCGCTTTATATAGAACTGTAACGACTGTTATAGGTCTATAATTCCACGAGATAAGACCCTAGGACTATTAAAGCCACTCCTAATACTAGAACGCCCCTAGCAGTATATCTCTATAGACTTTTATAAGCTAGACCGCGACGGATACAATATGGTTATAATTCTAGTTAACCGCTTTAGTAAGCGCCCGTTCTTAATTCCCTGTTATAAAAATATCGATACTAAAGGGGCGGCCTAACTGTATATTTACTACGTCTATAGAATCTACGGACTACTAAATACTATCGTATCTAATTATAGGCCGTAGTTTATATCGGCCTTCTGGAACGAGTTTACCCAGATCTTAGGTATTAGTCTAAAGCTTTCTACGGTATACTACCCCTAAATAGATAGTTAGACAGAGATTATAAATCAATACTTAGACTAGAGACTCCGGCCCTTTATTAACTACTTTTAGGATAACTAGGGCGAACTGTTACCCCTAATAGACTACGCCTAGGCGACCCTACCCTATAACTCTACGGGATTCGCACCTATTTAGTTGGAAATAGGTTATTTACCCTATATAAGCTTTAATTAGGAAAGACTAAAAGGACCCTAAACTATACGTAAAAAACTATCTTATAAGGAAGCCTAGTAATACGCTAAACGTGTTATAGGATACCCCCGTAACACCTTATACACGTCTACCTGTTTCCACCAACTTAGCAACTAAAGACTGACTACGAGACGGCAATTTGCGGTAATCTAACGGCAATCTGCTATATTCTGCTATATTCCGCCAAGTTTTATTAAATCCTGCTAAGTTCTGCCAAGACTACTACTTAAATCCTATTCTGCTCCGTGTACGTATTAATTAAGTAACTAAGCTAATAATATATACCCTTTCTTCCCGTTTTCCTACCTTCCCTCCTTATATAACATCTTAACTTCTTATATAGTTTATGTATATAGCTTAATAATATCTACCTTGCTATATATTATTGTCGCTTATACTTACTCCGTAATACTACGTTGCGTTAACCTTATATACTACCTCCGAAATACAAAATGACCCTAAAGCCCCCGTGACGGCTGTTAGTATTATATCCGCACTCTAAAAACAACTAGTAGAGATATAAAAGTCTTTTATAAACGCCCTTATATAAAACTAAGCTACTTTAAATTAATGATAAGCTAAATAAAAAGTACGATACTAGTAATTAATTAAGGACCTTTAAGAAGAAATCCGTATACTTAAGATGCCTATATTAGGGCCTTAAGACTGGACACTATCTCTAAAGATAAATACGCGGAACGCGAGCCCCGAACCTATAGCAGCTGTCTACCCTAAACTAACTATTGTACTATAACAATCCAAATAGCTATTTAACCCTCTAGTATTTACTAGTAAATGTTAAGAGCTCCAATTATTCCTAAGCTAGCTTAAAAATAAGCTAACTAGTAACGCCAACCGTTACCTAACTAAAGCTAACTAACTATATTACGCCCTAAGTTAACTAAAATAAGAGGTAGCTAACCTTATTAAACCCCTTTAACCGAACTTAGTATAAAGCCTAGTTATACTTCTTAAAGCTATATATAGTAACATAAACCGCCAGGCTATTACTTAGAGAAAGATAAACTATATAGCTTAAGGAACAAAAAGTTTCCTAGTATACTTCTCTAAATTTAACTATTACGTAAAGGAGACCGGCTAGAACAACTCTGCACTAGTTAACAGCCTTATTAAATCGCTAAGCCCTAAACTAAAAACCTCCTTAATAGGTGTAGACCTACTAGGAGCCCTTAATGCCTATATAAACATCATTAATAAACGGTACAACGATATACTACGCCTAATACCGAAGCCCGCCCCCTAATATAATACGGCAACCCTATAAATGTCTACTAAGTTATTATCTTAGCCTAAGCACCTTAACGCCATAGATATTAACACTAGAACCCTAGAGTACGCCCTACTAGGGTCCCCTAAATAAGAAAGACGTATTAAACTAGGCCTTTGCTTTAAGTGCAGAAGTAAAAACTACATCTTAAAATACTATCTCGTCCCCTTACCTACGTCCCGAAACAATTCATAAACGGCTAATACTAGCAGCCGTTTACCACATTAATCTTCCGGTTACCGTCCTTAATCTTTACCTAGTTTCAGCCCCGTATCTAGTAAGCACTACTTATAAGGGTAAAGCTATAACTAACGTTCTATAGGAACCCCTTCCTGCTTGCTACTAAAAGGCACGTCCTAGAGTTAAGTCGCTCTCCGGGACGGCTCTACCTTAGGTTCTCGTTAAATGCTTTAGATATTACAAACTCTAACTCTTAGAATTATAGTATAACCGTTAACTGTTGTTTTTAGCAGAATAATTAATAGGCTAATACTTAAGTCCTAATTAATATAGGAGCTAGTAGTATAGGATTTATTAATAAGATCTTTATGTAAGATAATAGTTTTACCCTAACCCCCCTTAACCGGCATATTAACGTATTTAGATTTAATAGTAAACGCACGGTCTTAGGCCAAATTACCTATATAGTATACCTAAGACTCTAATACCTAAACCATAAAGAACTAATTAGGCTTTTTATTACCACCCTAGGTTACCTAGTAATTCTTAAATAACCTTAGATGAAGCTATATAAGGTAACCATTAATTAGGACAACCTTAAGCTTCTATTTACCGCCCCCTATTATAAGTAGAAGTGCCTTATAACTTACCGCTCTAACCCTAAACTAAAATCTAGGAAATCCACTAAAATCTATTAGCTTAAGATTTCCACTAATATCTACCCTACGCCTAAGGAATCTACTAGATTTTACCAACCTAGGAATTCTACTAAATTCCACTAATATAAGAATTCCACTAATATCTATTAAGGATCTAAAAATTCTACTAAACCCTATAAACAGACCTTAAGTACTATACTACCCCGCGCTAAATAAAAGCTTAAGCTTACTATATAAAAATACTAGAAGGACTAGTACTCTACTATAAAGAGTATATTTAAAGAACCTAAACCTAAATTTAATACCAACTCTATACCTAACGCTAAACCTAAAATTAAGTAAGGAACTATATAAGAAACTATAAACAACTAGAGCCCGCTTAACGCCCTAGATATTTATATAATTAGAGCTACCCCGCTAGCGCGACTCGCTAAGAAACCTAAATATACAATCTTCGCTATTACTATAGCTAATATTAAGAAGGCCTTAGTACCGAAGAAGCACACTAACCCTACTATAAAGGTACTAGTAGAATACTATAACCGCCTAAAGGTATTCTTACGGAAGGAAGCTAATAAGCTACTAGAATACCGATTATATAACTATAAGATTATACTAGAAGAAGGAAAGCAGCCTAGATTTAGACCCCTATACGGGATGTCTTAAAACGAACTTTAAGTGCTATAGAAGTATTTAGACAAGAACCTAAGCAAAGGATTTATTAGGGTAAGCTCTTTACCTATAGCTATATTAGTAATCTTTATTAAGAAACCAGGCGGCGGACTATACTTCTATATAAACTACTAAGCTCTTAACGCCGTTACCGTTAAGAACTAATACCTAATCCCGTTAATATAGGAGATATTAAACCAATTAAGTAAGGCTCGCTACTATACGAAGCTTAATATTATCTCTATATTTAACTACCTCCGTATAGTAAAGGGAGATAAATAGCTTACCGCATTTCGTACTTAGTATGGATTATTTAAATACTTAGTAATGTTATTTGGCCTCGTAAATACTCTAAGCTTGTTTTAATATTATATAAATAATACCCTATGCCCCTACCTAGACATCTTCTATACTGCTTATATCGACGATATTTTAATATATAGTAATAATCTAACTAAATATTGGAAATACGTTAACTTTGTCCTATAAGCCCTGCACGGAGCTAGTTTATAATTAGATATAAATAAATGCGAGTTTTATTATTACGGACGCTTTAAGTACAATATTACGACTACTTAGAGAAGAGTTAGAAGAAGCTAGTTAGTTAATAAGGGCACGGTTTAAGATAGAGCCGGTAGAACTATATAATAAGGAATAGTAGTATAAGTTATATAATGTAATCTATATAATCTATATAATTTATAGAATCTGTAATAAAGTAAACAAAGCACACGTATATTACGTATAAGAAGGATTTCTTAGGAGTACGGTCGTGTATTTAAAGGACTATAGTCCCTACCTAGATAGTTCCTTCCTTGTAGTAATTCTTAGAATATAATTAAAGTTAATCTATTAGGTAACTACTCTACTAGTTATTATTACGTTGTTAACTTTACGTATTACCTATATACTTAGCCTATTAATAGGACCTACCATAGTACCTACTATAAGGTTCTGTTATATAATTACTACCTAGTTACGGTATTAAAAGTTAAATAATATGCCACCAAAAGCAGCTACTACAACGCCATTAACGGCGGCAACTACTTTAAGGTTAGGAGGTAATACTAGTATAATAGATACCGACTTATAGCAACTAGTAACGGTTAGACAGTTATAAGAGATAGTTAACTAATTAATAGAAAATAATACGGTACTTAAAAATAGGATTAACGGGATAGGCGCAGTAAAAGTTAAGTTACTATTAATTAAAAGATTCTTAGGAGAAAGATTAAAGCTTAAAGGATTCCTTATATAAATGCACTTTAAGGTAATATAGAAAGGAGCCAAGTTAGTAATACTTATAGATTAAATAGCGTATATAGGGTTATTCTTAACAGGAAGAGCATATAAATAGTTTAAGCCTTACCTTATAGAGATATAAGCTAATAGAATAATAACCACTAATTAAGAAGTACGGTTTATATTCTTAAGTTAGGACGGATTTATAGAGCGACTAATATAGATGTTTAAAGACCCGGAGGCAACGACTACAGCGGAAAGAAAGCTTTAAGACATTACGTAGTAAACCTTAGCAATTAAATACACAACGTAGTTTTAAACGCTAGTAATATAAGTAGAGTAGAATAATAAGGCGCTTATAGCACAGTATAAGCAAGGACTTAAGGCTAAAGTTTAGAATATAATTATTCTAATAGAAGATGCGGATACCTTAAGGGAGTTAATAGATTAAGTAATAAAGATTAATAATAGGATCTACTAAAGGGAACAGACTAAGAGAGGTTAGGATAGAGTTCTATAGTTATATAAGGTATAAAGTATGCATTAACCTAAGCTAAGTTAAAAACTATAGTATAGCGCAGAGCTAATAGACCTAAGTAGTACTAAAGAAACCTATAAGAGATGGAAGAAACTATAGAAACTAAAAGGTTAAGGATTAAGTAATTATAGGACTAGGGAGTAGAGGCTAAACTAAGGATCTTAGTAATAGAAGACGTTTAAGCGGACTCTATAACAAAAAAGATAGTATAAAGAGGGAGCTTATATAAATTATAGGAAATAAGGTTATTTTACTAGAGATTATAAAGATAGTTAGAGTTACTATATAATAAAGGGAACTAGACTAGTATATAGTATATATATATAAAGGGATAATAATACGCTATAAGGAATAAAAGATTATTTAATTAACTACTTTATATTTTATTATAATAACGCGTGCTAAGTTTATAAAGACGCTAAGTATAGCGTAAGCTATTAGCTATAGGAACCTAGTTTAGAGAAACTAAGAGCTACTTAAGACTATAAAGAGTAAGATAGGCTTTATGAATATAATAAAGATCTAATAGCAACTTTTAGTATAATATTAGTAAGGTAGTACTTAGAAAGGGACTTTAAAAAGAATCTATTTAGCGATGTTAAGAAAGAAGATCTTAAGATATTAGTATTAGAGGTAGAGACTAAGACCGCTATAAATCAAGGTTTAGTAATAGGTATTATAACACCGTTAGATACGGTATCTATTGCTTTATAAAATAGCAGAAAGAATATCTTAAAGAGATTAAGTAAGCAGATAACTGCTAGTGCTAATTTACTACTTAATAAAGGTAAAAGGCTATAGGCTTAAGATTTTTAAGATAAGATAAGAGAGACCTAAAAACCTATAATGGATAATAACCGTTAGGAAAGGGCAGAAGCTTAGTTTAAAGATAAACAAATAAGCACCAGATAAGAGTTCTAAGGGAGCTAAGATTTTAAAGAATAAATAAGGTCTATAATTATTCTAAGTAAACGTAGTGTTTAGCCTAAAGATTAAAAAGTTAATACGTTGGTTAAAAAGTATAAGGACGTTAAGGATTTATTAGAAAGATAATAACTATAAGAAAGCATAAAAGAATTTAAATAGAAAATCTTTATATAGTAAAAGCAATCTATAAAGCTAAAAATGCTAGATTGCTTTAGGAAAAAGATACTTATATAAAAGGTTACTAATAGGCTAAAGGTAGGTATACTTAAAGCTAAGTAGCTTACGGAACTAAAATAAGAAGAGGATCTAGGGATTTTAACCAAATTCTAAAAACAATACACTAAAGGCTATTATAAAGTAGTAATAAAATGATACTTCCTTATAGACAGATTATATATACTTAGTAAGCTATACCAAAAGTAGTATAGACAGCGATATAATAATAAGTAGGAAGACTTTTATATATAGTTAGACAAGAAGGTTATATTATATTAGGTAATATCTAAGAGGTAGATAAGCTATATTAAAGGGGCCTTAATTATAACGTTAAAAAATCTAAAAGAACAGGCTGTAAACTAAAAAGAGATAATATAAATATTAGTACTAGTAAACAATACAGCAATAATTAGATTAATAAAATATAGGTTTAAACTTAAAGAGGGTAATAAGCCAAGAGTTAACCTAAAACACCTAGCGTATTATATATTAGTATAAATTATATATATAGATAATATATATAATATATACAGAGTATTAAAAGATAAGAACCAGAAATACCTAGTAAGATAGTATTAGGTACTAAATAAGAAATAGTTTAGAAATACTAAGTATATATATAGCTAGCATCTAGTAAAAGTTTAGGAGTTAGATAACTTAATACTCTAACTAAGAAGATTCCTTACGGAAGAATGCCTAAATAGATAATAATGGTAGGAATATCTAGAGAACACCTATTTATGGTATATTAAAGAAAAGAAACAAATTAAGTATTAGCTAAAGGTGGACTAAGTATAAATAGGATTTAGTAGCTAATAGTTAGGAAAAGTAAAGGCCTATAGGACTAGAGGGAGCCTATAGTAGAGCCTTAAACCCTTAAAGGAATTTAAGGACAACACCTAAATTTAAAAGTTAAATAGTAAGATTAATAGTTTAAAGTACTAATAGATAGTGGAGTAATAAGGAACTATATTTTACTAGTAGTAGTTAAAAAAATAGGATTACTATACTAAAGAAAGGAGCACCTATATTTATTAGTAACAATTTTAGGAGATCTAATAGCCTATAAAGATAGTATTATTAATCTTAAAATAGGACTAGTCTAGTTAACTATTAAAGGAAGATAAATCGAGATATCTTTTAATATCCTACTATTAGGAAAGGATAAGGCGATACTAAGCATACCTTAGTTATAGGAATATAATTTAAAGATTAATTAGGTTATAGGTTAGGTTAATATTAAGGATACTTAATAATATAGGATGCGATAATAGACTAAGTTAGTATAGTACTAAGTTAAAGCGATATATAAAGAAACCGAGAAAGGGTTAGATTATATACTAAAGAGATACCATAAGTATAGTAAAAAGTTATAATTACTAGAAAGTAAAAAGCTATTAAAGTATATAGTATAGGACTATAAAATAGAGTTAAAACTAGAAATAAGTCTAAGATTCTTTTTAACCTATAAGCTTATAAAGAAAAAATCTTAAGCACTTAAGGAGTTTATCTAAGAAAACTTACAAAAGGGATATATTAGACTATTATAGTTATTAGTAGGTTATTCAGTACTATTTATACCAAAAAAGAATAGTAAACTAAGGCTGTATATTAACTATAGGTAGTTAAATAGTATTACTAGGAAGGATAGGTATCCTTTACCCTTAATTAGCGAAATCTAAGATAGGATAGGCAATGCGTAAATCTTTACAAAAATATATCTAAAATGGGTATACCATTAGATTAGAATTAAGGAAGGTAATAAATAAAAGGCAGCTTTTAGATTAAAGGAAGGACTATATAAACTATTAGTTATACAATTTAGGCTTATAAACGCACTAGTAATGTTCTAAAAGCGGATTAATAATATATTAGGAGAACACCTAAATGAGTTTATTATAGTATACCTTAATAATATTATTATCTACTTAATAACTAAGGAAGAATACAGAGAACACGTTAAATAGGTCTTAAAGAGACTATAAGAAGAATAGATGCTAGTAGCAATTAAGAAATATAAGTTTTTTATAAGGAAGATAGATTTTATTAGATTTATTATTAAACTAGGAAAACTAAGTATAGACCTAAAGAAAGTTAAGGCTATAGTAAATTGGTAAAAACCGGAGAATGTTATATAGTTAAGATTATTTCTAGGATTCTGCAATTACTATAGAAGGTTTATAGTATAATAGTTAAAGAATATTAAGCCGTTTACTTAATTAACAAAAAAAGAGGAACTATAGGTATGGGAAGAGGAGTAGAAGACACTATTTAAAGAACTTAAGGAGTTATTTATTTAGGAACTAATCCTTAAAATCTATTAACTAGGACTAGAGATAGTCGTTAAAACGGATATATTAGACTTTGTACTAGGAGTATACTTTATATAAAAATATAAAGATAATTAGCACCTAGTAGCATACTATAGTAGAAAGATAACACCACTAGAACTAAACTATAACATCTATAATAAGGAGTTATTAGGTATAGTTATAGTATTAAAAAAATAGAGAGCATTCTTATAAGGAATAGAGAAACTACTTATAGTTAAGACGGATTATAAGAACCTAATAGGATTCCTAATAATAAAGGAACTTAACTAAAGATAGGTTAGATGGGCAGAAACACTTATAGATTACTATTTTAAGATTTAGTATATTAAGGGTACAGATAATATATAAGTAGATACTCTAAGTAGAAAGGCTAAATTATAGAACGATAAAAAGCTATTAGGGGCTTTACTGCAAAAAGATATAGATGGACTAATTAGGTATAATTACCTAAAAATTATAATAATTTAAAAAAATAAGTTAAGAAGAATCTATAAGATACTAGAAAACTTTTAGGTATAAAGAATTCTAAAAGCATAGCTAGAAGATCTATAGTTGGATATATATAAAAAGTAAAAAGTAAAGTATATCCTAAGAAGTATAGCAGAGTACTTTATAGAAGATTTCTATAAGGGGTTAACTTAAGGACATAATAGAGCTATAGGCTTAGTGTTAAGACTTTAAAAGGAGTATATTATTAACGGAATTTAAAGAATAGCTAGAAGGGTTACTAAAGAGTGTTTAGATTACTAAAGGAATAAACTAATAAGGTATAAGCTATATAGAGGGCTATAACCTATTAAAATACCAGAAAGACTATAGGAGGTTATATTATAGGAGGTTATATTATAGGACTTTATTGTTAAGTTACTAAGGTTAAAAGATCCTATTACCGGATAAGATTATAATATAATCTTAGTAATAGTAAATAAGCTTATAAAGTAGGGATACTTTATAGCATATATAGAAGAAATCTCAGCGGAAGATATTACTAAAATTTATATTAAAGAAGTGTTTATAAGATATAAAGCACTAAGTAAGATTATATTAGATAGGGATTTAAGATTTATAATAGTATTTTAAGAGGTATTCTTAGCGGAATAAGGAGTTAGAGCAGTAACTTTTATAGCATATTATTTATAGACAGACGGTTAAACAGAAAGACTAAATTAGATACTAGAGTAGTATCTAAAACATTATATTAATTATATATAGAATAATTAGGTATTATTATTACTAGTTATATAGTTTATATATAATATAACACCATAAAAAGGAATAGGTACGTTACTATTTAAGGCGAATTATAGATATAAGCTAAGAACATTATTATCTCTATATTAAGCAAGGAAAACGAGTAGTATAGTAAAGTAAAAAATAAAGATATTAATAAATCTTTACATAGACCTTATAGAAACAGCTAAAGTAGTATAGCAAAGAATAAAAAAATACTATAACGCTAAGAGATATAAGGGACTAGATCTTAAGGAGGGAAATAAAGTATAGCTACTACACAAAAATTTTAAAAGTTAATAATTAAGCAAGAAGTTAGACTATATTAGACTAGGACCTTTTAAAATTAGTTAAAGGATTTTACTAGTTATATTTAAGTTAGACCTATTAGCCAAAATAAAAATCTACCTAGTATAATATATTATAATGCTAGAACTAGTATATAGGGATATTAAACTACTAGTTTATAAAGCAGACACGTATAAAGGGTAAGAAGAAAACAAATAGTAAGTTTTAAAAATCGTTAGTTATAAGGACGTTAATAATAAAATATAGT
>Ga0307515_10010923_pt1 | contig 17318 bp, 9 predicted proteins | sample 17_EM_MG_FD_194513 | JGI IMG/M metagenome (GOLD analysis project Ga0307515, IMG submission 194513) | Populus trichocarpa ectomycorrhiza microbial communities from riparian zone in the Pacific Northwest, United States - 17_EM | ecosystem: Host-associated > Plants > Roots > Unclassified | place...
CCTCCACATCGGCTTTGCCCACTTGATGGCGAAATTCGAGATCATGAGGTGAGACCTTAAACTTTTGTTCATAGTACCTGTCGGCATACCCTTCCTCCCATAAGCGCACAGTGTCGGGTGGGGGTGCATCCGGATCCTCTTTGGGTGTCCCTCCTCTATTGGGTGTGCTACGTCCAGGAGTACCGCTATCAGAATCCTCGATTAGTTCTGCCTTGCGTTTGCCCAGTACTGACGGAGACTCAGTGCTGTTGTCTCCAGGGGTAGCAGTGGCTGCATCACCATCATCTTCGCCCTCAGCATTACCCTCAGTAACTTGGGGCGTATCTTCAGCGCCACTAGATTTTCGTCCTAAAAGTTGACTCTTCAGTGCAGCCGCTGCACTCTTGTTTGCTTGATTTGCTTGAAATAGGGCTTTGCGATTAACGAACATATCGTGAGTAATTTGTCTTACTTCGTTTGATTGGGCATCTTTTGGGTCGAAGAAAGGGACGTTTGCATATGTGCTGGTATCTTCTTTGACGCGTTTATAACTGTGCATAGGCGTGCCAGGGTCACTATGAGTAGCACCATTGTGTCCGTCAGAGTTTCGGCTTTCTCTACGCTCCTTTTCCAGTCTTCTTCTCTTCGCGTTTGCTCTTTGTCGTTCGTCATTCTGACGACGGCGTCTAAAAATGGCATCTTCTTGTTTCGCCAAACCTGATAGGATATACTGAGCTCTTTCGAGGTCAACGTGTCCATCTTTCGTGACATAACCTCCCATAATTGGAATGTTGTCTTTCCAGATTGCAATTAGGGTATCGATCCCTTGTTCTCGGATATCAAGACTAGGAAGATGTGGCAAGAAATCGTTTCCAACGAAGAAGCACATAAAAACCCAGTCATCCAAAGCTCGTTCAAGATCAAATCTGAATGGTTGGTCTGGTATATAAAGTTCTGCTTCCAGGTATTCCCGGAGAATTGAGACATGAAGCCAGATGAAAGGCTTTAACGGTGGTTCGTTCTGCTTCTCATCAAACTCTCCCTGCTTTTTCTTGGCCTCGCCAGTACATTCCTGGGCGACATGGCCAGCCTGTCCACACATTGGGCAAGTTTTGACCTTACCTGATTCAAAGAAGACGTCCTCACGGAGGACTCGGAAATGGGGCTCATGCGTAGCCAGACCTAACATGATCAAGTCGGCATCTAGACCATAGATGACATGTCTCGTATTTGGGTCATGCTCTGGAGATCTGCGTTGAGAGCGGATGAAATTCATGATCTTATGCTCTCCTTCTCCTGGGACAGAAGCATCGGAGATGATCACTTTCATTCTTTCCCATGCCGGATCCTCATTGAGCTTATATGCGCACCAGTATCGTAAGCTTTCGGCCAGAAGGTGCATAAAAGGTGTGCCGGGTGTGATTGCGTTGCTATCCCATGTCTTTTTGACGATAGCTTCATGGATCTCGGTATCAACACCGCCCTTTTTTGATTTCAACATCTTTAAAAATTCAGCCTTATCTTCGTCTTTCTCTTTGGCCTCTTGTGCGGAGCGAAATCGACGGGAGCGTTGCTGGTTCATTTTAGCACGAGGGGCGACGCCATCTGCAGGGCTTTGTTAGCGGAATTGAAGTATTAGGTGGTATAGTTGTGAAGAGTTGGCAAATAGAAAATTAGCCGTACCCCCCTCAACGACGTATTATTGTAGTTTAAAACTGCAGCCGTCCTCAGGGGAGCGTCTTTTCCAAACAGATGCCGAATCTGTAGTGATTTAACATACCAACAGCGATCATAAGCAATTTCCTTGGTCGCACCATTCTGACCACTCTTTCAGTGTATTCAAAGATAGCCAACATCATCTCTTCCTCGGTCTCGGGAGCGGGTCTATCTTCGGGGTGGGAGCAAGGGTGAACAATGCCGTTCATATCGAGATAAAGGTTGTCGAACTCCTCGCCATTCGGATTCGGACCGCGTGTATCCATAGGTATCTTCTCGCCATTGATCTCAACCTGTTGTTCTTCAACAACTTGAGAGATGATCTTGGGGTACTTTTGTGAGAGCCATCGGAAGAGGGCGGGAACACCCATGATGCTGGTTTAATTGATCCGTTTGTTATCTTAGGCTGTTCTTTGGTCACTGGCGCAAACTGGTCTTGTGTGCGGCGAATCTCACTGCTCGGGAAATAGAATGGGAGAGTTATCTGTCAAGTACTTGATGAGTTCACCATAGCAGCTGTAGATCCTACAATGTCGCGAAGATTTGCTCTTTCACAGCTTCGGCGACTGTGATGGATGGTGTTGAAAGGATGAAGTCTCAGACATCTCGGTTTCGAAAGTCTGGGTCGCGTTGCGACAATAAATTACCATGACTCAGCATCACCCCGAAATATTTCCGGTAAACTCCATTGGCCTTACATTTCGGTGGTGATGTGTTCTAAACTACCACTACTTCAGGAAGCTTCAGACCGATGATCCCTTGATCCCGTTCTATTGCACAGGCAATGCTTTTACGGTTAAATACACCTTCTACTTTCAATCTTGTGTCTTCGACCTGGATTCCTTCCTCTCCGTCCACGCTCATTATGAAATCCTAAATCGATTTACCTCCCCAAGGCGCAACAATGCTGCGAATGTTGGAAGCTCAGGCGCCAGCTAAGCAGACCGCGACAGATACAATCGCTACTCTAAGCAGTCGGCTTGCTAGTGCAACACTGCTGGAAGACCGTCGAGCAGCTATACTGGGTCTCCGAAGCTTCGCGAAAGAGTATCCTGCATCCGTAGCATCAGGGTCTCTTCGCGGTCTGATCAGCTGTTTAACAAAGGATGCCGAAGATGTGGACACAATCAAAGTTGTATTAGAGACGCTTTTGATGCTTTTTAACCCCCATGAGCAGAGTGTATGGCTCTAAGAAGTCAAGGCTACAGAAATCTTTATGCTAACGGGTGTCTAGCCAGAGGCCTCCGACGAAATTGCCTTATGGCTAGCAGATGAGTTTACGCAGGTCAGTATATATCTAGTTGTCTTTTAGCATGTACTGAGCTTATGGTAGCGTCAAGATAACATAACTATTCTTCTCGACCTGTTAGAATCCCACAATTTTTACTCTCGACTCTATTCTTTGCAATTAATACAGGCAATATCAAGCGCAAGACCGGAGAGGACACAGGAATGTGTTTTGACTGCTCCGCTTGGTACAACCAGACTCGTTGCGACGCTGGATGATCCACGAGATGCCATACGGAATGGTGAGGCTTATCCCGCTCCCACTCTTATACATATAGGATGGCTAACATACAGATTTATCTTACAGCTGGTTTGATTATATTGAACGAGCTTTCTGAGTCCTCGTCAGAACTTCAGAAGCTTTTTGTATTCGAGAATGCCTTTGAAAGAATATTCAACCTCGTACAAGCCGAAGGGTCTCTAAATCAGGGCGGGATTTTTGTCCAAGACTGCCTCTCACTTTTGGCAAATCTTGTCCGGTATAATGCCTCAAACCAAACCACATTCCGGGAGACTGGAGGTGTCGCGAGGTTTGCAGGACTTCTCCCAGGAGGACAGAAGAGCAAAAAGCCGAAGGCTGCTACTGAAGAAGATGAATGGACGAGTCCTCAGAAGGACAAGAACATCTGGGGACTGTTGGCAATACTTCGGATGTTTCTTGTGAAGGGAAGCACAAGCACTCTACCCAACCAAAATGCATTCCAGAAACATGGACTTTTGCAGCAAGCTTTGAACATTGCGTTTGACAAATCGACTACTATTCCCATTAAAGTGGAAGTAAGTATTGTATTGGTTTTGTATAGTCAACATTAGCTGACCGATTTAAGGCTTTGTATACCTGTGCCGACATGATCAGAGGAAATGCCCGACTTCAAGAAGGATTTGCCCAACTTCAAGTTGTCCCTATAATCGAACACAGCACTACTCCCAATGGCGAGTCAATACCAAATGGCGTCTCTAGAGTCTATGTTATTGATGCCCTGCTTGACCTTGCCTTGAGCCCGGCGTCCAACGAGTTGTTTGACGCGCGATTTGCTGCTTGCGAATGCATTAAGGCATATTTTTACAATCATGTCCGAATTCGGCTCCATTTTCTCAAAAGAGCAATCGATGGACACCTCTCTGGCCAGGATGAGACTGCTAATGTACTCACAACACTGATCGCCGGCCCGCAGGGTTCTCAGACAATTGATCCATATCGAACATGGTTTGCGGCTACCCTAGTATTTCATCTTCTCTACGAAGATCGCGATACAAAAAGTATGTTAATGCAAGTCGCGGAAGGTGATGCAGAGAGTGGAGAGGAGGTGGTCACTTGCATCCAAGCTTTGACCGGTAATCTAATAGCTAGCTTGCAAGTCGGAGAAGATGAAAGAGTGTCCATTGGTTATCTTATGCTACTTTGCGGATGGTTGTTTGAGGATGCCAATGCTGTCAATGACTTTCTGGGGGAGGGTAGCAGTTTACAGAGCCTAGTGCAAGCAGCTTCTAAGCCCGGAAACGAACAAATAGTCCTCAGAGGGCTTTGTGCCGCGCTACTTGGGGTCATTTACGAATTTTCTACCAAAGACTCACCCATTCCTCGCCGTGAGCTGCAACCTATTCTTACAACACGTCTCGGACGTGAGCGATATCTCGATGCAATCGCGCAATTACGACAACACCATCTAATACGAGATTTTGAAGTTCTTCCTCATGACACCTCATCAGCGCATGGAGGTCTGCCAGAAGTATACTTTGACGCAACCTTCATCGATTTTCTAAAGGATAATTTCAGTCGGCTATCACGAACTATCGATCGTGATCCCGGTCTTGAAATCCATCAATCGCACGACGGTATCGACCGTGACCTCGTGGACTCTCTGCGCGGCCAGCTAGACGAAAAAATCCAAGCGCTTGAAAAAGCCCAGGCAGAACTACTCACGATGGAACAAAAGCTCAATCAAGAGCAGGCGGATCACCGAAGGACCCAAGAATCGTCTATCACTCAAGTCAACACGATCAAGAGAATCAACGAGGATCTCCACAAGCATCACGACGCAGATGTCAAGAAGCTGGACCGGGAGCACCGAGCAACAATGCTTGATCTGGAAAACAAACATAGCCTCCAGGTCACTGCTCTAAACAACAAACTTCTACAGACTCAGAAGGAGACCGCCGTTGCCGTTGCAAAGACTCGACAGGAGTATGAGGAGAAGCTTCACGAGGTGAACAGAGCCAGAAGCGAAGTGGAACGTCGACTGAGCCAGGCCCATGAAGAGCGCAAAGAAGCTCTCGAAAGTATCAGAGGCTTCGAGCAAACTACTCGCCGGACAAAGGAGGAGATCGCTATAGTACGGCAGACTATCAGCACCCTTGAAGACACGCTTAGGAAGAGCGAAGCTCAGATCAATGAACTCAAAGAGGAACGGACGGGTCTGCAAGAGACTATTGAGAAGCAGAAAGCGGAGAACAGGCAGCTCAGAACCGAAATACAAGATCAGACTTGGAAGGTCAAAGACGCAGAGGAGAAGCTGAAAAAAGCAGAAGCGGCTGTGAAGGAGAAGGAAGAGGCGAGGAGTGCGGTACAGACGGAACTTGATGACTTGTTTGTTGTGCTCGGGGATTTGGAGGAGAGGAGGACGCGGGACAAGGTGAGTTTCAAATTCTGACCGGTTGATCAATTTGGCAGCTAATCAGGTACAGCAACGGCTCAAAGCGCTTGGGGAGGAGATATCCGATGCTGAAGATGATCAAGAAGATGAGGAGGGTGAAGATGAAGACGAGGATGAGGGTGAGAAGCTCGACTGATAATCTAGTTGGCAATCGTAGCTTTTTAGCGTGACACTTCGTAGATACCATATCTTTTCAGGATCTATAGAAATGATGGCGGTGAAGCTTAATTAATTTTCAGAGGCAAGGATACCATTCAGAGCCCAAGTCACGTGCACTAGCTATAGTACTTTCTTGGTGAATGCTAATTTGCAAAGTCAAACTTATCTTCCTTAGATGGCCCATCGGGATCTACACCCGATATTGTTCATTGTGCTAACTAGCGCTTTGATGACGTATCTAGAGAATTAGAGAAGTTAATCCATAGATACAACTCTGCTACCCTTTTCTCTACCACTCTAACTAATGGGCCCACCTTTCCAAGTGACAGTCCCATGAGGCTCGCCTGCCATTCAGCGAAACACGACCGTGTATAAGACGATCCTCACTTCTGCAGCTTCAAGACTTCCAACCAAACACAAAATCAGTTACAACGAATTGTCGCAACCGCATGCACACCCCACACTTCCCTTCTGTCGGGTAACTCTGCAAGAGCACTGCAAGATTAAGAAGAGCCGGTGAGGAGTTTGGAAGTAACATGGACTGTTGAGGAGGCTGAATGTATAATGAAGAGCTACTTGGTCTGAGGAGACATATGACCCGGTTAGAGAGAACCCAAGGAAATCATATAAAAACCCTCAACTTCTTCATCCTTTACAGCTTTGCAGCCATACTTTCTCCCGTCACCCCAACCTTCTGCAAAACCTTCCAAACCTCCAACCCCCTCTCCAGCCCCTCATCCTCCCCAAACTCAACTGTCCCCTTCGGCGTCAACCTCCTCAAGTGCAGCGGATGCTCCGTCCCCCAATCCATCTGCTCCCCATTGATGAATCGCGCCAACTTATCGTGGAACGCGTGCCTCACCAGTTTCTTCTCCTTACGCGTCAAGAGCTCCCCATTCCCCCAGAACCAGATCGCCATATCCGTACCGTGCGTGACACCCCACTGCTTCGGCACCGACTTATCCACACACTTCGCCCGCCACTCGATGCGGTATCTATACACCAAACCCCCGGCCCCGTGCCGCACCAGCGCGTTGACAAACCCGCGCTCCAGCGCATGGATCTGGATATCCGCGTAGATGCGCCCAAACGCATCGGTCCAGTCCGTGCAGTCCGGCGGCAGGCGTCCACCCGGATAGTAATGGCCCACCAGGGCCTCGCACGCCGCCAGCGGGTAGTCCGCCTGGAGGCGCTCGAACAGGCTCTTGAGGCTGTTCTTGGGCGGGCGCCAGTTGCCGTAGATGAAGTGCTCGTCGCGGCACTCGCCGATCAGCAGCTTGACGCCGCGGCGCAGCATCTGGGCCGCGAAGCCGCCGCTGTCGATTTCGTGGAGCAGGCCGTGCCGCACGAAGGAGCCGTCGGTTGTGGCGCGGAACTGGTGGTGCTTGACTTGTGCGCTGGCTTTCACGAGCGTTTTGGCGTCGAGGCCGCGCAGCTTGGTTAGCTTTTCGGTCGGGGAGAGGCCCAGCGGGATGTGGAGGGCGTTGAGGAGTTCGTCGAATTGCACTTGCGCGTCGGTCATGGATTTGGGCTGTAGACCTGGGCCGTTGGACCACATGATTGCTCTGCGAACGATGCTTTTGGAGTCAGAGACCCCGAGATCGTAGGCTAGTTGATGGAAAGTTGAGTGAGCGCCGGCGGAGTAGCCGCCAATGGTGATGTTAGAGGCATCGCCGCCGAAGTAGCCGATATTCTCGTGCGTCCACTCGAGGGCGAGCCGTTGGTCCCAGAAGCCGACGTTGGCAACAAGATCGGTAGATCCGGAGTCTTGACAGAGTTCTCGAGATGCAAGAAACCCGAACAGATTTAACCGGTAAGCTGGCATGACGAAGATGCATTTGCAGACAGTTTCGCTGAGGAGAGCGGATAGGTCGCCGCTGTTGGGAGATCCAAATTGGAGGAAGCCACCGTCTGCATTGTCTTAGCAGACTCACACTGAGACTCACTTTACGGGAACATACGTATATAGAAGAAGACAGGCCAGCCTATGCAAAATAGTTAGCCGTGTTGAATTGATGAAGTACGCCCGAATGATGATGATTTTGAATAATGGGTAGGCCTCAAACCTTCATCAGGAGGAGTTCCAACAGGCATCCAGATGTTGCACTGTAGGCAATCCTCATCCCAGTGTCTTGTATCAATATCTTTACCAAAGCCCGGTTGAGGGCAAACGCCAGTCCCGCCAGCATACCGGCCAGGATTCACACGGGTGCCGTATCTGAAGCAAGATGGCAACGGCCTAGGTTTCCGCCATCGGAAAGGGCCTTCTGGAGGTAATGCATAAGGAATCCCTCCGAAATAGTGGCAAAGTGGTCTTCCGCTGCTCTTGTCCTTGAATGTAAGACCTTCGACGAATCCGCGATATTCGAGATCTTGAAGGTAGGGCTCAGAGATTTTCTGCATCATTCAAGCCTATATTCGCATCTTTCTAATGAATTCATCTAATGATAAATCAGCAGGAAATAGTAATGCTTCGAGTCAATTCAGAGATAAAATGCACAAGTAGTAATAGCAATGGGGAGAAGCACAGGATGGAAAAATCTCTGCCGAAAGTCTCGTCAGAGCTTAAATCACTAACTAATTTCGAACCGGTTAATTACTTGAGCACTCTATTTGGTTAGGTAGGAAGGCAATATAAAGCCAACCTTGCAGGATAAACTCATAAACGTAGCTAACCGAGAAGCGAACCACCCCACGAAGCGGGCCACACAAGGAAATGCCTACCATTTTTAATTTCATAACAAATTACACCGAAATTAAAAAGCCTCAGCACATTATACGATGCCAAATTAATCCTTGCCAAGACCGCATATAAAATATCATATAAGATCTTTCTTCTGATATTGAGCCGTCGATTCGCGAGGTAAAGAATAGAGACTTTAATAAATCTTTATAAAGATCTCTACTTTATAGAAAAGTTAGTATAAGAAAAAATAAAAAAGTACTATAATATAAAGAGATTTAAGGGACTAGATCTTAAGAAGGGAGATAAAGTATAGCTATTATATAAAATTTTCACGAATTAATAACTAAGTAAAAAGTTAGGCTATATTAGATAGGACTATTTAGAATTACAGCTAAAGTTTTAAAAGTTATATATAGACTTAATTTACTAGCAAAGATAAAAATTTATCCTATCCTATGCGCGGTTATAAAGGTACTCCTTTTACTAAGCTAACTAAAGGCTTTAGATTTAATTATATCTTAGCAAAATAAAGCTATAGATTTAATTAATTAATTATAACCCAATATTATAGTAATAAAACTTAAATTTAATATATAATTCGACTTTATCGTAGCTTAATTTAATCTAGGTATTTCTGCTAGCAAGGCCTATGCGCGTAGAGGTGTATATTATATAGAGGACAGCCTAATTTGGTCTTTAGAGGACGACGTTATCTTACTTACTCCTTACTATCGCGAGATTTCTATATAGTGTTTGCTAAAAGCTCCATAAGAGGTTTCCTAACTTTTAGCTTAATTATAGTCTTCCTACTTATAGTAACGTAAGCTATATAGCTTCGCTGCTTATTACCTAGCCAAATAGGCCTTTACCTATGCTCCTCTATAGGTGCCTTATAAATATCTATATCCTCTATTATATTTACTAGGCTAGGTAGTTTTATAAGGCGTTTACTATAGTTAAATAAAGCATTAATAAGCTCTTTATAGAAGGCTTTATAGGCGCTATAGGTAGGCTAATAGCTAGGGCCTAATTTAGTAGAGAGTTTATAGCAATTAGTAATAGTTATATTAAATAGGAAGTAGTAGAGAGACTTTTAGAACTTTAAGTGCGTCCTCTATATATTATAATATAACCTTAATTAATTGGCTTAATTAACGCCGCCTATAAAGTGGTTATATATATTAATAAACTGTAATATTAAGAGCTCCTTTATAGCCTTATCTCTAAATATTTTCTATATTTATTAGGCACTAGAAGTAGTTTCTATAAGGCGTTATTAAGTTTATTAAACTTTAACTCTACCTAGTAATATATAACGTTAGTACCTATAAAGCCTTATTTTTAGTAAGCTTACCTAAATTAACCGTACTTATAAAAGGTACTATATCGGCGTTGTCACGGCACTGACTTAACGCATACTGTTTTATACTATCTCGTACTATCTTATACTATTTCCTACTATTAGCTAGCCTACTACTAGCGCCTTGGCGCCTGGCCCTACTATTTATATATAATACCCCCTTTTACCTTTTTCTCCTCTTTATACCATAACGTAGTTATTTAGTCTACTTTATTACAGCATTATAATAGTTTATGGTATCCCTAATTGCGCCCTATTATAACCTTTGTTTTTTCCTAGTCTATTATCTTCGTTTTCCTAGTATAATTACGACCTAGTGCGACTAATAACACCGTACTATAGTCCTAGATAACCCTAGTACAGTTATAAATAATCTTAGTATTATAGCTAGCCTTATAGACTTTAATTACTTTATATAGATCCCTTAAAATAGGCGACTATAATATAGATAATACCCTATCGGCGTATATACGCAAAGCACTTGCCTACTATTATAGTGCTATAATAAAGTAGACTAAATAACTACGTTATACTATAAAGAGGGGAAGAAGGTGGAAAGGGGGTATTATATATAAATAGTAGGGCTGGCCGCTAAGTCACTAGTGGTAGGCTAGCTAATAGTAGGAAATAGTATAAGACAGTATAAAACAGTATGCGTTAGGTTAGTGCCGTAATAATACTCCTCTTCCTTAGATGGTTTAGTCCCTAAACTAAATAAATAACTTAAAAATAGGCAGTATATAGGGTTGCCTATTTTTTACCGCAAAGATATTAGTTCCACTTACCGCCCTTAACTAAGCTAATAGCGATTTTCTATACCGGGCATAGAAAATCCTAATTAGTTAGTTTAGTAAGTAAGGTCGGTAGAACTCTACACCGCTACCTAAATCGATCCGCGTGGCGTTTCTTAGCAAGAATTTGGCTAATTAGACAACTTTAACTACTAGTTAAGGTTCTATAATATTTTAACCACCATAAATTTTAATACGGTGGTTGGCCGCGACCTTAGCGTGACTTTTCCTTATCTTATACCCAGTCTAGAAGTCCTAGCTTCTTAGGGTGTTGCTTATAGAAGCGCTATACAGCTTATTTATAACCCTTTAGGTCTTCCTCTAGCTGCCAGATTATATCCTTATAATATTTCTATTTAATCTTATAAGTTAGGCCCTAGGGGTCTTCGTTATATACATTAAAGATTTTCTTAAACTCCCATTTATCTTCTATATTGCCGTTATTATCTCTCTCTACCACTTGTCTTTATACATTATAGCGCTCTATAGTATTAATATTTGCTTAGCTAGGGATCTCTTTAGTAGCCTAGAGGCGGACCTTAGATATATAAAAGGATTTATTTACTCGGATATGGTTTAGGAGGTTTACTATAACTACCCCTTAATATACTGCGAGTACGGGGTATAGGCCGTCCCATTTATTGTCCCATTTCTTCTTAGGTCTGTTTATCTTTATATTTTCTAAGCTAACTATAACTATATCGCCTTTATAGAATAACGCGCTCTTATCCCTATATTATAGGACGCCCCTATAATACCTTATATATATCTACCTATTTTCACCAACTTAATAATTGGAGACTAACCGCGAAATGGCAATTTAACGGCAATTTACGGCATTTTTCTATATTCTGCTAGGTTTTACCAAATTCTGCTAAGTTCTACTAGGACTATAACCTAAACCCTATTCTGCTAATATATGTATTAACTAAGTAACCAAGTTAACGATATATGCCCTTTCTTTCCGCTTTCCTACCTTCTTTCCTTATATAATATCTTAACCTCCTTATATAGTTTATATATATAGCTTAATAATATCTACCTTACTATATATTATTGTCGCTTATACTTACTCCGTGACACTATATTATATTAACTATTTATACTACTATTAACATGCAGAACAAACCTAAAGCCCTTATAATGGCCACCGGTATTATATCCGCACTCTAAAAATAATTAGTAGGGATATAAAAGTCTTTTATAGACGCCCTTAAACAGAACTAAGCTACTTTAAATTAATAATAAGCTAAATAAGAAGCACGATACTAGTAATTAATTAAAAACCTCTAAAAAGAAGTCCGCGCCCTTAAGATGCCTATGCTAGGACCTTAAAACTAAACGCTATCTCTAGAGATAAATACGCGGAACGCGAGCCCTAAACCCATAGTAGCCACTTACCCTAAGCTAACTACTACACTAAACGATCTAAATAACTACTAGATCCCTTAGTATTTACTAGTAAATAATAAAAGCTCTAATTATTTCTAAGCTAGCTTAAAAATAAGCTAACTAGTAATGCTAACCGTTACCTAACTAAAGCTAACTAACTCTATTACGCCCTAAGATAACTAGGAGGAGATATAGCTAACCTTATTAAACCTCTTTAGCCAAACTTAGTGTAAAGCCTAGTTATACTTCTTAAAGCTATATATAGTAACCTAAACCGCTAAGCTACTGCTTAAAGAAAGATAAACTATATAACTTAAGGAACGAAAAGTTTTCTAGTATACTTCTCTAAATTTAACCGTTTCGTAAAGGAAATAGGCTAGAATAACTCCGCACTAATTAACGGTCTTATTAAATCCCTAAGCCCTAAACTAAAAACCTCCCTAATAGGCATAGACCTACTAAAAGCCCTTAATGCCTGCGTAAATGTTATTAATAAATAATATAATAATATATTACGCTTAATACCGAAGCCCGCTCCTTAATATAATATAACAACCCTATAAACGTTTATTAAGTTATTATCTTAGCCTAAGTACCCTAACGCTATAGATATTAACACTAGGACCCTAGGGTACGCCCTACTAGGGTCCTTTAAATGAGAATAACGCATTAAGCTAGGCCTTTACTTTAAATATAGAAGTAGCTCTTACCTCTCTAACTATTACTTTGTCCCTATACCTAAATACAATTTATAAACGGCTAATACTAGCAGCTGTTTACCGTATTAATCTTCTAGTTACCGTCTCTAATTTCTATTTAGTTCCAGCCCTATATCCAATAAGCACTATTTATAAGGATGGGGCTATAACTAACGTCTTATAAGAACCCTACCCTAATTGCCTCTAAAAGGAAGGTCTTAGAGCTAAGTCGCTCTTTAGGACAGCTCTATTATAGGAGTTTATTAAATATATTTAACGTTACAAACTCCAATTCTTGGGACTATAGCATAACTATTAACTGCCGTCTTTAGTAGAATAGTTAATAGGCTAATACTTAAATCCTAATTAATATAGGAGCTAGCGGCATAGGATTTATTAATAAGATCTTTGTGTAAGATAATAGTTTTACCCTAACCCCCCTTAACCGGCATATTAACGTATTTAGATTTAATGGCAAACGCACTATTTTAGGCTGTATTACCTACGTAGTATTCCTAAGACTCTAATACCTAAACTATAAAGAATTAATTAAACTTTTTGTTACTACCCTAGGTTACTTAGTAATCCTTAAATAACCCTAAATAAAGCTATATAAGGTAACTATTAATTAAAACAACCTTAAGCTTCTATTTACCGCCTCCCGTTATAAGTTGAAGTGCTTTATAACTTGCTGCTTAGACCCAAAACTGAGATCTAAAAAATTTACCAGAATCTACTAGTCTAAAATTTCTATAACTATCTACCCTATACCTAAGGAATCTACCAGATTCTACTAACCTAGGAATTCCACTAAATTCTACTAACGTATGACTTCTACTAATACTCACTCTACGCCTAAGAATTCTACTGACATCTACTAAGGATCTAAAAACTCCACTAAATTCTATAAGTTATTACTAAGCATTGTACCGCCCCGAGCTAAGCAGAAGCTTAAGCTCTATATATAAAAATACCAGAAGAACTGGTATTCTATTATAAAAAGGATTTTTAAAGAACCCAAACCTAAATCTAGTACTAACTCTATACCTAATACTAAACCTAAACCTAAATAAGAAACTATAGACAATCTAAGCGAGCTTAGTACTTTAGATATCCGCATAATCAGAGCTACCCCACTAGCACAACTTGCTAAGAAACCTAAGTATACGATTTTCGCTATTATAATAGCCGATATTAAGAAGGCCTTAGTACTAAAGAAGCATACTAACCCTGCCATAAAGGTACTAATAGAGTATTATTATCGCCTAAATGCGTTTTTATAAAAGAAAGCTAATAAGCTACTAGAACACCAACCATATAACTATAAGATTATACTTAAAGAAGGAAAGTAGCCTAAATTTAGACCCTTATACGGGATGTTCTAAAATAAACTCTAAGTGCTATAAAAGTATTTAGACAAGAACCTAAGCAAAGGATTTATTAGAGCAAACTCGTTGCCTATAGCCGTACTAGTAATCTTTATTAAGAAACCTAGCGGCAGTTTACGCTTCTATATAAACTACTAAGCTTTTAATACTATTACCATTAAGAATTAATATCCAATTCTGTTAATATAAGAGACGCTAAACTAACTAAGTAAGGCTCGTTACTATACGAAGCTTAATATTATCTCTATATTTAATTATCTCCGCATTACAAAAGGGGATAAATAGCTCACTGCATTTCGTACCCAATATAGACTATTTAAGTACTTAATAATACCCTTTGGCCTTATAAACGCTCTAAGCTTGTTTTAATATTATATAAATAACACCCTGCGCCCCTACCTAGACATCTTCTATACTACTTATATTAACGACATCCTAATATACAGTAATAACCTAACTAAATATTGGAAATACGTTAACCTTGTCCTATAAGCCCTATATAGAGCTAGTCTATAATTAGATATAGATAAATGCGAGTTCTATAAAATAGAAGTCTTATACCTTAGACTCCTTATTTCTATAAACAGTATATAAATAGACCCGAAGAAAGTTAAAGTAATTATAAACTAGTAAAAACCTGAGAACGTTAAGGACTTAAGAGCCTTTATAGGATTTACTAATTTCTACTAACGGTTTATTAATAACTTCTCTGCCCTAGTTTTACCCCTTATAGCTCTAACCTAAAAGGATAAAGTCTTTATCTTTAATAAGGAATGTAAGAAGGCCTTTACCTATCTAAAGGTTATATTTACTACTACGCCCATACTTTAATACTTTAACCTAAACTAAATAAGTGTTATAAAAGCTAACTTATCTAACTAAGTTACTAGAGGCATTCTGTCTTAATATAACGAGGATAGAGTATTATACCCTATAGTATACTTCTTAAAACGACTAAGCCTAGTTAAATATAACTACGAGATCTATAATAAGGAATTATTAGCTATTATTAGGTATTTTAAATAATGGCGACCTAAACTAGAAGGCGCTAGATTTTTAATTAAGGTCCTTAACAACTATAAGAACCTATAGTACTTTACAACTATAAAACAGCTAAGTTATTATTAGGCCCGCTAGTTAGAATATCTATCTTATTTCTAATTCTTAATTATGTACCGCCTAGGCGTTCAAGGTTAAAAGCCTAATACCTTAACCTAACGCTTGTAAGACGCGCCAGCCCTAGAAAAAGCGCGCTTTTACTAAAATTAGACCCTACTTTACCCTAAACTATTTAACCCTCCCACTAAAGATCTTATGGTATACGTCCTTAAAATAACTAATCAATTAATTAAATAGATTATAGTTAATAAATACCTAAATAACAAGTTTATTTAAGAGACGCTTAAGCTAATATAAGATGGTATTAGACGCTCTAAAAAGATTTCTCTAAGTAAATATAAAGCCTATAAAAACCGCTTATATTACTAGAACCGTCTAGTTATCCCTAATTACAATAAGCTTAAGCTTAAACTCCTTAAACATGTATATAATCTACCTGTCGCCAGCCACCTAGGCTAAAAAAAGACCCTAGAACTACTCTAATAGGAGTATTATTAGCCGAATATATATAATATAATACGAAGGTACGTCTTTAGCTGCTATACTTACTAACGAGCTAAAGCCTCGCATAAGACGTATAACGGTCTTTTAAAACCACTACCTATTCCGGACTAAAGATAGAAGGATATCTTAATTAACTTTATTATTAACCTTCCTAAGAGTAGAGGCTGCATAAATATTATAGTAATTATAGACTAACTATCTAAAATAAGACACTTAATTGCCTGCCCTAATATATTAACGCCTACTATTGCCTAACTATTTCTAGATTATATATAGAAACTCTATAGACTCCCTAAAATAATTATCTCTAATAGAGGCAGCTAGTTTATCTTAGTATTCTAGAAAGAACTAACTACTTAACTCCGTATTAAAGCACTATTATTTACCGCGTATTACTTAGAAACGGATAGTTAAACGGAACGCGTAAATGCTATAATAGAACAGTATATTTAAATATACCTGTTATATTTATAAGATAACTAAATTAACTGGCTCGCATTTACTAAGTTTACTATAAATAATTCCGTCTTGGAAACTATAAAAGTCTCCCCATTCTTAGCCAATTATAGCTAGCACCTACGAATGGGGTTTAAACCCTTTAGTAATATTCCTTACCCCGCTTATTATACCTTATAAGTTATAAAAGTAAATAAATTCGTAAAAAAGATAGAGAAACTATAACAGTTCCTTACTAATGAGATAATATAGGCTTAATTTATCTATAAAGCCGTAGCGAATAAGAAATAAACCCTAGTACCGGCCTACTAAATTAGTAATTTTGTCTGGCTAGATATAAGAAATCTAAACACGAAATAACCTACTAAGAAACTTAATTGGAAGAACGCTAGCCCTTATAAGGTTAAAAAGGTTATCTCTCCTTATACCTACTAACTGAAGCTCCCTAATATGGTTAAAATCCACCCCATATTCCATACATCAGTCCTTTACCCTACTACCCCTATATTAGACGCCCTGCCTAAATAAATATAAGACCCTCCCCTACTAGTTAAAGTAGATAGTAAGAACAAGTACTTTATTAAAAGAATTAATAATATTAAGTATAATAAACGGAAACGCTAATATATGTATTTTATGAAATGGAGAGGCTTTATTAAGTCCTTATGGGAACCCGTTAACTCTATAGGACTTATATAAGCCGCAGAAGACTTTTATAAACTTTACCTAAAACTACTACAGCCCTATCTTGCAGAAGCCTAAGTTTAAAAGGGGGGTACTATTATGGGACGCCCCTATAATACCTTGCATATATCTACCTATTTCCACCAACTTAATAATTAGAGACTAACCGTGAAATAGCAATTTAATAGCAATCTAATGGCAATCTAACGGCAATTTATAGCATTTTGCTATATTCTGCCAAGTTTTACTAAGTTCTGCTAGGACTATAACCTAAACCCTATTCTGTTAATATACGTGTTAACTAAGCAACCAAGTTAACGATATATGCCCTTTCTTCCTGCTTTCCTACCTTCTTTCCTTATATAACGTCTTAACCTCCTTATACAGTTTATATATATAGCTTAATAATATCTACCTTGCTATATATTATTGTCGCTTATACTTA
>Ga0307515_10010924_pt1 | contig 17318 bp, 22 predicted proteins | sample 17_EM_MG_FD_194513 | JGI IMG/M metagenome (GOLD analysis project Ga0307515, IMG submission 194513) | Populus trichocarpa ectomycorrhiza microbial communities from riparian zone in the Pacific Northwest, United States - 17_EM | ecosystem: Host-associated > Plants > Roots > Unclassified | place...
GTCGATGAGCAACTAGAACCAGGTCAGTATAAATCAACCCAAGGAGTAAGAAATTTCTTTCTCCGCATACCTTGTAGCTGTACGACGTTGGAGGGACGTTGTATTGCTTCAACAAGTTGAAATAATGTAACGCGCGCTCGCGGTTAGGCTTGACATGCACATACATCTGAATCATCGTGTTGAATGGCGGGATTCGAGGTACACCATTACCACTGGTGATCATATCCTGGAAGATCGCCTCGGCGTTGACTGTATCACCCACCCTGGCGCATCCACTGAGGATGGCCCCATACGTGACCATAGTCGGTACAAGCCCACGCTCCTTAAACTCGGCGAAGACAGCGAGCGCCTGCTCCGTCTTGCGCGCACGGGAAAGGCGGGAGATGTACGTGTTATACATATACTCGTGGGGCTTAACACCCAGCCGCCTGGCCTCCTCGAAGAGCTCCGTCGCAACGCTTGCATTGTCTGTTGTCTCCTTGATATTGGCAATGAGCGCGCCGTACGCATTGGGACTGGGCACACCGCCATGGGTAACAATTCGTGCGCGGTGGACAGACGCAGCGTCCATCTCCCCGCAGTGCGCCAAGCCACACACCATCGCATCCTCAAGGGAGAACCACCCAGCTGACTGCCATGCCTTGTTCATATTGAGCGCTGCGAGAATCTGCTGGCCGTAGTAGTAGGCCCGGCGGACGAGCTCAAGACGACGATTCTGGCCGAGGAGCATGATGAGTCGGCCCAGTTCCTCGGGGTTGATACCCTGCCCGCGCTGGATACACATCTCGAGCCGCTCGAAAGCAGTCTCGGGCGTGATGGTTACCTTCCTTTTCCCCATTGTCGACCCCTCCGCGATCCACTTAGTCGCGGCGACGTCAATGCGGAGCGGGATGGGTGGCGCCATGAAGTTGGCCGGCCGGCTCTCAGCGAGGAGTTCCTGTGGGGAGGACTGCGAGCGGGTGGCCATTTTGACAAATTGCGGCAGGTAGTCTTGGACATTCGCAAATCGGGTGCCAAGCGAGCCGTATACTTCGCGCGTGCGGGCTTCACCGAGGTGATGGAGAAGGATCTGGTGGATGCGGTGGACGTTGTGGTTGCCGAGGGACTCGAAGCCGCGCGACTGCCTGTTAACGATTTGGAGGAAAGAAATGATCTGCCAGACATGGTTCGGGTCTGCGGCAGGTGCCTGGGCCTCCCAGAACACGCTCTGGCATGTCGCGACGGCCATAGCAGCAAGCCGGGGCCACGAACCGTCTGGGAGGGAGCCCATAGGTTGCTCGTGGTGGTGAAGTAACGCGTTGAGGTAGTACCACCCAGCGCGCTGGGGGGGCATGAGCCCAGCTTGGTCGTAAATCCTCAGGTACTCGAGCAAGTTCGGGAACGACGGGAAGCATCCACCTTCGACGGAGGCTGTATCCAAGACAGACGCTTCAAACGAGCGCAACATGGTTCGGGTACGTTCGAGCGGGATAAGCGCCGCATTCTGCGAAGCCTCACTGGCCTTGTCGACGAGTGTCCGCTGCCGGGCAAACGCGAGGAAGAGCAATTCGAGCGCCTCGTCGATCCGCCGCTGCGCGACATATAGCCCGATACACTGCCAGATGCGCGACTCTGCCCTGGTGGTCATCTCCGCCTCGCGTTGCAGCTCAATTTCAATAACTGTCTTACGTATAAAGTCGAGTAGCTGGGTCGCGCGCTCCTTGGACGTTGTGGGATCCTGCAAGACGACCAGGTTGGTCCTCCACATCCAGTTCCAGTGCGACGGGTGGGGCTGCGTGTCCGGGTGGCCGAGCGACTCAGCGAGAACGACGAGCTCGTTGAGCTCCTCGGCCATTTTGTTCTGGTACAGCCCATGCAGTATCGCGTGCCATGTACCGCGGTCTGGTCGCGAGGGTGTGAGGAGTGGCACATCGTTGCGCGCAGGCGGTGCATCCGTCTGCTCCAGCAGTCGTTTGAACCATGCAAGGCCAGTCTGGACGTCTCCCGTGTCGATAAAGCCGCGAATGACATCACCAAACGTCTGCCCACTCGGCAGTGGCACATCGTTGGCGGTAAAGTGAAGCCCGACATTTGAATCCATCATCTTCTCAAGGAGCGCGAGTGCACCCGCGGGATTGTTGCACTCGAAGTAGGTCTTAATCATAGTATTCCAGACAGTGATGCAAGCAGCAGCAGCACGGGGCGAGAGTGGCTTTGAACCATCTTCATCGGCGGTGCTTGCTTCCTTTTTTGCCGCATCTGTAGCTTGTTCCGGTTCCTGTCCGTCCTGGTCCACAGCCCATACCATCTTGCCGTTGCGTGCAGCGATGCGAAACTCGGAGAACACTTCGATTGCCCCCTCCAAATCTTTGGCGGCAGCGTACGTGCGCAGCATCATGGAGAACGTCTTCGCATCGGGCTTGACGCCGGCTCGCTCCATGTGAGCGTAGACCTGGATTGCGCTCTTCACATCGGCGCGGTAGGTGCAACATTCCAGGAGGTTGTCGTAAGTGCTGGTTTTGAGCGACAGGGAGAGATTGCGTGCATAGGTGGCGGCGATCAGCGCCATGGCAGGTGCGAAATTGTCCTCACGGGCGAACCGCGTCCGCTGTTCCTGATGTGAAACAGGGGGTACGCCTGGAGTATTTTCCTCCTCCCATCGGTTCATCCACTCGAGCGCTTTGTGGATCTCGATATCGCGGTATGCAAGGCTCTGGATAAGCCGATGGACAACGGCAGGGGTTGGGCTAATACCACGGTCGAGCATGCTGTTGTACACCTTGACGACCATGTCGAGACTCTCGCCAGGCTGGCGGAGCTGTAGGAAACCATGGAGGGTTGCAGACCACATATCCGAGTCACGATTATTAAGACGACGAAGCTCTTCGAACCGCTGTAGAAGACGATCTCTGTTACCAGCATGGGCGGCACGCGCTGTCTCGGTGATCCATTTTTCCTTGTCGTATGAGGAGACCGGGGATGGAGCCCGCTTTTCGAGCTCGGGAGGGTGAACAGATTGTGATGAAGCGGGGTCTGTTGGTGACCTGGGAGGAGACGTGGCACGGCCCCGTAGTCGGCGCGGAGGTGGGGGAGAATGCTCGGGTACTGTGGGTTTTTCGGGAGTGGCAAGAGTGGATTGCTGGCGGGTTGCTGGAGGAGGCTTGATGGCAGGCAGTCGATGAAGATGGCGGTATTGGGAAGAGAGTAGGTTACTTTGCGGTCGAGGAAGAAGGCTGGAGAAGGTGTTTCGTCGGACGCGTTGAAGGGCACCGACGGGGCGAGCGACAGCTACAGCCCGGTTTTTGTCTTCATCGTCGTGCTGTGCAGAGGATACAGATGCATCTGGAGTGCGCGCGCCATTCTGCAGGTAGTGCGTCAGCATAGAATTTCAAGCAGAAAAACGACGACAGGCTGAGCGCTGACTGAGCCAGTGGCGAGACAAGCAGAAGGTATGGTTGAGAGTGAGTAGATCGTGGTAGACAATACGGGAGCGTCCTAGGGAACAGTGGTAGCCGTTCTGAGACGAAATCGGCGGCGCTATGTGGCACGACGATCTGGCCCATGAACACCCAGAGATGCACCAAGGGAATCAGGGGGATCGACTGACCTGGAAAGCGTTGTAGAAGCCGCTACCAGCGTTAAACTTTGCGCCTCCAGGACCTGCACCGGTGCCGGCCGCGCCATTGGCGGCATTCCAACCAAGAGAGGTCGAGGTGGTGGTGGAACTCGGGGCGACCGACTGGGCCTGTGCTTGTGCTTGTGGCTGGAACTGGAGAACGTTGCGGAGCGTTTGGGTGGTTTGCGTCTGGACAGCGGCCGCAACACGCTGGACGTTGAAATGCAGCAAATTGGAGGCAAGCTTTGGAATCATCCGTGCGTGCTAGCTAACGTCGCTAGTATCGAGAGACGAGAGACACGCCCAAGGACGGTGGACGCGAACCAGCGCGGGACGATGTGGACGATGAGTGGGTAAGCGGATAGACGCGGGGAAAGGAAAACTTAAAGCAAACAACGGGCAAACAACGGCAGATCACACGACCTTTGTTATCACCTTAGCCATGAAATATATCATGAAATTATATATCCAGAGACAGACAACGGGCAGACAGACAGACTGCTCTGCTCTGCACAACTGCCCTTCCTTACAAACTTACAACCATTGCGGGGCGGCTGCCATCGAGTGCTAACTCATCAATCGCAGGTAGTCCTCCGCGGTCCCCCCATACCTATTTCATACTACCATTCGTCCGTTGCGGACGTATCCTCGGCTTCCAACGGCGGCCAGAAGCTAGATACCATATCTTCTCCCCCGTCTTGCTCACCCTCTTTAGAGCCTGTAGCCCCACGTCTGAGGCCTAAGGCTTCGATCGTATCCCAGAACACTCGTTCAGCCTCTTCAGCTGCTGCGTCCCCGAATTCTGGAAGCCTCGCGCTCGGCCGCCGTATTGGAACAATTCGTTTGGAACCGGAAAGAGAGGCTGGCAGCGCCGGTGGTAACGGATGTGCATAGAATAAGCTGAAGACAGGCGTCATACTTTCCCGTTCCCCTCGGTTGACGTTGAGTGTCGCATTCAGATAAGGTCCCAACACCTCCTCGGGCGTTTGGTCGGGTGATATGGTCGCGGAGAGATATATCACGTCTGACCACAGTAGTAAGTTGACAACCCGGTGTATCCAAATCTGGTCATACGTACAGGATCCCGTCGGACATGATACAGACCCCTCGCCGGTGATCATGGCCGTGACCGACTCTTGAGCACCACCACCTTGGAGGCTACCAGGTGGAAATACGAGGATAGAACTGTCGACCTCCGGTATCGGGGCACTGTCATCCGGTTCGGCATTGTCTTCCGTAGGACTTGGCCGAGGAGCAATGAGCTGGATGGGTTTGTCAATGATCGCGATGCATCTTGAAACCAGTTTTCCAGGTGCAGGAGGTGGAGTCGATAGTGTCTCTGGGAGCTGAGATGGCTCCGCGACTATTGCCTTCGACGAAAGAGTCTCGTCGATCCCATCGAGGGATATCTGGAACGTCTGTTTTCCTTCATTATATTCAACCTTGAAGTCCTTCCCTAGAATATAGGTACCGCCAGAGACCGCACAGGTTCTACAATTCGGGCTTGCCGTGATTACGTGTCCACTCAGATTCGGCAGTACACTTACCTGCAGAAACCCTGAGACAGTTCCCCAGCTCCTCCATAGTGACCCACTAAAAAGGCTGAATTCCCGTAACGTCCAGTCGATCGAATATACCTCCTGAGCCTCAAAAGAGCAGGGAGCGTCGGTTCTGAAAAGAGTCAGCTCGAAAATAAAGTAAATAGTACTGTCACAGTCACGCACTCACCATTTTCCTCTGAACATTGGGCCAACGCATATGCCACCGCGCTTGCCAACTCTGCCGAAAGACCAAACGCGGGACCCTTCAAAAATTCAGAAAACGCAACATCTTCCTTTCCTCGCAGAATATCCGACGATATTTCAAAGTCCCCAGAAGCGAACATCAAAAACTTCATGAGTTTGCGTTTCTCGATGAGCGAGAGCGCCTTGCTTTTGAACACGTCCTCTTTGCTTGCCGGGATGGTCTGCACTGTACCTCCGTTGGTACCGTATATCCCGATCACATCAAGCAACTTGAACGCGCCGTACCGCGCCACGCCGGATTGCACGAGCGCCGTGATCAGCGGACCTGTGGCGGGGAGGATACTCGGGGACAACGAAATCGCATAGTCTCGTGAGCGTTTCAGGAGGTGCTCCGATATCCGTACTGGGTTGCTGAGTTTCGATATGTGGAGCTGGGCAGGTGGGCGTTCTACGAACGCGACGAGGTCCTTGAGCGAGAGAGACGCGTCTCGGCCACCGTATTCCGCTGAGGAGTCTATGTGAAGAACCTTGATGCCTGCTTTGGAGAGTGCGCTGTCAAATCAAACCTCATAGTCAGTTCCGTCTCTGGGAAATGACATGAGTGGCAATAGCATACGCTGCTACGATGGACTCTGTTAGACTTGTACCCATCACCAGAACGTCGAAATCCGTATCCTCCATGATGTATAGACACAAGAACGAGAATACGAGACGAAGGTGGTAGCGGGTGGCAGCGGTCCAAATAAATAAGTCTGCGGGGTCTCGACGGCCTACCCGCTAACACCCAGAATACTTTATACGATGGCCAACGTGTGACTTTACCCCCACCAGATGCCTTTCTGCTGTCCCACAAAGCCAGCCCAATTGTGAACAACGCCCCTGGCTCGATTCTTTTACCGGTTGGATTGGCGGGTTGGTGGGTGTTTTTGTTTTTGGACAGGACAACCTCTTTGTTGTATCCCAGAACCGTGTGACTTCCAATAGAATTTTACACCCCATTGGATGGGAAGTTTGGATCCAGTCCGTACGATTCACAGAGAGTATACATTTATGGCGCCGAGATAGGTTAATAATGACATCAATCACCAAAAGGCGCACCAGCCCAAGTAGCTTTGACATAGATTTTCCACAGCGGTCGCCTGTTCGATCAGTTTCTGCACTTGGTCTTTGACGGTCAGTTCAACATTGCGATCGAAGTCACGGCCGGTCAACTTCTTTTGCACGCGGCTGTACACAGCTAGCGCTCGCTCGTTCCGGACCTCAAGTCTACCCTCGCCTGCCGCCTCTGCATCCATGGAATACAATCAGGGCTTTCTTTTATTGTCAACGCCAAAATGACTCACCAAAAATGTCATTCTCATCCGCCTTGAGCTTGCGATTTGGACCCCCCAAAAAGGCTTTGCCTTGGTCGGCATTAGCACTTCCAGCATCTTTACCAAGGAGAAACAATTAGCACATCGTTTGACCTGGTTTGACCTTTGTTGCTCACCATTACCACCAGGTTCATGTCTGGCTGTTAAACGCCAGCTGATCAACGGGTCATAAACAAAGGCTTCTAGGATGGCCATTAATGAGTCGTTATTCTCTCGCAACACTCGCATTGTAATCTCTGCCGTCTTCCTGAAGCTGCCCTCGATACCGGAAACCTTCAATGGGAGAGGTCGGGGTGTGAGATTTCTGTGTACCGGCGAAAACGTACCTCCATCGCATTGACAACCATGCGAGTAAGACGGAAGGGTATTCTCTCTGGGAAGTTCTCGCGAGTCATGGCGACCTCGAAACAATCGCCGAAATCAATATGGACCACCTTGCCAGAGGCGCGATCCAGTAATATGTTTGACGGATGACGATCACCCAATCCAAGTATATGTCCTACCATGCTATTGACGGCCATAGACCTGGTGTAGGTTGCTCGTCTTCGAAGCCATGCCTCTGAGTTGTCACTCTTCAGCCAAAGTGCTCGGTACAGATCTTGACCAGACTTATTATCGAGAACATATTGGAAAACCTCCACTTTTTGCAAGAGCGTCAAGTTGACGTAGTCAGGCGCCATCTGCTTCGGGATCAGTAAAGGTCATTCAATGGAGTACGCGATGCTTGCCCGCAGCATAAGACGATACTCAATATTCAGTAGGATGTTCTTGGAGTCCCGATAGTCCCTAATCAGGACGTGCAACGTATCGCTGTTCCCGACCCAGCGTAAAAGCCCAACATTGGCGGCAAGCGGAGTGACCGCGTAGCGCTGAATATGAAGATCCCGCATGAGACTCTCCTTATCCACCGCCAACAATGTGTTAACAAGGCCAAATAGTTGCATGACGCGCTCATCTTGTCGGAGGTCTTCGTGACCTGTGACAATTATTAGGACAACGAAGGAATAGAACCACGGTACCAACCCTTTAAAAGGAACTGATACTCGACTCCATTACTACCCATTATAGAGAGCCGCTTTGGACGTTGCTTCGAGGCAAGAACGATGAGCTTTGGGAAGAACCTGGTGATACAAATTACAGGTTTCCCGCTTCGATATGTACCTGAAGACAAATCAGTCAAATTCCCAGACGCACGCACATGACAGATACCGGGTACAGCAAGTTCGAGGTTTTCGGCTTTGAGGAGCTGAGGTGAGATGAATAGAAGATCGAAGGTAGTTAACAGGGCCAGTTGCTGCTCAATCTTCCGGAAGACCTTGAACTTGGCGTGAGTATAAAAGCTACTGGCTACGCAATGATCGTACTCCATAGTAGGCCTCCCAGGCCTTATCCATTTCCGAGTTATCTTTCCATCGGAGATAACGCTGGCAAGCCTCTCGAGCCTCTCTAAGATCCCTTCCGTAAACCTGGACAAACGAGGTTTCTCGAGTAGTTTGCGGACCCTACAAAGCATCAGAAATCAAGCGGCTGGGCTGAAAGAGATGATTAGCATACCTCATCTTCCATCCGGCGATGCAGTGGTTCCAGATGAGCAATCATGGCCTCAGGGTTGTGCTCCGTGAAATACAATCGAGAAGCTTCTTCAAGATATTCGTGCCATAGTTCATGCCACAGAATCGCAACCCGGATGAGCTCATTGCTGACTGTGAGTGACTTCGTGGCCGTAAGTCCCAATCCAAATGCCGCCGAGAATTGGACTTACCTGTTCGACCAAAGATAAACTATGCTCCTTCAGGCGTTCCATCACCATCTTGGCTGTTTTGCGTCTCAGGTCGTTAGAAGACTTGGAAGCCACAGTCAACGGGTAAATCAGAGCTTGAGGATGTGCCTTTCCAACTTCCGTCAGGAGTGTATTAATTGTCACTCGGACAGTTATAATAGGAGTTTGAATGCGGGCGATTAGCTGCATTGCAAGGTTAGAACACGGGGTGCCGGAAAATTGAACAACCTGCCTGTGGGACCACCTCAAGCCAGGTATCCACTGAGACCACAGTAGCCCCTTCATTCACAGCTAGAGTCACGCGCTCCTCAGACCCGAATTTAAACCAAAGAGTCAGCAGACGGAGCGAATCTTGTAGTGTGTTGTCATCTCGTAAAGAAATAGAGCGGAAGAATCCTGGAAACAATCTCAGATTGAGTCATGCAGACAATTATTCACTCGCCTTCGATGGCAGAAAGAATATGCTGGAGCATTGCATCAAAACATTTAGACTCGCCCTCCGTTTCCAAGGATTCGAGATGTGCGATTGCTTCAAAATTACATAAAGCCCATGAGTGCCATGCCTTGTACCACCGAGGACCTAATTCAGTGGCCATTTTGTGGCAATAGATGACATTATCTATTATCTCCTAAACGAATTCATAATTTTAGTTAAACATCGACTTCAGGAGATAAAAGCGTACGGGGGTCCAAGTCGTGCTAAGCTCCTGGCGCCACTGGCCTTGCTTGATGAAGCTGCGCGCAAGGAGATGGCGCGCATCGTCAATGAATGCCTTTTCGATATTGACACGGTAGTCTGGTTGCTCGAAGCCGATGTCACGGGATAGACTGATGCAGAACGTCCGCAAAAACTTGAGAGCCTCTTCTTTGGCACCTTTAGCCCACATCACTTTCAGGTGGGCATACACAACGGCGGGTGGTGCCGTTGACTAGACCAGCGGATATGAATGAATGACAATCCACGTCGCCAACGAGTACCAACCTTGTGGACGTGGATTCTGTGCTCTTCCAACAGCATATCGAGAGTCTTCTCCGCCAGTGATATGCGCTCCGATTTTCGACAGAGATTGGCTAGTTTGATCCAAGACGTCACATCGTCTGCAGGAGTCAAGACCAAGTTGCGCAACTGCAATATCTTCTGCCATACGTCGATGTCTTTCTGACAACCTTGCAACCTGTGAATTGTAAACAATAATTTTTACCAAGGCGGGCAAGGCTTGACCTCTTCGACCAAGTTTTACGCATAACGGCTTGTTTGTCGGGTTGGTCTGTGTTCCTCTTGTACTCGATAATCTCCTCCAGTTCAGAGAGAAGAAGCACACGAAGCATTTGCCTATTTTGGATGTTAGTATGAGGGCTCAGCAAGAGAAGACGACGTACGGGTACGCTCGAGTATAGTCTTCGTTCGCTACCAGCTCTGTCTGAAGTAGATCCCTGGCTTGAGCAATCGAGGCATGTGCCTCCTGGAACTGGTTCCTGTGCACGGCTAAGATTGCCCGATAGAACGCGCGATCAGGAAGTTCGACCTTCATAGTGTCTGCATATTCGTCCATAGCGTCCCATTGCAAAAGAGCCCAAGATGCAGCGGCAGCCAAAGGCGCTACTTCCTGTCTATGCTCATCAGAAGCATTCGGCCAGAAATCCTCCACCGTCCCGCTCAGTGATTTCCACTCTCCGAGGGCATAGAGGCATCTTAATCGTCCCAGAAGTATCTCTTGGGATTCTGGTTGTTCCATGGCGCGCTGCTCGTAGGTATTAAGTGCTTCTTGCCAGCGTCCCAGTTTCTCGTACCAAAGATCGAGCTGGAGTTTCGAGTTCTGAGATCCGGTGTGGCTGTCCAGTATTCCCCAAGAGTTATCGAGCAACTGGAGTTGAGTGCTGATACCTACGAGCTGTTCAACCACGTCGTCCGTCTTGCGGGTGAAATATTCCAATTCTTTCCAATGGAGCGCTTTGGCTGGAATTTGTGCCTGAATTGCAATGTCCCCCAGAACCCCATTGTCTAAGGGCAAGGATTTGTCTTCGTGCTCCATGAACTCGATCAAATTCAGTAAGGTTCCAGTTAGGTGGGTGTTCCTATTGCGCTTCAGTGCTTCGCTGACCGATTGCACGAGGTCATCCTATGATGCTTCAGAAAGATGGAAACTTGTAATATCGGAAGTGGATACCTTGTAACCCTCAAAAAGCTTAGTCCAACAAGAAACAAAGGCGGCGTTGAAAAGATCAAGGCCAAGCGGCTTGTACGAATCTACCAAGGATACGCATGCCCTAATCTCCGGAGATGGCGATTCCTTGATGAGCTCCATTGACAGGCTTTCAAACCACTCTCGCCAATCCTCGCGGGTCTGCATCTGACTTATGTCCCATGCTTGCTTGAGGTGCTGCTGGTTCACAGCTAACCTGGTGCTCTCGGCTGCAGTTGTGATTGGGTCGGAAGCGCCATTGACCCGTCTAGGTTTTGATCAGTGTTAACATATACAGCGCCAGATCGAAGCGTACTGTTCAACGACGCCGTATTCAGCAGGAAGTCTCTCTCCATTCAGGAGTTTCGTGATCAGCTGGTCGTACTTCGGGAACTGTAGACGGTGCGCCAGCAAACACTGGGAGAGGGTCAATGGGTCAATGAAAGTTGGATCTGGTTTATGTATTCACGTACCTTCTTGACCATAGGAACGAAGATAGCAAAATCGGACCCTAGTTGGAAAACAAGGGTGCACATAGTGTCCATAGCCGCGGTGTTGAACTCGTTACTGCCAGCGGGCAGAGCCCTGATGAGTGGGTGGATGATTCGCGATGCGTGCTTCGATAAGTTGACCCTCTTCGCAAGGCCACCGATCGTAGTGACCGCAGATTTGCGTATTGCGGGATCCGAGTGGTTCATGCTATTGACGATGAACGGGAGGCATAGGGGAAGGTATTCTTCGATGTTGGAACCAAACGCAAGAAGGGCTTTGTAAACTCGCAGCGCTGCTTGGTTTTGCTGCTTGTCGCTGACGGGTTGATTGAATACATTCAATATCTGAGGTAGGACTGCAGGAAGATGTGGCTTGAAATCAGTGTCCAGTGCTGTTGCCAGGCTCTCCACCAAGGCTACGAGCGTAAAATGCAAGGACGTGTTTGGCCAAAGATGATGGAAGAGATCAAGTAATTCGTTGACGTGGTTCCTGATGTTGCCACGAAAGATGTCCACCAGCAAGGTTAGTTGTTGGATGTAGGTGTCGACGTGTCGCAATGGGGCATTTCTCGTAACTGTAGTGAGTGGAGGAATGATCTGTAGCAGAGGTGAGTATCAGGTCTGCTGAGATAAGCGACAGAGTACCTGAGGCAAAAATGAAGCACATTTGAGACCCTGGCTCTTGAATATATGCATAAGGCAGTCGATAACGACCGGGTGTTGAGAGGAGAGAGTTCCATCCCGAAGAATTGATAATAGAGACCCAAGAACAATAGTTTGGAAATACTCTTCCGGCGGGGTTCCGATTGTGGAGACTAGGGACGCGACATTTACAGGTGCATTGCTAGCCTTGCTTGTATCATCGTCCGGAGCCCGCTAGATTCTCCAATCAGTGGTTTAGTTCATCAATTAGACAATAGGAGGGATTATGGCGGACCTTATGCCGCACGAATGGGTCCAGTGCTCCTAGAATGCCCATTACCCGCAGGACCTCCCGTTTTGTCTCCGGAGGGGTACCAGTCTTGAGCAGCCTCATGAAGATAGGGTACAACTCTGGGTGCTCGAGAAGAGGGTCAATGATATGCGCGGTATTCGAACATACCTGACCCAAAGTCACGAGCACCGCATCCCGCTTCTTTGATGGACATCGAGGGTCTTTCAATGCCGCCAATAGGACTGACATGATTTCTGGAACGTGAGGCTCAAGATCTTCGCAACCTACGGCGCTCAGCAAGCCGATGCATTCGATCATGAGGCGGGCGACGGTCGGTAGAGGGTCGCTCGCTTTGGGGAGAAGCACACGAAGAAGAGAAAGTGCGTAAGGCTTAACTATCCGTTCGGTGGCACGGATGAGAGCAGTCAAAAGCTCTGCACCATGTATACGATTCGCACTGATGAGCTTATTAATGAATAATTGGGTCTAGCAACAAGAATACTTACGGTACATCCGTGTACTCCATCTCTGTGAGTAGCTGCACCAGGGTTTCCCGAAGAGACAGCATAACGTGTGCAGGGTTATGGTGTACCAATCGACCAATGATTACCGTTGTCGTCACCCTAACCTCATACTGCTCGTCATTGAGAGCCATAAATAGTAGACGAACATTTTCGTCTTGTGCTAGGTATTTGTCGAACCGTTCTCCAAGATTGCTCAAGACAGTGACTCGGATGTTGGGCTCTGGGCTTGAACATTCAGTCAATATGCTAGGAAGAACTCTCCCACCTACCCGGGTCTGCAATTCCGACTATGAGCAATTTCTCCAAGACATCGTTGTTCAGTTCAACAGACTGGACACTCCTCTGGTGGGGAATAGGATCCCTCATGAAGAGCTTGCAGCATGCCACGGCGGCTCGCAGTCGAATGTCGACAGCTTCGTCCTCCAAGTAAGGGAGAGCGCACATACGGACCAGTTCGTTCAGGTTGTGCCCTATAATTACTCAGCTTAGAGTCCGTAGAACGCCTTGCATCACCGACCAATGAAATCGAAGCTATTCAGCGTATCTAGAGCGAACTTGGTCGTATCTGGATTCTTGCTCGGGTACTGGCTCTGCGAGCAAGTCAGCGGGAACCAGTAGCGGACTTAGAAAACCTACGGGGCCAGTCGCCACCTGTGCCATGGGAAGTTCTGTCCGTTCTGCCGGTAATGGGTCCCCAAGGGGCTTGTACGGCTGGCCTGAGAGGATCATGGATAGCTTTTCCAACAATCGATCTTGGATGGACCTCAACAACGGCTGGATAGATTTGGCGATCGCAGCAAGCGCATTGCAAACATGCTCGTTGAGCTCGTTGGTAAAGATGAGGTCGAGTTGATCATGCAGCAATTTAGTGAGATTCGGTCCGACTGCAGCTGCAAGCATGGTGATGCATTCAAAGATTGCCTTATCAGGAGGTGCATTCTTCTTTGCACTTTAGGTTGATGTGAGATGACGGAAATTCCCGTGGAGAGACCGAACCTACCCTCGTTGAATAAGGGCTTCCCTGACGTTCGCCATTATATCGGACATAAAGCTCTTCATCTCACTGTTGACAGAGAGAGCGATCGGCCCTATGGCCTCAAATACTGACGGTATGGTCAGCTTTGAATTCTGATGAACATCGTGCGTGCTTACCTTGAGTGCGCTCCCCAGGTTTATTCATCTGCTGTAGCAACCAACTCATGGATCGGAATAGGAAGTGCTCCGTGAACCTCGCTGGGTTGTAAAGCGCGCAGGTAGGCAGGATCGATATGACCGTCTTCCGCACAGCCAAGTCCTTATGAGTACGATGATTGAAGATCTTCTCGAACGTGTCACCATAGTAGTCGGTCATAAACACACCAGTCGTTTTGAGGAGTTCCCGGTACATCAACAGCGATCCTTGAATGACGTCAGGAGAAGTCGACGAGATGCCTTTTTGTGCTTCTTGAAGGATGAGCACAAAGGAGGACGGTTTAATATTTTGGTTATCCCTCTGAGCGACCATGGTTAAGCATTGATTGAGGAGTACAGCGGCCTTATTGCGGACAGTCTCCTGCAAAGTGACGAATGATGAGAACAGTAAGCGCAAACTGGAACAGCTAGCGGTCCTTACTCTGCTATCGCGAATTGGGATAACAACCTTCTCCGAAACCGGGTTGGCGTGAACCCCAAAGGGTACCGAAGCCTGAGTGGCGAGCTCTGTCAATATGAGAATACCGGCGTAGCGAGCATGCTCTGGTCTATCATTCGTCATTAATTCGACAGCGCGCTGGACCTCGTTCTCTATCATTGGCACAGCAAATTCTGTCCCACCCACATGATAAATCTTGCCAAAGGTCGCAGCCGCGTCATCCATCACCGGAATGTCAGGGCTTGGAAGCAGGTTTTTGACATATTGTAGAAGGCGATAGAGATTCCGGCGTGTATCTACAGTTGGTTCGACTTCTAGCGCCAGGAGTCGGTCTGAACGGTAATGAGTACGGAGTTTCCGGAAGGGAGGGGAGAACGGTCGTGCTTACCGAGAGCTGCGATACCCCCTAGTCGTTCGTCCCTCGTCGTCGATTGTGATGTGAGTGGGAATATGAGACGCTGGTTGACCTCGCTCCAGATGCTGTTTGCAGACTCGGATGGATGTGTTTCCAGCCACGTTTGCACCTGTACAGATTCCTAAATACTTACATATCAAGATTAAATACCAAATGGGACAGTACGTGGTCGAACAACATGTTAACGCCATGTTTGCGGAGCTCAGTATCTCTGTGGGACAGTTGAAGGCGTGATACATATATCAATGTACCGCTGCGTACCTACTCCGCAGTTCGTAGAGAATAGAGGCGAACTTTTGATCCATCGCGGCCGTTGATTGGAGCAAAGCAATCGGTGTTTGTCCCCAACCACGTTCGAATTTCTTACCGTAGGCGCATCCCTGCGAACATAGCTGTGTCGGTGTATTCCTTGTCTCTGTAATACTCCAGCGTGCACGGCAATGGATTGTCCGCATCTCAGTCTCGTGCACGTTGCTGAACCAAATCGGGTTCAACTCTCTGTGACCGATGAAATAGCCGACCAGACGTACCCAGTTTTTTGTCGCACAGGTGGCCGTTCCGTCAGGCTACGGTCAGGTACCACCCCCCGAGCAGCTTCCTGCTGTGAGCCGAGGGTAAATAAAAGCGCGAGCGAGTAGACAAATAATGTACTTACGTATCAAATAAAAGTCGATTGAGCCCTTGGAATCGTGGCCGCGAGACACGATCATGTAGATCCAAGCTTGGCCTGATTCCATTATGTACCACCCACCGAGCGACACATGATTAGTGCATGATTAGCACAGCAAAGAGCGTCAGTTCAAAAGCTATAGTATGTTTATTTTCACTACTCACCACTCTCGTCGTGTGCTGACTGTGCTCCAGAGCCTTCATCACTTTCCGACTCCCCCAAATCGATTTCCTCGACCAGCAGCGAGTCAATCGATGGTCTACATTGTTAACCTTTCCTTACTTGTGAGTTTCGCACAATTTCAGCACTGCTGGATAATGAAGTTGATGTAGTGGTCCTATTGTCCAGGTGTATGTCACGCAAAAGCGGTGGTTTTCCTTTAAAGTCTCACTACTTAAGAGGAAGGCTAACAAGCAGAAATCTAGGTACCTCAATGTTACTTTATGTTTCTAACAAAGTGACATAGGTTCCCATGTGGATTCTAGCCCAGAATGGCAAGGCAAGCTCTCAAGTCCGGCCATTGGACATTGCAGATGAAAAAAGCAAAGCGCTGGCCCAGTAGATGTTCTAAACTGTACTTTAGGTTTAATTACATGAAATAGTGACCTTTCCTTCTCATAAATCCCCTCCTGTCATCCGTTGCTTGTTTTGTGGTACTGACCGGCAGGTGGTACTTGACTATACAACTTGAGAGATGGGTACTCTCATTCAACACTCACAACCGTAGTATGTGGTCCAGATCCAACTGCTTTCCAGTGGTATCGTCAATCCACTTTGAACACTCACTACACGGCCACGGCCCTTCGACGGTACAGAGGCGTCCGATTGACCATCCGGTTGTTGTGCGTCCCCAAGGTCCATACTTCCTCCTCAATAAGTGGAATACAGCACACGAATCAGATCTCGACGTCAGGTGGTGGACAAAGCGCAAAATTTCAACCTTTTTTTTTTTTTTTTTGGTTGGGGGAAAGGAGGGAAATGCGTCATGCACCGTGGGGCCCCTTAGCACCGTGTGTGGGACTCCAGCGCGGCTTGCCGTTGGGCCAATGAGCCCGTTGGACAAGAATTGCCGCCTGACCTAAAATTTCAACCTTAACCTTTGGTCGCCGTTCTTTTTTCTATGTTTCCATATCGATCGTCCTTGGAGGCTGAAGTAAGTAATCAGATATGGCAAGCCTGGCAGAAGGCGGAATTGTCGCCAAACTTCAGACCGCGGGGGATTTTGCAATAAAACCAGAGAGCATCGCCCCAAAACTCGATACTTCCCAATGGCCATTACTACTCAAAAACTACGATAAGCTGGTCACACGGACTGCACATTTCACTCCTATACCGCAAGGTTGCAGCCCTTTGAAGCGGGATATCCAAACCTATGTTCGGTGAGACGGATTGGTGGTCTTATCTCCGCTCTTCCCTCCGGCACACTCTGTCTCTCGTGCTTAACAGCTTTTTTATCTCTTCATTCTCGTATAGCTCTGGTGTAATAATCTTGACTGCGGGACTCGACTTCAACCTCTTGGATTCCAGCTCGGTCTTTCCTAAAGAGCAAACATGGCCCTCCTCAAGACCAAGGAACGCAAGATGCGGGACAGACGAGTTATCAAAGAGGAGCGGTGATGAGGATTAGATCTTTTTCCGTATTCATCAGTAGCTGCTAGTCCCTTAACCTTAACACAAGAATCAATACCTGTGCCTAATTCTAATACTAGCGACTCACCCCCCACTAGTGGGACCAAACTCTGTGTCTGTGTCTGTGTTCAGGTGGCGTCAACGACATCAACCATAAGGACGGTACCACCACACATCCCTTGAATATATTGACTCACCTTTCAGGTAGCTCAACCAATTTATTCTCCATCCGTGTTGAAGAAGAGATGTGCAGCCGACTGGAGGGAAATACGAATGAGGGTGGCACTAGTAGAAAGCATATACATACCTTAATTTCAAGTAGTGCCATTGTTGCAGTTATCCCCTCATC
>Ga0307515_10010925_pt1 | contig 17317 bp, 17 predicted proteins | sample 17_EM_MG_FD_194513 | JGI IMG/M metagenome (GOLD analysis project Ga0307515, IMG submission 194513) | Populus trichocarpa ectomycorrhiza microbial communities from riparian zone in the Pacific Northwest, United States - 17_EM | ecosystem: Host-associated > Plants > Roots > Unclassified | place...
TTCGCCGTGTACTCGATGATGTCGCCGACGGCGCGCATGCTCGGCTCGGGCGGAAAGATGTAGGTGTTGCGGACCATGAACTCCTTGAGGATGTCGTTCTGGATGGTCCCGCTCAACTGGTCTTGCGCCACACCTTGCTCTTCTCCGGCGACCACGTAGCCCGCGAGCACGGGGAGCACCGCCCCGTTCATCGTCATCGACACCGACACCTTGTCGAGCGGGATGCCGTTGAACAGGATCTTCATGTCTTCGACGCTGTCGATCGCCACGCCGGCCTTGCCCACGTCGCCGGTCACGCGCGGGTGGTCGCTGTCGTAGCCGCGGTGCGTGGCCAGGTCGAAAGCCACGCTCACGCCCTGCCCGCCGGCCGCCAAGGCGTTGCGATAGAACTCGTTCGATGCTTCGGCGGTGGAGAAGCCGGCGTACTGGCGGATCGTCCACGGCCGCACTGCGTACATCGTGGCCTGCGGGCCGCGCACGAAAGGCGCGAAACCGGGCAACGTGTCGGCGTGCGGCAGGTCTTGCACGTCGGCCGCGGTGTAGAGCGGCTTGACGACGATGCCTTCGGGCGTCACCCAGTTGAGTGCATCCACCTGCCCGCCGGGTGCGGACTTGGCAGCCGCCTTCTGCCAGGCAGCAAGGGCTTCGGGTGTGAGCTTGGCGTCGTTGGACATGGTGTCTTCTTTGAGATCAGGGGGCACGCTCGGAGTTGCAGGTGTCAATGGCATGGGCAAGCAAGGGCGGCACACACCCATCGCCCTGCCACGGCCCATCGAGCCCACCCGCCTACCGACCTTGCACCCCGAGAGAATGCGCTGGAATTCCACTGGACGCCGACCCCGGCCTTCGCCCATAATTCAAAATTGAATTATCTACAACAGCCGCCGTTTCAGCAAGCCCATCGCCCATGACCCGCCCTTCCCTCGGTTCGCCGGCGCCCGCCAACGCCTCGCCGCGCCTGCGCGAGAGCGCCCTGTACGAGCAGGTGGCCGAGCGCCTGCGCGGGCGCATCCTCGCGCACACCTTGTCGCCGGGCAGCTGGATCGACGAGCAGGCGCTGGCCGCCGAATACGGCATCAGCCGCACGCCCCTGCGCGAGGCGCTCAAGGTGCTGGCCGCCGAAGGCCTGGTCACGATGAAGCTGCGCCGCGGCGCTTACGTCACCGAGGTGTCGGAGCGCGACCTGTCCGAGGTGTTCCACCTGCTCGCCCTGCTCGAAAGCGATGCCGCGGCCTCGGTCGCCACCAGCGCAACCGTGGCCGAGCTCGCCGAGCTGCAGGCGCTGCACGAGCACCTGGAAAGCACCATCGACGACCGCGATGCCTTCTTCCGCGCCAACGAGCAGTTCCACATCCGCCTGCTGCAGATCGCCGACAACCGCTGGCGCCTGCAGCTGGTGAACGACTTGCGCAAGGTGATGAAGCTCAACCGCCACCACTCGCTGTTCAAGCAGGGCCGGCTCGAAGCCTCGCTCGCCGAGCACCGGCAGATCATGGCGGCCTTGAAGGCGCGCAATGCGGCCAAGGTGCAAAAGCTGATGCAGCAGCACATCGACCATGGCCGAGAGGCCGCCACGCTGTCGTGACACAGGCGCGCCCCGCGCGTCACACAGCACTGCCACAATCCCGCCGATGAACCGCCCCACGCTCGGCCTGGTCGCCGCCGTCGCACGCAACGGCGTGATCGGCCACGACAACAAACTGCTCTGGCACCTGCCGGAAGACCTGCGGCACTTCAGGCGCGTGACGCTGGGCTGCCCGGTGATCATGGGCCGCAAGACCTGGGACTCGTTGCCCGAGCGCTTTCGCCCGCTGCCCGGGCGCACCAACATCGTCGTGACGCGCAACGCGCAATGGGCGGCCACCGGCGCAAAGGTCGCCCACTCGGTCGAGCAAGCGCTTGTGCTGGCCGGCGATGCACCCAAGGTCTTCGTGATCGGCGGGGCCGGCCTGTACGCCACCGCGCTGCCGCTGGCCGATGAACTCGTGCTCACCGAAATCGACCGCGACTTCACCGGCGACGTGAGCTTCCCCCCATGGAAGCGCGAGCAGTTCCGCGAAGTTCAAAGAGAGTCCCACCACGCAGGCGAGCCGAACGACTTCGACTACGCCTTCGTCACCTACCAACGACAAGACTGAGGAGCATCAACATGTCAGGCGCAGGTTTTCACGTTCACGGCCCACACGATCACGCGATGGAGCACGCGGCTCAGCACGAGCCCTCCGGCATGGCCGGGCAGCTGGCGGTGATCACCGCCATCCTCGCCACGGTGGGCGCCATGTTCGCCTACATGGGCGGCGCCACGCAGGCCAATGCCGGCCTGTACAAGAACACCGCGGCCATCAAGAAGACCGAGGCCTCGAACCAGTGGAACTACTACCAGGCCAAGAGCGGCAAGCAGAACCTGAGTGAGCTGGCCATCGAGCTCGCGCCGGAATCGCGCAAGTCGTTCTATCAAGACGAGGTCAAGCGCTACAAGACCGAGAAGGCCACGGTGATGGCCGAAGCGCAGAAGCTCGACGCCGAATCCACCGAGTGGGACAAGAAGAGCGACGAGCAGATGCATCAGCATCACCGCTGGGCGCAAGCCACCACCGCCCTGCAGATCGCCATCGCCATGGCGGCCATCGCCTTGCTCACCAAGAAGCGCTGGCTCGAGTACGCGGTGTTCGGCGTCAGCGCCATCGGCGTGGTGCTTGGCGTGGCCGCCTGGTTCCACTACTGAGCGACTGAACTCGTCAGGCCGTCTCCAGCGGCGCCACTGCCGCCTGGCCGTTCTTGATGGACCCATCGGGCCGCTGATAGGCGCCGACGAGGTAGCCGCTGGCGAGCGTGCGTTCACGCAGCGCATCCACCACTGCCGAGCGGCCCGGCGCGTCGGCGTCTTCCACGACCAGCACCACCGAGACCGTGCCCGACGGCACACCGCTCCATTGCAGCGGCGGCGACACGCCGGCACCATCGGCGGTGTACTCCGCAGGGATCGGTGCGTGGTCGGCGAAGGCCAGGCTCGTCACCTTCAGCGAGCCGGTGCCGGCGCCCGGCTCGATCTGGTTGAACACGATCTTCTCCAGCCCGGCACGCTGATCCCGCAAGGCGTGGCCGAGGGCATCGGGCAATTTCTCAAGCATGGCGTCATCTCGATGAAGTTCAACCAGCATCGCTGGCGGTTGGGGTTCGGTGATTCCCAAGATAGCGAGCACCTGGTGGCGAAAGAAGAAGCCGGGGGCGCGAGCCATAGTCGGCGCAAACCTACACGTTCGGCAACACATACGAGCCCGCATGGAAACAGCGCGCCGCCTACTGCGCCATGGCTTCAACTCCTACACACAAGGTCTTCGGGTTTCGCAACCATCGAGGCCTTGAATATTCGTCACTGGAGAACCCATGCAACATCTCTCGTCCGCCAGCCATTCCACCCGTGAACACAGCGCCCGCCGCGCCATGCGAAGCGGCAGCCGCCACGAAGTGCTGCGCAGCGCCTTGCTGTCGACCGTCGACCTGCTGAACCAGCGCCGCGCACACCAGATCGACGAAAGCTACATCGACAACTATGTGGCGCTGGGCTGGCTCGAATGGCACGGCGGCACGCTGCGCCTCACCACCATCGGCAGCAACGTCTGCGCGCAGATGAGCGACCGCCTGGCGCCGATGGAAACGGCGAACTGATCCCTTCGCCCGCAAGACCCTCTCCCCTAAGAAAAACGGCCTGCTTTCGCAGGCCGTTTTCATGTCAGGCGCCGAGCGCTTGCGATCAGGACTTGCCGTTGGCGTCGGCCAGGGCCCTCTCCTTGGCGGCCTTGGCTTCCTTCACGCAGGCGTCCTTGTTGTTGCCGGCCTGGTCGTCGCATTTTTCCTTGGCAACGTCGTAGGTGGATTCGGCCTTGGCCTTCTCCACCTTGGCCTGGTCTTTCGCCTTGCCGGTGTAGCTGTATTCCAGCTCGGCCTTGGCAACCTTTTCCTTGCCCTTGGCTTCTTGCACGCAGATGTCCTTGGCATTGCCGGACAGCGCGTCGCAGGCTGCCTTGTCGGTCTTGTACTCGGCGCTGATGCGCTCCTTGCCGGCCTTGTAGTCGGCCTTGGCCATGGTGGCAGCCTGAGCCAGCGGAAGGGCCAGCATCGCGGCGACGAAGAGCGAAGTCTTGAGATGGATGATCTTGGTCATGAGGGCTCCTTTGAGTCGTTGAAGACGAGTTGAAAATTCTCCGCATCGCAAGGAGTCGCGCCCAGCAGACGGCACCGCCACTGGCTGTAGTGCACCTCCTACGCGCTTGGTGCCTTGCAGCAAGGCAAAGTGGAAGCCTGCTTGTAGGCGTCTTCTGACAACGCTTCGGGCTTCCCGCAGATGGCGACGCCGTCGATTTGCAGCGAAACTCAGCGCAACTTCCAGTGCCTATCCACAGTCGATCATCAGCAGCAATGGCCTCGATCAAGAGGCATCCGGGCGACGCCGAAACTTCGGGCTCGTGACCCCAACGAAGGAACGTTGTTCATGCAGTCGCTCAGGACCTACATCGTCGAAGACAGTCAGGTCATCCGTGAGAACCTCATCGCCACGCTCGAAGAGCTGGTGCCGATCGAGGTGGTGGGCACCGCCGAAGACGAAAGCAGCGCCGTGCTGTGGCTCTCGCGGCCCGGCATCCACGTCGACCTCGTGATCGTCGACATCTTCCTCAAGGGCGGATCGGGTCTGGGGGTGTTGAAGGTGGCGAGCAAGCTCCCGCAAAAGCACAACCTGGTCGTGCTGAGCAACTACGCCACGCCCGACATCCGCACCAAGTGCATGGAGCTGGGCGCCGACAAGGTGTTCGACAAATCCAACGAGATCGACGCGCTGATCCAGTACTGCGGTCGCCTCGCAACCGGTGAAACCGGCCACGGTGTGCTCAGCTGAGCCCGGCCATGGCGTCGGCAGCCTTTACTGGATCAGGCCATTCTTCAGCGCATAGTAGGTGAGGTCGCTGTTGGATTCGAGCTTCATCTTTTCCATCACCCGCGTCCGGTACGTACTGACCGTCTTCACGCTGAGCGACATGCTGTCGGCCATGTGGCTGATGGTTTCGCCCTTGGCCAGGCGCAGGAAGACCTGGAGTTCGCGCTCGGAGAGCTGCTCGTGAAGCGGCTTGTCGCCGCCGCCGCCCAGGCCGTCGGCGAGCCGCTCGGCCACACCGGCGGTGATGTACTTGCGCCCGCGCGCCACGGTGCGGATCGCCTTGACGATCTCTTCGGGGTCGCAGTCTTTGTTGAGGTAGCCGCTGGCGCCCTGGCGCAGCAGCGTCGTGGCGTAGTGCTCCTCGGGGAAGCCGCTCAGGATGAGCACCGGCAGGTCGGGCGCGCGCGCCTTGATGCCGGCCAGCGCGTCGACGCCGCTCTGGTCGGGCATGGAGATGTCGAGCACGATGACGTCAACCTCTCCGCCACGCACGATGTCGAGGGCGTCGCGCCCGTTGGAGGCCTCGGCCACCACCGTGAGATCGGGCTGGTCGGCAAAGAATTGCCGCAATCCAGCGCGGATCATGGCGTGGTCGTCAACGATGGCAATTCGAATCATGGTGTGCCTCAACAATGCAATTCATCGCATGATCACATGTTATCGGACCGATCCGGCGCATGAGCATTTTCAATCTGATCAAACGCAACCCGATTGTCTTCCCGCTTGCCTGCGCCGCGGTGGCGGCCATCGTGGTCATCAGCGAAGCAACCTACTGGCGCTCGGTCGCCACCCTTGCCGAACTGGGCAAGATCAGCTCGGCCCGTTCGAGTATCCAGATTCTGGCCCAAAGCGTGGTCGATGCAGAGACCGGGCAGCGCGGCTACCTGCTCACCAACCGCCGCGAATACCTGCAGCCCTACGACAAGGCCTTGCAGCGGATCACCGAGTCCTTCACCTTTCTCGACCAGTACTACGGCACGGACCCTCATTCCGCAGAGGTGCTGGGCAAGCTGCATGCCTTGATCGACGCCAAGCTGTCCGAGCTGTCGGAGACGATGCGCCTGCACGACGAAGGCAAGGACGACGCCGGCACCCAGCTGATGCTGAGCGACATCGGCAAAGAGAAGATGGAAGCCGTGCGGCAGCTCACCGCCGAACTGGTGGCACAGGAAACCGCGAACGTCTCGGTGAGCCGCGACGACCTGAACCACACGCTGCAACTGAGCCGCGTGGGCGTGATCCTGCTGAGCCTGCTGGGCTTGTTCGCGCTGTTCCTTTACTTGCGGCAGACCTCCGCGCTGGAGCGCCAACGCGAAGAACAGCAGCACCTGGTGCAGGCCGAACGCGACCGGCTTGAGCTTGAGGTCAGCCAGCGCACCACCCAGCTCACCGAGCTGACCGACCACCTGCAGACCGCGCGCGAAGACGAGCGCCACCGCCTCGCCCGCAACCTGCACGACGAACTGGGCGCGCTGCTCACCTCCGCCAAGCTCGACGCGGCGCGCATCCGCTCGCGGCTGGTCGGCACCTCACCCGAGGCGCTGGAGCGGCTCACCCACCTGGTGAGCACGCTCAACAGCAGCATCGCCCTCGGGCGCCGCATCATCGAGGACCTGCGCCCCTCCACGCTGAGCAACCTGGGCCTGGTGGCCACGCTCGAGATCCTGGCACGCGAGTATTCGGCCACCTCGGGCGTCACGGTGCATTGCGCGCTCGAGCCGGTCAAGCTCGAAGCCAACGCCGAGCTGGTGATCTACCGGCTGGTACAGGAGGCCATCACCAACATCACCAAGTACGCCGGCGCCAAGCAGGTGTGGATCGGGCTCAAGCCGAGCGACGGCCATGTGGAGATCTCGGTGCGCGACGACGGCATCGGCTTCGACGCGAGCCTGAAGCCGCGCTCGGCCTACGGCCTGGTCGGCATGCGCTACCGCGTCGAGGCCGAGGGCGGCACGATGCAGCTGCAGTCCAAGCCGGGCGAGGGCACGCTGATCCAGGTGACCCTGCCTCAGTCGACGCCCGAGGCGATGGAGACGAGTTCCGGCAAATAGCGCGCCCGCTGTCGGCGCCGTCCTACGCGCATCCGCTCGCTCCCCCGACAGGGCCGTGGCGGTGTGACCTATCGCCACCCCCAGGGTGCACGCCCACACTCCATTCATCGCAGCAGACAGTCTGCGAGCCCCTGACAACCGAAACTCACCAAGGAGCCAGACATGCTGCACTACGCCGTTGTCTTCTTCATCATCGCCCTGATCGCCGCGCTGTTCGGCTTCGGCGGCATCGCTGCCGGCGCCGTCGGCATCGCGAAGATTCTCTTCATCGTGTTTGCCGTCCTGGCCATCGCGAGCTTCTTGTTCGGCCTCATTCGAAGAAGCTGACACCCATCCGAGCCGCGCGCGGCTCGGCGCATCCTCACCCTATCCGGAGACCCACCATGCTGACCAACAAGCCCGTCGAACACAACGCATTGGCCGACCAAGCCGCGCTGAAGGCCGACCAAGCCATCCGCGCCACGCAGCGCGTCGCCAATGAAACCCTGGACGGCCTGTCCGATTCGCTGGTGGACGCCCATCAGCGCGTCGCCCCGGTGTTGAACCGCGCCACCGAGACCGCCTCTGCCATCGCGCAGCGCGGCATGGAGGCCGTGCGCGAAACCTCCAAACAGATCCGCAGCAAGGCGGTTCAGGCCTCCGACGTGAGCGCGACCTACATCAGGAACGACCCGATCAAGGCCGTGCTGATTGCAGCCGCTGCCGGTGCCGCGCTGATGGGCCTGTATGCGCTGATCAGCAGCCGCTCGCGCGACGGCGGCTGAAAGCCGCTGCCATGGTCCACCCGCTGCTGCACCTGATCGCGACCCAACCGCAACTGATCGCCGACCACGCCGAGGCCTACGCCGACCTGCTCGGCGAAGAACTCGGCACCGCCTCGGCGGTGTGGAAGCGGCGCGTCGCCCTCAACGCGCTGGCCTTGTGCAGCGTCGGCGTGGCCGCCGTGCTGGCCGGCGTCGCGCTGATGCTGTGGGCGGTGATTCCGCCGGCGGACATCCACGCGCCCTGGGCGCTGATCGTGGCGCCCTTGGTGCCGCTGCTCGCGGCCATCGCCTGCGTGATGGCGGCGCGGGCCGAAGTCAGAACAGGCAACTTCGACACCGTGCGCATGCAAGTCAAGGCCGACGTGGCCATGCTGCGTGAAGTGAGCGCATCGTGAGCGCCGACGGCCCGCTGCCCTCGGCAGTGGAGCGCCTGGCCATGTCGCGCGAGCGCATGCGCGATGCGATGCGAGAACGCGCGCCTTCGGGCGGCGGCGCTTCCGGCAAACGCGGCCCCGGCGAAATGCCGGACTGGCTCGAACGCGTGGCCTCTGCCGTGCCCGGCGCCGGCGTGGTGATCGAAGCCGTCCAGGCCTGGTGGAACCAGCACCCGATGCGCGTGGCCGCCATGGTGGCGCTCGATGCATCCAAGACACTGCTTCGCCCGATGATCCAGCGCAATCCGGTCGGCCTGGTTCTCGGTGCCGTGGCAGTCGGCGGCCTGATCGCGTGGGCCAAGCCCTGGCGCGGTTTGCTCAAGCCCGCGCTGTTTGCCGGCCTGCTGCCGCAACTCATTTCCAAGGCCGTCGCGAACGTGCCCACCGAGTCGTGGATGGCGGTGCTGACCGCACTGGCGCAGCAGCCTGAACGCACCAAGCCCCCGGCCGAAGAAGCTGCGGCCACGCCGAGCGAACCAGCCGCAGCGCCGCAGCCAACCACACCGCCCACGTCGAACTCGGTTCACTGAGCCTGGCGTTCGCAAACCGGGGGCCGGCTTCACAGCCAGTATTCCCACACGCCGGACAGCACTTCCTTCAGCCGCAAGCCCAGCGCGCGGTGTTTCCATTGCTCCAGCGTGATCAGGCCCGACTCGGCCAGGTCTTTCTCGAACATGCTCTGCACCTGCTTGCCGAACTCGGCGCCCAGCACCACGGCGTTCAGCTCGTCGTTGTGCAGGAAGCTGCGCCAATCGAGGTTGGTGGAGCCGACCGTCGCCCACACGCCGTCGATCAGCGCCGTCTTGGAATGCAGGATGGCGCTGCGGCGCTCGTAGATCTTCACGCCCGCCTTCAACAGCCTCTCGTAGTTGCGCCGGCCGGCGTGGAAGACCACCCACGAATCGGTCTGGCTCGGCAGGATCAGCTTCACGTCGACACCGCGCGCCGCAGCCGCTTCGAGCGCGGTGAGCAGCTGCGGGTCGGGTGCGAAGTAGGCGTTCGTCAGGTGCACCGTGGTCTCGGCGCTGCCGATGGCCGAGAGCAGCGTGGCATAGATCAGGCTATACGGTTCGTCGGGCGAGCTGCCGATGGCGCGTACCACCTGCTTGCCCACGCGCTCGGGCGGCGGGAAGTAGTCTTTCGCGGCGAGCGGCGGCCCCTTCTGCTTTTCCCAGGTGGAGATGAAGAGCTTCTGGAACTCGGCGACCACCGGGCCGCGCAGCTGCAGGTCGGTGTCGCGCCATTCCACGCCGCCGTCTTCGCGCTCGCGCGAGCCCTGGGTGAGCGAACCGCTGGAGTACACGCTGCTGATGTTGATGCCGCCGAGGAAGGCAACGCGCCCGTCCACGATCAGCAGCTTGCGGTGGTCGCGCCGGTTCAGCTCCCAGCCCTTCTTGGCGTGGGCGGGGTTGACCGGGTTGAACTCGACGATGCGAATGCCCGCATCGCCGAGCCGCTTGAAAAAGGCCGACGGCGTGCGCAGCGTGCCGACGCTGTCGCGTATCAGGTTGACCTGCACGCCCTTGGCCTGCTTGTCGATCAGCGCCTGCGCGAAGCGCTGGCCCACGTCGTCGTCTTCGAGGATGTAGGTTTCCAGGTTGATGTGGTCGTGCGCCGCTTCGATGGCCGCGTACATTGCGCGGTAGGTCGCCGGCCCGTCCTGCAGCAGCGTGACTTCGTTGCCGGCGGTCAGCGGGCTGCCGACGATGGCTTCTTCGAGGGCCAGGTGGCGATCGAAGATGCCGGTGTCTTGCTTGCTGCTCTTCAGCCGTTGCAGGATGGCCTTGCTCTGGTCGGCCGATAGCGGCCCGCGCGACCCCGAGACTTGAACGGGTGTCCCTTTGGGCAGCGCCAGGTCGGGCTGGATGACGGGCAGGCTGCTGCAGCCGGCCATCACGGCGACGAGCAAGGCCGAGGCGAGATTGACGGCAGAACGCGCGCGGGGCCGCGGCATGTCAGGGCTGCGCGCTGACGCGCCAGACCACATTGCCGACGTCGTCTGCCACCAGCAAGGCGCCTTGCTTGTCGAGCGTCACCCCCACCGGCCGGCCATGGGCCTTGCCGTCGCTGGTGAGGAAGCCCGTCAACACATCCACCGGCGCGCCGGCCGGCTTGCCGTTGTCGAAGGGCACGTAGATCACCTTGTAGCCGCTGTGCGGCTTGCGGTTCCACGAGCCGTGCTGGCCGATGAACATGCCGTGCGTGAACGACGCAGGCAGGCTGGTGCCGGCCGACGCGGTGAGGCCGAGCGACGCCGTGTGCGGCCCCAGCGCGTAGTCGGGCGGTATGGCCTTGGCCACCAGCCCGGGGTTCTGCGGCTGCACGCGCTCGTCGACGTGCTGGCCGTAGTAGCTGTAGGGCCAGCCGTAGAAGGCGCCGTCTTTCACCGAGGTCATGTAGTCGGGCACGAGGTCGCTGCCGATCTCGTCGCGCTCGTTCACCACTGTCCACAGCGCGCCGGTGACGGGCTCCCACGCCATGCCGTTCGGGTTGCGCAGGCCCGACGCGAAGATGCGGTGCGCGCCGGTCTGCGTGTCCACTTCCCAGATCGCTGCGCGGCCTTCTTCGGCCGGCATGCCGCGTTCGGCCACGTTGCTGTTGGAGCCGACGGTCACGTAGAGCTTGCTGCCATCGGTGTTGGCAATGAGGTTCTTGGTCCAGTGGTGGTTGATCGGCCCGCCGGGCAGTTCGAGCAGGATCGAGCCCGCCGCCGCGATGCGCGTTTCGCCAACGCTGAAGGGGAATTTCATCACCGCATCGGTATCGGCCACGTAGAGCGTGTTGCCCACGAGCGCCATGCCGAACGGCGAGTTGAGCCCGACCAACAGCACGCTGCGCACGTCGGCCACGCCGTCACCATCGGTGTCGCGCAGCAGCGTGATGCGGTTGGCCGTCGGCGCACCGGCACCGGCGCGCTTCATCACCTTGCCCATCACCCAGCCCCTGAAGCCCTTGCCGTCTTCAGGCTTGGGCGGTGAATTGGTCTCGGCCACCAGCACGTCGCCATTGGGCAGGGTGTAGAGCCAGCGCGGGTGTTCGAGGTCGCGTGCGAAGGCGGCCACGCGCGTGCCCGGCGCCGCCTGCGGCGACGTGCCCGCGGGCCAGGCGTCGGCCGGCGCGATGTTCAGCGTCGGGATGAGCGACTTGTGAGGCTGCGGCAGCGTGGGCTGCGGCCCGGTGCCGGCCGTGACCGGCAAGGTGGCCGTGTCGCCGCAACCACCGAGTGCGAATGCTGCCGTGCCCAGCACCACGGCCCATGCTGCGGCGCGCATCGTCAGACCCTCCCCATCAACACGAGGATCAGCACCACCACGACGACGAGCCCCAGGCCTCCGCTCGGCCCATAGCCCCAGCCGCGGCTGTGCGGCCAGCTCGGTATGGCACCGATCAGCAGAAGGATCAGAACGATCAGCAGAATGGTTCCGAGGCCCATGGTGTTCTCCTTGATGGTTATTCGATTGGCTCGATTGACTCGATTGGCGGACTCGGTTGAGTCCACGCTTGCATGGTCCGCGCGGCCGCTCGAACACACCATCAGTGCGCAGCGGTTTGCGCTGTGAGCCGGCGCCTACACGAGTTCGGTGCATCGTGCGAGCGAGCGGTATGTCTTTTGCTGTAGGGCATGTCCCACAGTGGATGCAGCGGCTGTCCGATGGACCGCGGCCAGGCAAACGGCGAGCATCGGGCTCGTCCCTGCAGCGCGGCACAGACATCGGGCTCTCCACCGCAGACCACGGCCTCACGGGTGAGCGCGCGCGGCGCTGCAGGCAATCGCCAATCGCCTTCAGCCGGAGCCCACCATGAACAGAAAACCCGCCACGAATCCGTTCTGGAGCACCGCATCGTTTGGCGACACCGCCAACACCTCGCCGATGGAGCTGTCGGCTCTCGGCGACCACCTCGACCTCTGCAAGGAGTCTCACGGCCGCTGGTTCGCGCTGCAATGCGCGGCAGAAAGAGTGAATGGCTTTCTCGCAGCACGCGTGGTGACGACGCTGGTGGTGGCGGCCCTTCTGATCGGTGTGACCTCGATGGTGTTGTGAGTGATGGCACAAGCGGCACAAGCCGCGCTGGCACGCTTGGTGCCCGAGGCAAGTGGCGCATTGCTGCGAATACTCGACGGCGCGCGCGGCCCCGCGCAAGCGCCGGTTCGCTCCGAAATCTTCGGCCCGGAACGGTTTGCGCAGCACGGCCGCAGCCTCGGTGAAACCCACCGAGCCGAACGCGGCGGGTGGCGCTCGGCCACCTTCTTCCCGCGTTTGCGAAACAACATCCGCGCGCTGCGCGAGGCGCACCTCTACATCGGCCAACAAGCCAGCAGCGGCTACGACATCAGCCCGGCCGGCGAGTGGCTGCTCGACAACTTCCACCTGATCGAAGCGCAGCTCAAGGAGATCCACGAAGGCCTGCCGCGCAGCTACTTCCGCACGCTGCCGCTGCTGCAAGACGAGCCGCTCGCCGGCCTGCCACGCGTGTACGGCGTGGCCTGGGCGTTCGTGGCCCACACCGACGGCGCGTTCGACGAAGAACTGGCGCTGCGCTTCCTCGGCGCCTACCAGGAGACGCGCGAACTCAACCTCGCCGAGATGTGGGCGCTACCCACCACCTTGCGCGTGGTGCTCATCGAGAGCCTGCGCCGCCTGGCCGAGCGCGTGGCAACCAACAAGGCCGCACGCGAAGTGGCCAACCTGTGCTGCGACCGCATCGAAAACTTCGGCATCGAGTCGCTCGACGAATTGCTGGCTTTGCTCGAACAGCGGGGCGTTGGCCCCGCCTTCCTCGGCCAGGTGGCGCTGCGGCTGCAAGACACCCGCCCCACGAGCGAGTCGGACGACAAGGCCCCCTACCTCGCCTGGCTGCAAGCCAAGCTGCCCGACGTGGCAACGCTGCGCGCCCAGCAGGCCGCCGACCAGGCTGCCGACAACCTGAGCGTCAGCAACGCGGTCACCTCGTTGCGCACCATCGGCGATGCGGATTGGCCCGACATCGTGGCCCGCACCAGCCCGCTGATGCGCCTGATGCTGACCTCGGTGGTGTTCGCATCGGAGCATGCATCCACACGCGACCAGACGCTGCACGGCATCGAGCTGCTGGCGCGCCGCTGCGGCCGCAGCGAGGTGGCGGTCGCACAGTCGCTGCTCGACCTGATGCACGCCGCCGAACCCGACGAGCCGGCCGCTGCGGTCGCCGGCCATTGGCTGCAAGGCCCCGGCCGCCCCACCTTGCTGCGCGCACTGGGCCTTCACGAGGCGACGCCCCGTGCCTGCCTCGGCGTGGCACGGCACTGGGCACTGCCGCTCTACCTCGGTTCGCTGCTGGTCGCGCTCGGCGCGGTGGCGTGGCTGATGTTGCGCCACACGCCCTTCTCGGTCGCCCCCGAGGTGCCGCTCTGGCTGAGCCTGCTGGGCGCCGCGTTGATGGTGTTCCCGGCCTCCGAGGCGGTGGTCGCGGTGATCAACCGGTTGATCAGTGAATCGGTGCGGCCCGGGCACTTGCCGCGCCTGTCGCTGAGCGAAGGCATTCCGGTCGAGCACCGCGTGATGGTGGTCATTCCCATCATGCTGACCAGCGACGTGGCCATCCGCGAGATGTCGCACCGCCTGCTGCTGCACCACCTCGCCAACCCCGAGCGCCATGCGCAGTTCGCCTTGCTGAGCGACTGGGCCGACGCCGACACGCCGCGTGTCGCGCTCGACGATGCCTTGTTGGCGACGGCCGTCGAGCAGATTCGCGCACTCAACGCGCGCTACCCGACCGGCCCCGGTGAAGCACCGCGCTTCATCGTGCTTCACCGCGAGCGCCGCTTCAGCACCACCGAGCAACGCTGGATCGGGTGGGAACGCAAGCGCGGCAAGATCGAGCAGCTGGTGGCCGTGCTGGCCACGGGCCAGACAGGTTCCTTCCTCGACCTGGGTGCCGAATCGCACATCGCCGAGAACACGCCCTACGTCGTCACACTCGACAGCGACACACAGCTGCCGCCCGGCCGACTGCGCGAGCTCGTGGGCGTGGCCACGCACCCGCACAATCGTCCGCTGATCGACACCGAGTCGCGCCGGGTCGTCAGCGGCTATGGCATCTTGCAGCCGCGCATCGCGACGCCCTTGCCGGCCCCGCGCGACTTCACGCTCTTCCACTGGCTGTTTGCCGGCCAGCCCGGCATCGACCCCTACAGCGCCGCCAGTTCCGAGGTCTACCAAGACGTGTTCGGCGAAGGCACCTTCACCGGCAAGGGCCTGCTCGACGTGCAGGCCATGCATGCGGTGCTAGATGGGCGACTGCCCGAAGGCCTGGTGCTGAGCCATGACCTGCTCGAAGGCTCGATGGCACGCTGCGCCACAGTCACCGACATCACGCTGATCGAAGACGCTCCCTTCCATGCCGATGTGGCGGCCTCGCGCGTGCACCGCTGGATGCGGGGCGACTGGCAGTTGCTGCCGGTCTTCCTGCAGCCTCGGGACTACCCGTTGAGCGCGATCAACCGCTGGAAGATTTTCGACAACCTGCGCCGCTCGCTGGTGGCGCCCGCCTCGCTGGCCTTGCTGGTGTTGACGCTGTGCAGCGGCGTGGTGTCGCCGTGGGCGGCCCTGGTGCTGGTGCTGGCTGCGTTCTCGGCCGGGCCGCTGATGGGTGCGGTGGCCGGTTTCTCGCCCAGCCGCGACGACGTCGCCAAGCGCCATTTCTACCGGCAAGCCGTGGTCGACCTGGCGCGCGCCCTGTGCATGGGGTTGTGGCAACTGGCGCAACTGCTGCAGCACACGCTGATGGCGGCCGACGCCATCGGCCGCTCGCTCTACCGCATGGCCGTGAGCCGGCGCCACCTGCTGCAGTGGACCACGGCCGCGAGTGCGCAGGCCATGGTCAAGATGGACCTCGCCGCGCTGATCCGCGTCCACTGGACGACACCCGCCGCGGCGCTGCTGGTGCTCGCAGCCATGCTGGCCGTCGGCACGCCCTACCCCGTGCCGGTGATCGCGCTGTGCCTGCTGTGGGCCGCATCGCCGGTGTGGATCAGCTGGGTCAGCCGGCCACACCCGCCGCGCGAAGACGCCGGCCTGTCGGCCGACGAGCAGGCGCGCCTGGAAGGCATTGCGCGCGATACCTGGCGCCTCTTCGAGCGCTGCGTGAATGCCGACGAACGCCACCTGCCGCCCGACAACCTGCAGACCGTGCCGACCGACATGGTGGCGCACCGCACCTCGCCCACCAACATCGGCCTCTACCTGTTGAGCACGGCCTGCGCGCGCGCCTTCGGCTGGATCGGCACGCAAGACCTGCTGACGCGGCTGGAGGCCACGCACGCCACCTTGCGCACGCTGCAGCGCCACCGAGGCCACTTTCTCAACTGGTACGACACGCAGACCGGGGCGGCGCTGCTGCCGATGTACGTGTCGACGGTGGACAGCGGCAACCTGAGCGGCCATCTGCTCGCGGTGGCTCAGGCCTGCCTCGAGCTGGCGTTGGCACCGCACGACACGAGCTCGGCCGAGCGTGCGTTGAGCGCCTCTCGGCAACGGCTCGCGCCCCTGTTGGGCAAGGTGCCCGAGCTGTTCTCGTCGGCGCCTGCCGGTGCGGCGCTGGCACGCTTGCTGGCCCTGCCCGACCCGCTGGACGAAGCACAGCGCAACGGTGCCAATTTCGAACTGCTGCTACGCCAGGCCTCGGACGAGCTGGTGTCGCTGCTGCCCGAAACCGCGGCCACGCCGTCGGCACTGCCCTCGCCGAACTGGCGCGACGAGCTCGCGTGGCGGCTGGCCGATCACCTGGCCACGCTGCGGTCGGCGCTGTGGGACGTGCAGGCCGCGGCCGCGCCGGCACAGACCGTCCATCGCCTGCAAACAATGGCCGCGGCCTTCGAAGAATTGGCGTGGAGCGCCGACTTCGGTTTTCTGTACCACCGCAAGCGCCATCTCTTTCACATCGGCTACCGCGTGGCCGAGCAGGAGCTCGACGCCGGCTTCTACGACCTGCTGGCCTCCGAGTCGCGCCTGACCAGCCTGCTGGCCATCGCCAAGGGCGAGGTGCCCGTGCGGCACTGGGCCTCGCTCGGCCGGCCGTTCTACGCCGTCGGCACCGAAGCCGGCTTGCGCTCCTGGTCGGGCTCGATGTTCGAGTACCTGATGCCCACGCTGGTGCTGCACGAGCCGCATGGCAGCGTGCTGCGCAATGCCGGCCACGCCGCCATCCGCGAACAGATTTCGTTCGCCAAGGCGCATGCGGTGCCGTGGGGCATTTCGGAATCGGCCTACGCCGGACGCGACCACACACTGGCCTACCAGTACGCGCCGCAAGGCGTGCCCCGGCTCGCGCTGCGCCGCACGCCGCCCGACGAGCTGGTGATCGCGCCTTATGCCACTGCGCTCGCGGCACAGATCGCACCGCACAGCGCCACGGCCAACTTCGCCGCCATGCAATCCATGGCGGCCCGCGCACGCTACGGCTTCATTGAAGCGCTCGACTTCACGCCGGCCCGGTTGGCGAGCGGCGAAGCGTACGCGCCGGTCGGCACCTTCATGGCCCACCACCAGGGCATGAGCATCGTCTCGCTGGCCAACGTGCTGTTGAACGGACAGGCGCAGCGCTGGGGCATGGCGAATGCGCACATTGAGGCCGTGGCCTCGCTGCTGCACGAGCGCGCGCCACGCGAGGTGTCGATGCTCTATGCACCGCTCGCCGGGCCGCCACCGCAGGCGATGCAACGCCGCGGGCCGGCGCTGCTGCGCGAGATCGACCCGGGGGTGTCGGCCACCGAGCCGACGCACGTGCTGTCGAACGGGCGCTACAGCGTCTCGCTGCGGCCCAACGGGGCCGGCTGGAGCCGGCGCGGCGCCACCGGCATCACGCGCTCGCGCGACGACGCGCTGCGCGACGCGCAAGGCAGCTTCTTCTACCTGCGTTGGAGCCAGCGCGGGGGGAACCGCGGGGGCAACACCTTGCAGCCGGTGTCGCCTCTGGTCTCGCCTTTGGTGTCAATCACCCAGCACCCGGCACCCGATGCCGCCGCCACGTACAAGAGCATCTTCCACGCCGACCGCGTGTGCTTCGACGCCGCCTGGCCCGAGCTGCAAGCACACACGACGGTGTGGGTCAGCCCGGAAGACGACATCGAGTTCCGCCAGATCGAGCTGCGCAACC
>Ga0307515_10010926_pt1 | contig 17316 bp, 18 predicted proteins | sample 17_EM_MG_FD_194513 | JGI IMG/M metagenome (GOLD analysis project Ga0307515, IMG submission 194513) | Populus trichocarpa ectomycorrhiza microbial communities from riparian zone in the Pacific Northwest, United States - 17_EM | ecosystem: Host-associated > Plants > Roots > Unclassified | place...
CTTTTTCTTGGCCAAAGCTCGCATCACGCCATCCATGTGATCAAACATGTCATTGTAGACAGTGATGACGTGATGCAGAGTAACGGTATGCCGTTTCGACATCCAAAGGGTCCAGTACCGGAATGGCTGTAACACCTCCATCACACACTTGACAATAGTCCACTCATCCTTAGTCGTAAAGAGCGGCTGGTAGTCGCTATACTTTGGGTTGGTAAGCCACTCCCGGGTGAATTCACGCAATCGGTAGGCGCGCTCGAGCAACTCCAGTGTCAAGTTCTAACGTGTCTTCACATCCATAATGGGTAGTACTGCGATCCGGACTTTGGCTTTTTGACAGTCAATAAACTTGTTTCGACGTCCAGGTGTCAGCGTAATCAATACAGCAAGCATTCTCTGCTATATGAAGGTCAGTTTCAGCACTTTCATAATATGTTGAAATATGTACTTACTCAATTATCTTCGCTAAACCTGGTCTCATGGCCAACACCTTGTTGATTCTAACATTTCACTCTTTTTGAAGTCTTTGACTCTTTCCAATGTCTGTGATTTCATTCTCTCCGAATTGCTGATCGCGTTCATGGGCTTCCCAAGACTTGGTGCGGCCTTTTACACTCAGACTGCTCATGAATGCGCCCAAAGACAGCTGAATGGCGTGCGCCATGCATGGTATATGGTTTCTCAATGCGGGCCACTCGATTCCAGAGGCCTCAAGGGTAGTTTGTAGTTCGCGAGTCATCGAGGAATTTGAGGAAGCGTTGTTGGTTGTAATTCCAGGTAAACAGCAGTCAGTCAGTTCGAAACGATCAAGAACTTCTTTTGAATGTCCGGCTAGATGTGCTCGTCTATGCTGACCCTTGACCTGTAATCCTTAATGAGCTTTCGAAATGGGAAAAGATTGGGCTATCAACCTCATCCAATGCTAATTGTACTTCTTGCAACGCCCAATTTCGATCCATACATTACGCAATGTCCGATGTTATTGCTGATTTGTTCGTTGATGTCCATCCGTCCAAAGCAAAACTAACTTTATTTGTTGACGGCAATTGCGTCTTAATTGCGTCCACTGTCAGTGTGTATTCCCTCCGGCAATTATTACTCAGGGTGCTGGCTGACGGTAACACCAACTCGCTTCGTAATGCATTGTATGACCGTCGTAGCTCAAGGTACGATATTGCGTTCCATGGAATATGTGCCGAAACAAAACCTAACATGAGGTACCGATTCCAGGTGTCTTGGTGAAATTCAGCAGTTTGAAAGTCCTTTGCTGCCAGTTTCGAGCATTTTGTCTGTCAATTCAGTAAGTAGACTTGAAACCTGAATGGTCAAATTGATTTTCTTTTGCGAACTTACAATCGGAATTCCTCGACTTCCTTGCCGCTCGAGTATGGCCAATGCTGTTTCATCGTTTAACTTTGCGATATGCGCTTTTGCCAGCAAGTGTTTGCCCATTGAGCTGGTCCCATGTTCTGATGGATGGCGCAGAACTTGATGACAAACGATACATATGATGCCGGGGCTGCCAGTCTCTTTGATCCCGCAATGTGAATAAAATCGCCACGAAGGCGCATGTCTAGAGTCATTCGAAGCAATAGGCCGCTTCGAGCCTACATTCATTGAAGCCCACCAAGCATCGAAGACAATTTGTAAAGTAAGGTCGCTTAAATCACGAATCAAGACACGATCGTTTTTGGAAGATATCATAACCTCTAGCAACGAGGTATTTAGAGATTGTGTATCTGACATCGTGGTAGGAAATGGAACTCTGTGTAATTCAATCTGGGTGACTGTCAATGGATACATTATAGTCAGGTAGAACGCAGGTTCTTAAATATTGACTTTACAGCTAGAAGCAAGAAAAACGTCAGACCTGTGAGACATCGCATGCATATGTGTGAAGTTGAATACAAGGGCATACAAAGACGAGACGGTTGCGATATCATTCCTAGCATCTTTGCCCATAAAGGCAGCCGATAGTCCGATTGTGTGTCATCGCCGCAGCATTGCTGTCCGATAATCCAAGATGCAAGCCCAAAAATTGTTGACGCTCCATTGATGCTCATTTTTAGGAAGTAGTAGCTATATCGTTACTAGCATTTTTGCCTCGAAAGGCGGCCAATATTATGATAATGGGAGCATGCCGTTGCACAGCCCTTGAATTGGCTATGATGCAAGACCAAAAATTGTTGACGCTCCGTTGACGCTCATTTTTAGGAGGTGGTAGTGATATGGTAGTAGGCATTTTTGCCCATAACGCCGGCCAATACTGCCATTATGGCTTAATGCTGTCGCGCAGCCTAGTCATTATCCAAGATGCAAGACCAGAAATCAGTGACGCTCCGTTGACGCTCATTTCTCGGACGGGGCAACGAGCATGTCGCTTGCTGTTTTACATCGAAAGCCGGCCAATTACTCGTCTTTAGATGTATGTGACGATGCAACCCTTCGATTGCCGAAAAGATCAAACTAAAATTGTTGACGCTCCGTTGACGCTCCGTTGACGCTCACTTTAGAGACATACCAACGGTCATCGGGTGCCCAATCATTTTGCATGACCGTCATAACGTCATTATTGACAGTCAATAAGTTTTTACCATCCAGTTCGGGGCTGGGACAGTAGCCGGAGATCGCAACCTAATCTGACTGGCCGACGACACAACCGCTCTCACCGCACCCTCTGCACCACTATTCACGTCATCAGTCCGATCAATGATGAGGTTCCTTCGCATTTTGGTGCTTTCAGCCAGTAAATTATGGCATTCAAATCCATCAACTCATTTTGGACATATAGAGCTGGACTTCCTGACCTTCCGTGTTCCAGCTCGTTTTCCTCGATTTGCATGACGTACCATATGCAATTTTCAAAATCTCGACCATGTGCAGCAGGTCTGAGCGGACAGTTATGCAGTTAACTGCATGAACCAATGCTGGCTGACGGCTGTAATTGATCCGAGTTCAGACTGCGCACTGACCGCTCATCCTATGACTCGTGTGATATCACTGAATCAAATATTGTTAGTATATTTCGTCTCTATTGTAGGTTTTGCTTTCTATTGTCACTGTAATTGGCAGGTCGATCTCATATTTGCTGGCCCTCTATCAACCAGATTTGGAGTCTAGAACATTTGCATGGCCAGTTCGACCCTTGCACACACTCTGATGAAATATCATGTCTCACAATTTGGTCACTGAAATCAGGAAAAAGCTGACACGTAGCAAAGTAGGTACACAAATTGCTTTTCCGCAATATAGGTCTCCAAAACTACCTATTTGGCTATCTATACCTCCGGCGAAGCAGGAGCCGTCACCATATCTTTGTCCATATCCGATTGCTACATGGTAATGAACTAGGGATGCTTCATTCAGGGGTACAAGCTTACGGGTTCAACAGGATTTGCATCCTGAATCGGCATCAAATCGGTCGCCATGCCGGGCGAAAGAACCGGTATGAGTTTAGGTGACTGAGGTTTCTCCGAACCCAGCCACATTTGACTACTTCCTGGTCGAGGAGTCACTGCTGGCATTTCCGATTGACCTCGGACGATCTCAGGAGTCTGCATATGCTCTCTAACTGTTATCGGGGATCGTGTGGCAGTAGTCATGTCTATTTGGTGCTTGACAACCGCCAGAACCTTCAATTCGGCAGTCCCATACCTCATATCTCTCTCACGAAAGTAGTTGGCTGCATCCCCCCATGCCGGTTGGGTCAATTCGTCAAGTCTCATCTGCTTCTGCCGAAAGCTCTCCAGGCGGTGCTGTACCGTTTTAGTGATTGTGCCCATCACCCAGCCAGGTTCATCATCATCACTGAGTTTGCCGAGCTCTGTGTCTTCTTCATCATCTTCCTCGTCTGCCCAATCCTGCTCATCATCGAAACTTGCAAGATCACTCAGACAGTCTCCAATAGCAGTCACCATCGCTTCAAACGTTGTTTCGGGCTTCCCAGTTGTCGCGCACCCATTTTCAGCAGTCCTCATATCTTGCATAATCGCTGTCTCTGCGTCTTGAACTGGCTTTCTTGCCACTGCGGTCTCTCTCTCCACGAAATCCTCGATCTATTTCTCTTTCTTTTCATTGCTTAAAACGTGCGTTTCCTGTCTTTTCTCCACCGCAAGCTTCTTTTTAGATCACAAGCTGCACAATGCTCCCAATGCTCGGACCCATTCTGCCACCAAGCCGCTCTTGCCTTCATTCGCTTGATGACGTCGACGTGTGGATTGCTTTGTTGATTTGCTGTATTTGCCTGCCGGAAGTGGAGAAAAGTTCTTTTTGGGAGCATTGACCATTGTATCGTGTGTTGACTTTGTTGTTGGGCGTGATGTTGGATGTTGCAGGATATGGACCACATGAAGGCAAGCCGAGTCTTTTATGTCAAGGTTCGTACATTTGATCAACTCGAACAAAGCAAAATCTGCGTTTTGACCTTCATTTCAGTTGGAATAGTAACACTAATCGTACGTTACCACATGATACTTAGCGTATGTTTCGTGGAAGATCCCGGCTATGTGTTGAGACAAACATCACCAGACGACCTTTCCGTCACAGAATTTCCTTTTTATATCTATCAAACATGTGATATCAGCTGTCGTTCACCTCAATGTATCCCTGCACACAAACAAACAAACAAACATCATCGGACCGACTTACTGCAAATCGCGGGACCGTTGGAAGCACTTCCACCTTGTAGCAATACGCAGCAGGATGTATCTTGAGTAGAACATGCAAGTTGACAGTCATTCATTCCCTTGTGACCTGTAGCTTACTATATATACCTCAGGACTTTCCACTTTTCGTTATCATCTTCCTCACCCTTTCCACAACAGCAAGTCATGGCTCCACAAACACCTCAGCCTGGTGTGATACAATCTGAATCGAGCTGAATGGCGGGCGCTTCATCCAATGCGCCCCTGGCTGAGACACAGCTGCAACGCAGACACCAGTTAGTCCACCGCGACGCTGCAATTGCAGCCACCAAAAATATGGCCCAGGATGCACATTTGCACAAAGTACGTAAAACCGGATGCAGCAATAAGCCGCAGCAGCATGCTATCGGATGTGAGTAGCTCCATATCGATATAGCAGGCGGTCAACTAACAATATAATCTACAGCTGGTGTACATTGAGAGCTCCGTGACCAATTGATCGCTGCCCGCAAGGGCAAACCCCCATGGTCGACGAAGCCATTTATCCACACAGTCCGCTAAATTGAACATCACGACGTCGTCAGCTCTGGGAATTTCACGGACAACTTTTGTGATAAAGGTCCCTGGGAGTGGACAAAACAGGCTTTAATGACTTTGGAGGAGGCTACGGAGTCGTATATGGTTGAGGTAATAGCCGAAGCTTCGTTTTAGTAGCAGCAACTTATTTCTTGTAGGTTTTCAACATGTCTGCGACTATGGCAAGGCAAGGAGGTCGGGTACAGCTGGAACAGTCCGACATGTGCCTGGCCCTGAATATGGCGAAATTGGCTACATGCGGGTTTTCGCGCGCCACAATCGAGGAAATGCAGCAACTAATTAAGAAACCTCGCGCCGAACTCAGAGAATAGAAGAAGCGAGGAGCTGAGTTTCCTTGGCATCAGAAGGTGAAGGCTGCGATGGAAAGACACCCGGCAATGGTTTACAAAAATCATTCGGCCGGCTGCCTTGCATGCCACAATGGTGCAGCAAAAAATCTGGTGACCCGCTGGAGGTGCAAAGGAACCGCAGCACCTCCTCCAGAACTGGCGGCATCTCCGCCCGGAATGCCACCTGCACCCCCAGGTGACGCTGTGGGAAACGACAGTTATGGAATAGAAGGTATGCCATCCAGGTGTGAGTATATGCATTCTCCACTTCCAAATACTCAATTTTTCAATCATATTGCATTTGCCAAGGAAAGCAAGCGCGATAAAGATGGTATTCCAGATTTGCTGAGTACACTATCTGCTGCGTGGAAATACTGCTGACATTGATTTTGCAGACGACAACATCCTTTTGGGCGAATCTGACGGTGGGGACGAGAATTGATTGAAAGTAACGTGTGGGACACATTACTGTATATTTTAAAGGATATATTCATATGCACAATTAAAGAACAATGTAGTGAGAATGAAAACATACATGAAACGGATAGAACAACTGTCAAAACACTGTACTTGATAATGTATGACAAAGTAATTTGTTGCATAATGCGGATACGTCTGTGGCAAAATGAGCATCAATGGAGCGTCAACGATTTTTGGCCTTGCAGGATGGTTAATCAAAGCACGAGATAGCCACTAATGTCTATATATGGAGTTTTGACTGGTTTTATGGGCTAAAATGTTTAGGATCACTGAGTTGCAGCATTGAAAATGAATTAAGTTGCGATTGTCCAGGAGGCTGTTGCGGGACAACCTCTTGCTTAGCAGCCGAGAAAGGCTGCCAAAACCTTGTTCATAGATGTCTACGATCATTTACCACCAAGATTACCCAAGATTCGAGACCAAAAATCATTGTCGCTCTGTTGACGCTCATTGTCAAGATGGGGCATGGAGAGTGTAGCATTCTCGTTTGCCTAAACAGGCGGCCAATGCAATGATTATAGATAACAATGATTAATTCACATTTTAATAACCTGACTTACAGGACGAAAAATCGTTGACGCTCCATTGACACTCATTTCCAGAATGGGGCAGTGAGCCTGATTCTTTCTCTTTTGGGTTGAAATACGGCCAATACCTCATTTATGATCGTTTGCATCCTATCGCCATCTAGATTACTCATGATGCAAGACCAAAAATCATTGACGCGCCGTTGACTATCATGTTCAGGATGGGGCAAGGAGCATGTCTCTCTTGTTTTTAGTTATAAAGGTGGCTGATTCATCCGAAATGGTCAATGATTTGCAAAAGTTAATATTTTGTGATTAACAGTAGGGTATCTAAATGCGACCATAAATAGAAAAACTCGAAACCCAGAACCGGAGATTGGAACCGACAGGGCTAGCCAAACCCGGCAAAACCTGCAGGTTGACAGGTACGGGTCCGGGTTTGGCCCGCCAAGACGCTGCGGGTTGGGTTTTTGGAGGGTTCTGGAAGCGCACCGAACTGTTTTTACAGTCCGAACCCAGACCGCTGGCGGGCAACCCGGACCCGTTGCTAACACTATTTCTGAACTTTTATCAATGCCCATCTCTGCAAACATGTGGAGTATATCCACACGATCCGCAAAATACTTGGTTAGCCTCCACTTCAAATGACGAACTTGGCCAGGATGAGGACTAAATAGCACCACTTTGTGTGGAGGAGGTGCATTGGGGAGGGCATGTTCAAGTCTCTTTTGTTCCGGAAGGAGTGCCTCTCTTGATGAGTTGTCGTTGCCAGGTTCGGGATACAATGCAGGTTCTTTGACAGGCATTGACAGAAATGTCTCTGTCAGCCATCGGAAAATCAGAGAATCCACTCAAGTATCGAGTGGTGATTGTTTGTTTGATTGTCTAGAAGTGTCATTATGATCTTCCGTGTCTCCTATCACTAACGATAACCAGGCTAGCTGCCATCGAACAACCCTCCATGCTCCTGATGCACCCTATGAAGTGTAACTCTCCACCAGGGCCTTCAGATTTGCATGCTTGTCCTCAGTCCATTCAAGATGCATGAGGTGTGCATTCTCCTTCGGTATCCAAACAAGTGGTTTTCCATTGGCAAGTCTTGAATCCAACCACTGCCTTATCATCCAAAGCTTTGCAATCTGGATAATCCGGTGCACCACATCCAGGTGAGCTGCATTGTCTGCAGTACAGATAGCATCCATCGAACACTTCACGCCTGAATACAATGCGTCTGCACCATGCTTTTCCATCGCCGAATCCTCTGGTGGATTCTCAGGCGCATTTGCAAACAGCCGTATGATTTGACAACACCAGTCCTACAGTGAATGGAATTCAGGAGTAGCTGTGACTTGAAGTTTGAATCCAAATTTAGCTTTCATCGGAATTTGCCAGCCCACACTGTTTTTAGTCATATACCGATGGGACTCATCAAAATCCCAACACTGCATGCACAGTTGGAGTGTCGGCCAGTACTTGGAGGTTTCGCTCTAGATGTTAAGGTATTGTAGAACACAAGGTGGATATTCCATCGGTTTTCTGGCTCTTCAATTCTGGTGTTCAGCTCCATGTGGGTGAGTTTTGCATTTTCGTTGTGCAACAAGTTAACGAGTTAGCCATTGATTACCCATGTCATCTTGTTGATGAGACACTTGAATACCTCTGCTACCCCGGACGTTGTGTCTGTCAGGATTGGTTCAAGGGCTGATGTAAGCGGTGGATGCCCCTGAGGTGGAGTTGTCTGGATATCTATCAGGCAGCGGGGCACTGAATTCAGTCTCTGCAATAGATACCACTCCCGATCTTCACCGATGATCCCAGGAAAGTTGTTTTGTGCCATGCTTGCCCACGCTCCAATGGTATTCCCCCACAACATCGACAGCAGCAACCCCATTACAGATTTCTCTGTCAGCAATTTGCGCATCATGGCTGTTGCCACTGAGGTGAAAGTCTTGCCAAGACCCATTTCAACCGCCACCTGCGCTCCTGGCATGTTGGAATCCATACCGTCCTCCTCGCATTGAACTCTATGGCCCAAACCTGGTGCACCAGAAACTTGGTTCCGGGTAGTGAAAGCAACGATTCCAACCCACTAGAACAGTTGCGGGTTAGGGTTGGAACCGGAACCGAACCGTGGCAATGGTTATACCACATGAAGAACCCGGACCGTTGGCATTTGGGCCGGTTTCCACCTCAAAACCCGGCCTTTGCAAGGCCAGATGTTTTGCTCCAATTAAGTATTTGAGTTCTGATCGTATCATAACATGATGTATACGCAGATGGTGCAGTTTTAGCCGCTCTTTCACCTCCCGCTTTCAGATTTGCGATCCGACCAATATTCGTTGAGTCGCTGTCGAAAACCCGCGAATTTCGCTGAAAATCTACGCTTATTTGACAGCCACTCAACAAATATCAGTCGGATCTCAATTCTGAAAGCGGGAGGTGAAAGATCGGCTTGAACTGCACGATCTACGTATACATCATGTCATGATACGATCTGAACTCAAATACTTAATTGAACCCATAAATGTAGGAACCACACAATGGACCCGCGGTACGGTTCCTACCCGGCCAAAAAACGCAGGGTTTCGGGTCTGTCCGGGTAACAAACCCGCCAAGACATAGCGGTTCGGGTTTTTGGCGGGGTAACAACCCGAACCGAACCGCCGGCCAAAAACTGGACCGCTGGCGGGTTTCCCGGACCCGTTGCTAACACTAGTTCCGGGCGGGCCTGGAATTGAATACTTGTGGCCTGGAATACGCTCGTTGGTTCATTTCCAAATCAAATGGGCATTCAGCGGCCTGACTGTCTCACCCAAACACTTGTGTTCAAATTCATTGTTGAGTGTATTGAAAACAGTATTGCATACTGAACTGGTATTCTGTTGATCGAGGACCTCCTCACCATCCTCCACTTGCTCCTGATCCTCTCTTGGACCTTTGTCTGTGATCATTTCATCCTCAATGATATCTTTCAGTTGCTCCAATTTACACTGGGCAGATGGGCTCTTATTCCGGCACTCATGAAAATCATCCCAATAATTGGGATTTCACACACAAGCAACCATTGGAACGAATATATATGGATGGAATACAATCAATTCTATTCTTCCAATTTGAACCTACAATAATTCAAGTATCATTCTCTTGCCAACCATCCTCCTCTCCCTCCTCTCTTCCACCCTCTTCAGAACGTTCAACAGTCTATGTATAATAATTATGATTGGTGCACATCTAACCTGAATACGGCTAGCAAGGAGTACCTTCACTGATTTTATCACCCGGTCGGCAATCTCCCTTGCTGTAGCTCTCCTCATGTCGACCAAATGTTTTTGAATTGAAACAAAGTTTCGACTTGTACGCATTTGAAATGGAATAGTTGTAGGGAATGTGCTGATATATGGGGTCCATTATCATTTGCCTCTTTGTGTATAATCCCATATACTCTTCGTCCAATTGGTTGTGATGTATGGTGCACTTGAACATCGATATTAGATTATATGGCTTCTTCAGGCCTCCGTTGTTGTTGATGAAATCAATCAGCTCCTCCCAGTGCCTCTTATTTGTATGCAAGGCTTGGAGTTGTTTGGGGGATGGAACGATATCACTGCCATTCAACACTGGCCACATCACTACTGAGAATGTTGTATTCAGCGAGGCTGGGAGGTTACTTTTCGCTTGTTTGGTCGTGTGTTCTCCCAAATCTGTCCATGGTCGTTTGATCCCTTGCCCTCACTGTTTCCTTGCCTTCCGAATTTGACTTGCACATGGCTGCAAAAACATCTCCACCCACTGCCGAGGAATCCATTCAGGATTATCCAATTTATCCAATGCTTGCAAGTCCTTGCATGTTGCAAAGTGATCTGCAACTGCTTTCTCCCAGTGCAGCGGTCCATCTCGAAGCTGTATCAAATGGTTCTACCCCAGGATTCTGGACAAACGCTGTTGCTTGAGAAACCCAGTCACCCATACTCTCTTCCTCTTGTTGAACAAACTGCAGTTGGCCTGCCCCATCCTTTTGGCAAATTGCTTGAAGGAGATTTTGGTTTGCTTCAGGCAAATTGGGGGTTTGCCCTCTGCACCGCCCAAGTCCAATCAATTGTCTGTCACATCATCCGCATTATATTTGTTCTGAGATATCTCCGGTGATGGCGGCAAGTCCGGACTCCTTGCGGCATCTGATTTCCACATTTCTGCAGGCGGCTACATGCTGTTCGTAGGAAGGCTAATCGGGAGTGTCCTGGGCGTGCCGAAAGGAGATCCAGGTGGAAGAGTTGGGCTGGAAGATGTTGGCCGATTGGCTGGATGGTTTCCCCGCCATCCCGGGGCACTCTTGGTGCACCTAGATATGACAGCCCTTGTTCTGCGGACCACTGTGTGAGGACCATTTCAGACACGCCATAACCTCCTTGGTGGAGGTCATATCCTTGCCACAGTGGCCCTTTACTTGGAAATTGTTGGCTTATCCTGGTAGCTGGTTGCAAACTGTTGGGTGTCATGTTGAATGGAGAATTGCGATAAAACTGCAGAGCACCTGGGAATGGCTGCTGTGAAGGAGGGTACCCATACCCATGTGGTGGATGATATTTATTAGTGAGTCTCCCAGATTGATATTCATTCTCCGTGGAAGTTCATGAACCATCATCCGAGGATCCCGAATTATCATCACTGAGTTGTCGGAAGCCAAATCAGCCACCTGGAGTAGCCATATTCGCTCTCTTTGTTGGAGATCCATTTGTCGACATGTTCTGTGAACAAAGAAGGTTGTTGACTCCTCTAGATGCACGATGTGAGGTAGAATACATCGGAGTCTGGTTGAGTATATTACAGGTAGCAGTGACCTTTGGCAGAATGAATGGCTTCTTATATCCCATTCTGTTGTCATCAACTGTTGTGTTTCACTACACCTTTGATCCATCACACCAACCAGGTTGAGAAAATGAAACCTTAATCACACACATCCCCCCTTTCTTTGTTATATGCTCGAATTCATATAGTAAGATATTGGATAGATGCTCACCCTCTGATGCTTCCGTGACTTAAAAGGTCAAAGAAGGGATATGATATGGTATCTCCGGGAACCCAACAAGATCAATATGCAGTATGAAAGTTAGCAAGACTAGGGAATATTACACATAGGTTGTTTGTGTACAACCTTGCAACTTCATTCAGTAGGAGGCCTGTGAGTTGAGCAGCAACAGCAATACTTCTTATTGAGCTCTCTGTCTAAACAACATTGTTGTCCTCAGAATCCACACTCCGGTCAAGGATTGTTACTCATGCAACCATCCTAGACGCCTAACAAGTTTTCACAGATCATTGCGCGGGCATATAGCTATCTCCAAAACTCTCCCAATGATTGTATTGAGATGTACTGCCCTCATTATCAGCAGCTCGGAGGCTCCAGCACTGGTATGACTCATAATTCCCAATGACATAGTGATTAGGCCGATGATGGTGATTGCAGTGATGACAGAAGAAATGTTTTTTTCTCTGCTAACGATTATCAGCTGACCATGTGCATCATTATTGTGCAGGATATGATATATATATCCTGGTGTATGAAGAGAACTGATTATGAGGCGACAATATTTTACCCATCTCCCACATTTGGTGGTGTGTGATGCGGCTGTTGATGTGATATGCTAACCTGAGTTATAGCTCGCTTCAAACCAATATGCCTGAGGATCTAAATCACTCGCTGAAGCATCATCGAGATGCATTTGAATTCATATTCACAGACCAGTTCTTGAATATTGGCAACACTCGCCGGCAACATGTATAGTTCATTATCCTCAAAAAGAAACAATTCCACGAGAACTAACTCGGGGCTCACTATCATCACTATCACCCAACTGTGATAACTGAATGGCTGTTACCTGACCAAATCGTGGCACCGGCATGATGGGATGAACCTGAGCTGTCATGGTTTGACTTCAGTCAGTGCACCAGAATAGCCATCGATGAGCTAGTCAACTAATAATCTACCCATAGACACTGTACCTGGTGCACCACCACCTGAACATACTTCTCACGAAGAATCTACAGACCTCTAAAAGCCTGATCAGACTGGTACCCCTGATCCAACAAAGATGATGGCTCAGAGGCAGGTAGTTGGAGTGGAAAATGCGGAGGGGAAAGCATATGGCAGATCCACTGCAATGTACAAAAAGCATTGCAAGTTCTCAGAACAAGGTTATACCTGGCATCCATTTTGGTCAGCACAAAACTTTCAACATGCTAAATCATATAGCTAGCAATTGACGAAGTGGATAGATCAGCATCTGAGGCGTGGACTGGACAACTTGAAAATGAAATGATTGCAATCAGTAGATGCTCTTCGAAAGCTCCTCGTTGGACTCCATTTCAGGCTGAGTGATGATAATCAGATCAAAGATCATTTGCCTATCTTCAGAACATTATACTATAGAGATATTTTGAAGTGTATTCACTTCCTTTCGGCACAGTACCCATGTCAGGTGCATTTCGATATTGAACCAGTGCACATCACAGACTTTGAAAGTCAATGAACATACCGCGTGATGAACAGCAATGATTAGTGGTGGGATAGACAAGATCAGCTCCCTGCCGCTGTGACAAATCTGCCAGTCATTTGTGCATCTGACAAGCCGCACTTGAAATGCTTTTCAGGCGATCAGCGTGCCTCACTGCTGAATATCGGGATTGGTAATATCTGCAAATATATTGGCCAGACACCTGAAAAGCCCGCCTGGATTCTTTGTTGGGCTGATCCCATATCCTCCAAAAGGTGCCATAAATACTGACCAGGCATGGCATTCTGCGATTGGAACAGTGCTCTAGCCACAGCAGAATTTTGACATAACTGGTCCCGGATTAAAATTGAATTGTGCTGATGGATTTCAGAGAATATGTTACCCTCTTCTGGCTGCCTGGGTCGGGGATGACCCAGAACAAGTCATCATTGCTCAAGCGTCATATGGCTCATACGAGATGTGCGAATTTCCACAAGGTGCACCGATAGGTCATTCCACTTTTTCAGAACTCGATAACTCAAGAGATGAGCATGTTTACTCGGCGCTTCTGGACGATACTAATATCGATTTTCTGCACACTGTTGCCGTTCATCCAATCCGCAACGAGTTCTGGCAATTCCCTCTCTGCAATCTCTATCAGCTTTGGCACCCTGCTGAATTGCATCAGCTGCTCTTGGATTTAGTTAAAGACTTATTGCACTGGCAGCTCAAGTACCTGAAAGATAGAAATGTGAAGCATCAATTTGAGAAACAATTCACATCAGTACCATGATATCCAGGCCTCCAGTGCTTCTCTAAACCACTCAATTCAATGAAAAGCAGCTCCTAGCAGGGAAAAGAGATCCAGGGCATGATCAGAACAGTGGCAGTGAATTTTGCTCCAATTCTTGACTGCTCCAAGGATGACAGGAAAACTCTGGCAGAAACTGCCTCTGATGAGATGGTAATGGGAGCAGTCCAGTCATTATGTGAAATCTCTCTACTTGATAGCCAACACAATCAGTCTGATCTATCCCTCACAGCACTTGACAATGAACTGATGCGATTTTACAAGATGAATGGCGCCTTTTGAAAATAGAAAATGTCGAAGTCTTCAAAGGCCAAAGTGGATGAAATCTTGACCAGAGAATTCCGTAACTTAAGAGAACAAAATATTCATAATATCTGCTGCAATGGAAATTCATGTTTATGGGGCTGAGAAGGTTATGCCAACAAAACGAAGGCAATTTCAAGCGCACCCGAATGGCGCCTGAAAAGCGGCAATGTAATCGTCAGATGCTGTTTGGCATACAGTACAAGTGCAATTGGAGTGTGACATCCATCAGGTGATAACTGGGAAAGGCAAGCATTTGGATATATTATTCCAACATCATGAGCGACAACTATTGCAACAAGTCGGGACTAATGCATGCGGTGCCAGATGTTCATTCACCAACAAACTTGCTCAAATGAAGACTACCGCAGAACAAGAGGTTTACGGGGCAGCAAACATCACCGCCTACGAGCGTGTGTAATCTCAGTTGCATCTATCCGATCCTGGAACTGGAGCCACCAGCTGGAGTGTCACTGATCTGGACCGTGTTATGAGTCACCTGGAGATGGGGATTGATGGTATCACAACGACTGACCAGATGCTGTTCAAGAAGGAATTTTCCAACAGCTGGATTGAGTTTGAAGCTTGGTGGTGGGCAATCGGTGTTCAGGAGGCCCGGAAATCCCTCGAACACCATGAGAACGATTTTATATAACAAAAGACGCATCTCGTGAGCCATATATCTCAGTCAATTTGGCCAACAGGTTATGGCGACTATGTCACCACCCACCTTTCTGACCAGCTACATATCGACAATGTCAAAGACACATATCGATCTGCCACCAATGTTAATCACATAGGACAGATGCTCTAGCACAATGACCGGTCCACCAGTCCCAACTACATTGAAACGAATCTCGTGTATCTTGCACTGCCAGGCTGGTATAATATTGACTCTGCGATTGTTTTCACCCTACTATCCACTGCCGATACATGGTGAAATACTGGCGGAGCTCATCTTATATGGCCTCAGCATGGTCGGGACAAGCTATCTTTCCACCCTTCATCACAACAGGTACATTATTTGAGAGAAACCATTGTCCGTGGAGCGTACAGAAGTATCAAATTTCACTCACTCAGAGATGCTTCAAAACATTTCTGGATCCCCAACTTTGGACAGCTATTCCGTACACAAATTGAAGAGGACTGGGGACACGAAGTTTGTTGACTGGTGCTCCGATATCATCAGAATGTACTCAAAGACAGTATAATTATTCAACTTCAGAATACTCTGTCGTATTACTGTCAACCATTTCACTGCCCTACATCTGTACAGCATCTGGGACTTGATTTCAAGGTTGAATATACCAATGCCAACAAAGGGATCATGCCGGAATCTCATAACATCTGGGTCCAATATCCGGAAAGTGACCGTGATAGCACCTGACATCGCCGAGTTCCTTCTTTTCCGGTGTTATACTTTCGCTGGACTGCCTCTAGTGAGATACTCCACTTTCAGCAGTGCCTGACCACCAGAAAATCGATATTGACCTCCTCTATGAGGTTCGTGAAGACTCAAAAATCGATATTACATCGTCAAGCTCAAGAATAAGCATTGCTGATTCTAAACAAGTACAAAGATCCGGATGGTTGGGCTGATTGTATTGAAGGGTTCATCTGGGTTGTCAAACAGACTGATATGATGCATATTGTACCTATCGGAGCAATAGTGGAACTGGTACATTTGCTGCAAAAGATCACTGCATCAGATAGGCTCGATACCGTCTGGCTTGTACATAATCATTTGGATTTTGATACCTACTGGAAAGTACATTGAGTTACAATACCAGAATCACCGTGTGCAGGAAGAAGATAGTTCATCGAATGGTACTATTGGATATAACATTATAATAATCACTCCTGGAGAGTACGGCTCCAGGCTAGAGATGCACTGGAATAGTCCTGGAGATGTAGCCAATACTCCCAATAGCTCTGAGATTTGCGCATCGTAATTGTTTATATTTGTAGCATTTTGAAGACAACTATACATACTTCAGGATGTTCTGGTATTCTGTTCCGTAACTTCCAGGACATTGAGGAGCCCCAGTAAAGTAGTCCTGGAGCACCTGAGAGCACATCGCTTTGCACTCAGCCTATGTGGCACCATCGGGGAGCATCTGGAAGAATCAGTGTGGCTGTTCAGAGTTGTTGAGTTGTTCAGTTGTGACTTCCAAACCATTTTACATTATGCTGACGGAATTTGACTGCATTTGGCCCACGAGAAATCACTATCATGTATGGTCCGGGGCAAGTGTACTGCAGTGTCTGTCAAAAGGAGTTTTGGCCTTCATAAGGTAATGGCAGGTCTTATGTACTTGACATCATGAGGTCTCCAGCATCATGGGTACATCACCTTCAGCTCCTGGTTGAGTGTGCCATCTGGCTGTCTTGTGTGTCGCAGAGGCGGACCTGGGCATACACTTGGGAGGACTTCAATCGTTCAACTAACGCTGCATCTTCCTGGCTCCGCATCTCCCCTTGCTGCTGCTGGCCCCCCAAGAACACTGATGGAAGAGATGTTGTGAATCCTAGGTCAAGATTGAATGGGCTGCAGTCAGTGGATTTCTGGGTTGATGTGTTGTATGCTCATTCTCCAAGTGGAATCATGGTGTTCAACTGGCCGTGATGGTGAATGGTGAAAGCCTGTGGATACTGGATGACCTTCTTATTCCAGATCTCTGACAGCCTGTCTATTTGTAAGTGAAGTATCGTAAACATGATCAACTTAGTCAGCAACCTCTTATTCATGTTCACCCAGAAATGCGACATACAATGCATGTCTCTGTCACCACCTATATCTCGGGGGACAAGATGAAGTCTTATGAGGCCACAGAGAATACCAGTGCACACCGCACGGTGTGAATGGTCTTACTCCAGGGTATTCATTGAGCTTGGATAAAGAAGTGGTCCACAGAGGACACGATGCGGTCATTTCCTCTCCATGATGTTGGCACATCAGTATGTAAGGACGCGTACGCCTACGTCTAGCCGCAGACGTATGAGATGGTATACGGTTGCACACGAGAGCGAGTGAGTATAGATGGAGAGTATATTGGTAAGATATTCGATACTGATCTAAGTGTCGTACCGGGCGATCTATATACAATGGCGCTTACCCGGCCTCGGGTCACGTGTCGC
>Ga0307515_10010927_pt1 | contig 17312 bp, 8 predicted proteins | sample 17_EM_MG_FD_194513 | JGI IMG/M metagenome (GOLD analysis project Ga0307515, IMG submission 194513) | Populus trichocarpa ectomycorrhiza microbial communities from riparian zone in the Pacific Northwest, United States - 17_EM | ecosystem: Host-associated > Plants > Roots > Unclassified | place...
TTTGACTAATCTTTGATATTTCGAGGTTAATGATCATGTAAACCTCTAGTGGCTCTGGGATTTATAGCACTCAAACTGATAACTTCTAAAACACAAATTCAAGATCTGACCAATTAAATTATATCCCCTAATTAAATTATATCTCTCATATCTGACCAATTTATTTTGCAATTTAATTTCTGATCTTGCTTTTGACAATATTATTTGAAATAAAAGATAAAATAAGTATGATTTTTCCCTTATAATTTGCCTATATTTTTTATAAAATAAATATTAATAAATATCTAAATCATATCTAAATATATCAAAAATATATTTTTTTTATTCTCTCTTTTTTTGTGCCTATAATTTTTATAACATAAATATTAATAATTACTCCAAAAAAAAACTCTAAATTCTCTCCCTTCTCATCGCATAATAAATGAAAAAAAAAGGAAAATCCATGTTTAAAAAAGTAAGCAGTGTAGCCTCCCCCAAGTACCCCTTAGAAATCCCCCCCCCCCTAAAAAGCTAAAAAGTCGATTTTGTATACAGTAGAAAGAAATTTATCAAAATATATAATGCAGATATAAATGGATTATTCGAAAAATTAAACGTGGTAATTTTAATTATACGAAATTATTTAATTTTTTTCCCTTAGAAATTAAAAGTCTTCCAGACAGCAAGAATATTGTGCTGCTCCCATAGGCACGTCAACCCCAGAGACCCCCAATAACCTCAATAATTGAACAATCCATGGTGGCTATAATTAACACCATGAAGCTTTCTCGTTCTAGAGGTATGATGATAACGATAAGCTATTTACATGATGATGCTGATTACAAATGTGTAGTTTAATCTAAGAGATTATATGTAATTAATAAATTAAAAATTAGTTCAATTTAAAATGTTTTATCCACCCATAATTTATTTTAAACATGTTAATACTCTATGTTAAAATATTTTTATTCAAGAACAATTTTTAATAAAATTTTAACATGAAAATTAAGTGAATCATATTAGCCTCAAAATCATGTTCTTAAAACAAATTCGGTGGTAATTTTCATGGTGGTTTGAAAATAATATCACACATAGTTAGCCACCCATAAATAATTGCTAATCACCGGGCTTGGCAAGATCCTCAATATACAAGCCCAGAAAATAAATTGAGGCAGTCTTGTTGGGCTCAATCATTCACAATTCAATGCCATAATCGCCATCCTAAGCAGCAAGTCTGGACATATTCAGGCACTTTTGTTCATTGTTTTCTCCAGAGAATCCTACCTTAGCTGTGAAAACCATGAGCACCTGGATACTTGTTGTTTTCGGGCCTACTTGCAGTTCCTTGAAAAGTATCCCTGACCATGAGCAACTCGCGGACAACCCTGCTCATGTCCATTCGATCTCTAGGTGAATCCATGGAACATGCCACTCCAATTTTCACCAAAGAAGTCAGGCACTCCTCCATGCTTGCTGCATTTTCCAAGTGTCTTTCACTTAGAAGCACTGGGTCTGTAATCTCTATAACATGGTCGGGCAGGGCCATCTTGGCAAACATGTGAAGATTAAGGCCTTTCTCAAATGTGTCATCGATAGGTCTCTTCCCTGTCATCATCTCCAACAATAGGATCCCATAACTGTAGACATCTCCATCTATTGACACCTCTCTTCCTTGGCCATACTCTGTCACTCGAGAAAGTTTAGATATATGTAAATATAGCTGAAAAAGATTTTTTTTCCCCTTATTACATGACAAATATACTAGGAGATGTTGGCTATGTTAAGGGGAATGGGCAATGGAAATGAACAATTGTTACCTGGTGCAGCATATCCAGTAGTTCCCTTTATTCCAGCCGAGCTGCTTTCAAGACTTGGTTCTGAAAATTCTTGAAAAATTCTAGCTAGCCCAAAATCCCCAAGATGGCCAATCATGTCTTTATCAAGAAGAATATTACTTGGTTTTACATCACAATGAATGATTGGGCTGTGGCAATGGTGATGAAGATAGTCAAGTGCAGCAGCCACATCAATGGCAATGTTGATTCTCTCAAGAAGGTTTGGACGCTGAACTTGATTTATCTGCTGATCATCATGTGTTTCTTGAGTAGGATGCAACCATTTCTCCAGACTCCCTTTAGGCATGTACTCATAAACTAGAGCTTTAAAATTATTACCTTGAAAATCAATGCTTGAGCAAGAAGTTATGATCTTCACAAGATTTCGATGCCGAATGTTTCTCAAGGCTTCACATTCATCTTTGAAACTTTTAGACGCTCCACGGCGTTGCAGGTTAAGAACTTTGATTGCAACCAGTGTTCCATCTTCATCAATCCTTCCTTTGTACACAGAGCTAAAACTACCAACTCCAATCAAGTTGGTTGTAGAAAATCCATCGGTTGCTTTAAAGAGCCTTTCGTAAGAGATTTGAGGAAATGACTCTTTCAATAAAGTATCAGAAGAGTGCTCCTTTCTTTTCTTTTTGAACCAACAAAACAAAAAAGACGAGACAGTGATGGCTCCAACAAGAGCACAAGGTATTGTGATTGCCAATAAATATTGCAGATGAGACATTTTTGTCTTCTTTGGCTCCTTGTTGGGACATTCAGACAAATGAAATTCCAAAATTCCACCACAAAGTTTGTCATTTCCAACAACTGATACTGCACTCTTGTTTGTGAAAACTCCCTTCCTCGGAACCTCCCCCTCAAAATTGTTATAGGAAAGATTTAAACTTATGAAAGGGATTGTCACAAGAAAGTTTGGAAGTTGGCCTGACAGATTGTTACAAGAAAGGTCAAGAAATTGAATTCCCCTCAAAGAACTAAATGATGAAGGAATAGATCCTTGGAAGAAATTATCCTCCATGTGCAGGACCTCGAGGCTGGTGCATCCTCCAAGGCTAGTTGGAATTTCACCAGACAGCATGTTCCAAGAGACATCCAGTTCACTCAGACCTTTTAGACTACCAATGGTTGAAGGCAAGGAACCAGTAAATTGGTTATGAGATAGATTCAGTGAAAATAATACAGAGGAGGTACCGAAAAGTTGTTCTGGTATGCTGCCATTGAGGTTGTTTCTAGAAAGGCCCAACGACACCAAGTTTTTACAACCTCCAAGACTAGCAGGGATGGTGTCTTGTAATTTGTTATCATCTAAATAAAGGACACTCAACAATGACAGATTTCCTAAAGAAGATGGAATTTTTCCTGACAGTCTATTGGAAAAGAGTGAAAACTGCTCTAGCTTTCGTAGATTACCAAAAGAAGTTGGAATTTCACCAGTGAAATGATTTCGATCCATGTATAGGAAAGTTAAGTTAACTAGGTTCCCTATACCTGAAGGGATACGTCCGACTATGTGGTTTCCTGAGAGCCCAAAATAAACCATATATGTTGAAAGATTTCCTACTGTAATCGGCAGCGATCCTTCTAATCTGTTGTTGTTGATGCTCACAACTTTCAACATGCTGCAGTTGGTCAGAGAAGCAAGAAACGCCATTTCATCATCTCCTCCGGTTCCCAGGTTATTACTTCCGAAATGCAGTCCAGAGAGATGATGTAGTTTTCCAAAAATATCAGGTATTTTTCCTGTCAAACTGTTATATGTAAAAGAAACAATTTGAAGCTCAGAAGCATTGGTTAATGACCCTGGAATCGGTCCGGAAAACTGGTTCTGCCATAATGCAAGCCATTGAAGATGGGGAAAGGATAGGCCTAAATTCGACGGAAGACTTCCGCGAAATCCATTGCCACCCAAATAGAAAGTAGTAATCAACGACAGATTATATAGAGATGGAGGGATGAAACCCGAAAGTTTATTTTCACCGAGCAGAAGACTAGTTAATCTCTTCAGTCGGCCTAAAGAATCAGGAATAGTTCCCTCAAGAACATTTCTTTTCAAAGACAAACTTTCAAGGGAGGTAAGATTACCGATGGAGTGCGGTATCTTTCCCAGGAGATTATTCTGACGAAAAGAGAGTATTGTGAGCTTTGACAAGAAACCAAGCTCCGTAGGAATTTCACCTCCAAGCTTGTTACGATCAATATAGAGCTCTGCAAGGCTGGAGCAGCCTGACAAGTTGGCTGGAATTTTGCCTTCTATGGAATTATTGGTCAGCATCAGAACTCGTAATCTCAACAGGCGCCCAACTTCAGGTGGAATTTCACCATGAATTGTGTTGTTTGCGAGTCTTATTTCTCGAAGGAAGCTAATATTTCCCACGTAAGGAGACAAGGTGCCTGCCAATTTTTGGTCCACTAGATTGATAATTCTGACCCTTCCATGTCGACGGCCACATGTGATCCCTGGCCAGTTGCAGAAATCGAGAGAATCATTCCACGAGCTCAAGGTATTACTATGCGGGTCTTGTATCTTTGCTTTGAAGGCTAGCAAGGCTTCATAATCCGTCTCGTTTCCACCAAAGCTACTAGGAGCAGTGATTGTTGAAGCTGCAGTGAGGAGGAAAGAGGAGGTAATCAGTGGCAGTGTTTTTCCTTGCATCAGTACAATGAGCACAGCAACAAGGTTCTGGACACAAAATGAAGACAACAGGTTCATCATTTTTGTTTTTGGAAATGATAATAGTTCACTATCATTCAGTAGATAATGTTAGTGGATTGCTCAAGACTTGATAAAGTCTACATAATAGGTCACTATCATTCATCATTCAGTAGATAATGTTAGTGGATTGCTCAAGACTTTATAAAGTCTACATAATAGAGAGAATATGCTCATGACTAATGACTCATGGAAAATTATTTTTCAAAATTTTTTTATCTGAAAAATATATTTAAATAATATTTTTTTTATTTTTTAAATTTATTTTTAATATCAGTATATTAAAACGATCCAGAAACATCATAAAAGTTAATTTGAAGTTAAAAAAAAATAAATTTTTTTAAAAACACGGTTGAACCGCAATGCTAAAAAAATCAGAGTGCTTAATATTGTGATAATTTGTTTTTTTTTTCTCATTATAAAGAAAAATTATTTAGTTAGTTAAATAACGTTTGCTTTTTGCAATGGACGCTACACATAATTGCATTTTAAACATTTGTTTTGTAGAAGCTAAAATAACCTCTATTTTATTCCTAAAAACCTGCTTTTCATTTATTTTACATGCAAAAATTTATCTCATAGTAGTTTCAATAAAATACATATTTTTAAAACTAATTTTTTTAAAATCACAACTAAAAGTGTTTTTCTTAAACCTAATTTTTTAAATCTATAATGGCAAAAACTACTACAATACCAAATATACATAATCTAAAGCCTGGAATTCTATTTGATTTTGCTAGTCACATTCCAAATCTAACATTTAAGTTTGAAGATTATAAATAGAAGACGAGTGGTTTTTAACTAAATAAAAAAAGTAAACTCATTCAATGCTACATGTATTAATCATAGTTATCAAACTCATTCAGAGGTTTGATCTAATTTAAGGTTGAGGTTATGAACTTGCTAAGTTAACCCAAGGGTCAGCCGATTAACCCGTGTCACTCTGAAATGATGTCGTTTTGAATAAACTTTTAAAAAAACTGAAATAACATCATTTTATACAAAAGTTAAAAAGAAATAATATTGAAGTTAACTCAATTAGGTCTCACTCGGATTTGACCAAGTCAACCTAGTCGTGGGTTGACTTGTTGATCACCTAGATTTGACCGAGTCAATTTTCAAAACAATTCGGAAAAAAAAACTTATTTAGATCAAGTTTCAAGTCAGTAGATCAGTAGAGTGACCCCCTAGATAAGGCCAAGTTTAATATTATATATCAATGGGGACAGAACTACATTGAAGGGTGAGGCAACCATGATACCCTAAATTTTAAAACTTTTATGTGTTAGTCCTAAAATTTAAAAAATTTATATAATACCTTTTAATTTTACATGTTTTGCATTCTAAAGCACTTATTTTCTTATTTGTTTCCCAATTATTATTGGAAACTTGTTTTAAATAAATAAATTATGGGTGAATGAGAAATTAATCTCAAAGAACTCTTGGTTTTCCCGCTCAAAGAACTATTGGTTTTTCTTGATTTATAGTGGCTAATCAATGGTTGGTAATGGTGGAATTTAATCCTTATTAATTCTTCAACCTTTTAGCTTCCAAAATTCATTATAAAAAGGGGGTGAAGGGAGAGTGTAGGACTTGTATTTTTCAGATTTCTCCACACTATTTCTCATATTATTTTTAGTGTTTTCATTCCTTTTTATGTTTTGATTGTCCTCTCAAATTCAGAACTTAAGTTCATCATATTGAGAGATATTTGAGTTACATAATCTTTAGTTCAAAGACCTTATTTAAAAGTGCATCTAAACAAAGGTGGTGGTGTTGGAATCTTGTGAGGCATATTGCAAATATCCTAATTGCACAAGTGAAGAGCAATAAAGCTTTAAGGACAAAGAATTCATTCTTGACAACGACAAAAGTCGCATTACTTTAAAGTTCCTCAATACGTAAGTACCCTCATTTATTTTAATTTAACCATATATATTTTTATTGTTAGTATGCATGCCAGGACTTTGAATTAATATCAATTATAAGTTTGGATACATATTTAGTATGCATGCCGGTATTATATTTATGTTGAAAACATGTTTGTCATGAGTTATTTATTTATTACATGCTTATAGATTTAAATTTGTATGAACTCTAGGCTTTTCTTGAAAACTTTTTTTATATATTTAGCATGTCTTGTTATGATAAACTAAACATCATTGCTTACTAGTCTAATATATACATATCTACAAAATTTGATCTACAATTCTTAAAGCTTTATTCTTTATATGAGACTTTGTTTAGTTTATTATGTGGAAAAAATATTAATAATATTGATTATATAGATTAATTGTTAAAGATTTTTTAGCATCTTTAAAATTTAAGTTATAATTTAACTTCATTTTCTATGCTATATTCTCACATATAGATTTAATTTTAATTCTCTAAGCTTTAATCTATAACTTTTTGGTATGTTATGACTTTTTTTGTTTAATTTTTAGAAGGTTGTTATATATCTTTGTTTAAAATTTATAGTTTATCTTCTAAAATTGTTTTTCATGCTTTTTGGATGATTTGATGCATGTTATAAATCTTATAGATCTATTTTTTTCCGATAAGATAATTCTTGATTTGTTTATGATAGTTTGTGCTATCTTTATTATATTCTATAAGATTGACATTAAATTTTTTAGGTTAGTTTTGTTCACATATACATTACTGTTCACATGTATAGAAAGTTAGTATGATGAATAAATACAATCTAGAAAATTCTGTCTAATGAGATTGGATTTTAAGAGGAACTATTTGTGACCCCACCAATCTTTCTTAGAAACTTACTTAGTGAAAGTATTATTCACACGATGCTATTTTTTTATACGGTAAGTTCGTAAGTGAATCACCATTGATTTTATCTTGCATAATTGAAATATTTTTATTAAAAAGCCACTCTTTTACAAGTTTTATTTTATTACTTGCTTATTATAGAGCTAAAATATTTATTTATAAATATTATTGGCTATTATTTTTTTAGATTATATCATGTTTTCTACTACTCAAGATTTGGTTGTGCCCACCAATGTTGATCGGTAAGTACTATTTTGATAGTGAAGATTCGACCATCACCTTCTATGGTGCATGGTGAGAAACCTGAAAAGTTTAATGGATTGAACTTTAAGAGGTGGCAACAGAAAATGTTATTCTATCTGATTACCTTGAACTTTACAAAGTTCTTAACTGAGAAAGTGCCAAAATCATCAGAAAATTAATCTAACCCTACTACTGTGGCTATTGTGGATGCATGGAATCATACTAATTTTGTGTAAAAGAACTCCATCTTGAATGGGTTGTACAATACACTATATGATGTGTATAGTTCAATTAAGAGTGCAAAGGCATTATAAGAAGCTTTTAACAAAAAGTACAAAGCTGAAGATGTCGGTATGAAAAAATTCATAGTTGAGAACTTTCTAGATTTCAAAATGGTTAATTCAATGACGATAATGAGCCAAGTTCAAGAGTTTCAACTCATCTTACATGATATACATGCTGAAGGTATGTCTCTGAGTGAGTCCTTCTAAGTAGCTGCAATCATTGAAAGTTATTATCTTGGAAAGACTTCAAGAACTATCTTAAGCATAAGCATAATGAGATAGGAATTGAAGACCTTATTTTGAGGTTGGGGATAAAAAAGGATAATAAGTTATCTGAAATGAGAACCAACTTTTCTGGTGTCCTAAAAGCAAATGTTGTAGAACAAGTGGTGAGGTCTCATAACAAAAATAAAATGAAGCTTGTTGTGAAAAGTAAAGAAATTGCCAAGAAGTTCAATGGAAAATGCTTTATCTGTAACAAGATTGAGAATCTAGCTAAAGATTACAAAAATAAAGGTAAGTAAAGAAACCCTATGAAAATGATTATTCAAGCCAATGTCACCGAGGTTGGTTACCTTACCAATGAAGTTCGGAAATGAACTTGTCTTGTATTGTTTTCAAAGTCAACCTTATCAATAATCCTAAACAGTGGTAAGTTGACACCAGTGCTACAAGACATATATGCGTTGAGAAGATGATGTTTTCCACTTACAAAGAAGTGGATGGAGAAAACCTATACATGTCGAACTCATCAACCTCTAAGGTATTTGGTGTTGGAAATGTCATACTAAAAATGATCTCTTGAAAACTCCTCACCCTCAACAATGTGTTGTATGTTGCTGACATTAGAAAAAACTTAATGTATAGCCTATTATTGAGCAAAAGTAGTTTTAAAATGGTTTTTTAGAGTGATAAATTTATACTCTTAAGAGTGGTATGTTTGTAGGAAAGAGGTATATGCATGACGTTCTTTTTATGTAATGAGCATTGTAACCAATGATGAAAACAAAAATAAGATTGCCTCTTCTTCTTATTTGTTTGAGTCTTGTAATGTGTGGCATGACATGTTAGGTCATGTGAATTATAATTCTATATAAAGGTTAATAAACCATGAATTATTATCAAGTATGATTTTTTAGAAAAATCATAAATGTGAAATTTATATAGAATCAAAATTCACAAAACTTTTTTTTTTCAAACAATTAAAAAAAATTGTGAACCTCTAGACTTAATCCACTTAGATATTAATAATTTAAAGTTTGTGCAAACTAAAAGTTAAAAAAAAGTATTATATTATTTTTATTGATGATTGTATAGGGTATTGTTATACCTATTTGCTTAGAAGCAAAGTTGAAGCTCTTGAAATATTTAAACATTACAAGAATACAATTGAAAATCAACTTAACAAAAAGATAAAGGTAATAACAAGTGATAGGGGTGGAGAATACGAAGCATCATTTGTGAATTTTTGTTCCCAAAATGATATTATCCACCAAACTACTGCTCCTTATTTACCACAACAAAATAGCATTGTGGAATGTAAGAACTGAACATTAAAAGAAATGATGAATGTTGTGTTGATAAGTTCGAGAGCACCTTAGAACTTATGGAGGGAGTCAATTTTAACTTCCAATTATATACATAATAAAGTACTCCAAAAAAAAGTTAAATAAGACACCATATGAATTATAGAAAGGTAGAAGACCTTCCAATATATATCTCAAAATGTAGGGGTATTTTGCAAAGGTAACAATACTTGATCCTAAAAAGGTCAAGATAGAACCTAAAATTATGAATTGTGTATTTATCGGATATGCATACAATAGATGTGCATATCGATTTCTTGTACACAAGTCAAGTATTGAAGATATTCATCTTAATTCTATTATGGAATCAAGAAATGTTATATTATTTGAGAATATGTTTCCATGGAAGGAAACATGAGAATATCGTTCATTTAAGAGAACGCTTGAGGCTAGCTCAAGTAGTTATCATCAATTAGAAGATGATGAAGTTGAGCTTAGAAAGAGTAAAAGGGCAAACATAATCAAAACCTTTGGTCCTGATATTTTAACATACTTGTTAGAAAATGAAACTTGAACCTACTCCGAGGAAATATCTTGTTTGAAAGCTTTTTATTGGAAGGAGACAGTCAATACTGAAATTGAATCCATTATCAATAATCATACATGAGAACTAGTGGAAATTCCTCTCGAAAGTAAACCATTAAGTCATAAATGGATCTTTAAAAGAAAGATGAAAGTTTATGGCACTATTGATCAATATAAAATTAGACTTAGACAATAAGAAGGTGTGAACTATTTTAACACATATTCACATGTGTCAAGAATAACTTCTGTACGAATATTAATAGCCATTACAGTTATTAATAAGCTTGAAATACATCAAATGGATATTTAGATATAAATAAAAAATATCTATATATATATATATATATATATATATATATATATATATATATATATATATATATATAGCTTTCTTAAATGGTGACCCTGAAGAGGAGGTTTACATGGAACAACCTGAGGGTTTGTTGTCAATAGACAAGAAAAGAAAGTCTGTAAACTTGTTAAATAATTAGATGGTTTGAAAAAAGCACCTAAATAACGGCATGAGAAGTTTGACAAAGTTATGTTGTCAAATGAATTCAAAATCAACGAAGTTGCTAAATATGTTTATGTAAAAAACATATATAAAGGCCATGTCATTATATGTCTCTATGTGGAAGATATGTTAATTTTAGACAGCAATGATCACATGATCAAGTCTACTAAAAAAATGTTAACTAACAAGTTTGACATGAAAGACTTAGGTATTGTAAATATCATACTAGGCGTCAAAACTCATTTCTGGGTTATTCTCCAAATTCATCTTTTTTCTTTTCAAAATAAAATAAATAAAATAATAATAGCAAGAAGATTAGCATTTTGACAAAACCAAGTTGGGAGGATTTCAAATGTAGAAAAAATTAAGCTGCAATTTTGGATGGAATCGAAAGCCTAATTGTACCCCATTTTACCCAAAACTAGAAAGACAATACAGATTCAATGTCAAGTTACATGATTATTGGATGAATCTCCATAAAAATTAAGTTCATGGACATAATTAGATTTTTAATAAGCTAATTTTATTTAATCATAGGCCAAATTAAAAGTTTAATTATGTTTAAGAATTAATTTGGGTCCAATTAAAAGATTTAATTAGGTGCAAGGACTTAATTATACTTTAAATGGTTCAAATTAATTTTATTAGGGGCTTAATTGGTGAAAAAATAAGTTTTGGAGTCTAATTTGATCTTAATTGAGAAGATTGAAATTTTAGGAGACCAAATTTAATTTTTACAAAGTTAATTGGTTCAAATTAATGGCTAAATCGAAGAAATTCACAGCCAATGACTATTTTGCAAAAGGTGTCGAACTATGAGGACCCAATTGATTGAAATCAGGGGTGAAAATGAAGAGACTTTGAAAGTTAAATGGTCAATTAAGGTCAATTTGCATAAATCCAAGATCAAGGATCAAAATGAAAAAGGCGCTGAAATTCAGGGCTAACATTGAAGTTCAGCAGGGGCAAAATTGCATAAAATTAGAAGTTTATGGTCAATTAGGGGTGAAATTGAGAGAAATTAAAAGACGGATAACCAAATTGACATTTTCCAAACCCCTAAATTAAAAGTCATAATGACATCGTTTTATTTAAATGAAACGACATGTTTTTAACCAAAATGGCACTGTTTTGACCAAACAATAAAAAAAAGGATTGATTAGACGATGTGTTGTCTGGAACTGTTCATCTTCTTCATCATTGGTTTCGCCCGAAAGCTGCTCGGATGGCCTTCTTTTCAAGGTACACAAATGATGGTCTGACATCTGATTACACCCTAGTATGGTTCTTTATGGCCGATTGACATCACAGCTGCCTCGATGCCGCTCCAAAATGGCCAACCCAACCAGCCTTTCTGCAGCAACTTTTTCAAGCCATAATGGAAACTTTAAGCCAAAAGTTAGGATTCTTTCGAGTCGAATCAAAGGCCAAAATTTTGCACCATTAAAGACAAAACATCACTCTTTCACCCCCTATAAATAAGAGTGGATTTCATAGCCAAAGAACAAAAAAAATTGGTTGCAAAGTTGACAAAAAACCAGCCTCCCTCCTTAGTTTTTTTCTTCCAGCTGATAGTTCTCTCTTTTTTCTCTCTCTCTCCACCATGTTTTCAGCCGCCACAACCTCAGCACCGTCGTGAACAACCACAACATAAACCCCTCCATCAACACATTTCCTCGTCGGCAATAAAAACCACCACCAATGCCACCTTTTTCGTTTTCTTCTTTTTCATCGGTCTTCCTATACCCTAGCAACATTAACCTCTCCACCTCACCCTCTCCGGCAGCCACACCACCATACCAGACCTCCTAGCAACGACAACAACACCCCTTTATACAGGTAACCTTTTCCTTCTTCTTCCTCCCTCCCTTGTTTATCTTCATCTTTTGTTGCATGTAAATGTGCAAAATGCGAATTGTAATTCACGTTCTGCCATTTACAAGCACAACTTAGTCACAGGGCTGGGCCAGTGACTAAGTTGTGCTGGGTTGGACTCATTCTGGCCCAGCCCACTTAAAAAAAGTCAAGTTTGTTGGGTCATTAACGGCCCAACCCAACCTGGTTAGGTCTAGCCGAGCCTATAAAAAAAAGAAGGGTATGTTGGACTGCTAATTGGCCTAACCCGACTGAGTCGGGCTAAACCCGTTTCGAGCCAACTTGGATGTTTGGGTCGGGTCCAACCCAATTTATAATAATAATAATAATAATAATATAATTAAAACAAAAAACAAAAAAAATCAAAAAAATTCCAAGGGTCATTTCAAAACATTCATGATTTTCTCGCATGTTTTTCTACCAATTTTGCATAATATCAGGTTGTAGACTTACACTGTAAGATATAGATTTGGGATTAAAAAATATCTGGTTTCCTCTGAAATCTCAAAAAAAACAAATCATAAAATTCAAAAACTAAAAAAAAAATTCATTTAAAAAAAGCAAAAAATGTTTTGTTTTTGCATATGGTCAAATCCTAAAAGTTTTCCAAGTATATTTTTGAAAAGAAAAAAATCACAACATTTTTATCATGCTTTGTTTTAAAAAAAAATGAATATCATAACCAGTTCATGATTATCCATTAGGGTTTGACAAAAAAAAAACTCATAATAATTATTTTGTTTAAAATGTTAGGAATTAGTTATATTTAGAAAATAAATGCGATGTTATAATTTGGATTTTAGAATGGTTAGGATTTCACTCAATAAGATAGAGACTCTTTCACGTCGGGAGATTTGCCTTGAACCTTAGAAAAAGACCAATGGACATAAAAGCGACCTAGAAAAACAATCAAACAACAATGTTGCTTACCTTAGGTAGGGTGCACTGGGGGTGATGCGTCTTCCCCTTGTACAACCAGTCCTTTACCCGGACTCTTATAGACCATAAATTTTCTAGTAACCATAATACTAGGTGGCGACTCCTGAACCTTATAATCATAATTTTATGATTATACCCAAAACCCTTTCCTTTCCCAATACTTTTCAAGAGGCTAGCCCGCCATTCGACGTCACCCCGCGACACTAGAAATAAAAATTTATAAGACATTTAATTGATTAGTATTGTCTCAAACTTATTATATTAAGAAAATTCTTGAGAAATATTTTTAAAGATGACAATAACACTGTCAAAACACTAATTGATATAAGTGTACATATGTCCAAGAATAGAGGTAAGGGAATAAACCAATTGGAATATTAGAAGCCTAATATATGTTATGAATTATATAAAGCTTCAGATTGCTTACTCAATTAGTAAACTGAGTAGATTTACAAGTAATTCAAGTATGGATAATTGGAAGGAAATAAATACACCTTAGACTATACACTATAATGGTTACCCAACAATATTAGAAGGTTATAGTGATGCTAATTGGATATCCGACACAAAGAATTTGAAATCCATAAGTGGATATAATTCTTCACATATGGTGGAGTAGTTGTGTCATGGAAATCCTCCAAACAAACATGTATCGTTAGATCCACGATGGAGTCAAAGTTTATTACTTTTGATAAAGCTGGAGAGGAAACCGAATGAATTCAGAATTTCTTAGAGAATATTCCATGTTGGCCAAAACTAGAGCCAGTTATTTGTGTCTATTGCGATAGTCAGTCAGCAATTAAAAGGGCACAAAGTAGTATGTATAATGGAAAGTCTAGACATATAAATCGTTGATATAATATCGTTAGACGCTTGCTCTCAAATTAAATTATTTTCATCGACTATGTAAAGTCAAAGAAAAACATTGCGGGGTCTTAACCAAAGGTTTGACAATAGAGCTTGTGTATAATTCATAAGGGGAATGAGCTTAAAGCCTTTAAAAAATGAAAGAGAGTAATGATGGTAACCATACCTAGTTGATTGGAGATTCCAAGATCTAGATTCAAATAGAAAACTAAGTCATATAACATTCTCGGTAGCACTAGAAAATTATTTTTTCCTACTTATTCCTATGATAAAATAAGTGTTAGTTGCAGTGTGATAAAATGTGAACTAAGCTCTTAATGATTTCTATTTCTTGGTACACCAAGTGGAGTATAGCAAAAAAAATTTAATGAAAGATCACCTATATGAGTGAGAAATGTGGTTGTTTCTTTGAGAATTTTGATAAAGGCTGAATTCTCTAAAGCACTCAAGAATCCAAGAGTTGTTCAGGGCCAAAATGAACACAATAGTGAGAACTAAAGGAAATCTCTAGGTAGAGAACTATATAAGTACTATCATCTTGGTTTATATAAAATGCTGAATAGTTCAAGACTTCGCGTTCACTATTTAGTCGAGTGAATCCGATAGTATTTCACTCAAGAAAGTTCAAAGCTAAAAGCTACCTATCCTAATATTATAATCTACGAAATCAGTATCTCTCAACAAATCTTTAAATCATTTTCAAACTAGTGAGACAATTTCTATATATATAGGGGATTGTTAAAATTTTGTTTTAAATGAATAAATTATGGGTGAATAAGAAATTAATCTCAAAGAACCCTTGGTTTTTCCACTAAAAAAACTCTTGCTTTTTCTAGATTTAGTTCTTTATTTATGGTGACTAATGAATGATTGATAATGGTGGGAATCAATCTTTATTAATTCTTCAACCTTTTAGCTTCCAAAATTCACTATAAAAAAGAGGGTGAAGAAAGAGTTTAGAACTTGTATTTTTCCACACTTTTTTTGTATTAACACCAGGTATTCAGGTCGAGGCCCGACTAATCTTGAGGGTGCACAGGCTTTCGGCAAGGAGTTTCCTACAAGTGCACCATGGTTAAGTCATGGGCTTTGCCAAATTCCGATGGCCCCATAGAATTGTTTACACCTGACAAAAGTCGAACCTAGGATCTTGGACAAGAGCACACTGCCAAGTCCCAGCTCTTCTCTGCTATGCCAACTCTATAGGGTTTTCCACACTTTTACGCACCTTATTTTTAGTGTTTTCATTCCTTTTATGCTTTGATTTTCCTCTCAAATCCAGAGCTTAAGTTCATCTTGTTGAGAGATATTTGAGTTATATAATCTTTGGTTCAAAAAGCTTGTTTAAAAATACATCTAAACCAAGGTGGTGTTATTGGAATCTTGAAAGACATATTGCAAACATCCTAATTGCACAAGTGAGGAGTAATAAAGCTTTAAGAATAAAAAGAAAATCATCATTGACAACAACAAAAGTCTCATTACTTTAAAGTGCTTCAACAAGTAAGTACCTTCCTTTATTTTAATTTAAACATATATATTTTTATTATTAGTATGCATGTTAGGACTTTGAATTAATATCAATTATAAGTTTGGATATTTTTATTGTTAGTATGCATGCTAGTTCTTTGAATTAATATTAATTATAAGTTTGGATATATGTTTGGTATGCATGCTAGTATTATATTTGTGTTGAAAACATGTTTGCTACGAGTTTATTTATTTATTGCATGCTTATAGATTTAAACTTGTATGAACTCTAGGTTTTTTTTGAAAACTTTCTTATGTTTAGCATGACTTGTTATGATAAACTAAACATCATTACTCACTAGTTTAATATACACATCTATAAAATTTGATCTATAATTATAAATATCATGCTCATGCTTAGATATAAGAAATATATTAGACAAATACAAAACCATGTAATTTATGTGAACTCTCTCTTTCTTTCTCTATATATATATAAAAAAAACTCTTTGTTACGATACTTACATGCATAATTGCCCTCCAAATATATTATCTCTAACACATTATATAGAATTTGTTTGTCAACATACCTATTTTTAATTTATTTAGGGAAGAATATGAGATTGGTTAAGCTTCCAACTACATTTGACTCCTCGAGTCTCAAATACTTTAATCAGTCTAAAAAAAAATTAAATAACATGTCTAATAAATGATTTGAGCCTTGTCATAGTTAAACTTTCGATTCAGATTTAATAATTATAGTCTTAGTTAGCAAGCAATGAAATGCTTCTGCGATTATTGAGGGATATTTTTAATTTATCAGCTATCATATTCTTAAGTTTTCCAACAAATCATATATATATACTAGCATATTGGCCCGCGCTCTGCAACGGGTCAATAATAATTTTTTTTCAAATGTAAAAAATTATGAAGAGTATAGAGAATATATTAAGTGTCTTGGGTCTGACAGTAATGTCAGACCCAATGCGCTATTAGATATGGCTGCAAAACCAATATCCTTGGGTCTGGCAGCCTAGAAGTCCAAAAGTTGTTAGGTCTGATTGGGTAGTAGGACCCAACGCTATTGGGTCCTGCTAGGAGACAGAACCCAACGTTTCTTTCATCCTCTTCTATCACCAGCACCCTTTGAAAGCCGCCTTACAATCCTTCCTCTAGAAAAATCTCACCTGACTCTCTAACTTTCTTCACTAGAGAGTAAGAAACTGAATCGCATCCCTGCATCCTTGGATAGAAGCAAAGTAGTCATGATCATCCAAAGATTCTTAATAGGTATAATCATAGGCTGGAGCATTAGGCATTTCATCGAGTAAACGATTGACTACTAGAGCCCAGAGTGAAAAAGGAGGCACCGAATATAACAAAAATATCTTGAAGAGACTGTGGAAGGCCGCTCTTTTTTTAGCTTAAACTAAGGACACTGATTCCTTGTGTTATAATAGAAACTGCCCACGCGCAAATAAAAGCCCTCACAACTTTGTAGCTCGCTAACTTCATAGAGGATGAAGCAGGACCCAATGCTATCGGGTCCTACTAGGCAGCCGAAACCAACGCTAGTGGGTCATGTTGGGCATCCAGACCCGATATCCTTAGGTTTGGCCGCCGTGCAAAACCCATCAGCCTTGGGTCTAATGGCCAAGCTAGACCCAACAACACTTTTTGACTAAA
>Ga0307515_10010928_pt1 | contig 17311 bp, 8 predicted proteins | sample 17_EM_MG_FD_194513 | JGI IMG/M metagenome (GOLD analysis project Ga0307515, IMG submission 194513) | Populus trichocarpa ectomycorrhiza microbial communities from riparian zone in the Pacific Northwest, United States - 17_EM | ecosystem: Host-associated > Plants > Roots > Unclassified | place...
CCCCGGTGACGGCATCCGCCGCGGCGCCTGTGCCTGCAGCTGCGCCGGCGACGGCTTCAGCACCGGCCGAGCGGGTTGTGCCGACGGCTGCCTTGCCGGCGCACGAACCTACTGCGCCGCAAGGCCATTTGCCGCATGCCTCGCCGACCATCCGCAAGCTGGCGCGCGAACTTGGTGTGCCGCTCGATGAGGTAAAGGGCAGTGGACCCAAGGGCCGCATCACGCATGACGACGTGCACGGCTTCGTCAAGAGCGTGATGGCTGGCGACGCGCGCACCAAGGCCCAGGCGGGCAAGGGTGCAGGCGCACCGGCTGCGGCGGGTGGCGGCAACTTCCCCGGCCTGCCGGCCTGGCCGGTGGTCGACTTCGCCAAGTTCGGTCCGATCGAGCGCAAGGACCTGTCGCGCATCAAGAAGATCAGCGGCGCGGCCCTGCATCGCAACTGGGTGATGATTCCGCACGTCACCAACCACGACAACGCCGACATCACCGAGCTCGAAGCCCTGCGCGTTCAGCTCAACAAGGAAAACGAGAAGGCCGGCATCAAGGTCACGATGCTTGCGTTCGTGATCAAGGCGGTCGTCGCGGCGCTGAAGAAGTTTCCCGAGTTCAACGCGTCGCTCGACGGCGATCAGCTCGTGCTGAAGCAATACTTCCACATTGGCTTTGCCGCCGACACGCCCAATGGGCTGGTCGTGCCGGTGCTCAAGGATGCCGACAAGAAAGGCATCCTGCAGATCACCAAGGAAATGGGAGAGCTTGCTGCCAAGGCACGCGACGGCAAGCTAGGCCCGGCCGACATGACCGGTGGCTGCTTCTCCATCAGCTCGCTGGGCGGTATCGGTGGGCGCTACTTCTCGCCCATCATCAATGCGCCTGAGGTCGCGATCCTGGGCCTGAGCCGCTCTGTGATGGAGCCGGTATGGGACGGCAAGGCCTTCCAGCCGACATTGATGCTGCCGATGAGCCTGAGCTACGACCACCGTGTCATCGACGGTGCAGCGGCTGCGCGCTTCAACGCGTACCTCGGCCAAGTGCTCGCCGATTTCCGAAGGGTGCTGCTTTGACGACTGTCGTCGTGGTTCGCAAGGCGGGCCAGGTCGCAATCGCTGGTGACAGCCTCGTGACCTTCGGCGACACCCGCCTGCCGCATGGCTACGAAGACAACGACAAGCTGTTCAAGGTTGGCAGCTCGTGGATCGGCATGGCCGGCACCACCGCGCATTTCCCGGTGCTGCGCCGTGCGCTGAACTGGCTGCCGCCCGAAGACTTGAAGCTGGACTCGCGCGACGACGTGTTCGACACCTTCCTGAAGATTCACCCGAAGCTGAAGGAAGTCTTCTACCTCAACCCGAAGGAAGAAGACGCCGACCCGTACGAGAGCTCGCAGTTCACCGCGCTGATCGCCAATGCGAGCGGTATCTACGGCGTGTACTCGTATCGAGAGGTGTTCGAGTTCGACCGCTTCTGGGCCATCGGCTCGGGCCGCGGCTTCGCACTCGGCGCCATGTATGCCGCCTTCGACCGTGCCAAGACGGCGCGCGAGGTGGCCGAGATCGGCGTCAGTGCCGGCTGCGAGTTCGACAAGAACTCGGCAGCGCCGGTGAAGATCCAGACGATCAAACTAAAGACGAAAGAGTGAGCATGGCCACGATCGACATCAAGGTGCCCGACATCGGTGACTTCAAGGACGTCGCCATCATCGAGTTGCTGGTGAAGCCCGGCGACACCATCGCCAAGGAGCAGTCGCTGGTCACGGTCGAGAGCGACAAGGCCTCGATGGAAATCCCGTCGTCGCATGCGGGCGTCGTGAAGGAGCTGAAGGTCAAGCTCGGCGACACGATCAGTGAAGGCTCATTGCTGCTGACGCTGGAAGCCGCCGGCGCGGAAGCTGCCGCGCCTGCTCCTGCCGCGCCTGCTCTTGCCGCAAAAACCGCCGCGGCTGCACCTGCTGCGGCCCCTGCAGCCGCAGCGCCCGCACCCATCGCCGCGAGCCACGCCGGCGGTTCTGACCTCGAGTGCGACATGCTCGTGCTCGGCGCTGGCCCGGGCGGCTACTCGGCCGCATTCCGCGCCGCCGACCTCGGCATGAAGACGGTGCTGATCGAGCGCTACGCGACGCTGGGCGGTGTCTGCCTCAACGTGGGCTGCATCCCGTCCAAGGCCTTGCTGCACGTGGCCTCGGTGATGGACGAAGTGAAGCACTTCGACTCGCTCGGCATCAGCTTCGGCGCGCCGAAGGTCGACCTCGCCAAGCTGCGCACGCACAAAGAGAAGGTGGTCGGCAAGCTGACCGGCGGCCTCACTGCGATGGCCAAGATGCGCAAGGTCACGGTGGTGCAGGGCGTGGGCGAGTTCCTCGACCCGTATCACATCGGCGTCACCAAGGCCGATGGCGGCAAGCAGGTCATCAAGTTCAAGCAGGCCATCATCGCGGCCGGCTCCGAGGCGGTGAAGCTGCCGTTCCTGCCGAAAGACGACCCGCGCATCGTCACCTCGACCGGCGCGCTCGAATTGCGTGACAGCCCGAAGCGCATGCTCGTCATCGGCGGCGGCATCATCGGCCTGGAAATGGGCACGGTCTACAGCACGCTGGGCGCACGGCTCGACGTGGTGGAAATGCTCGACGGCCTGATGCAGGGCGCCGACCGCGACCTGGTGAAGGTGTGGCAGAAGATGAACGCGCCGCGCTTCGACAACATCATGCTCAAGACCAAGACGGTGGGCGCCGAGGCCACCAAGAAGGGCATCCTCGTGAAGTTCGAAGGCGAGGGCGCGCCGAAGGAACCGCAGCTCTACGACATGGTGCTGCAAGCGGTTGGCCGCATTCCCAACGGCAAGCGCGTCGGTGCCGACAAGGCGGGCGTGGCGGTCACCGACCGCGGCTTCATTCCGGTGGACATCCAGATGCGGACCAACGTGCCGCACATCTTCGCCATCGGCGACGTGGTCGGCCAGCCGATGCTCGCGCACAAGGCGACGCACGAAGGCCATGTGGCGGCCGAAGTGGCTGCCGGTGATTCGCATGCGGTGTTCGATGCTCGCGTGATCCCGAGCGTGGCTTACACCGACCCCGAGGTCGCGTGGGTCGGCGTCACGGAAGATGAAGCGAAAGCCCGTGGCCTGAAAGTGAAGAAGGGCCTGTTCCCCTGGAACGCTTCGGGTCGCGCGATCGCGAACGGTCGCGACGAAGGCTTCACCAAGCTGCTGTTCGACGAAGAATCACACGCCATCGTGGGCGGTGGCATCGTCGGCACGCACGCCGGCGACATGATTGGTGAGATTGCCTTGGCCATCGAGATGGGCGCCGACGCGGTCGACATCGGTAAGACCATCCATCCGCATCCGACGCTGGGTGAGAGCATCGGCCTTGCGGCCGAGGCCTTCGAGGGTGCGTGCACCGACCTGCCGCCGGTCAAGCGCTGACGGTTCGTTTGCCAGAGCAAAGAAAACGGCACCCTCGGGTGCCGTTTTTCATGGAGACGTCGAGCCGTTCAGCGATTCGTTTCCTTGACGATGAACCACTGCCCGTCGATCTGTTGCCAGGTCAGCGTCTTGTGGGTCACGTCACTGAAGCCCGTCGACTTGTAGGTCTGCTTGAAGCTCGTCTCTACGCGATCGGGCGTGAGGGTGATGGCTTGGACCTCTTCGATCTTCACGCTGATGTTGCCCTTCTCGGCGACGAGCGCGCGGCGCTTGGCCTTCCAGGTTTCGGTGTTGCCGAGACTCGAGGTGAAACCCGGGGCATAAAAGCTCATGTACCGCGAGACCTCCTTGGCTTCCCACGCTGCCGCCCAGTCGTTCAGGCGGCGAACCGAGAGGCCTGCCGGGCTGGTTGCGTCGGCCGACGCAGGAGCTGTTGCGGGCACCGATGCGGGCAAAACGGCGGTCGAGGTCACGGGCGATGCGACAGCCCGTGCAATGCCGGGAGCCGGCGTACCGGCGCGCTTGTCGAGGGCTGCGAGGTCGATGCTCTCCATCTCGATCACGGTGGCAGGGCAGCGGCTCGGGCCGTCTTCACCGGCCGCCCATTCGCTCATTTCGCCGGGGGCTTCCGGAGCGTCGCTGTCGCGCACCAGGCCGAGCTGCACGCCGAGCTGGTTCACGGCTGCATGCGTGCGAACGTAGGCGATGCCGAGGTCGTATTCGGCGTTGGCGTATGAGCGGCGCGCGGTGTAGAGCTCGTTCTCGGAGTTGAGCAGGTCCAGCAGGCTGCGCTGGCCGATGTCGAACTGCTGGCGGTAGGCGTCGCGGGCCTTCTCGATCGCCAGCGTGTTGCGATCGAGGTAGAGCAACTGGTCGGCGAGCTTGCGAGTGTCGTTGAAGGCGATCGCGACGGTCTGGCGCGTGTCGCGGCAGGCCTTGTCACGCAGGTCGGCAGCCTGGTTCACCAGGTTGACCTGCTGGCGCACACGCGCGCGGTCGGTGCCGCCGTTGAAGAGGTTCCAGTTCAGCACAATCTCTGCGGTGGTGTCGCGCCGCTGGTCGCGCACGCCGTCGAAGTTGTTGCCGGCGCCCGAGCGCACGCGGGCTTCGACCTTGGGCTGGTAGGCCGATTCGCGCGCCGAGGCCAGTTCACGCGCAGAGCGCAGCGTTTCGATGCTGGCGCTGATGGCGGCGCTGTGGCGCACGGCTTCGGTCGACGCGTCGATCGCTGAAGCGGGAATGCCTTGCTTGAACAGCGTTGGCAGGGGCAGGTTCTTGGGCGGTGCTTCGCCGACGACGCGCTGGTAGCGTGCCGACACGTCGTGCAGGTTCGCGACCTCGGTGCTCAGGTTCGACTCGGCGAGCGCGAGGCGAGCGCCGGCCTGCTCGAGGTCGACACCGCGGCCCACGCCGGCCTTGAAGCGCGACTGGATCTGGTTGAACGCGCTGCGGTGCGCTACATAGCTGTCTTCAGCCAGTTGCACCAGGCGGCGGTAGCGGATCACGTCGTAGTAGGCACGCGCGGTTTCGAGCGCAGTCTGCTCGGTGGCGTCGAGCACCTCGAAGTAGCGTGCCAGCTTCTCGTGGCCGAGGCGGCCCACTTCGTTTTGCGTGGCCATGCCGTCCCACAGCAGCTGCGTGAGGGTCAGCGCGGCACCGCTGCGGCTGATCGACTGGTTCTCGGGCGTGCGTGAATTGATGGTGTCGCGATCGCGGCCCACCGAGGCATTCAGGTCCAGGCGCGGGTAGTAGCCGCCGCGGGCTGCATCGACGGCGTCGGCCGCTGCACGGTAGGCGTTGAACCGCGAGGTCACGTCGGGGTTGACGCTGACGGCCTTCTGCGCTGCGGCTTTCAGGGCCTCGTTGCTTTGCGCATCGGCTCCGACAGCAAACAACAGCGCAGTGGCAGCAAACAAGGCTTGAAACTTGAAACGCATCCGGTAAGGTCTTTCTTGATCCGCGCCAGGGACGTAGTGAGGGATTCCTTCAGCGCGCCGCGAGTTTAGCTGCGCCCTCCCGCCGCAAGACCCCCTGTCCGCCTGGGCGCTCGGGACTATTTCACGCATGACGCCCCAACGTGGGCAGTTCTGCAACAAATCGTTGTTCGTTGAATGCGAACGGGGATGCGCGGCACAGCGTGGCGATGGCTCAAGTCGCCCTGCAGGGTGACGACAACAAGCGTTAGACCCGCATCTCGCCCAGATCACCCATCGCCGCCAGTTCGTGCCCGACGCCTTTTTGACCATCCGCAATCACGGCGCTCCGCAGGCGCGGGCGGCGCTCGCGCGTTTGCGGATTCGGTGGCCTGCGCGCCAGTGGCTCTGGGCCGGCCTCGTCGTCATCGGTCTGTTGTGTCCCGGCATGCCGCCGCAGGCGTGGGACAACGAACGCATGATGCTCGCCGCGAAGAGAATTTCTCCGCGTGCCGTGGCGGGTGCGCAGGCCTTGCAGCCCGTGCTGACGCAGGCGCTCGACATGAGCGAGGCGGCTCAGCTGGAAGCCGTCAACGCTTTCTTCAACCGCCGCATTCTGTTTCGCGACGACACCGAGGTCTGGGGCCAGATCGACTACTGGGCCAGCCCGCTCGAAACTCTGGACAAGGGCGCGGGCGACTGCGAGGACTACGCGATCGCCAAGTACTTCAGCTTGCTCGCCGTGGGCATGCCCGTCTCCAAGCTGCGCCTGGTCTATGTGCGCGCGCAGATTGGCGGGCCGCAAGGCGCGCTGGTGGCTCACATGGTGCTGGCCTACTATGCGGCACCCGGCGCCGAGCCGTTGATTCTGGACAACCTGATCACCGAGCTGCGGCCTGCATCGCGCCGGCCCGACCTGGTGCCGGTGTTCAGCTTCAACAGCGAAGGCCTGTGGCAAGGTGTGGGTCCGCAGGCCGCCGGCGACCCGACGGCGCGCTTGTCTCGCTGGCGAGAAGTGCTTGCGAAAGCGCGCGCGGAAGGGTTCCAATGACGCCTTTTGTCAGCGCCCTCAGATTCACCGCGTTGCGGCGAACTGCCCCCCGAGGGGAGCCAAGGAAACTTGGGAACGGCCCGGCGTTTCCTTGAAAGGAAGAATGAATGTCGTTGATTCGCCAGATCTGGTTGTTGATGCTGGGCACGGTGCTGCTTGCGTTTGCCGGCAGCGTGACCGTCGCGGTGGAGTCAGCCCGCGGGTATCTGCAGACGCAGCTGCGCCTGAAGAACGCCGACAACGCCACCTCGCTCGCACTCGCGCTGTCGCAACAGAAGGGCGACAAGGAGCTGATGGCCCTGCTGATGTCGGCCCAGTTCGACACCGGCTTCTACCGCCGCATCCGGTTCACTGGCGCTGACGGCAGCCTGGGCTTTGTGCGCGAGGCCCAGGCCACGCCCACCTCGGCCCCGGTCTGGTTCGTGAACCTCGCTCCCATCGAGTCCGAGCCCGGCGTGGCCCAGGTGTCGGACGGGTGGCGCGCACTGGGCAAGGTCGAGGTGGTGAGCCATACCTATTTCGCTTACGACGAGCTGTGGGCCGGCAGCCTGCGCTCGGCCTTCGCGCTCGCGGTGGTCGGCCTCATTGCAGGCGGTGTCGGCACGCTGGTGGTGAGGCGCATCCGCAAGCCGCTCGATTCCACGGTCGAGCAGGCGCACGCGCTGGTGGCCGGCGAATTCCGCACCGTGCCCGAGCCGCGTGTGCCCGAGCTGCAGCGCCTCACGCGCGCGATGAACACCATGGTCAGCCGGCTGCGCGTGACCTTCCAGGCGCAGGCCGAGCAGCTCGATACCTTGCACAAGCAGGCCAACTGCGACCGCCTCACCGGCCTGTCGAACCGCACGCACTTTCTCGGGCAGCTGACAGCTTCTTTGCAGCGCGAAGACGGCACGGCCGAAGGCGGGCTGGTGCTGCTGCGGGTGTTCGACCTGGCGGGTGTCAACCGCAACCTCGGCCATGCTGCGGCCGACCGCGTCATCGTCACCATCGCGCAGGCCCTGCGGCCGTATTCGGAGCGTGCCAAGGGCTGCTTCCTCGGCCGTTTGAACGGGTCCGACTTCGCCCTGTGCCTGCCGGTGCCCAACGTGGCCCGCGAGACGGCGCAGGCCTTGTCCGACGCGCTGAGCGTGCTCTTGCCCAGCTTGGGCAGCGGTGTGGCGGTGGGCCTGGGTGCCGTCGAGTTGCGGCGCGACATGACACCCGGGCAGGTGATGAGTGCGGCCGACGCGGCCCTGGCGCGCGCAGAAAGCCGAGGCCCGTTCGCCGTCGAGCTGGGCAACGAGCCGGCCAACAGCGTGGCGATGCTGGGCGAAGGCGCCTGGCGCCAGCGCATCCGCGAGGCGCTGGTGCAAGGGCGTGTGCACTTGGTGAACTTCCCGGTCGTCAACGCGCGCCGCGAGCTGATCCATCTGGAATGCCCATTGCGCCTGCAGCTTGAAGAGCAGGGCGCCTTCGAACCAGCAGCACGCTGGTTGCCGCTGGCGGTGCGCAGCCGCCTCACCGTCGACGTGGACGAGCGCGCGCTGGCCCTGGCGCTGGCCGAAGCCGGCAGCGACGGGCAGGCGCGCTGCGTGAACCTGTCGCCTGCATCGCTCAGCGACAGCAGCTTTGCCGCACGCCTGCGCGCGCTGCTGTGGGATTCGCCGCGCGTCGCGCGTCTCATCTGGCTCGAGGTGGCCGAGATCGCCGCCGTCGAGCATTTCGATCTGCTGCAGGAACTGAGCCGCCAGCTGCGGCCCACCGGCGTGCGCCTCGGGCTGGAGCATGCGGGCGAGCGCCTGGGCCTGATCCCGCGCCTGTTCGAGGCCGGGCTCGACTACGTGAAGCTCGACGCCGCCATGGTCGCCGGCGTCGGCAACGACGAACACCGCCTGACCTTCGTGCGCGGCACGGTGACGCTGCTGCACGGCTTGTCGCTGCAGGTGTATGCCGAGGGCGTGAGCAACGAGGCCGATGCCAAGGCACTGTGGGACTGCGGAATCGACGGTGCCACGGGCCCCTGGATCAGCGCGCAGCAAGGGGCGCTGCCGGCACCTTGAAGGCCAGGCCATGAGCCCACCGCCAGAGCACCGCTGCGAGGTCTTCGCCACGCCCTGGCGAGGCGTGTATGGCACGCACATCGACAGCGTGCGCCACTATGGTCGTCACTGGCACGCGACCCACGGCGTGGGTGTGGTCGAGCGCGGCGCGCAACGTTCGGCCAGTGGGCGCGGCATGGTCGAGGCCCAGGCCGGCGACCTGATCACCACCAACCCCGGCGAAGTGCATGACGGCCGGCCGGTGGGTGGAGCGTCACGGCGCTGGCGCATGGTCTATTTCGAACCAGGCGTGATGGCGGCGATGGCCGGAGACGCCTCTGCGACCGTCGACGTGGAGATCACACAGCCCGTCATTCGAGATGCTGCCTTGAGCCAGGTGCTGCGGCAGCTGTTCGCTCGCCTTGATGCGTGGGGCGCTGGGTCATCGGTACGTGGCATCGATGCGCTGGCCTGCGAAGAAGCGCTGGTCGATGTGTGCGCGCTGCTGGTCGATCGTCATTCGACTTCTGCGCCGCTGCATGAGGCAGCCGCTGACGTGAAGCGCGTGCGGGATCGTTTGGCCGATGAGCTGCTGGAACCGCCCTCGCTCGACGAACTGGCCGCGATGGTTGGTCTGAGCAAGTACCAGGTGCTGCGCCGCTTCGAGAAAGCCTATGGCGTGCCGCCCCATGCGTGGCTGTTGCAACAGCGCGCCGAGCGAGCCCGAGCCCTCATTCGCCACGGCGACAGCCTCGTGGACGCGGCCAGCGCCAGCGGCTTTGCCGACCAGAGCCACATGACGCGCGTGTTCACGCGGCAGTTCGGCTTCACACCCGGCGCCTGGCAGCGCGCCGGCCCGCGCTGAACTGCAATAACGTTCAAGACGCTCGCCCGCAGGCGCCCGAGACTGCGGGCCATGAACTACGTCCACGGCTACGACCCTCGCGAAACAGAGCGCTTGCAAGACCAGGCAGGCACGCTGGTCGAGTTGCTTCACAGCGACACGACCTACCCCGATGGCAGCACCGTGCTCGAAGTCGGCTGCGGCGTTGGCGCGCAGACACTCACGCTGGCGCAGCGCAGCCCGGGTGCACGCTTCACGTCGATCGACATCTCTGCCGAGTCCGTCACCGAGGCGAAGCGGCGGGCCGATGCGGCAGGTCTCGGCAATGTGCAGTTCCAGCAGGCCGATCTCTTCAGCCTGCCTTTCGCTGACGCGTCCTTCGACCACGTGTTCGTCTGCTTCGTGCTTGAACACCTCTCGCGGTCCGTTGAGGCGCTGGCAATTCTCGGCCGCTTGCTCAAGCCCGGTGGAAGCATCACCGTGATCGAAGGCGACCACGGTTCAGCCTACTTCCACCCTGCCAGCGTGGCGGCTCAGGCCGCGATTCAATGCCAGGTCATGCTGCAAGCCCAGGCCGGTGGCAATGCGCTGATCGGCCGACAGCTCTACCCGCTGATGGCCGAGGCCGGATTTGGCGACGTGCGCGTGTCACCGCGCATGGTGTACGTCGACGCCAGCCGCCCGCAATGGGTCGATGGCTTCACGCGCAAAACCTTCACCGCGATGATCGAAGGCGTGCGCGAGCGCTCCATCGTGGCCGGGTTGATCGACGCAGCCCGCTTCGACAACGGTGTGCGAGACCTTTACCGCACTGCCGAAGCCGACGGCGTGTTTTGCTACACCTTCTTCAAGGGCGTCGGTGTAAAGCGGCAGGCGCTTTAGCCTCAGGCTCGCAGCTCGAACAGAACGTCCGGGCAACGCTCTTCGTTGGCCTGGCCATCCGTGAACTCGATGGCGGTGAAGCCATTGCGCTCATAGAACTTGCGCGCACCGACATTGGCCTGGAACGTGTAGAGGCGAAGGGGCAGCGTCAATGTGCGCACGGCATGGCCCAGCAACAGCGAGCCGATGCCCTGGCCGACCCAAGACGGATCGACTGCCATTTGCGTGATCCAGGAGACCTGGCCGTTCCGCTCTGTGGCCATGGTCCCCATGACGCGCCCATCGACGACTGCGACGGTGACGCCGCCCGTAGGAACCAGGTGGCTGGCCACCCAATCGCGAACCTCCGCCTCGGCGTGGGCCGACGGTGCGTAGGGCATGAACGCCGAGCGCGTGTCGATCAGCAGGCTTGCGACACGCGATGCGTCCGCGGCGGTAGCCGGGCGCAACGTGGCTTTCACCGGTTCAACGTGCAGGTGAGGCATGAGCCAATTTACTCGGAGACAAGTTCTCCCGATTTGGCCTGACGAAGCCGAGCCCCGAAGGGCCCGGCGTCCGGCGCGACTCGATCAGGTTCCGTCGCCTCCAGCGATTGGTGCCACCCAGCGGCCCGGAAAAGCCGGTTCCGTGGGTGTGGCTGGTTTGGTCGCTCGTTGCGCTTGCTCTGAGCGCGATCAACCGCCGTCGGTGAGCAGCTTTCCGCGCTGCAGCAGGTCGTTGATGATCTGCGTGTCGGTGGTGAAGCCGCTCGTCAGGTCCACCCCTTGCAGGACGATGGTCTGATCGATGGTGTTGGCTCCCACCGAGCCATTGACCACCCCGCTGCCGGCGAACGTGCCGGCCGAACTGATCTGGATCGTCGTGTTGCCACCGCTGTACGTGAAGTGCAGGTAGTGGTCGAGGTTGCCGTTGTAGGAACCGCTGGTGCCGGCCATCGAGTAGGTCTCGCCCTGCAGCAGGTCGCGCAGGTCCAGCGTGTCGCCGCGGCCGGTGGTGTTGTCGAAGTCGGTGACCGTGTCGGTTGCCGGCGCGGCAGTGGTTCCTTTGTCGGCAAGGTTCCAGACGAAGACGTCGGTCATGTTGTCGGCGCCAGAGCCGGTGCCGCCGGTCAGGGTGTCGTTGCCGGCGCCCCCGACGATGCGGTCGCGGCCGGCGCCGCCGACGATCGTGTCGTTGCCGGCTTCGCCGAACAGCACGTCGTTGCCGTTGCCGCCGTTGATGATGTCGTTGCCATTGCGACCGTAGATCAGGTCATTGCCGTCGCCACCGCTGAGCGTATTGGCGCTATTGCCGCCGACGATGTAGTCGTCGGAGCCCGTACCCGAGGTGGATGCGTTGTTCGAGGTGGTCGAGGTGGTCGTGGAGTCGGCGAACAGCGTCACCGTCGACGAGGTCGTCGCGGTGTCTCCGCCCACCGATTCGGTCGCGATGGCCGTGATGGTCAGCGTCGTGCCGTTGGTGGCATCGCTGCTGTAACCCGAAGGCAGCGTGATTGTCAGGTCGTGCAGGTCGCTGGAGGCGACCGTCCAGACGCCGCTGCTCGAGGTGCCATGGTTCAGCGTTGCGCCGGTGGGCAAGCCGCTGACCTGCACGGTGAGCGTTTCCGAACCGTCGGTGTCGCGCAGCGCGGCCAGGACCGGCAGCTCCACGGTGTAGGCAGCGGTGCCCTGGCCAACGGCGATGAGGGCGCTCGGCAAGGACAGCGCTGGCGTGTCGGCCGCCGGGTTGACCTGCACTGAGATCGTGTCGATGGTCGTGGCCGTGACGCCACCGGTTTCGGTGGCGATGGCGGTGACCGTCATCGCGTAGGTGCCGCTGGCGCTGGCCGGCGGCGTCAGGGTCAGCGTGTTCAGGTTCCAGCCGGTGACCGACGTGCTGGTGGTCGCGGCGGTCGCGGTGAAGCTGTTCGTGCCGTCGCTCAGCGTGGCGCCCACCGGGATCGATGAGATCGACACGGCCAGCGACTCGGAACCGTCGGTGTCGCGCAGCGTGGCCGTGACCGGGTTCAGCGCGATGGCTTCGGTGGCGGTGCCGCTGGCGACCACGGCGTAGTAACCACCGTCGCCGTTGACCACCAGGCTGCCCGCCACCGTGTTGCTGGCCAGGACGGACGCACTGTCCGCGTACAGGTTGAAGTTGGCGCCGCTCAGGTCGCGTGCCGTGCCGCCGTTGACCGAGATGTTGAGATCGAGGTTGCCGGCGCCGTCGCCGTTGTAGGCAATGATCTCCAGGCTGTAGTAGCCGGATACCGTCGGCGAAAAGGTGGTGGCGGTGAAGTTGCCCCAGTTGTTGTAGCCGACGCTGTAGACCGAGCTTCCGCCCAGCTTCACCATCAGGGTGTCGTCGCGCGAGCCGGTGACGGTGTAGGTGCTGCCGGCGGCCAGGTAGATGAAGCCGGTGTAGCGGTAGGCGTCGTCCGTCGAGACGTCGGCAACGTCCACCGAGCCCGTCGTGATGGTGGTCGACGTGGCGGTGGTCGCCTCGATGCTGGTCTCGACGGTGGCGATGTCGCCCGCGTTGTTGCTGCCGACCGTCGCAACGTTGTCGTAGAACTGCTGGGTCAACCCGGTGCTGGCTGGCGGCGTGAAGTTGCCGCTGCCCGGCGTGGCACCGATCGTCAGCGCCGGCGTGTCGGTCACCGGCGTGATGTCGACGCGCACGGTGGCCGCGCTGCCGTCGGTCGAGCCGTCGTTGGGCCTGACGGTGAAGCTGGCGTAGTCGGACTGCTTGTTGCCCGTGCTGGAGCCGCCGTAGGCGTCGGAGCCCGATTCGTTGCTGTCGGGCACGAAGCGGAACGAGCCTGCGTCGACGGTGGCCTTGGTGATGGTCTGGCCGGCGCTCGCGTTGACCCACGAGCTGCCGTTGTAGACCTGCAGCGTGCCGTCGCCCGGCAGCGTCGCGACCTTGATGCTCAGCGAGCTCGACGCGGTGTCCACGTCGGTCACGCCGAAGTTGGCCCAGGTCAGCACCAGCGGGGTGTCTTCGATGCCGGTGATGGCGGAGCCGGTGGCGACCGGGGCGTCGTTGGTGCCGAGGATGTTGACCGTGATGGTGCTGGTGGTACCGTCGGCGGACGTGACGGTGATGGCGTCGGTGTACGTGGTGCCGGCCACGAACTCGTTGTGAGCGGTGTTGGCGGTGTAAGTCCAAGTGCCGCTCGTCGCGAGCGTGAACTGACCGTAGCCGTTGGAACCGGCGACGTTGCTCTGTGCGACGAATGTGACGGGGCTGTCGACGTCCGTGATCGCCAGCGCGCCGCTTGTGGTGAGGGCAGCGTTGGTCTCGGTCAGGTTGACCACCACCGGGGTGATGACGGCCGCGTCGTTGGTGCCGAGGATGTTGACCGTGATCGTGCTGGTGGTGCCGTCGGCGGAGGTGACGTTGATGGTGTCCGTGTAGGTCGTCCCAGCCACAAACTCGTTGTGAGCCGTGTTGGCGGTGTAGGTCCAGGTGCCATTCGTGGTCACCGTGAACTGGCCGTAGCCGTTGGAGCCGGCGACATTGCTCTGGGCGACGAAGCTGACAGGGCTGTCCACATCACTTATGGCCAGCGTGCCGCCCGTGGTGAGGGCAGCGTTCGTCTCGGTGAGGTTGACCACCGCGGGGGTGATGACTGCGGCGTCGTTGGTGCCGAGGATGTTGACCGTGACGGTGCTGGTCGTGCCGTCGGCCGAGGTGACCGTCAGCGTGTCCGTGTAGGTGGTGCCGGCCACGAACTCGTTGTGAGCCGTATTGGCGGTGTACGTCCAGGTACCGTTGGTGGCAACGGTGAACTGACCGTAGCCGTTGGAGCCTGTGACATTGCTCTGTGCGACGAAGGTGACAGGGCTGTCGACGTCGGTGATGGCCAGCGTGCCACCCGTAGTCAGCACGGCGTTCGTCTCAGTCAGATTGACGACCGCAGGCGTGATCACCGCGGCGTCGTTGGTGCCAAGGATGTTGACGGTGATGGTGCTCGTCGTGCCGTCGGCTGAGGTGACCGTCAGGGCGTCGGTGTAGGTCTGGCCGGCGACGAACTCGTTGTGAGCCGTGTTCGCCGTGTAGGTCCAAGTGCCGTTCGTCGCGAGCGTGAAGCTGCCATAGCCGTTGGAGCCTGCGACGTTGCTCTGGGCGACGAAGGTGACGGGGCTGTCGACGTCGGTGATGGCCAGCGTGCTGCCCGTGGTGAGCACAGCGTTGGTCTCGGTCAGGTTGACTACCGCCGGGGTGATGACTGCCGCGTCGTTGGTTCCAAGGATGTTGACCGTGATGGTGCTGGTCGTGCCGTCAGCCGAGGTAACGGTGATGGTGTCCGTGTAGGTCGTCCCAGCCGCAAACTCGTTGTGAACGGTGTTCGCCGTGTAAGTCCAAGTGCCATTCGTGGCCACCGTGAACTGACCGTAGCCATTGGAGCCTGCGACGTTGCTCTGGGCGACGAAGGTGGCAGCGCTGTCCACATCGCTGATGCCCAAGGTGCCACCGGTGGTCAGCACAGCATTCGTCTCGGTCAGGTTGACCGTGGTCGGGGTAATGACGGCCGCGTCGTTCGTGCCGAGGATGTTGACCGTGATGGTGCTGGACGTGCCGTCGGCCGAGGTGACAGTGATGGTGTCCGTGTAGGTCGTCCCAGCCACGAACTCGTTGTGAGCGGTGTTGGCGGTGTAGGTCCAGGTGCCATTCGTGGCCACCGTGAACTGGCCGTAGCCGTTGGAGCCGGCGACATTGCTCTGGGCGACGAAGGTGGCAGGGCTGTCCACATCGCTGATGGCCAGCGTGCCACTCGTGGTGAGGGCGGCGTTCGTCTCGGTGAGGTTGACGATTGCGGGAGTGATAACCGCAGCGTCGTTGGTGCCGAGGATGTTGACCGTGATGGTGCTGGTCGTGCCGTCAGCCGAGGTGACGGTGAGCTGATCGGTGTACGTGGTGCCGGCCACGAACTCGTTGTGAGCCGTATTGGCGGTGTACGTCCAGGTGCCGTTGGTGGCCACCGTGAACTGGCCGTAGCCATTGGAGCCGGCGACATTGCTCTGGGCGACGAAGGTGGCAGGGCTGTCGACGTCCGTGATGGTCAGCGTGCCGCCTGTGCTGAGGGCGGCGTTCGTCTCGGTCAGATTGACGACGGCCGGGGTGATGACGGCAGCATCGTTGGTGCCGAGGATGTTGACCGTGATGGTGCTGGTGGTGCCGTCGGCGGACGTGACGGTGAGCTGATCGGTGTACGTGGTGCCGGCCACGAACTCGTTGTGAGCCGTATTGGCGGTGTACGTCCAGGTGCCGTTGGTGGCCACCGTGAAGCTGCCGTAGCCGTTGGAGCCGGCGACGTTGCTTTGGGCGACGAAGGTTGCCGCGCTATCCACATCGGAGATGGCGAGCGTGCCACTCGTGGTCAGCACAGCATTCGTCTCGGTCAGGCTGACGATTGCGGGCGTGATAACCGCGGCGTCGTTGGTGCCGAGGATGTTGACCGTGATGGTGCTGGTGGTGCCGTCAGCCGAGGTGACCGCGAGCTGATCGGTGTACGTGGTGCCGGCCACAAACTCGTTGTGAGCGGTGTTGGCGGTGTAGGTCCAGGTGCCATTCGTGGCCACCGTGAAGCTGCCATAGCCGTTGGAGCCTGCGACGTTGCTCTGGGCGACGAAGGTGACGGAGCTGTCGACGTCCGTGATGGCCAGCGTGCCACCGGTAGTCAGCACGGCGTTCGTCTCAGTCAGATTGACGATTGCGGGCGTGATTACCGCGGCGTCGTTGGTGCCAAGGATGTTGACGGTGATGGTGCTCGTCGTGCCGTCGGCTGAGGTGACCGTCAGGGCGTCGGTGTAGGTCTGGCCGGCGACGAACTCGTTGTGAGCCGTGTTCGCTGTGTAGGTCCAAGTGCCGTTCGTCGCGAGCGTGAAGCTGCCATAGCCGTTGGAGCCTGCGACGTTGCTCTGGGCGACGAAGGTGACGGGGCTGTCGACGTCCGTAATCGCCAGCGTGCCGCCTGTGGTCAGCACAGCGTTGGTCTCAGTGAGGTTGACCACCGCCGGCGTGATGACTGCCGCGTCATTCGTGCCGAGGATGTTGATCGTGATGGTGCTGGTCGTGCCGTCGGCCGAGGTGACGGTGATCGTGTCGGCGTAGGTCGTCCCGGCGACGAACTCGTTGTGAACGGTGTTCGCTGTGTAAGTCCAGGTGCCATTCGTGGCCACCGTGAACTGGCCATAGCCGTTGGAGCCTGCGACGTTGCTCTGTGCGACGAAGGTAGCAGGGCTGTCGACGTCGGTGATGGCCAAGGTGCCACCGGTAGTCAGCACAGCGTTGGTCTCGGTCAGGTTGACTACCGCAGGCGTGATAACCGCGGCGTCGTTAGTGCCGAGGATGTTGACCGTGATCGTGCTGGTGGTGCCATCGGCGGAGGTGACGGTGATGGTGTCCGTGTAGGTCGTCCCAGCCACAAACTCGTTGTGAGCGGTGTTCGCTGTGTAAGTCCAAGTGCCGTTCGTGGCCACGGTGAACTGGCCGTAGCCGTTGGAACCGTCGACGTTGCTCTGTGCAACGAAGGTGACCGGGCTGTCCACGTCGGTGATCGTCAGCGTGCCACCCGTGGTGAGCACGGCGTTCGTCTCGGTCAGATTGACGACCGCAGGCGTGATGACCGCGGCATCGTTGGTGCCGAGGATGTTGACCGTGATCGTGCTCGTCGTGCCATCGGCCGACGTGACGGTGATGGTGTCGGTGTACGTGGTGCCGGCCGCAAACTCGTTGTGAGCCGTGTTGGCGGTGTACGTCCAGGTGCCGTTGGTGGCCAGGGTAAAGCTGCCGTAGGAGCCGGCGACGTTGCTCTGGGCGACGAAGGTGACGGGGCTGTCGACGTCCGTAATCGCCAGCGTGCCGCCTGTGGTCAGCACAGCGTTGGTCTCAGTGAGGTTGACCACCGCCGGCGTGATAACCGCGGCGTCGTTGGTTCCAAGGATGTTGACCGTGATGGTGCTGGTCGTGCCGTCAGCCGAGGTGACAGTGATCGTGTCGGTGTACGTGGTGCCCGCGACGAACTCGTTGTGAGCCGTGTTCGCCGTGTACGTCCAGGTGCCATTGGTGGCCACCGTGAACTGGCCGTAGCCATTGGAGCCGGCGACATTGCTCTGGGCGACGAAGGTGGCAGGGCTGTCGACGTCCGTGATGGTCAGCGTGCCGCCTGTGCTGAGGGCGGCGTTCGTCT
>Ga0307515_10010929_pt1 | contig 17310 bp, 20 predicted proteins | sample 17_EM_MG_FD_194513 | JGI IMG/M metagenome (GOLD analysis project Ga0307515, IMG submission 194513) | Populus trichocarpa ectomycorrhiza microbial communities from riparian zone in the Pacific Northwest, United States - 17_EM | ecosystem: Host-associated > Plants > Roots > Unclassified | place...
ACTCCCCACGGTGCTCCTGCACCATCCTCACCGCGCGCTCGCGCACTTCAGGTGAGAACTTCTTCGACTTGTTCATAGCTCCATCTTCTCAAGAGTTGGAGCCTCCACAGAAACCGGGGCGATTCAGAGAGCTCGTACATGCTCGGGCGAGAGACGCGATGCTCTGGTAGCCATCAGTGCTTCGAAGAGCCGAATCTTTCTTGAACGGGCTTCTCTGAATCGCTCTACGGATTTCTGCGCTTGAACAGCCAAGATGGGGCCAAGCAGTGTCGATGCAACTATTGCCCAGTCCTTGAATTCCAGATTGAGGTACAGAGTGGGTTCCATAGGTTCCTAAGGAGCGCTAACGTGATACGTACGTCAATCCAGCATGCCAGATGTACCCAAGAATGACCACTTTTCGCCATTCCTGGGTGGACGCAGCTATCCCGATATACCACTCTCAAACGACCCGCGAGGCTGCCGACAATCACCTACCGTCGGTACCCGGCTTCACGCAATCGTGTCCACCACTCCGCCATCCACCCGGAGCGCAGCGCCGGTGGTGGCCGAGGCCTGCGGCGAGCACACGTAGACCACCAGGTTGGCCACCTCGTCGACCGTCGCCATGCGCTGAATGATGGAGCTCGATCGCTGGCTCCTCACGAAGGCGTTGCCCACCTGCTCGATCGTCTGGCCCGACTTTTCGGCCGCTGACTTGAGCATGCTGCCCACGCCATCGGACATCGTCGGCCCCGGCAGCACCGCATTCACCGTGACGCCGCTGCCCGCCACACGCTTGGCCAGGCCGCGCGAGATCGAGAGGTTGGCGGTCTTGGTGAAGCCGTAGTGAATCATGTCCGCCGGGATGTTGAGGCCGGACTCCGACGAGATGAACACCACCCGGCCCCAGCCACGGGCGACCATGCCCTGCAGGTAGGCGCGCGAGGCGCGTATGCCGGACATCACGTTGACGTCGAAGAAGCGCTGCCACTGCTCGTCGGGGGTGTCGAAGAAGTCTTGCGGGCCATAGATGCCCACGTTGTTGACGAGGATGTCGGCCTGCGGCACCGCGGCCAGCAGCGTGGCGACGCCTTCGGCCGTGCCCTGGTCGGCGGCCACGCCGCGCACGCTGGCGCCGGGCAGGGCGTCCTTCAGTTCAGCGAGCGCGCTTTCGACCGCTGACTGCGTTCGGCCGTTGACCACCACGCTGGCACCGCTTTCGGCGAGGCCCTTGGCGATGGCGAAACCGATGCCGGCGGTCGAGCCGGTGACGATGGCTGTCTTGTTCGAAAGATCGATCTTCATGGGTGGCCTGTGGCTTGGAAGGGGGAGGAAGCCAAGCGTACGACCCCCGGGTTTGCCCTGAGCGGGGTGCGGCCATTGGGCAGCTGCCACGGTGCTGTCACACTCGGCCCATGTCCGCAGCGGGGAATCGCGGACGACCCAACCCCTTCACGAAGAGAAAGAGGAGACCATGGACGCCTTCTACTATTGGAGAAATTTCGAGCAGGACATGAAAGCCGGCCTGCCGGGCTACTTCAAGTCGACCTCGGACAAGCTGCAGATCCTGGCCGACGGCCAGCCCGAATTCATCTGGGTGTTCAAGACGCCGCAGGGCCGCAAGGGACATCTCCAGGTGCTGGGCCGCCTGCATTGGCGCGAAGCGCCGACCAAGGGCTTCCGCAAGGAAGCGGGCTACTTCTACATCCATTACGACGCGGCGCACCCCACGTCCGAGCTCTTCACCGACAGCGGCATCGACGCGGCGCTCGATGTCACCACCACCTGGGCTTCACGCCACTTCCAGCAGATGCGCACCGCCAACTTCAACGGCGTGCATGGGCAGGAGGCCTTGCGCGGCCAGCCGCTGAAGGAACTGGAAGCGCAGGCGCGCGGTTTCCAGAAGCGACCGGTTGTGGTGGCTGTGCCTGGCGATGAGGTGGTGAAGGCCGCCTGATCACAAGCTAGCGGCGGCTACCCACGCGAGCCCAGCGCTCGCGGCAGCGGTCGATGCAGACCACCGCGCGCCGGCCATGGTGCTCGCGCGCTGAAACGCCCACCCGGGACGCCTGTCCCGGGGTTTTCGCGCATCTTCGGCCCGCCCCGCTTCGCCTGGGGCCAGCGCCTCATGTGCTGCAAGCGTCCTTTTCGAACAATGACTTCACCTGATTTCCAGGTTTTGTTCGATCACGATTCAAGGACCTTTCAGCATGCAAGCCGCCGGCGCGTTCGGCGGCTTGACATCGGTTGAGTTTGTACTTATCTTATTGGCTACTTAGCCGATTGGATAAATACAGTGAACTCCGACAGGCTCGACGCCACCTTCGCCGCACTGGCCGACCCCACGCGCCGCGCCATCCTCGGCTTGTTGGCGCAAGGCGAGGCCACGGTGAACGAGCTCGCCGCCCCGTTCGACATGCGCCTGCCCAGCGTCTCCAAGCACCTGAAGGTGCTGGAGCGGGCTGGCCTCGTCGAGCGCGGCCGCGAAGCGCAATGGCGCCCGCGCCGCCTGCAAGCCGCGCCGCTGAAAGAAGCCTCCGACTGGCTGGAAGGCTATCGAAGCTTCTGGGAAGCAAGCTTCGACCGCATGAGCGATTACCTCGATGAACTGCACGCGAAGGAGAAAGCCGATGCCCGCAAGAAATGACCCGGCCGCAGCGGCCGAATCGCATGAGCTGACCATCGAGCGCGTGCTCAATGTGCCGCGCGCGCTCGCCTTCAGTGTGTGGACGACACCAGCGCACCTGGTGCGCTGGTGGGCGCCGCGCGACCCGTCGGGCCGCGACTTCACCACGCCCTCGTGCGAGATCGACTTTCGCCCTGGCGGGCACTACCGCATCTGCATCCGCTCGCCCAGCGGCAAGAACATCTGGCAGGTCGGCACCTACCGCGAGATCGTCGAACCCGAGCGACTGTCGTTCACCTTCGCGTGGGAGAACGACGGCGTGGCCGGCCACCTGACGCTGATCGAAGTGAGCTTCGACGAGCAGGGTGCCGAGAAAACGCTGATGCGCTTTCGCCAGAGCGGGTTGGCGACGGCGCAGTCGCGAGACGACCACTTGGCCGGCTGGAACACGTTCGCAGACCATCTGGTTGCCTATCTTGAAACAGGAGACTTCACATGAATTACCAAGGCAGTTGCCACTGCGGAGCCGTGGCGTTCCAGGTCGAGGGCGAATTGACGGGCGTGATGGCCTGCAATTGCTCGATGTGTTCTCGCAAGGGCGTGCTGATGTGGTTCGTGCCGCGTGATGCGTTGGCGCTGTCCACACCCGAAGAAGCGGCCGGCAGCTACACCTTCAACAAGCACCTGATCCGCCACCGTTTCTGCCCCACCTGCGGCATCCACCCCTATGGCGAGGCCGTCGACCCGAAGGGCAATCGCATGGCGGCGGTCAACGTGCGTTGCCTCGAGAACGTCGACCTGGCGGCCTTGCCCGTGCATCACCACGACGGCCGTTCCCTGTGACGAGCTGGCATGGCATCTGCTTGATTTAGCGCAACGAGAGTAGAAGCGTTCACCGCGGCGCGCAGATGCACCAGCATCAGCGCCTAGCGGCCGGAAATTGCTCTCGAAGTGCCCTGAAGAAGTGCTGCGCTTCGTCCTCAGTTGATGAAGCGCCGCGCCCTGATGGGAATCTCCACTTCGAGATGGCCCACAGGGGCCAGGAGCGCTTCTCATGCTGACCACCCGTCAACCTGTCTTCCGCAAGCACTGGCATGCGGTGATGCCGCTGTCTCTGCTGGCCGGCGGCCCGCAACCGTTCACGCTGCTGGGCGAGAACATCGTGCTGTTTCTCGATGCCGAGGGCCAGCCCGCGGCGCTTAAAGACCGCTGCTGCCACCGCACCGCCAAGTTGTCCAAGGGCCAGTGCGTGAATGGTCGACTGCAGTGCGGCTACCACGGTTGGACCTACGACCGCAGCGGCCGCGTGGTGTGCATCCCGCAGTACGCCGACGATCGACCCATCCCACCTGACTACTGCACACCGGCGTATCACTGCACCGCGCGCTACGGCTATGCGTGGGTCGCGCTCGACGAGCCCATCGCCGACATTCCCGACGTGCCGGAGTTCGACGCCCCGGGCTGGCGCACCATCTTCCAGTTCTACGAGCGCTGGAACACGAGCCCGATGCGTGCGCTGGAAAACAGCTTCGACAATTCGCACTTCAGCTTCGTGCACCGCGCCACCTTCGGCGTGGCCGCGCAGCCCACGCCGAGCAAGTACGAGCTGGTCGAGAGCGACACCGGCTTCTACGCCGAGACGGTGATCCCCGCGGCGAACCCGGCGCGCTACCAGCGCATCAGCGGCGTGACCGACGAGGTCACGACACGCCACATGCGCAACGCCTACTTCCTGCCGTTCTCGCGTCGCTTGGACATCGAGTACCCGTCCGGCATCAGGCACGTGATCATCAACTGCTTCACGCCGATCGACGACGGGCACATCCAGCTTTGCCAATGGCTGTTCCGCAACGACACCGAGGCCGATTGCCCGGCACAGATGCTGATCGACTTCGACGAAGAGATCACGCGTGAAGACAAGGACATCCTCGAGTCCACCGACCCCGACGCCGTGATCGACACGCGGCGCCGCGGCGTCGAGTACTCGATGGACAGCGACCGGCCCGGCATGCTGATCCGCAAGAAGCTGATCGAGCTGCTCGGCCGGCATGGCGAGCGCGAGATCCACCGTGGGAACGCGCACGAGCACGCCGTCATTCCGATCCAGGCCGCGGCCTGAGCTTTCGCCAGCGCACTTTCCGTTCGGGCACCTTCCCGAACAGGACGGTGGCCGATCCCTTCCTTCTCAATCCACTGGAGCACCACCATGCAACGCCGCCACTTCATCCAATCCACCGCCGTCAGCCTTGCCACCATCGCCACGCCTTTCGTCTTCGCCCAGAACCCCACCCGCATCAAGTTCACGCTCGACTTCCGCATCAGCGGCCAGACGGCGCCCTTCCTGCTCGCGCTCTACAAGGGCTACTACAAGGAAGAAGGTTTGGACGTGAGCATCGACGTTGGCAACGGCTCGGTCGCGTCGATCACCCGCACTGCGAGTGGCGCTTATGACCTGGGCTTCGGCGACATCAGCTCGCTGATCGAGTTCAACGCCAGCCAGCCCGGCCTCGTGCAAGCCGTCTACCAGTACTACAACCGCGCGCCCTTCGCGATCATCGGCCGCAAGGACCGTGGCATCACTGCCGACTTCAAGAGCCTGCAAGGCAAGCGCATCGCCGCGGCGGCGGTCGAGTCCACCAAGCGCTGCTGGCCGATGGCCGCCAAGCACGCCGGCGTGAAGGCCGACGCCTTCGAATGGGTCACCACCGACTTCAGCCAGCGCGACAACGTGATCGTGCGCGGCGACGTCGACGGCGCCACCTACTTCCACGATTCCGCCGTCTCGCTGTTCCAGCGCATCAAGCCGGATGACTTGAGCGTGCTGTCGTTCGCCAGCACCGGGCTCGCGGTCTACGGCAACGCAGTGCTCGCCGCTACCAAGCTGATCAACGAGAACCCAAAGGCCGTGGCCGCCTTCGTGCGCGCCACCAACCGCGGCGTGATGGAGACCATCGCCAACCCGATCGCCGCGATGGCTTACGTGAAGCAGCGCGAGCCGATGATCGACGAGAAGGTCGAGGCCGAGCGCTGGAAGATCACGCAGAGTTATGTGCTCGGTGCCGACACGCGCGAGCATGGCGTGGGCGACGTGCGCAAGGGCTTCGTCGAGCAGCAGGTGGCCGAGGTCAGCGAAACCTTCGGCTTGAAGGCCAAACCGGATGCGGCAGCCGTCTACAACCTGAGCTTCCTGCCGCCCAAGGCCGAGCGGATGGTGAAGGCATGAGCGGCCCTGCGGAGCAAGCTCTCGGCGAGCACGATGCGCTTTACCTTCGCCGCGCGATCGAGATGTCGGTGCTCGCGCGACAGCGTGGCAACCGGCCCTTCGGCGCGGTGATCGCGACTGCCGACGGCCGGGTGCTGGCCGAGGCGATCAACAGCAATGGCGAGACGGGTGACTGCACCGCGCACGCCGAGGTCAACGCGCTGCGCGAGGCCACGCCGCACCATGCGCGGGAGGTGCTGGCGAGCGCGACGATGTATGCCTCCGGCGAGCCTTGTGTGATGTGCGCCGGTGCCATCTTCTGGTCGGGCATCCCGCGCGTGGTGTTTGGCATCGACGCCGTGCGCCTGCGCGTGTTCCGTAGGGACGTTAGCGAGCAGCGTGATGCGGAGTTGTCGTGCCGCGATGTGTTCCGTGCGTCACCGCATGCGATCGAGACGATCGGGCCCTGCCTGATCGGCGAGGCGTCGGCACCGCATGTGGGGTTCTGGCGCTGAGCGGTCGACGTGGTTTCGAGTGAAAGGATGCAATCAGCGCGCCGCCTTCAACCGCATCTGCCCCGGCAACGGCACCGATCTCTGCAAGATCGTCTCGCCGAGCCACTGCGCCGAGCGCAGCGCGCGCTCGGCGACCACGTTAGTGCGCATCTGCTGATAGTCGTCGTTGAAGACCTCGAAGCTGTAGTCGCCGCGGTAGCCGAGCCGGTCCAGGCGCAGCACCATGTCGGCCACCTGCTCGCTGTGCACGCCTTCACCGGGGAAAACGCGGAAGTGCCGCGCGGTGTTGATGCGCTCCTCCACCGAGCGGATCTCGTTCCACATGAAATCGGCCAGCTGCACGAGGAAGATCTTGTCGGGGTCGATCAGCTCCAGCTCCTCGAGCGAGGTCTTCATCGCGAAGCTGTGAAAGGAGTCGAGGCCGATGCCGAGGTTGGGCGCATCGGCGCGGCACACCACGTCCCAGGCCTGCGGAAATTCGTTGATCGTGCGGCCCCACGAGAGCGCCTCGAACGCGACCTTGATGCCGTGCGGCACTGCCAGCATCGCCAGGCGGCGCAGGTCACGTGCGATCACGCCGAGGTCGTCGCTGGCGTGGGTCGAGGTCGACGAGCACACCAGCAGCACCCGCGAGCCCACGGCGGCGCACATCTCGAGCATCGACTTCGCGATGTCGACCTTGTACTCGCGCAGCTGGCCGCTCAGGCCTTCGAAGTCGCGCAGCACCTGGAAGCCGGTGACGCGCAGGCCGCTGTCGCGCACGGCCTGCACTGCAGCGTCCACACCCTCGGTGTGGCCGGTGAGGTCGCGTGCCGACAGCATGATCTGCGTGAAGCCGGCCGCGCGCACCGCCTGCAGCTTGGCGGGCAGCGGGCCGGCCAGCGAGATGGTGTCCATGCCGAAATCATCGATGTTGCCCGTGAACTGGCTCATGGCTGGCTCCTTCAGCTGCGGCTGTCGAGCACCAGCTCGAATGACACGCTGCCGAGCTGGGTGTCCGTCAGCGCGCCGCGCGGCCCGGCCGGCACCGCGGACGAGCCCGAGAAGCCGACGCCGCGGGCGCGCAGCGCCGCCACGCTGGCCAGCACGTCGGGCGTGCCCAGGCCGATGCGCGTGAAGTACTCGCTGCCGCCGATGTCGAGCTGCCCCGGCTCAGGCTCGATCATCTGCAGGTAGAAGCTGCCGCAGGGGCTGCGCAGCACGTGGCCCTTGGGCAGGATGCCGAAGCGTTCTTCGTCGGGCAGTGCGCTGAAGCCGAACAGCTCGGCGTAGAACTCGGTCCAGTCGTAGGAGCGGTCGACGCCGATGTACTGCACCGCGCCGAAGAAGTGCAGGCCGGTGAGTGCGGGCGGGCGCGGGTCGACACCGGGAATGGGGATGAAGTCCACGTCGTAGATCGAGAACTCTTTGTAGCGGTCGACGAAGTAGATGCGGCTGCTGCCCACGCCGTGGATGGCCGGGATGTTGAGCTCCATCACTTCCACGTGCGTGGGCACGGCCCAGCCGCCACGCTCCAGCACCTGCCGGTAGGCGCTGGCGGCATCGCGCACGCGCAGTGCGATGGCGGCGATGCTCGGCACAGCACCGGGCGCGTTGGCGCCGGCCACCTCGGGCACGTGGGCGTTGACGATCACGTTCATGTCGCCCTGCCGGTACAGCAGCACCTCGCGCGACCGGTGGCGTGCCACCGGGTGGAAGCCCATCGTTTCCAGCACCTGGCCCAGCGCCTGCGGCTTGGTGGTGGCGTATTCGATGAACTCGATGCCGTCCATGCCCAGCGGGTTGCTGGCCGCGTGGAGGCCTTCGCGTTGCAGTGCGGTGTCCATGGTCGTGCTCCTTGATGTGATGGTGCCGGAAGCGTCGGGCTAGGAGCGCGCCTTCGCGCGCATCACCAGCCCGTCGATCGCCAGCGCATAGCCGTCGGTGCCGAAGCCCACCACGATGCCCGCCGCCACCGGCGACAGCCACGAGTGGTGGCGGAAGGCCTCGCGGGCGTGGACGTTGGAGATGTGCACCTCGATCACCGGCGCGTCGATGCCCTTGATCGCATCGTGCAGCGCCAGCGAGGTGTGCGTGTAGGCGCCGGCGTTGAACACCACGCCGAGCAGCGTGCCCGCCTTGAAGGCGCGGCCGGCCTCGTGCAGGCTGTCGATCAGCACGCCTTCGTGGTTGCTCTGGCGGAAGTCGATGGCCAGGTCGTGACGCGCGGCGACCTCGCGGCACATGGTTTCCACATCGGCCAGCGTGGTAGCGCCGTAGATGCCGGGCTCGCGGGTGCCCAGCAGGTTGAGGTTGGGGCCGTTGAGGATGAGCACGGTCTTCATGGGTGTCCTTGATTGAAACGGGATCAAGCCGCGAGGCGCATCGGCTGGCTCGTCGCCGCGGCCTGCGCGATGGCCAGCGTGACTTCGAGCGTGCGCGTGGCGTCGGCCGCGGTGACCAGCGGTGGCACCTCGCCGCGGATCACGGCGCAGAAGTGCAGCAGCTGCTGCCGCAGCGGGTCGAGATCGGGCACGGCGATCACCTCGGTCGCCATCGGCTCCCACCACGAGGCCTGGCCGGCATAACGGCGCAGCCGCATGGTCGGCACCTCAAGCGAGCCGCGGTCGCCGGCGATCACGTAGCAGTCTTCATCGGTATGGCGGTCGTAGCGCTTGTTCTCGCCCGAGGTCTGCTCCCAGCTGCGCGGGCTGGCGGCCGCATCCGACAGCAAGAAGGTGCCGAGCACACCGTTGGCAAAGCGCAGGTTGATGGCGACCGTGTCTTCCACCTCTAAGCCGCGTGCGGCGTTGGAGGCCAGCGCCTGCACCTCGACGATGTCGCCGACCAGCGTGCGGAGGTTGTCGATCTCGTGCACGAGGTTGATCAGGATCGGCCCGCCACCATGCTGCGTGCGCCACGGGCCTTCGGTGAAGTAGCTGTCGGGCTTGCGGAAGGTGGCGCTGCCGTTCACCGTGACCAGCTTGCCAAGCCGGCCGCTGGCGATCACCTGCCGAGCGGTCTGCAGGATGGCACTGTGCCGGCGGTGGTGGCCCACCAGCACCGGCACGCCGCTGGCTGCGGCCGCTGCCACCAGTTGCTGAGCCTCGGCAAGCGTATCGGCCACCGGCTTTTCCACCAGCACTGGTACGCAGCGCCGAAAACAGGCCAGCGCGCCGGACACATGCAGCGCATTGGGTGTGGCGAGGATCACGCCATCGGGCTGCGTGGCGGCGAGCATCTCGTCCAACGTGGCGAAGCCCGGCACGCCCATCTCGCGAACCCAGACCGCGGCAGCCGACGACGGGTCGGCAATCGCGGCCAACGTGCATCCGGGCGTCGCGCGAATTCGCTCGGCATGGGCACGGCCGATCTGGCCGGCGCCTGCGATCGCGAGGCGCAGTGCCATCACGCCACCTTCGATGCCATGGCGTGCGCGCCGCCAAGAAAGAGCCGTTCGATGTGCGGGTCGGCCAGCAGCTCGTCGGCGCGGCGGTGCAGCACCAGCCGGCCCGATTCGAGCGCGATCGCTTCGTCGGCCATCTTCAGCGCGCTCTTCACGTTCTGCTCGACCATCAGCACCGTGGTGCCTTGCTCGGCCAGCTGGCGCAGCAGCTTGAACACGTCGGCCACCACCATCGGTGAGAGGCCGATCGACGGCTCGTCGATCAGCAACACCTTGGGCCGCAGCAGCATCGCTCGCGCGATCTCCAGCTGCTTCTGTTCGCCGCCCGAGAGGGCAGACGCCTGGCTGTGGATGCGCTCTTTCACGCGCGGGAAACGCTCCAGCACTTCGGGGATGCGCTCGTGCGTGGTCTTCATGCCGAGCGTGATGCCACCGAGCTCCAGGTTCTGTTCCACCGTCAGCTGGCCGAACAGGTTGCGGCCTTGCGGCACGAAGGCCACGCCGTGCTTGACCAACAGGTCTTTCGCGCTGGCGCCGGTGATGTCTTGCCCATCGAGCTTGATGCGGCCCTGGCGCACTTTCAGCATGCCGAACAACGTCTTCAGCACGGTGGACTTGCCGGCGCCGTTCGGCCCGAGCAGCAAGGTGATCTGGCCCCGCTTGGCCTTCAGGCTCAGGTTGTTGAGGATCATGAAGTCGCCATAGCCAGCGACGACATCATCGAATTCGATGCAGGTTTCCGTGCTCATCGCGTCAGTTCCCGAGGTAGGCGTCGAGCACCCGCTTGTTCGCACGGATCTCGGCGGGCGTGCCGATCGCCAGCACCTTGCCTTCGACCATCACCATGATGCGGTGGCAGAGGTCCATCACGAAGTCCATGTTGTGCTCGATGACGATGAAGCTGCCACGCTCTTTGCCGGTGCCATGGTCGCGGTTCAGGTCTTTGAGCAGCGTGCTGATGCCGCCCACCAGGCTCGGGTTCACGCCGGCACAAGGCTCGTCGAGCAGCACCAGGTCGGGCTCGCTCATGAAGGCCATCGCGATGTCGACCAGCTTCTGCTGGCCGTAGCTCAACTCGCCCGCTTTCTTGTGCGCCACGTGCTCGATGCGGAACTGCGCAATCAACGCGTCGGCCTTCGCGCCCAGGCCCGAATCGCTCGGCGCGAACATGCGGCTGCCCATGCTGCCATGGTGCTCTTGCGCAGCCACCAGCAGGTTGTCGCGCACGCTCATCTTGCCGAACACCTGCAGCGTCTGGAAGGTACGGCCCACGCCGCGGTGGCTCAGCTGCAGCGGCGACAGGCCGGTGATGTCCTGGCCTTTGAGTTCGATCTTGCCGGCGTTGGGCTTGATCTGGCCCAGCACGCTGTTGAACATGGTTGTCTTGCCCGAGCCGTTGGGGCCGATCACGCCGAAGATCTCGCCCGCCATCACCTCGAAAGACACCCCTGCCACGGCGACGACGGCGCCATACGACTTCTTCAGGTCTGTCACTTTCAACAGCGGCGTGCTCATGGCTGCACCCCCACCGAAGCCGCGGCGGCTGCGCGGGCTGCCGACGCCTCACGCGCCACGCGCTTGGCCTTGATGCGATCGGGAATGCTCAGCAGCCCATCGGGCAGCCACAGCATCAACAGCACCACCGCACCGCCAAAGACGAACAGGTACCAGCCCTGTGCGAAGCGCAGCCACTCCGGCAATAGCACGCCCACGGCCGAGCCGATCAGCGGGCCGAAGAAGTAGCCCGACCCACCGACCACCACCATCAGGTACATCATGATCGACGCGCCCACGGTGAACGGCGCTGGCTCGATGAACTGCACCAGCGAGGCGAACAGCGCACCGGCCGCGCCGGCGTACGCCGCGCCGATCGCGAACGACAGCAGCGTGTAGGCCTGGATGTTCACGCCCAGACTCTCGGCACGGATCGGGTTGTCGCGCAGCGCCGTGAAGGCCTTGCCCCAGGGCGAGTTCAACAGCTTCCACAGCAGCGCACCGAGCACGACGGTGGTGCCGAGGATGAAGTAGTAGTACGCGAGGTTCTTGTCCAGCGAGAAGCCGAAGAGCGAGGGCCGCGCGATGTTGTTGATGCCAAAGGTGCCCCCGGTCAGCCACTCTTCGTTGCGCATGACCAGCCACACCGCGGTGTTGAAGCCCAGCGTCGCGAACGCGAGGTAGATGGTTTGCACCCGCAGCGCCGGGAAGCCGAGGCCGATGCCGACCACGAAGCAGCCGACGACGGCCAGCGGCAGGCCGAGCCAGAAGCTGAAACCCGCCTTCATCAGGATGGCGACGGTGTAGGCACCGATGCCGAAGAAGGCCGCGTGGCCAAGCGACTTTTGGCCGGCGTAGCCGATGGTGAGGTTGAGGCCCATGTTGGCGATCACGAAGATCAGCCAGTAGCTGAAGAGATAGAGGCCGTAGCTCTTCATGAAGGGGGGGGCGGCGATCAGCAGCGTGAGGGCTAGGGCGCCGGCGAGGAGTTGTTTTTTCATGGGAGTTTTTTGCTCATGCGCGCCGTGTTCGTGTATTTGCGAACCGAAAGTCCGTTCGGGCTGAGGTATCGAAGCCCCGTGCTGCTTTCGCGTATCTCCTGTTCACTGCGTGAGGCTGCGTCGGGATGTGCCCCCGACAGGGCAGTAACTTTCTTTTGCTTCGCCAAAAGAAAGTCACCAAAGAAAAGGCGACCCCCCTCACCGGTCAGCCTAGGGCCGACTGCTCTGTGGTGCTCGGTCTTTGCAGGTCGGGCAGAACTCACTACGCGGCCTGCGGCCGCTGCGTTCAGACAACCGCCCGAAGTCAGAGGACGAAGGCGCTTCGCGCCCCTGCAAAGCCCTGCGCTCCTCGACGGTTCAGAAGGGCCCCAAGAGCAATACAGTCGTTTGCTTCGCAAACTTTCCCTGTCCACGCCTCGCTTCGCATCGGCGCCTCGCGCCCGATGCTCATCACGCCGATGCGAAGCGAGGCGAATCTGGTGTTCGTCTCCCCCTTCGGACGAGCTGAGCAGCGCAGGGCTTTGCAGCAGCGCGCGCCAGCGCGCCTCGTTGACTAACTTCGCGCGGTTGTTTGAGCGCAGCGGCCCTAGGCCGCGAAGCGAGTTCGGCGTGAGCTGCAAAGACCGAGCAGCGCAAGGCAGCCCTCGCGCAGCGAGGGCCGAGTCGGCAGGGGTCGCTTCTTTGCCTCCTTTCTTGTCGATACAAGAAAGGGGGTCGGCTGCCGGGACGAAACCCCGGCGCGGCCTCACGCAGTGAACAAGAGGTCCGCGAAAGCCGGCACAAGGCTTCGATACCTCAGCCCGGGCAGGTGGTCGTGTGCGGAGGCCATGAGCAAAAACAACAGAGCAGCTCATACCTTCCGCTCCTCCTTCACCCCCAACAACCCCTGCGGCTTGAACAAAATCACCAGCATGAACACCACCAGCGCCACCGCATCCTTGTACGCCGGCGAGATGTAGGCCGACGCCAAGTTCTCAGCCACCCCAACGATCAACCCCCCCAGCAACGCCCCCCGCGAGTTGTTGAACCCGCCGATGATCGCGGCGAAGAAGGCCTTGGTGCCTAGCGGCTCCCCCATGTCGAACTTGGCGAGGTAGGTCGGCGTGACCAGCAGCGCCGCGGCGCAGGCGAGCAGCGCGTTGATGGCGAAGGTGTAGAACACCATGCGTGGCACGTTGATGCCGAGCACGGTGGCGCTGTCGGTGTTCTGTGCCACAGCCTGCATCGCGCGGCCGGTCACCGTCTTGGCGAGAAAGGCCTGCGTGCCCAGCACCAGCACCAGCGCCATCACCAAGGTGCCCAGGTCGACCAGCGTAACGGTGACCCCAGCCACGTTGAAAAGCTTGTCGGCGAACAGGCTGGGGAAAGGGTGGGCCTCTGCCGTGAAGCCGGCGCGGATGCCGTTGCGCATGGCAATGGCCAGTCCGATGGTGGCCACCACGATGGGCATGAGCCCGAACTTCAGCAAGGGGTCGGCCACGCCGCGCTTGAAACCCCAGCCGAGTACCAGCACGGCCAGCGCACAGGTCACGAGAAAGCTCGCCCACAGCGGCAGGCCAACGCTGATGAGCCCCAGCATTGTGAAAGCCGGCAGCATGACGAACTCGCCCTGCGCGAAGTTGATCGTGCCGGAGGCCTGCCACAGCAGCGTGAAGCCCAGCGCTGCGAGGGCGTAGATGCTGCCGGTGGCCATGCCGGACAAAACGAGTTGCAAAAAGTCCGTCATGCGGGGAGATCCATCATGTACCGCGAAACCGTTCGGGCTGAGCCTGTCGAAGCCCGGTGCCGAGGGCAAGGCCCTTCGACAAGCTCAGGGCGAACGGAACTCTTCATCAGGACTTCTTGCCCAGAGGCGGCAGCACTTCCCTCACCTCCTGCTTGCCGTTCTTCACCTCGACGATGAAGCTTTCGCGGTCGAGGTCGCCGTTCGCGTCGATGGTCACGTCCATCAGCACGCCGGGTTCCTTGGCGGCCAAGATCGTGAGGCCGTGCAGCGCCTTGGCCGTGGCCACGCGGTCGAGCTTGCCGACCTTTTCGATCGCGGCCTTCAGCATGTAGACGCTGGTGTAGCCCTTGATGCCGTTGTGGTCCGAGACGTACTTGTATTCCTTCTCGAACTTGCTGCGAAAGGCGCGCATGGCCGGGGTCGGCGCATCCACTGTCAGGCCCACGTGGGCGATGGCGCCGTTGGCCGCTTCGCCGGCGAGGTCGATCACCTTCTGCCCGGTCAGCGTGGTCTCGCCGATGATGGGCTTGCTCCAGCCCTGCTTGCGCAGTTCCTTCAGGGCGCGGGCCGACTCTTCCTCGTTGGTGTAGACGAACAGCACGTCGGCGTTGCTCTGCTTGGCCTTGAGCACCGGCGAGGCGAAGTCGACTTGCCCCGATTCGGTGGAGATGTCGGCCAACACCTTCAGGCCGGCGGCTTCGGCCGACTTGTCGAACGCATCGCGCCCGCCCTTGCCGAAGTCGTTGTTGACGAAGATCACCGCCACCGTCTTGGCCTTCAGGTTGTTGGCGATGTAGCGCGCCACCTTCGGCATCGACGAAGCCTGCGTGAAGCTGGTGCGGAAGATGTACGGGTTGCCCTGCTGCGTGATCGGCGTGGCTTCGCCGCCGGTGAAGTTGGGGATCTCCGCGCGTTTGGTCTCGGCCATGCTCACGAGCACCGAGCCCGAGAAGGTGGGGCCGAGCACGGCGAACACGTCGTCGTCCACCGCCTTGGTGGCGAGGCCCTTGGCCACGCCGGGGTTGGACTGGGTGTCGTTGACCATCGTCTCGAGCTTCTTGCCGAGGATGCCGCCGGCGGCGTTGATCTCTTTCACCGCGAGTTCGATGCCGTTCTTGGCGTTGGTGCCGGCCGTGGCGCCGGCACCCGAGAGCTCCTGGATCACGGCGAGCTTGATGGTCTGCGCCTGCACGGCCGTTGTTGCGGCGACGAGAGCGGCGGCGAAGGTCACGCTGTGTAGAAGTTTGTTCATATACATGTCTCCTGTTGTTTGGATTTGAACTCGTGAAGGCCTGTCAGTCAGCCTGGGGTAAACAGCTTTCGAACGTCTGACGGATCGGCTTGCACCGCCCTGGCGATGTCGCCGTAGCCGAAGAAGGACAGGTATTCCGGCACCTGCTGCACCATCATCTCGAAGCCCGGGTGGGCGACGATGTGGCGTGCATGGCAGGCCTGCAGCAAGGGGGTCGGCTGGTTCTTCATCAGGATGTCGACCACGGCGGTGTTCGCATCCAACCGAGTTACGTCGAAGGGCAGCGGGTCGCCGGGCTTCAGGCCAAGCGGCGTGGCGTTCACCACCAGATCCTGGCCGGCCGGGTCGGGCGTGTCGACCGACACCACCTCGACACCGAACTCCGCCGACAGCCGCTGCGCGACCTCGGCCGTGCGCCCGTGGGCGCTGTCGTACAGCGCGATGCGGCCCGCGCCGTTGGCGGCGAGCGAGGTGGCGATCGCCACGCCGCCACCACCCACGCCCACGACCAATACACGACGGCCCGGTACCGGCACGCCAAAGTGCTTCAGCGCCTTGGTGAAGCCCACGCCGTCGAACAGCGCGCCTTCGAGCGTGCCGTCGGCATTGCGCCGCACGGCGTTCACGGCACCGGCGCTGCGACCCAAGCGGTCGCACTGGTCGAGCAGGCTGACCATCGCGGTCTTGTGCGGGATGGCCAGCCACAACCCGGCGATGTTGCGCGCCTTCAGTGCGTTGAGCGCAAAGCTGTCGAGGTCATCGGGTGAGACGTGCGCTGGCACCAGCACCGCGTCGACGCCGTGCTGTGCGAACAGGTGGTTGAAGGCTTCGGGCGCGCGGACCTGGGCCACGGGGTCGCCCAGGATCAGAAAGACGCGTGTGGTGCCGGAGATGTTCATAGGGAGAAAAATGGTCGCGCTCGTTCAGCAGTGGAGGCGAAGCGTAGGCACCCATCGGGTTACCCACAAGCGGGTCGACCGCGAAATGCGCGACGATCGCTCACGCTGAGCGACCATCGCTCGTTATTCGGGTTTCCACTTGGGCTGGCGAGGGCAAGAGCAAGGGCATGGAAGAGACTGCGTTCCAGATCGACAAGAAAGACCTGATCGAAGGGCTGGGCAAGGGCTTGCGCGTGATCGAGGCCTTCGACGACGACCACCCGCGGCTCACGCCGAGCGAGGCCGCGCACCTCACCGGCCTCACGCGCACCGCAGCCCGCCGCTATCTGTTGAGCCTGGTGCACTTCGGTTATGCCGGCACCGACGGCAAGCTGTTCTGGCTCACGCCACGCGTGCTGCGCCTGAGCCAAAGCTACCTCGGTGCCGCCCGCCTGCCGCGGCTGGTGCAGCCCTTCATCCAACGCGTGTCGATGCAATGCGGCGAGACCGTCAACGTCAGCGTGCTCGACGGCCACGAGGTGGTCTACGTGGCGCGCAGCAACTCGCCGCGCGTGGTGTCCATCGGCTACCACGCGGGTGCGCGTGCGCCGGCCCACGTGGTCACGCCCGGCATCGTGATGCTGTCAGCAATGGGCGACAACGAGCTCGACCGCTGGATCGCCGCGCACGACTTCCATGCCTTCACATCGCACACCGTCACCACGCCCGAGGTCTTCCGCGAGCATGTGCGTGCGGCACGCACCGTCGACCACTGGGTGACCGAGCAGCAACTCGACCTCGGGCTGTGCGGCATCGCCACCGCGCTGCGCGACCGCAAGGGCGAATGCAAGGGCGCGGTTGGCATGACGCTGCAGTCGATCTCGTACACGACCGAGCAGATGACGACCAAGCTGCTGCCCTTGTTGCATGAAGTGGCGCAAGCGCTGCGACCGTTGCTGTGACGCGAACGGCAGACCGGTGAAAACCCCGGTTTAGAGCGTTGATCGCTCAAGCGGCGCGATGAGCGCTCAGCTTGGTGTTAGCTCGCTATCGCCGCCGCGGGCGCGGTGCTGCAATTCCTCCGCTTATCAGACCGTTGCAGACCAACGGCTTCATTCAACCCGAGGAGAGAGACATGCAGACCCGAACCATCGAGAAGGCGCTCCTGGCCGCCGCCGCACTGCTGGCGGCCGGTGCATCGCAGGCCCAGTCCAGCGTCACGCTGTACGGCCTGATCGACCTCGCCGTG
>Ga0307515_10010930_pt1 | contig 17305 bp, 19 predicted proteins | sample 17_EM_MG_FD_194513 | JGI IMG/M metagenome (GOLD analysis project Ga0307515, IMG submission 194513) | Populus trichocarpa ectomycorrhiza microbial communities from riparian zone in the Pacific Northwest, United States - 17_EM | ecosystem: Host-associated > Plants > Roots > Unclassified | place...
GCTCGTTTGAAATATAGCAAGTAATCGCTGGGAGCGAGTTCTAAGGCTTTTGTGTATGCACCAGCAGCGTCTGCAAACTGTCCTGCAGAGAGGAGGGCGTTGGCTTGCTGAATTAAGCCTTGGAGGTTCGGCGGCTCTAACCCAGCTGAGTCCGCAAGGGTGAAGGGTACGAAGACTGCTGACAGCAGAGTCGCTGGTAGCAATGGTATCCGCATTCCTAGGCAATTGGTGCCCTGGGAGGGGGTTGAGAAGAAAGAAAGCAAGTGGAGGAAGCCACGTATTTTGTTGCTGTTTCCAGCCTCACGAAACCCCAAAGTGTTTCGGCGATCGTTGCAAAGTTAATGTGAAGGCTCGGCCGTTTCTGTAGTAGGAAATGAAAAAAAAAAATACTAAAGGTGGTGGTAGGATCAGGAAGGCGTCATGCTTAATCAAAACGAGAACAAAATGGATTAGGTTCAAGGTGCAAGACCAGAACGAAGGCTATAAATAAATAAACATATATATCCGGGTTATTGTTCTCGACTATGAAGCGCGAGAAAGGTTCTCGTATGCGGCTTCCGCTGCAGCCTCGGCAGCATCTCCCTTGGTGGCTCCTGTTCCTTGGCCTATTTGTTCCTTGGCCACTAAGAAACAAAGTGAAAGAATTTCAGGAACGTAGCTACAAGGGGACAGTCACAGGCTTACAGTAGACATACGCAATCCAGACTATGGCATGATTAGGACCAGAGGATGTATACTCGTAGTTGAGGTCAGTTCTTTTTCCCTCCTTCTGAAGCTTGTTGTTAAGCATTTGGCGGTATCCGTGTTCAGCTGTAGTTCCAGTCAGGGACTAGACTAGCGAAGAATTTAAAAAAAAAAAACACCAGATGGCATATTTAAGCAATAAGGTATGTCAAAAAGGTGGTCGATTGGGGACTAGAGACGATGGAAGGCTCTAAGACGAAGGTGTGGCCAATATTTATACCCGCTTATTCTCCGATTGCCCATACCTGGTATTATGTATTGAACACACCCAAGCTCTGCCAGGCCTTCGGCGGCGAAAGTTCTTTGGACCTGCATCGAGAGCCGGCGGCGCCCGCAGCCATAGGGGTCCTGCGGAGGATTCGGAGACCGAAATTCATAGTCATGTGCAATACAACGGAGGAGGCTGTGGAGTACCTTACAGTACTTAAGTAGAGTGCTTGGAGTTGGTGTTAAATCGTCCATTCAATCGGAAATCACCATAGGCATTCTCCTTTCCACACGAAGACGAAAAAGTATAACGTTACTCAAGGTGCCTCGTGATAAACGTAGCGGCCCGCGTTCATGACTAGACGCAACGGACGACCGGCTTCGACACTTTGAATCTGCGCGGTGAGGCAGGAGAAGGTCGACCATGAGAGCCAGGTTTCTTCTAACACAAGGCAGTGCTTCGGTGCTGCGGCTGGTGCGAGTCCGACACGAGAGCGGAAAGCGATGCCGGCCCGATAGTACGGATGACGTGACGGTTTGCCTTGCATGAATGAAGGGGGGTCTGGGAAGCATGCTTTGTTAACCCTGCACCCATGACTCAGGTGGTAGACAAAAGAGGCCTCATGGTTATTCGGAGGTCTACTTCTCCGGTGGCAGGGCCGGCCCTGGCCGCATTTGCTGGCATCGTCATATCGGTAACTTCGGGTCCGTTCTTGTGTGGTGAGGCAGGTCACGGCCACCTGCATTCTTAGGACGGAAGTACATCGCGAGTCATCTCGTAATTCTCTACCAGGTTCTCTCCTGTTCTCTCCGCGCGGCATCGTAGAGTACTTCTTTGTCACCTCCGGCGGTGTACTACTCTCAAAGGCCTCTGAAAAAGCCAGCGCGGCAAGCAAGCCACAAAAGCCCATATGAAATGTCCAAGTACTGACCACAAAGAAACGACACACTAAGGATGACAATGAAGATATTAGAACGGTTACGAGATCAAGACAACCACTAAAATAATAATAATAGGTGCCAAACTCCTTTATAGCGCGGCGCTTGTCTGCTGTGCCTATCCATGGCGCCTCGCCGTCTCGGAAGGAGAAACCATGGCAAACCACCGGATAGTATCCCGGCTTCTTGTCCGTATTTTGAAATGAGCCTCAAGGCAAGGAATATATAGAAATGTAAATCTTACTCAGTTCTTGTGGGAGTTGGTACAACCGCGCGGCAATTATTTAGTCGAATGGACCTTAGGTACTAGTAGTCCCAGTCTTGAGGCTTCCATCGGAACGTACATACCCTCTGACATCCCGCGCCATGGATCGGCAGAGTTAAGACAGACAGGCCCCTGAAACCTCATTACTCGGATCGAGACCGAACAGGAAAAATAGGCCAATTTGGGATGGAGGTGCTCGGAAGAAGAGAGAGAGACGAGAGGCTGGACATTGGACTGTTGAGCCGGAAGGCATTTGTCATGATCGATCCGATGTCAAGAAAATGAGAACCCATTACCGAAGCTCCTCGTATCTATAGTTGAGGTCGATCAGTGCAGCTCTGTGCACCAAATAATCACGCGCTACAATGCGCAACCACCGCCCGCGCCTCCTCGACATCCAAATCAATTAAGCCAAGGCTATCAAGTGCATGCTTCAATTGTATTACGCCAGACTCGGTGTCGCCACCTGGAGATCCGGATTGTTATATACTTAGACTTTCTCCAAGACATTACACAGCCATAATTCCCAAGCCCTCGTACACACTCTGCCCTCTACTCTGCCCTCTACACTCTGCCCTCGGCCTCTTTAACCAAGTAGATCTCCAAATCGACCCGTATGAGCTCTAGTCTTCATTTATAGCCATTTCCTTTCTTCATTCTACAAACCGTCCTCCTCTCTCCTTGTGCACACAGCCATGCCCGTGGGATTCTTGGACTCCTAGCTCCGTCCAACTTGAATTCTGTTCGTATATTCATTCGTTTGTGACAGTCTTCAGTATGAAACCTGATCTGTATTAAACCGGCCTCCCTTACCTCTCGATCTCCCAGATGCTGAACGCTCGCTTACCTCAACATGTGTTGATCACCATCGAAATATCCCTCTTATTTCCATCTATGGGACTGGACTGTGCTGCCGAACAAGGTACTCCCAGGCACAACCAAATATCAGTTGGATAGATGTCATCTCTACGTCCTGAACTGCTGATCGGTTGCTGTAGGCCACAGGCGGTTGCAGAGCTTTACTCGCTCCGATTTTGTATCCTTGGGTGCTTGTAGCGGGGCTCAACAGGAGAAACGAGGCGTCGGGTAGAGAATAAATATTGAGGCACATGACTGGGTAGCAGGAACGTGTTTCATAAAAGGACACTTGACCTCTTCCAAGTAGTCAATTTCATTAATGAGCGCCCGCGGCCGTGTTGTTTGCTCTACTTCACATGGATAGTACAGTTGCGGCAATGCAGCATCAATCTAATAGATCGGCTATGATCACCTACAGTATTGGATAGCGCTTTAGAAGCTCGACACCTTGCGTTCAGCATTCTGCGGGTACCCGCGCTCTTTATTGCGGAAAGAATCTTGTACCGCCACCAGAGGCACGTGGAGCGAGGTGTCGAGATATGCATGCGAAATAAAGGAGTCACCGGCTTATGGCCCCAAGACGGCCGGAGATATCAATTCAAGGAGAAGGTCAGACGGTTAACTGATTGGAACGCACATGGTTGCCACCTTGCGCTCTATTGACACTAAAGCCGTGGTCCGGCTGTAGATAGAAAAGGTAACTCTTATGACATCACTCATGTGCCATTGGTCAGATGAAGCTTGTTTTGTGGATTTTCTTCAGTCGATGCATCAGTCCCACACTCTCCCCCGGCCCCTCACGAGAAGGAATTTGGCACCTTCCACTTTTCATCCTTGTCCATCGATCCTGAAGGTTTCTATATTTCTCTTTCTAAAAATTTCAACTTTCGTCCTAGGGCGCTCACGTCTTTGAAGAGTTTGCTTAGATCCTCTGCTGCCGTACCTGCGGGCAACTGAGTAACCATCATGGCCGCATTTGCTCGATCCATGGTGTACAATGAGCGTGAGCAGTTCCAGAAATCGGGACCTCGGCGGGTTGAGCTTGTGCCTCAATGCCCCCAGGACTAAGATCAGCCGTTGGGGCAGGCGGCGGTCTTGGTCCTCTTGGACGGTGAATCCTTCACTCTAACATCCTCTTCCTCTCTCTTGCGCTTGATGCCTCCGTTTTCTGCAGCAGGGGCGAGAGCGTCCACTTCCATCGTCTCCTGAGTATGGGCCTAAACAGCCGTCTCTTCGGCTATTGAGCGAGTACACGCACCATAAGGGACATACAATGGATAGAGCCCCAGTGGAACGGAAAGGTCGCTGTGCTTTGCCAAGACTGTCCGCTGCACCCACATGATACGTATGCTGGTAAGCATATGGGTGACCTGCTGTAGCCCAAGCCTTGCTCCGCCTTTCTTCTTCAATGCGAGGCACCTCTGCAGATCGTCATTTCTCTACCGAAGAGGTGTTCCAGCGAGACCCAACGGTCCCAGATGGCCTCGGACCAGTCGATCCCTTTGCGTTGGATCTTATCTTTGAGGACCCTACGCGCATTGAAGATTGTTTTTCTTTGCTGCACGACTGGCAAGTCAGGATTCAGATAAGGAGTTGGAAGGTGATAGCGCTGACATGAGAAGATCGACGTAGGTCAGCCATGCGAAGTAGGACTTGCTATAGAGCTTGGTTGCATCCTGCCACACTTCGAGTGCTTGATCGGGCATGGGCACTGGCTGGAATGTGAGGGACTATGCGCCTCGTTTCAACGTCACCTCTCCTGTTATCATTGAGCAGGTGCTCACGAAGTCGGCCAAGGAGCCCTCAAGGCATGCAAGCATCGCCTTCTGGGAGCTTGCGAATTCCAGTGATTGCCCCTTGAAGAACATGAAACAAATCGGCACCCCATCCTAGTCTGCACCCCATGATAGACATTAGATTGCGCGGTGGCAAACGACACTAGACAAAAGTCACTTCGCCGCCTTCCTCACCGAAGCACGCCGACGGCGCCAGGCGGCGCGAGCCATGACTACCAGCCTAAAGTCATCCAGACTCGATCGAAGGACGTTCATAGCCATCGCGCGTTCATATAGCCCTGAGAATAGATTCAGCACAGATTAAGGATTTCATTCAGCTCACTCACCAGGCATGGCTTCAAGATCTTAATCTCTTCTCCCTCGTGCGTTTCCAACAGACGAAGATACGAGGATATGCAGGCCACATGTTACCGCTACCAGGCACGATCTTAGTCGCTCTTTGCACAAGATTTATCAAGTTAGGCGGCGTGTCCTTTCCCCCAACCTATCAAACTCTTCAGTTCGAAGTTCCATGGTCAACGCACTTCACCCACCTGAAAAACTAGGTAGTCCTCCCAAAATCCACGTCAGGCAGCTTCAGCACCTGCCAACCATGTTTTGTCTTCTGCCCAAATCGTTCACTCGCAGCGCATACGATAGCACGCTCGTACAGCACAGGTATTTGCCTAGACTGTGCCTTCTTGCCGTCTTCTCCCACGGGATATATGCTTTCCAATCCTCGATGGAACTACTCTGAGCTTTGAGCTCAAGCTACTTGCGAATGCTCCTTTGCCCTTTCCACGAGAGCGTGCGGACTCTCGAACCTCGGTTGCTTGGACCAACTCCCACTCGTACCGTTGAGGAGAGAAGTGGGCAGTCACACAGGTCGAATAAGAATCGCTAGTCGCGGTGTAGTCTATTGTAATATGAGAAACAGCATCTACTGTAGAATATACTAGACGGACCGATACGGATCTGGAGGCTACGTTCCAGGAACATCGCGTCCACTCTTGCAACAGCTTCGGCTCATGCCTCGGTATTTGGTGAACACTCGATCTTTCCCACTTCCCACTCTTGCCATAAGTTCCATATTTTGTGGCCCTGTATTGTAGGAGCGATTGAAAACGCCAAAACATGGGCTTGTGGGCGCACAGACCATCGAGACATGGGCCATCCCAACCCGAATCAACCTTCGAATAGCTTCATATAGAGACCTTCGCGGTCGGTCCATGTCGATGAGTGTCTCAACTTGCAGTTTGAAAATCGGATGTTCAGTCAAGTCGGATACTACCTTAACGACTACATGTACTCACAGAGAGAGTCGTCCTTTGCTTGTGCAAAGAGCTCCAGCAACGTTCCTGCGCTTCTGTAGTGTTCACGTCGAGTGTTGCAACTTTGTACCGTAGTAATAGTATCCATAAATCTATATATGAGTCAGATTGTGAGGGGGAACTCTGATACGCGCCTGATACGTACTTACCGTCGGTTGCTGGTACTGCGTTTATTAATTTATCATCTGAGATGGCGCATCTGTGGCCACTTCTCCACCATCTTCCATCTATAACGCAAGCCTAATATACGCCGCATGGTGCTTGAGATAGAAGAGTTCGTTCGCGACCGACTCCAACGCTTTCAATAATTCGTCCTCCGTCGTTGTCAGGTTCAAGTCCCATCACAAACAACAACAAGTCGACTCTTGGAATTAAAGCGGCACCTGCGAGCAAATAGGATAGGAGTAAGAGTAGTAATATCTGTCACCAAAAGGCACTACACGCAAGCGGTCTTCCATGGACATTACGAGTAACTCTCTTTCCAAGATATATCAAAAAAAAGTCGTATTATTAGGTTTAGAACAATAGAGGCATAGATAGAAAGTAGTAGGAGTCCACTTGCGTCTTCTGTATATCATTAATGGCACACGTTATTGATGCAAAGGTCTTCAAGTTTCAGCTTGATGCCGGTAAGCCAGGATTGCGGAGTGGTTCAGGCAGGCAGGCAGTCAAGGAAGCAAGCTGCAAATCATTTCATCTAATCTCACGCCCACACACCAACTGTACGTTGTCCTCGCAATAACATAACGGCGGATCTTGTAACCTGTAATCTGTAATCTGTAATCTGCAATGTCTTGTCTCGCCTCGCCCCGTACTGTCTTGTCATCTTATCCTGATTTATCCTGATTTATCCTATCCTATCCTATTTTATTTTATTTTATTTTATTTTATTTTATTTTATTTTATAGTGTTTCGCTTGGACTTGTTCTCTCCCATCCTGTCGCCCGCTTACCATCTCTCCTGCTCGACAATGTTCCATACAGCCGCCTCTACTTTCTGGCACTGGCCTCTCGCCCGTCTCGTACTCTGGATCAATTGATACAGGTGGAAACGAATTCAACCCAATCGTCCTCACAATGTCAGACAGCGTGAATCGTAAGGCGATGTTGTTATCTGATATCTGCATCTCGTGTCCACATTTAGTACCATTGGCTAATGTCACCCATTCCACCAAAAGTCTTGAAACTGTTGACACATTATCCCGCTTGCGCTTGAAGCTATTACGCATTGTCCGGTGGGGCAGTATGAAAACGACGTGAAAGGTCCGTGACAGGTCTGTCACAGGATGTTGTAGGCTTCCCGTAAGCGCGCCGATCTTCGAGAAGACGGGCGCCGCACGCGGACAGTCGAGCAGGTCTGGGATCAGCGGTAATGGGCAGTTGTACTTAACACGATTGAGACCACGGTTCTCGACACCGAGGCGGAGCGAGCTGTCTTTCCTTTTGATGAAGAGAATAAGTGCATCGGACGGCGACTGCGAAGGGCGAATAAAGTAGTTTGCGAGGTTGTTGTCTAAGAAATTTCGAAGGGCCAGCTGCTCCATGTTGGAAAAGGAGTCAATGGGCCCGAAAGGTGGCGTCGCGCTATTTTCTAGTTCGATCCCAGCTATTGTGACAAAGTGAAGGGTTTAAGGAATACAGGATCCAGCTTTAATAACCACCGAGTATATCACACACCAAATTGTATACAAAAGGTTACGAGGAAAGAATAGCTAGCGTTGTGCACTGTTGAAAATCTGGGGCCAATCGGTTCCAAAGGCAAAGTCCTCAAAATCAAGTAAAACTGATCGAACGTCAGATGTAAGAGGCATTGTAATGAGAGCGGGTGAATGGAGGCCACGACGACAATCTAGGGGTACCCAATAGAGTAAGCCGTGGTCTGAGTCTCTGACCCAACCATTTGAGTCGGGCTGTGAATACAAATGAGCATGAAGTGGGTTAAGGGAGGATGGCCGATGTGAAAGTGGCTCCGACACACAGGTGGTGTTGCTATTAGATCCAAAGACAATGTACGGCCCATTGGGAGAGCAAGCAGCGGACAGCACATCCGCAATTTCTCCCTCTGGAGGCCTGCCAGCTCTGGCATTAGTATCAGCATCCCAGATTCGAATCGTCTTGTCATCAGATCCAGAGATGATGTGCCGCCCATCTGGAGAGTAGGCGACGGACCGCACACTCGAGCTATGCCCCTCCAGAGGTTTGCCGATTGCAGTACCAGTCTCAGCATTCCAGATTCTAATCGTCTTGTCATCAGATCCAGAGATGATGTACCGCCCATCTGGAGAATAGGCGACGGACTTCACACGTAACCTATGCCCCTCCAGAGGTTTGACAACTGCAGCCCCAGTGTCGGCGTCCCAGATTCGAATTGTCTTGTCATCAGATCCAGAGATGATGCGCCGCCCGTCGGGAGAGTAGGCGACGGACCACACGCTCGAGCTATGCCCCTCCAGAGGTCTGCCAACTGGAGCACCATTCTCGGCATCCCGGATTTGAATATCCCGGGACGACGATCCAAAGATGACGTGCCGCCCATTGGGAGAGTAGACGACGGAACACACACCCGGGATAGCCGTATCGAACTCCAGAGATTCGCGGACTGCAGCACCAGTCTCAGCATCCCAGATTCGAATTGTCATGTCATCAGATCCAGAGATGATGTACCGCCCATCGGGAGAGTAGGCGACGGATATCACATACGCCTCATGCCCCTCCAGAGGTTTGCCAACTGTAGCACCGTTCTCGGCATCCCAGATTCGAATCGTCTTGTCATGAGATCCAGAGATGATGTGCCGCCCATCGGGAGAGTAGGCGACGGACCGTACACTCGAGCTATGCCCCTCCAGAGGTGCGCCGACTGCAGCACCAGTCTCGGCATCCCAGATTCGAATCGTCTTGTCCCACGAACCAGTAATGATGTGCCGCCCATCGGGAGAGTAGGCGACGGAACACACACTCGAGCTATGCCCCTCCAGAGGTCTGCCAACTGCCGCCCCAGTCTCGGCATCCCAAATTCGAATCGTCCTGTCATGAGATCCAGAGATGATGTGCCACCCATTGGGAGAGTAGGCGACGGACGATACACATAACGTATGCCCCTCCAGAGGTTCGTCGACTGCAGCACCAGTCTCAGCATCCCAGATTCGAATTGTCTCGTCATGAGATCCAGAGATGATGTACCGCCCATCGGGAGAATAGGCGACGGACCTCACACCACGGCTATGCCCCTCCAGAGGTTTGCCAACTTCAGCACCATTTTCGGCATCCCAGATTCGAATCGTCTTGTCCGACGATCCAGAGATGATGTGCCGCGCATCGGGAGAGTAAGCGACGGACCACACGCTCGAGCTATGCCCCTCCAGAGGTTTGCCAACTGTAGCACCATTCTTGGCATCCCAGATTCGAATCGTCTGGTCCCACGATCCAGAGATGATGTGCCGCCCATCGGGAGAGTAGGCGACGGAATACACACTCGAGCGATGTCCTTCCAAAGGGTTGCCAACTGCAACACCAGTCTCAACATCCCAGATTCGAATCGTGCTGTCATCAGATCCAGAGATGATGTGCCGCCCATTGGGAGAATAGGCGACAGAAAACACCCTCCCGCGATGCCCATGTAGAGGTGTGCCTATTACGGCACCAGTCTCAGCATCCCAAATTCGAATCGTCTTGTCATACGATCCAGAGACAATGTGCTGGCCATCCGGAGAGTAGGCAACGGACGACACCCCGCCGATGTGCCCGTTAAGGGGCTCACCACATATGGCACCAGTTTCAGCATCCCAGATCCGAATGGTCATGTCGACGGATCCGGAAATGATCTGCCGCCCATTGGGGGAATAGCTCGTGCAAGCAATACCGCCTGTATGCCCAATCCATGACGATGGCGGTGCTGGCCATGATGGCAATCCCCCTTTCACCATCTTGATGACCTTAGAAAACCCCGTGCTGAAGGTATTTGATAAAGCCGAGCGTAAGGGCAAGAAGGGTCGGGTTGAAATATACGTGTGAGGAGCGCTGATAGATATGGGGGTACGAAAGGCGATGATGAAACGACAAACGTCTTGAATTCCCTCAAGAAGGGTCGGATTTCCATTCTACTGCAAATTAGAATTTCCCAGAATACAAGCTGGAGCTGGACTCACCTTGGCCCAGGATATCACCCTTCGAATGCTCGGAGCACCCATCGGGACCATTCCCAAAATGCTCAATACTTCAATCCAAAACAACGGGCACAATCCCTCAAAGAATTCCTCCAAGCTATCCCACACCCGCGGGTCATTATCGGGAGCAACACAGAGATGATTTGACCAATAAAGAGAACTATATTGCAGGCAGTCGGGAATGTTCTTTATGATTCGGGATGGGAGATCTTTGATGTCCGCATTAGCGAATCGGGAATCTTCGAGCCCACAAATATTGAAACGGAGTTGGCGAACCATCGTCTTGAGGCAATCAATTCCCAGCTGCACGTTTGTGTCCTGGAAGTTGATTTGATAGTCGGGGGGACAGTGTTTGCTGACAAGGAAGTCTGAAATTGATAAATGCCGGACACGGATCCCTCTATTGGTCCCTTCGTCTCGATATAGCACAGAGCTGAGGTCATCCACCCACGTCTTGACGAGGTTTAGTTTTACTCCCGCCAGCTCTGCAATTGTCTCCTCGCATAGGGCGCGGTGTGGAGCCGCTGTCAGAAGGACTCCAATCATCCGCTGAAACTCGTCTTTACGATGCACTATTCGCGACTTTAGAATACTTGAGTAAAGCTTGTATAGGGCTTCCAACCCAACACCAGCTGAATCTTCGCAGGCTGCCTGCAAAGTCTCTGTGGGGTCGTCACAATGCTCAAGAGCAAGAGCAAGGGTCTTGATGAAGATGAAGAGACCATTCGCCCGAGAGATCACTCTATTCAAGAGCAATTCTTCTGGCCAAGGCTCGGAGAGATCCTCTGAGAGATACCTTTTTCGGCCGACTGGGTCAAACTCGCTTCGAGCGAAGGTTTGCAGATCATTGCTGGCTTCTTGATCTGTAGCCAAATCATATCCCAAGTACGACGACTGGGTAAAGAACCGTCGGATATCGGTTTCGGGTCTGCTGGTGATGATAATTTTCAGCCACGAAGCACGTGTAACCGCGTCTGTCAGAAGCTTTAAGAGGCTTGGACGACTACGATAGTCGCCACATTCGTCGAATGCGTCAATGACAAAGACAAGGAAATCGTTTGGGCGTTTAGGAAGTTTATCGAGCAAGTCAAGGAAGCGTGGGCCCTTCATTGACTCTGGTGTCAGGTTTGGGTCGCTGCGAAGACAATTTGCCACAATGGTTCGAAAAGGGGGGAGGATCACCGCGAGTTTGTGGATGAGAGTCGGGACTATGTTTCTGTGCTCGCTCAACTTCGGATCGTCCCTCCGGCAGAAAAAGGCCCCAGCAAGCTTCTTTTGATCGTGGAGGCTCTCACAGATCGAATGAGCTAACGATGTTTTGCCGATTCCGGGCAAGCCGTAGACCCAGTAAATATTGCGCTGGAGAAGACCTTTCTCCTCTGATTTATTGCACACCCAATCTACGATTTCTTTAAGCCGAGATATGCGGGTGCCTTCCATACAGCAGAAGTCCTGGTGATAGCCGACCTCGATAGGCTTAAGGCGCTTGAGCAGGAGCTCTTGGTCTACACAAAGCTACTGAGAATAGGCCCACATGATATTGAGACAATGAGTGCTTACCAATCCTTTTGGCTAGGCGCAGAGTCTCGACATCGACTGCGCGCAGGAAGTCTTCAATGACGTTTGCTAACTCTCCACCTAATTTTTCCATCATTTCTTTGTCCTTCCAAACAATCAGCGCATCTCCTGTTCGCTCTGCGGTCATCAGCATCTGCGGAATCTAGAAAAAAGACAGCCTACTGAATCGCCCATGCTTGACGTACTCGCATACAAATTTGGCGATCGTTTGCATTACTTCGAACATTCGCGGCATTACTTTATCCAAGATATCTGTCTCTTCGCTGATGATTTCGTCTGCGACCTTGTCCGCCAAAGGCGAGACGCGCTGCAACTGATCCAACAGGCTCGATGGCATCTCATCATATTTATTTTGTTCCTTCAAGAGCTGAATGATCAAGCGTTACCTTTGGTTTTGATACTCCAGTAGGGAGCACGGACCTCGAATGTGACTTTGGCAACACCGAGGACAGCCTTTGCGATCGGATTCCACTAAAGGGTGTCAACATCCTGCTGGTCTCCAAACGGCAGAGCTGACCGCAGCGAATACAGCGCCAAGTTGGATCCCTGTTCCCAAAGTCCTCTCCATCGATTTACTCATCAGTGGCTTGTATCTCCCTATCTCTTCTTCAAGTTCTTGGAGCAACTCGCGCAGAGATTTCGCCTATGCGGACTTTGTTAGCTGGCTGAGGCGCTTTGTGGTAATCCGACGAACGGTAGCACCCTCAGAGAATCGGAATTCTAGAGACACACGAGTCTTTCCAATGTCAACGTCCTCTGCCCGTTTGTTAGACATGAACGGATTAATCGGTCATCACGACTGACTCTGTACAATAAACTCATGCTTCGTGGTTTCCCAATACTCATCGGAGAGCCCTTGTAGGTCGATCTCTTCGCTCGCCTGTGTCTTCTTTTCCTTAAACAGAAACATTATGACCCTTTGGATCTTGACGCGCATTTTGGATGTCGGCGAAATATCTCTACGAACACAGAGCCTTCAGTGGGCAAATATATAGCGAGAACAAGGGGCGTACACGAGTTGGATTGGTGTCCAGGTCTGGGTAGCATCCTTCTGTAATTCTATCTTCCGATTTCCCACAAATAACCCCAGGTGATACTCCGAATCTTGACCACCTTGCAGAGTGATTTCTGTATGACGCACAAAATCAGCGGTGTGACCCAGATCGGAGCGAAGCGCCGCACGATCTAAATGCAAGCTTTGCGGTGGTCAGACAACAATGCTGCGCTAGCTGTCTGGATGCTCACAAGTGGATTGCCTTGGGTGCTTGAGTGTCCATGTTGGTTTGCCTTGGAAGACTTAGAGTCGAGGATAGAGAGAGGGGAGAGTAAGGGTGCGAGGGCCAAACGTGGGATCAGCGAGGTGGCGGTGAATTGACTTTGAACGCGGCCGCCACGCCGTTATCAAATGAAGACAAAGAAACAACGAAAGCGCGTGCGATAATATCGACGACAACGAGTATCCCCAATCCGCCAACCCTCCGCTGTCGACATGCCCAGCCCTGTACCTAGCTCGTAAACCTCTCTCACCACAACCCACTCCACCATTCCCACATCCCACATCCCATGCGCCACGTCCCAGACACCTCCACCAACCCACCCTTATTCCGCACCCTAGCACTTGCAGACGAGACGGCCCAATAGTAGTAGGCGATTACCAGTTGTTTCCTGGCCCTTTCCTTGTCTTTTCCCACTTGAATGACATCCAAACAACGCCATTCGCCAGCGTACAACCACTCAAATCCCGACCTCAAATTGGCTTACTCCACACGGCACCCTTGGAGTCCAATAGCACCCACTCCCTTGCGTGGCGATGCATCCACGCCCTTCTGTCTAGCCTCCTCATGCGACCGTTTCGCTGCTCTACCAATAAATTGCCTCCACAAACCCTTGCCCTATGCACTCGTACTCGCTTCAACGGCCACTTCCACAGATGGATGCACTCTCCGAGGTGACGCACCAAGCTTGAAGCTACTCCCCTACGCCGCACACCGTATCAATCTATACCGGCCCTCTCAAGAAGTCCTTCTTTGCCAATCCCTCGGGGTCCAGTACGCCGAGATTTGGAGTTTAGACTGCCAGGAGCATTGACGAGAGGACGTCCGTGGCGCACTCGCCACCCATGATCCTCTTCCGAGGACAAGGACAAAGACGAGGACTCTGCGTCCCCTTGTCATTCTTCCAGCATCGACCATGCAGTCGAAGAGTCCAGCTCTGCCCTGAAATACGCAAAGCGCGCCTCTCATCACGAGCGATCCCCGCCAAGCGACCGCAACGATGAGGACTCCAGCTCTGGTACCGATAGATGAAACTTGGGAAATGATTTCGATCAGGTATGCATTACACCATTTTCTCGAGGTAAGCAAGCGATTTCTCATGTAGTAAAGGGCCGTAGGATAGCCCCAGCATCACTGCAGTAGTACTGTCCTTAGAATCGCAGACCTAAACACCGAACCAACTTCGATCCTCTTGGCCGAATGTGGCCGAATGTGGTTTTACCAGCACCAACAAGCAACTCGAGTATCAACACACACCGAATGTATTAGCTACTACCCACGCCACCGCCCCTTCTCAACAGTAGCGATTCTACGGGCAGTAATCTAATGACGACACCTTCGCTTGGACATCGGCCTGATCCATGACCTTCAACAACCCTCCATCTCACTTCTCTACATTACAAAACCATGTGTGTAATTCAGTCTGGAGCCACATCACGTTCGGCGCACCCACTACCCTACTTTACGAATCCTCGAGTACTCGATTACAATGACTTGACTATAGACTCCCTGCCATCTCGAACCCCCTTCTCTACCCCCTTCATCCCCTTTTATATGCCACCTCTCCTCTACCTCCGCTCCCACCCCCCCACCACATTATATTCCGTCATCCTTGTTTCCCAACCCACGCTGATCTAGACAGTTGTACTAGCTGGTTGGTCGTTACGGAATCTCCCTCTCCCCTGTTATCTATCTCCATACAAGTGCAGTGGCAGAACCCGGACCTATCTCTCCCCTCTCTCCCCGTCCTTATCCCCGTTCTTCTTCGCCTTCCGTTCTATCGAGTCAACCATGGCCTTTGCATTGCAACATGAATGGAAGGGGGCGATGACCCGGGGGGGTGGGAATCGATATTCAGTCCACCAGTACAACAGAGTCAAGAACCGAGAACCCAGCCGCCACTCCTCCCTCGTTACTGTCCTCCCCCTTGGTCCTCAGCAAATAGCCACCATCGCCATATCTACTCTCCTTCCTTTTGCCAAAGAGCGCCCATCCGAAGATGCCCAGTTCGCTCACTGTCTGGCATTTGACGACCTCCGAGCCGCTCCTCACGAGGTAGTTTTCCCCTCCCTTGGGGGCCTTGATCAACTCCATGGCAATCCACGCCTGCCGCTCCTTCTCCTCTAACTTGTCTAAGAAACCGGGGATATCGTCTTTGTAAATGTTGTTATTACCTCCTTCTCGCTGTGGTTTCAACACTAGGTCTTGATATCTTTCTCGTGCCCAGGCCACGCCGTCTGGTTCTTCTAACCCCCACATATCCATCCAGCTCGCCCGTAGATCCTTGACATCTTCCTCTGTGAAAGGCTCCACATATCCCTTGGACGAGTCGGGGAGCAAGAACGACTCTGCCACACCCGGTTTGGCCAGTATTGCTTGAATCTTCTTGCTTCCCGCGAGTTGAAGTGCGATTGACGGGCACTTGATGGCGAGGGATCGTTCCAGAAGCTGGCGTACATCATAGTGAGCCAAGGAAGGATAGTCGGTCGGTGTATATCCTGCACGATAATATACAAGCGAGATTTCGACCTTCGACCCATCGGGTGTTTGGAGGAGGAGAGCTGAAGTTGATGGATCTAACGAAGCCTCGTGTCGTAGCTGATCGAATGTCCTATGGTGGACAGGTATTGAGTGATTCTCTTGTAGTTCGTATTCGAGACTGCGCTGGTCGAAGACATTACGCTCGCCGGGTTGGACGACGAAAAGTATAGCTATTTGTCTATTCGTAAGTGTTGATTCCTTATATTCAAAGTGAGCCGCGGTAAGGGCCGCATGTATGAGGCTCGTGTTTGCAGGAAAATTATTTGTAATCAGAAGGGGCGACGCGTTGAAGTACCCGGTAGATGATTGAAGATACCTAATAGGGACAATTTTAGTTTATGTGCCTGGGTTTGGGGAGCGTAGCGCGCTTACTTATGCAGTCCGGCTACTCTTTGAGAGAATGGTCCAAATGATGAAGAGATTGTATTGAACTCGACCTGCTTGATGTCTAGTTTGTCTCCAACGTGGTGCATTAGATAATCCGAACGGAAGATGCCCAATTGTAATGGCTGACACCGGGCTTAGTAAGGCGCGGAGGAACCGGAGGTAAGGGTGCTTACCTGAGGAAGCCTGTTGTCTCGTAAGTCCTTCCAAATCCTCCAAAGCGACCCGACGAACTGATCGACGCGTCCCACGGCCGTATCGGCTCCAAGAATATCGTCAAGGAAGGCGTCGTCGGACGCAACTCTCGCGTATAGTACATTGTATATGTGCTGTAGTCGTTGCGCACGCTCGAAAAGAGCCCTCGGAAAGGGTGTTGGGAAGAGGGCGAACGGGGCGTGTATCGCGGACGCGGGGATCGGGGGAAGAGGCTGACCGTTGGTGGGAGGAAGATATAAGAGGCCACATGCCAACGCATAAGTGGTTGCTTGGAGAGTGAGGTAGTCGATCTGCTCTATGGGCAGAGTAGGTGGCCATTTGGGAAGCAGCATTCTGTATTAAAGGACTATCGCCAAGGTAGTCTCTTATATTCTATGTTTTTCGCCTCTATAATTAATGCCGGATGCCGCTGGGTCCAAGCTCAGGATGCACAAACTTTGAACCCCGCCTCAACGCGGTAATGGCATCTCAACTCCTGGGTGAGATCAAAGAAAGGAGACCAGGTTCCGGAACTCGCGGCAGACCTGTTTCTAATGGCTTATTCGCTGTTCCAACTGCTGGATTCCCGGTCGCGCAGCACAGAAGTAATGCCCCAAGCGCGTTTGCCAAAGCCCGAGCACAACGTCAACAAGCCCTCCAGATGGACTCTGCTGGGCAATCAAGGCCACCTGTGCTCGTTCCAAGTGTGACTCCGGTCGCTGCTAGGAACAAGCCAAGAGAACCTAGGGCGGCGGGGGGATTGGATGGGGATTGGAGGGGTCAAATGCAGCAGAAAAATGACGAGTTGCTCTCGAATATGACTGAAGAGGAGAAGCAGCGTGAGCGAGAGGCACTTCTGGCTCAGTTTGGTGGCGGGCTTGTAGATCTGGTCAAGAAGGCGAGAGCGCGACAGGAAGGTAAGGGCTGATCACCTCAATGACACCTCACTAATTCCCACGGTGGTAGGCCCTTTATCTCCAATCGAAACCGAATTTCTTGAGGGGAGCCCCAGGCAACGCGAGCGACCTCCTCATCTCGATCTCTCACCACCA
>Ga0307515_10010931_pt1 | contig 17305 bp, 19 predicted proteins | sample 17_EM_MG_FD_194513 | JGI IMG/M metagenome (GOLD analysis project Ga0307515, IMG submission 194513) | Populus trichocarpa ectomycorrhiza microbial communities from riparian zone in the Pacific Northwest, United States - 17_EM | ecosystem: Host-associated > Plants > Roots > Unclassified | place...
CTTGGCATTCTTCAATCCACTCACGGAGGATTAGCACCCAATCCACACACTGCTAATCGGTTTCGCAGTGTCCGTCCGCTTGTCACCCCCGGCGTAATGGCCTATTTCCAGCAACCGGCCTACGCAATGGACCGGGTCCACGCTTTACCGATTAACGTTCGTCGTTACCTCGCGGAACAGTACTCCCCCCCGGAAATGTCTTATGGCCCCGCCTTATGCCGTCTATACTTCGGGAGGGATTATACTGGAGCAGCTCCTTCCAGATTCGTCAATACGCTTAACTTCCCTCTCGATGAGACTCGGTACACCCAGCTAGCCACGCAGTTCCAATTCCTCCCCTCAGCTGTAGATTTTGCACGTGCGATGGGGAATATACTCTTCCGTCTGCATCACCTGGCTTCTGTAGACGCGCGCGATGTCGAGTTTGTTCTGGGAGGAGATGGCGGAGCAGTTTTCACCTTCTTCCTTATCGACTTCGATCAGGCAAGCATAGCGGTCAGATCCCCTTACACTCTCTCGGCTTACCGCGTCTCAGGTACGGCCGTGGGATAAGCGTCCGGAGTCCATTGATCAGCTCGTTTCGGCCTTTTTCGCGAACAACCCGTACTACCCTCGCCCTCGTACATCCGACACTCTTTACAATCACTTTAAGACCGCCTACTTGGATGGTTGTGGAGGGGATAGTGAAGCTCTCGCGGTTGCTTTCTTCGATGCCATCCGACCGATCCAAGTCCAACGAGACATCAAGAGAGCTCAAGAGGGCTAACTTCTCTACCCTGATTCGCAGTTTATACCATCGAGGAAATCCAAGGGGTAGATTCGTGTATAAAGCCAGGTGGAGAGTCCTTATCGGGATTGTATAGTTTTTATGGAGCCCCTCTACCCAACACCTGTATGGGGTGATATCATATTGAGGGATCGTGGAACATGTTGGGGTCGCAATTCATAACTCTCATGAGGGGATGGGTATAAGTATGGGGCGCAAGCGTACGCCACCTTTACGAGGGTTGGACCTGACCGCGGAGATGAGGGAGGAGAGCGCATTGCAAATTCAACCACATTGCCTCCGAACCTCCTCCCGCAAACGTGTCCACCATGCTGCGCGCTCACGTTCCTCTTCGATCCTTGCGCGACATGCTGGCATATTTACCTCAGGCACCAACACGAGTTCATTGGACACTGGCGGAGAAAGAAACACGCAGGGCTATATTCGGCGGACGTCTTCAGGGGATTCATCCCTGTACCCGCTACACCATACGGGGGGTTCCACGTTGAGCGTATGCTGGAGATTTCGTGTGCGAGTTAGGGGTTTCCTCGGCTATCTGGTTTAATCGCCTTCATCGTGGTGGAGAAAGGAGACAGCTCGTGTCATTCATAGGGGCGGGTCCGTGAAATACCACAGGAATAAGTTAGTAACATTACAACTCCCCGCAACCCCCTCCTGATCCTCGCTTCCAACGCGCATTGAACCACATTACCGAATAGGACCGCGGCGCTCCGTCGCGCGGAATCGTAAGGGATGAGAAGAGGGTCACCCAAAGAGGAAGCGAACTTTCCAGGACAAGAGAAAGTCCATCGGCGATGTTGCACTAGTGCCTGCGAGGGAGCTGACAGAGACCTCTTATGTGTAATGCCCTGACGTATGTGCTCCAAGGAAGGCGATCGTGTGCGGTTCGGAGGCGTTTACTTTACGGATCCATGGGTCAGGTGGGGGGTTAGGTGTTGAGACTTGAAGTGGAAGAGCGGGCCAGGGAGCAAACATGACAGGGCCACGGGGATATTGGAGGGAAAGGGGAGATATCCGTAACCTGGACTGGGCGGAAGCACGGGGAGCAGGGAAGGGGGAACAGGGAGAGGGGAAGGGGAATATGGAATGGTCATCAGGACCGTCATGGGTGGATTCAATATTTCTTGGTGCCTATTCTCCAGGTTCGCCCCTCACTCTCTTCTAACTTCTTTAGCTCCTCTTGCCACCCGGCGAACACCGCGTTAACCTGTTTAGCGCCAGAGGGTTGAGGAGGCCGAATCAGGTCGTACATGTCAGGAACCAAGGTCGGTTCTGGTGGATATTCCTTCCATCTTTCATTGAGCAAGTTGGCTCGTATCTGAGCGCGTGTTACTTGAATGAACGGCGTTATGAGGCGTTTATCACGAGCAGAGGTTTCCCTTCCGCAGATTCCTTGCATGAATTGGGAGTACAGTTCACCGTTCTCCTTCTCGAAGTTCCTTTGGTTTCGCATTAGCGCCTCCAGAAACTCTGTCTTCTTCAACACAGAGGTTCGACTGCGCTCAGTATGGACGTTGGCCAGCGTTTTACGAGCCACAGAGTCGCGTAGAAAAGCGGGGATGAGTGTGAACCTTTCCGTGAGGTGGTCGGCAACGTAGGGATCCGCTTTGAGTACATCCCCTGGGTTCAAGGTGTAGAGTCCACAGTCGAGGTACAGGACTTCTCCGCGGATGGTGGTGAAGTAAATCCAGTAGTGTTCGTTGGGGTCTTGTCCATAAATGGTCGACTTGGCCAGGGTATCGTAGTATGCAAGCCGGCCAATACCAGGTCCGCTGACAGAACCAGCCATTATGCCAAAGTCAGCGATTGGGCATGATCTCACAGTCAGCCTGGCCCTGTGGTGAAACTGCCAATCCTGGCGCTTAGCGGTAGCGTCAGAGGTAGTGGTATAGAGTTCGGCGAACAGTGCGACACAAATGGCGGTGTTGACTAAGAGGGTGTTGCCCTCGCGGGTAATCCTGTCTCGTAGCCTGCGGGCCTCGATTGCGGAAGGATACCGGGGCCACCAAGCTTCTGGCTTTTTCACCAATTCGTCGAAGGAAACGTGATCGCCCAGTGAAATCACACTGCAGGCGGTGCCATCGGCTTGGCGGATTTGCTTTATACCACCAACGATTACGTGGGTGAGGGCAGGATGTCCTTCGAGGGCGACCGAGTTGTGGAATTGTTCGACGATGAGCGCGAGGAAGGGATAGAAGGAGCGTAGTTCAATCCTATCAGTCTCTCCTAGAAACGAATAGCAGAGGGTTAAGCCTGTTGGAGGACTAGGAGCGATCCTACTCACCACAGACGTTCTTGTGGGTCGGCCAATCTACTTTCTGACATCGATTCGAGCAGTAGAGTCGCTGAGGAGTACCGTCGTAAACATGTGCCACCGCCTGAGACGATCTCGGAATTGCCCACCTCACCACAATTTGCGCACAGTCTAAGTTTGCGTTGTGATTCGCAGACAGAGCATCTATCCAAGGCTTGGAGCGGTAGTGGGACCCTTTCTGGCTTTATTTCCTCGGGTGATGACCAGAAGCCGAAAAACATGGTGGTGGTTGTTTGTAAACCAAGTGGATCCTAGCCAAGAGCAAGTCGTGGTCACGGCAACTCCGCAGCGCTCGGCCGTTCCTCTCGTCCGGCACGGCGGCAGCACCCCCACAAGAACGCCAACGACAGCTCGACTCGGGGCGGAGTGTCGGGGAGATGGCATGGGTTTTCTCCCCCGGTATCTCTCGCACGGCGCAACCAGGAGCGACAGGTGGTTCCACATACGGTCATACACGCCCAGAAACAGAGCTGATCATCCTCAGATGGCTTCGGCTTCGGCTTCGACGATTTTTCCGTCTATTCTACTCGACGAAACATCTGGAAGGGATGGCGGGCCGACGCAGATTGAGATGCATCGAGTTCTGGGGTCTTCGTGGGTGTATCCCAGGCAACACTAGCAATGTGCGTCTCCTGTCGGTTTCCATCCGCGTTTCAGTAGACCAGCTGACATCTGCGTGTGCCAAGTCCAGCCCCATGCCCATAGCCTGGTTATTCCATCCTACCCCGCAAGTCGCCCCCCGTTTCAGGAGTCACCCGCGGGCTCGGACCCATCCCACTCAAGCGTTTCGAAAGTATGAGCCGGAACTCCTCGTCTCTCGACGATTACCTTCTCGTCCTTCGTCCAACTTAGGCCCTGTGTCGGATATTCTTCGCGGATTCTGCGGGAATACGGTCACCAATGTGATCTAACAACCTGGGGCACGATGAGCAGTCAATCCCCCATGTGCGCGTGTATTCCACCAAAATTTCATCGCAAGTCGTAACTTGTACGTCAACTGCAGGGGACGTGAACACGTGGACCTGCTCTATGTCTGGACGAGCAGATCGGTGTAAGTGGAGGCAACCGACGAGCACTGCGCGCTGTTAGTCTTAGCTGGTCCTTGTGTCCGTGGCCATCTACGTTCGTTGAGGTTCAATGATGATTGGTGGTCATGCCTCCTCCTCTTGGATTACAATACCCACCATCTCTGCCGGGCTCCAGGACATAGGACAAGAACGAACACCAAGTAGTTCCGTGCCCAACCTGACCCCCCGAACGTTACGTGAACGATTATTCACCGTACGTCGTTATTCCTGCGTTTAGTTGATTTATTCCGGGAAGGCCGTTGCGGAGTTGCTGTTGGTTTCACGGGTCGCCAGTGCCCACGATGCTGCACCCTCTGTCGCCATAGAGAAATAGCGCTATCCGAAGACTCTCCATCTACCCACCCGCGGTCAAAGTTCAGGACCACGTTTTCGTTAGTGGTGGACTAGGGTCTACTCATTGAATCTGTGCCTGTCTAGGAATGGCCATCAGGTAATGAGTCTCATTCGGGTGTCGATATTTCAACTGGGTAGTCTGGGGAATTATATTTTTCCGATGAAATGTAAATTTCCTCAAGAACTCGTACTTTTTCGGCTCAAACTGTCCTCCCCCATGCCAGGGTGCGAAGTCCTTAGCGAGAGAAATGGGTAGGTTGAATCGGCTGGATTGTTACGTGGTTCGACGGAAGTGCGTTGGAATCCCCTCCAAGATCATTTATTCCGCGAATGAGAGTCGCACGTATTGGTCGGAACCCGGTGTTTGACGCTGAGCGTCGTGAATGTGAGCCCCTGTAACTTTTGGCTGTCGCATCGTTGACTGCGGATAGGGGCTTCTCCATGGAAGGGCCGATGATTGCGTTCGTGGCAAATTCAGGGCTTACACTTCCTCACAAAATAAAAGCTCTCTGCCGCGCCGTCATCTCACACAAACCCCCTGTCATGACTGTGGAAGGAAAACGCGGTTACGGTGCGATTTTGGATCATTACCCTGGCTCAGACCTATCGGTATTAGAGCTTTGCAATGCTTTGACAAGGAAACTCGTCCAAGCAAGGAACTCGAGGTGTGTGTATGGGCCCGCATCGCATGATACTCTTCCTTCAGGAACTAATTTCCCCGTCACCCTAGTTCCTTTCCCCTCCAATTGGTTTGTGCCCCACAATAGATGGGGATGATTATCTGATCGTTACTCCAGGTCAGGTCTATGGAGAACGATTCAAGTGTCACAATTGCATCGCTCCGTCAGATGATCAATTTCCACGACTCATGGACTCACCGCCTCCCACCCGAAATACTGGTCGTCGTGGCTTCTTATCTTAATCACGATGCGTCCCTTGTCGCCCTTACACACGTATGTCACCTCTGGCGTGTGGTCCTTATCGCTTCACCTCATGTCTGGGCACACCTCGACTTTGCGAACAAATTGCGCGCGCTGATGTTCTTGAAGAGGTCAGAATCGGTTCCACTTCGCGTTGACCTTAAGGGCGCAAAAACTCCCCCGTGGGTTATGGAATCATTGGACAAGATGGCCTCCAGGGTCACCGTGTTGCGGGGAGAGGACACGTCCTTTCTGGCTAACATCCTAGCTCACCCTATGCCCGCGTTGAGGACCCTATCCATTTCTCAAGTCGTACGCGGGCGCGAGGAAATTCCGCTTTGGTCCCCCCCTTTCCCCTCTTTAACATCCTTGGTTACTTCTGGGCACAGTTTCATCGGGTTCTACGCTCCTCATCTCACAACTTTTCACTTCACATACCGCTCCTGTGGACGGTTCCCTGACGGGATGGGCAATGGCTTGCTCCATTTTCTCGGGAGCTGTCCACTGTTGGAAGTGGTATTCCTCCACTATGGAGAGAAGTACAAGGCTCTCGACTTTTGGACCGATGATACCTTCTCCCTCCCCCGCCTACGTTCGTTCACCCACGATTCATCCTATTACGAGTACGAGCTGGGGCTGTTCAACCGATTCTCCCTTCCCTCTACCTGTCAAGTGAGATTCGTAGTTAAGGCCTCGGAACTGGAAGGCCCACTAGATATGTGGACCCCCACCCTCCCCACCATCCGGGACCCATCCCGCCTCTCTGACACAAGGAGGATCAGTATCGGGTTCCATATCCCCCCGTCGGGCGGTCGCTCCTCTCATATTTGATTCAAGGTCAAGTTGGTGCGCTCTAACAACACGATAACCTCGTTCGACAGGAGGTCGGACACACTCCCCAACCCCTCTGATTACTCACCCGGCAGATCGCTGGTTTTCCTCAACAAGATTGGAACTAGCTCCGTCGAGACCATGTGCTTTTATCGCTTTCCAGAGTGTGATGAGTCCGCGATGTTCCAAATCACCCGCAAACACATATTCCAGGGGTTGCAGAAACTTCACAATCTCAAAACGCTAATACTCTCGGAATGCGATTCTACCCTTTTCTTCGATGCCTTATTGCCGTGCGAAAGATGGTGCCCCACCGTTGACACACTCGTGATCCAATCGGACCAGGTATCGCTCAACTTCGGCCCCGGTTGGTATGATCTCATAGACCGAGTACAAGAGGTGGCAAGGTTGAGGAGCGAGGCGGGGTCCCATCTCAAAACCCTGATCCTAGTCTTCCGGGGTACAGGGGCATGTTCGATGGAAGGAACGCTCAGGAAACGTCGGGCGGAACTAGAGCAGTTGAGGAACTATGTTGGATGGTTAGAAGTTGTGGCTGGTGATGAGGCACTCACTTGGGATATTAACAAGTATTTTCTGGGTGACCACGACAGCTTTTTGTTCAAGTCGAATGTATAACGCGAAATGACCTGCCCTGAACCATCGGCTCACGTGCCCAATCGCGTTCACATTACTTTGACCTCCGTTGTCGTTCCGCCCACCCTCCAAGATGGCACACCTCATAGAGGCACAACTCAAACGTTTTCAACTCGACCCGGAAGCGTTTGACCTGGCGAAACAGATTTATAGGCAGATACAAGTCAAGACCGCGCCCGGATCCGGTCACGAGTTAGGAGCGGGTGTGATAGGCGTTCCCGCGATTGCTGCGTACTTGGCTTGCGTGCAGTACGTTCGTACTGATCGTGCGTATCCCCGCGTTTGGATGACTGACTCTTGTCTTAGCCTTAACTCGAGCGATGTTGATTATAACACAGCTGCGAGTGCTTCCTGTGTTCGGCCGCTGATGTTCAAGAAAATACTCGGGATTGCCCAAGACCTCGTGGAGATTGAGCCGCTCGAGTCTCATACTGAAGAATGCGATGGCGATGCTGTGACCTATATGGAACTGATGCAGGTGTTCAGGCTCCGACACTACCAGTCGGTGTTGCTTGGGTGGTTCGAGAGCGCTGAAGTTGCGTTACTTGGCAGCGGAGAATTGCGTGGTTCGGATCTGAAGGCAGTCAAGAATGTAACGCTCCTCAGATGCGTGGTGTTTGCTTGGGTCTGTGAAGTATCCAAGGTACATTGTTCTGTTTGTGTGTCACAACGACCGCGTTCGAGCTCAAGTTTCCATATCGTCTCCCTCAAGTCTCAGCATGTAGAACCGGAAATGGTCAAACTGAAGTTCGAGCTCCCTAGCGAGACCTTCAACGACCTCATGAGGACCATGACTGCGGCATGTTCGCATATCAAAGCTCAGATCCGTCAGGACCGACAAACCCTCCTAAAGAATCATACTCCTACATCCTCCGCGAACCCTACCCCTTCGAAGCCACACCGTGACAATTCGTCGGCGTCCCGTTCGGTTTCAAAATCACCGAGCAAGTCAGCATTGAAACGAAAACTTTCAGCATTAGATGGGACCGAGCGGGATACGCCTTCGAAACGCGTAGCGTTCATGAAGTCTGTCCCCGAGGTCGATGAAGGGGAATCTTCTGAAGACGAAACCATGGAGACACCGAGCAAGCAGCGAATACGGCTATTCGCTGACGAGGTAGCTACGGCGGTTACGCCTATGGCAAAGCTCCAGCCCGGAGAGCGCACAACCACAACTAGGGCCCGGTCTCGGTCTCGAACCTCCACATCGCAAAGGACGTTAGACCAGCTACCCGATGACGACGAAAACCCCATGCAGGTCGATCCACCGCCGGTCATTCCAATTACCACGCCAGCCACCGTCGTTCCGACCACACCACGTCGAAACCGGACCGCCCCTTCCACTCCGAAACGTACACCAGGGTCACGGACGAGGGGTAAATCGACACCTAGGCGAAACCGTGAAGATGATGCGGAGGGTGGGGTTGCGCTTCCCCTCAGATATCGCCCTGTGTTCTTGGATCATAGGCAATGGTACGCTAGGGACCCCCGGATAGAGAAGGAGATCGCTATGGGAGATGAGTTGCGCAGGACGTTTATGGAGAAGTTTGGACAATCTATAATTGACAAGTACAGACCAGCTGCCGTAACCTAGGTGTCTATTTGTGAAGTATTTATTTTGTATCTCAGGAGGTTTCCACTGATAACTGGGTGTCTGTTACCCGTCAGAACTCCGAGTTGCGACGTGTTGCGATCCAGTGGTTCCGCTATCGAGGCCAAAGGGACTGAGGTGGTTGGGGAGCCATATTATTGGTAGCAGTTCAGCAGGTGGGGCTAGGCTGGAATCCAACCTCAAGTTCAGAGGGGGGCAGCTCAGAATTTGGGGCGCGTAATGCCGACAGATTTGACTCGGAATCCTCGAGCTCCGTGGCGCATTCCCATTGACGCGTAGGGTTGTGGGGCTGAGGGGTATATTCGAAGAACGGCATCGAGAGTGTGGTGATAGGGAGAGACCTGATGAAATAGGTCCACACCATGGCAGTGAGGCGATCCCCGACACAAAGTACTTCGTCTGCCACGACGCACCGGTGGGTTTCGCGACGGTCGGGGTTTCCAAGAACTCTCTTGATTCCGCGAGTGAGATTATGGTGCAATCCTACCTGGGATAAGTTTTTATCGCCCACCGGATGTCCCGTAGGAAGTGGTCGTCCGCAAGTTCACGCCCACAATCGATCGGCTCGAAACAAGCGCTCAAGCTACTTCCGGTCTTCGTCACTCGTCGTTCGCGCGGTCATGCTCCAGAACCTAGCAAAGTGCTCATGGACGCGTCGCGCGACCGCCAGCCTTGTTTTTGGGTCCCCCCCCTCTACCACTGCTTGCGCGTCGAGGCGGTTCTATGCCACTGGTGCGAATACAGACATCATCAACCTCCTCAATGAGTGTGCGTCGCCGAACTGTCTTTTAGCGACCCCAATTGCCTCTGTTCTGACCTTTGGACTTGTCGGTTATCCGGTTCTGATGGATAGGTGCAGAGAAGGAGAGAGCATCCGTTACAAGAAACCGTCACAAGATTCGGTCGTTTTCAATAGCAACCGCCGCCATTGAGAAACTGGACTTTAAGGTCAAACACGGTGATGACCTCATGAGCGTACGTCCTTCTCCTCCCATGTCACTGCTCACGGAGTCAGTGGTTGAGTTTGTTTCTGTTTCATAGGTCAAGGGTGTTGGGCCAGGCATCAGGAGTCGGATCAACGTGTTCTTGGGTCACGAAGTTCGTGGGTCAAGACTACACCTTCAACTACACGCGAAATGCTAACCACTCGCTGTTCAGAAACCTCCCCCGGAACCCTCCACACCCGAAAAGCGTCAAGAAATTCTCAGAAGGAACAGGATCGTCAAGGTGCTCATGACCGTTCCAGGATTAGGGTCCGTCAGTCCATATCTCTCCTCGCAGATTCTCTCTGTATTGATGTCAACCCCAGGATAAGAGTGGCGGAAGCTTTGTACGACGCCGGTTGTGATACGATCGCGAGACTCCACCTCAAGAAGTACAAGGAAATGTTGTCTCCCGGAGCGAAGAGGGGTTTGAAGTATATTAACCATTTGAGATCACCGGTGCCGAGGGAGAATGCAGAAGCTATCGTGGTCTGTTGCTGTTTTCTCCATTCGCTTAGATTATAAGCTCAAACCGACCGATGTACACAGGAGTTTTGCAAAAATTTCATACCGATAGATGGATACGAGGTTATCATTGCTGGTGACTAGTAAGCCTGTCTCCGGTAACTAACTGTTCCCTTGAGCTGACACTTTGGGTTCATAGCCGGAGGGACGCACCTGCCATCGCAGGACCCATTGAACTCCTCATCATCGACGAATCCAATACCGATCCCATCCCGACCCCCCCACACCCATCCACCCTGAAACTTCCAAACTCACGAAAACCCACACGAACAACGCTCCCTTTCTCACAGAAGTATATGAAGATTGATGAACAGGTCACGAGTGTGTTATTGAACAAGATCATCATGCCGTTGGAGGATCTTGGTGTGGTGAGTGACACGACTGCTTCGGGGATGCATTTATGGCAGGGGTGGTTGAGGGTGCCGAACAAAGGTGTGTCTTGGGAGTCGACGGAGGAAAGGGTCGACGGTATTCGGAGGCTGGATGGGGATTTCCATCGGGTGAATATCACGTACGTGTCATCCTCTGTAGCCGCTCTCAGGATGTGTTCATTGATTACATCCCTTCCTTCGTTGTGTAGGTACGTTCCCAAGCAATCGCGAGGCTCAGCGATGCTCGTCCTCACAGGCGACGAAGATTACTTCCTCGCCTGTACACGAAAAGCCATCCAAGCCGGTCTATACCTTAACGAATGGGGGCTGTGGGAATGGGAACCCGATTCCCAATCTATTTCCCGGTTCCAGACTTCCGATGAGCCGCACGAAAAGACCTCGCTCGGTGCGATATGGGGGAGCGAGACTGAGGCGGATAAGGGACGTTGGGTCAGACTCGAAACCCTCGAGGAGGAACAGATATTGAATGCTATCGGAGGGGAGTACGTTCCACCAAAGAGGCGGAACTTTGGATTTATTGAGGGGAAGATGAGGCCAAGGAGGGGACCTGTGACCATAAAGAATCCATGAACATTCATATGTCCATGACGTGCTCATTTTTCTGGCTTTTATAGGCCGCCCGATTTTCGTACGCGAGGGCAGAGTTTCTCTAGTACAAAAATATGCTCCTAATATCCTGCCAAGTACCCAGTACTTGGTACCTTCTAATAAATTTCAATACCAGATGCTCCGAGTTCTGTGTACTGCCACGACAATTTCCCCACCCTCCTCAATCCGCTTCGCGGCGTCCCACAGATAGAAATCAATCAACACACTACTCATGGGTACATCTACCCCATACTCTCCTCCCACATTCGCCGCACCAACCGCCTCTTTGTCCTGGTGTCGAAGAGCGAGGATCTCATCTCGAACTCGCTCGACTGCGACGATGCTCGCAGCCCGGATGCTCACTTCTTCCTTGGATCCGTGTTCGAAATAGTGTCCCGATTCGAGGAGGGTGAGGAGGGAAGGTGGGTATGTGAGGATTTTGAGGTGGTGGAGGATTTGTGGGACGCGGTAGTCGGCGAACATAGTCAATTGGTGGATCCCTCCACCTGGGAATATGGGGTGGGGTATTTGTTTGGACGATGATGGAGAGGGAAAGAATGCTGCCCATGTTTCTGCTACCAATATTTGGGCCCGTTTGAGGAAGTACACTGAAAACGGATGCGTCAGAGGCGGGCAGAGCGGAGGGGAAAGGTCGTGTGATTGACCTTCACGACCTTCGTAGGTCGTTACATCTCTGAACGACGGGAAAACCTCGAAGACCTTCAGCACGACGTCCAGTGCGGACAGCTTCGGCTTCTCCTGTTGAAGCTCCCGGATGAGGTTCGCGAACGAGCCGCCGTAATTCTTGTCCATAAGAGATGAGCAGGAACCCATGCAGCAGGCAAATTTCGAGAGGATTTTTCACCTTTACGAGTATCTGCCCGTTCTCGCGTATGATCGCTGTTCGTTCTTTCAGAAGGGGAATTGGCTCCTTAGATCGAGGCGCGGGACGGAATATATGCGCGATCATCTCGTCCGGACAGGTCGAGTAGAACTCGGGTTGAATGAACGGGATATCTTCTTCCAATGCTTTTCACGACCAAAATACCCGCACGGGTTGGGAGAAGCGGGGACACATGTTGAAAAGGTGAGCCTAACGTCGGAAACGATCATTCAAAAAACCACTTCCAAAAAAAGAGAGACCTCTGTTGATTGCAGCGACCAGGCTGCGGTATCCGGTAAACACCTGCACCCTCTCTCCATCTTTATCCCCGGACGTCCAGGATTCCCGCCACTGGACGCCGTACCGCTCCGAGCTGCGTTTGTCAGACCAGAAACTGAAATTGAGACTGGAAATCAAGAAAATCCAGTCCAACGATGCGGTTGTTCTCGGATCATCCCAAGAGAATTCTTCTGCTTCCGGTGGGAGCATGTGAAGCGGGTGCGTCCGCCACGTCCGAGGGTTGTACCCTTCCGCCAGCATCCTGGTGTGGATCTGAACGGAATTTGAGGTTTTTTTACGTGATATGACAACGGAATGATGGGGCGACGGTGCTTTTTCGTACCTGTTTGGCGGCTTCCTTGAGGGAACCGTCGTCGAGTTTGACAACGTCAGTCGCCTTTGCCGAGAAGAATATATGCGTCAGCTTTTCCTGTGATTTGGGTGAAAGTAGGAGAGAGACCTGGTACGCCCAGATGGAGCTCTCGATGACTGGGTTCACCGTCGTCTCGGGCATGACTTGTTCGGGGGTGTTTGCGGGAAGGGAAAAGGTCATTTGACCGGGTCGATCACCTCCGATGAGCGTACAACTCGGAAAAAGCTCTCTCGCCAATGCCTCCTCCCTCGTACTCCTCCAGCTGTTCTCCAGAGCATTCACCTTCGGGCTCAATCAGGCACTCGTGCGCCTCGCGACGCCTCAAACGTTCGGCACCGCCGCGATCCAATTCGAGCTCTTGCTGTCCACCATCCTGTTCCTCTCTCGAGAAGGAGTGAGGAATGCGTTGCTCCGGTCTTCAGTCAAGGGCGAGAAGAAGAAGGATTCAAACTTAGCGCTGGTGGAGAACATTTCTCTCATCCCCGTGTTCCTTGGTGTCCCAATCTCCGGACTAACCGCTTTGGTTTATGTTCAATCTGCATCCAGGACGACCGCATCACAACACCATTTCCACCTCAGCGTTGCCGTTTACGCGATCGCAGCAGTCCTCGAACTCCTGTCCGAACCGCTCTACATTCGAGCCCAGAATGAACTCAGGTTGAATGTCAGGGTGCGGGCTGAGGGTGCCGCTGTCGTGTCGAAGTCGGTCGTCACGTTCCTCATCCTCGCGTTTGCTTCCGGTGAATGGGCTTTGGTGGCCTTTGCTGTCGGTCAGGCGGCATACGGCCTATCGCTGTTGGCCGTGTTTTGGGCAGCGTACAGGGGTGGCATAAACTACGTCCCAAAACGTGCTCGGAGAAAGTTGCATGGCAAGTGTGTGATTCCCCTCTACGACACTTCTTCACCATCTAACCTAACATCCCTCCAAACTCAAATGAAAATAGTACCACGACATCGTACTTCGATGCTGACTTATTAAATCTGTCAATCGCGATGACCGGACAGTCCGTGGTCAAGCACTTCCTGACTGAGGGCGATAAATTCTTGGTCTCACGCTTGAGCCCCTTGGAAGACCAGGGCGGGTACGCCATAGCATCTAATTATGGTGCGTTGAATTCTGATTGTGAATGAATCGGGGTTTTGCTGACGCCTACCTTCTGATGTGGTGATCGCCAGGCTCATTGGTGGCACGCATTATCTTTCAACCCATCGAGGAGACCTCGAGGCTCTATTTCTCCAAATCACTGTCTTCATCCTCCCCGAAGGAAACGGGACCGAAAGATGAAGGTGGCGACAGCGGTGATACTGCACAGAAGGTCTCTCTGGAAAACGCCTCCAAAATTCTTTCATCCCTCCTACTCCTATTTACACACCTCTTGCTGCTGCTGGTGACGTTTGGACCTCCGTACCTCTCGATTGCAACCACCCTCCTACTCCCACCGCGTTTCCAAAACACATCAGCGCCGTCCATCCTCCGGAGTTACGTCTTTTACATTCCCATGATGGCGTTCAACGGCATACTAGAGGCGTTCTTTGCCTCCGCATCCACCCCATCCGAGCTGAGAAACCAGAGCCGATGGATGATTGGTTTCTCTGTCATCTTCGTCTTCGCCGCGTACCTATTCAACCAACTTGGGTTCGGGGATTCCGGATTGGTCTACGCGAATGTGTTGAACCTGTTTTTGAGGGTTGTGTATTGTTGGACATTTGCGAAGAAGTATTTTTGGGAGAGGGGTGTGAGTTTTGGGTTGGGTTCCGTCGTGCCTCCGAGAGGTGTAATCGGAGCGTTCAGTTGGTGTTATTTGGTAACGAGGTGGAGTTGGAAAGCGTATGAGGACCTCCCGCCGAAGGTCTTACCTCAGAGAAACCATATCGCGGTGGGGATTGTGTGTTTGGGAGCCTGCCTTGGAGCTTGGTAAGTGTTGTATCGTCACCACTACTGTGCCTTCATTCATTTTGGACTGACTGACTGATGGCATAGTGCGCTACTGGAGCGTAGATTACGGAAAGAACTGGTTCAGGTGTTACAAAGACGATAGTTCCCAGGGTTCCCGGTTTCATCGCCCACTCTTTGTAGTTTTCTGCCACTGGATCGCGGTGGAATCCCGAGATGCGGACAGTATCAGATCATTATCGGGAGATGCGAGAGCGCGGACCTGGTTCGTTGAACCCAGCGGGATCAGTTTAACGTGGTGGGGCGCTTCAATTTGAAGAGTGAGACGTACGTCTGAGTGCAAAGCCAAAGATACCGATAGCATTGGAGATCGAGAGATGGCGGTGGCTGGGCCTGGTTTATCCTTATAATGTGGCGCCGGCACTGTTACAACACCCATGAAAAGTTTGCGCTCAGTCCCATTCCAAAATACAAAGGGTGTATGGCTCCTCTAGTTCTACATTGCAGAACGTACGCCACACTAATGAGCCCCTCAATCTTGGAAACACGAGCGAAAGCAGGGTAGATATTGGGGTGCGAGACAGCACCGCGATTGTCCTACGATGGATCCCAACGTCCATACCATGAGCAGCAGAAAAGGCAGAAATATCCATGGCAGAATAATCAAACATTCGCGCAATCTGGCAAAGGCAAGTTCAACATCAATTGGATTATTATCGGGGAAAGACACGTCTGCAGAGGGTCAGTAAGCCACTACATCAAGAGAGGGTGTGGTCTCACCTCCTTGCAACCCCAATAGTGGCCGGGTGACAGCAATGTAACTGCGAGAGTTGCGGAGGATCCGCCAGCATAGAACCACTGTTACAAAACACAGCGCCACTCGCAGACATCCAATCGGAGCCAAGAATAACAGAGAGGTAACTTGGGTGTGTAGGAACTGTTACCGGTTGGGACAGATGACACAGTGACACAGGTGCAAAGACCGAAGCGATTGAATGAAGGGGGGAGGTGAGGCCGGCAAGCCGCGAAGAGGGACTACGGACGGAATCGACAAGGCCGACGAGTATATTTGTTGCAGACAGAAACGATCAGGAGAAGAGAGGGGGTGATGACGAAACACGGGGACTCGATCGATGACGATGGGCTATATAATGTCGATTCAGAGGTGCCCTCCCCTGAACTCCTTCCCCTCCTTCCTCCTCCCTCCCTCTGAATTTGAGGCTGGATTCCAGCCTAACATATATGGGCAATCCCAGTCTTTGACGGCGACTCCATCATGTCTTACTTCCGCATCAGCGACCAGCACGTTTCGCGAGCTAAATTCGTAAATATCCCCGCCGTGTACGAAGATGAGGCCCCGTTTGTTCAAGCCGCGTGTAGCATCGGGGATGGGACAACCAGCGACGTGTCGGAGATTTCCACTCGGCGTGGCGTCAGTCTTCGAGAAGGGGACCTGATCACCGGAATCGTTGACATCACTAATGAACGCGCGCATATGGTGCCTACAATCTCAAACAAGGACCGCGACGAAGAAAAGAAAGCATTTGTTCGTGCTTGCTTATGTCCTGCGGACCACCTACGGAACCTAATGTATCCGTTTCTGCTAGGAGAAGTACTTCCTCTCCCTGCAAGTCATCCCGCAAGAAGATCGGGACGCGTGGAACCTGGACCACCCTTCCAACACAGTTTGGTGTAAGGTTTCGGGTACCACCTCTCATCCGTAATGACTTCTAATGGAGCGCCTTTACCAGTATCCCCATTTTTCCACCGGCACCGAGACACCCATGCGACGATCCTCATCGCACCTTCTGCGCCGGACAGCGAACTCATCAGACTCCGTCTAACCGTTGACAACGCCCAGCGCGCCATCTGGATCGCACGGCATGGGAGCGATCCTGGACGAAGCCAGGAAATAGATTGGTTCAAGGTAAAGATAGGTTTTCGCTGTTGTTTGAGCGCATGGCGTTGACCAGCGTCGCCAAGGGTACCCCCGGGAAATATGAACTCATCATTCTCCATCCTTCTCGTATCCTGACCGGCGGTTTCCCCGTGGTGATCAAGCACCCCGCCACCGGCCATCTCACAACCTTTTATACCTCCTCTGATGGATTCTTTCATGAAGGACCATTACATGAAGGAAGTCCCACCGGTCCTCGTCTTCCCGCGTTTGGCTCCAGGGGTGGTCGCGAGGTTACCCTCAACCCCATACTTGTCAACCATGCTGCTGTAATCCGATTGAGGCGCCTCGAGCGTCAGCTCCCTGAGTGGAGAGCAACGCTGGATGAGGAAGCGCAGAAGATCCTTACTGAGGTTGAAAGACTCCATGAGGCTGTCCTTTGGAAGCCTGGGCAGGACTTCGAACAACTCATAAACTCCGTGAAACTACCCCTTCAAGCCCTCGATCTCCATTCGTCAGCACACTGTCATCAACCCCCTCCTCCTGCTCCAGGCGAGCCAGCCCAGCCCAGTCCACGGCCCCCCGGGGAACCTAAGGGAGGCTTTCCGACCATGAGTTGGGAAGATGCCGAGAAACTGATACACCATGGTAACGTTCTATTATGATTATTGGGTACCTTCTAACCAGGCTTGTTCCTCAAGATTTCAAGGACTTCCCTGATTTGGATGGTGACTGCGACGTCGACCCCTACCACCGCCCCGACTTGGGCTCCGATCTGGGAGTGATGACAAACCAGGAAAAGATAGATAAATTCCTGAACACGAATTGATGATGGTATTAAACTTTTATTGCAGTTATTCCAATTGTATTCCTTGCGAACCGGAAGCGTACGAGTCCCCGTCACAGTTTGACTGGCTTTGCATAAGCACGCAATAGTCAAAAACCTCATCCG
>Ga0307515_10010932_pt1 | contig 17305 bp, 6 predicted proteins | sample 17_EM_MG_FD_194513 | JGI IMG/M metagenome (GOLD analysis project Ga0307515, IMG submission 194513) | Populus trichocarpa ectomycorrhiza microbial communities from riparian zone in the Pacific Northwest, United States - 17_EM | ecosystem: Host-associated > Plants > Roots > Unclassified | place...
GATATAGAAGTCATCCTATGAAGTATGAATTATTTAAAATTCCTCACATACATGTATCAAGTTTATATTCGAGATGATATTTGGTTTCATATTTCCCAATACATATCATGTGTTTCTCAAACATATTAAAAATCAATGAATAACAAAAAAATTAATTTACTTAGAGATGTTTTGAAAATGTCAGTACTTCATAGATGCTATTTGATATCACAAATTTCAATTATTTTTGTACACACAAATTTGACGTATTAAAATACACTAAAATGGTGTAAAAGATATAATAATGAATTTGATTACAAGAAAAGGTGAAACTCGCTTTAAGTACTCTTCACATTTACGAATCCTTTTATTAATGGTTAGATCTAGATCTTGCTTTTAGGCTCGTATGAATATCTTTCCATCCAAAACAAGATTTAAATGTCATCGTTAATAAGAGAATTTGTGCATATAAAAAGCACTCCAAAAGAGTTTCCACCTTTGCTTGTAGTCAAATTTATTATTGTAATTTTATCACCATTTTAGTATATTTTAATACATGAAATTTTTGCAAATTTCTAGCATGCCCGGTGGAACACTCTCTTCCTTTCATCTCTCAAATCAACATATGTACTATCAAAATTTGAAAAATATGAAGCATGTAAGTCATTCTCCAATCTATGTTCAAGGTGTTGAAGTGGATACCATGCCAATCACTCGCCTAAGGACTCAGTTTGGAAAGTTCAAGCTGGTCTCTCTACCAAATTCACCTAGAGAAGGAAGAATTTCCATTTAAATAACAAATTCATTCATTTTAATAAAATTTGGCAGAGCTTTCATAATATAAAAACTCTACCTAAATTTTTATCTCGTATTAATACCTGCATCATAAACAACAATATAACCCACATTTAGCTCATATCGTCTCACACTTACATGAGAATGCTCTTCGGCCATCATCCATCATTTCCACCAAATACTATCACACACCAAACATTTCCAATCATGAAGATTACATAGTTGATACTTACTTAAATTATCCATACATTAAGATAACCATTTGTTTCCATACAAGATTGTATTATCTTAAATTAAGGTTACACAACTGGAATCTATATATTAGAACTTATTTCAGAGTTATACCTAGATAATGTTATAACAAAAAAACTATAAAGTAAGTAGTTAAGGTCAAGGCGACTGATAAGAAGTACATGCATATCACATGTAAATTGTTGAATAAATACATTTATAATATCAAAGGATTTATTTCAATCCCAATATTCAAAGCAATTTTAACAATTAAAGAGGTAAATAAGGCTATTCTTTCCTTGAGTTTCTGTTTTACAAGCTCCTAATAAGTCAAATTTCATTTTGCATGCTTCTCCTACAACTCCTAACAATAACAATTAATGTTCGTTTAAATATATTCAACTATTTGTCTAATAATCAATTCAATCCAACACATAATTTCACATTCAGCACCCAAATTAATATTAATCAATTATTATTTACTTTTTATAATTTCATATAATTTCATAAATTGAAATATCAATCAATTATTAAAAAAATCCATAATTTACTTTTTATGCCATCAAAATAAACTCTTCACTTAGGACTTTCACATTTCCAAATTTTCAATTTAATTCAAACACCTCATGAACACATCAACCCTAGGATTTAAAGTTCCTAAATTTTCCAAGAACATGGTCACACTTATCAAATCATGCAACAATCCCAATTCCACCCCATTAACAATAAATTTAAATATTACAACATCAATTAACACAAAAATTATATTACCAAACCTAATTTCTAAATATTTCATGTTCATAATTTAGCTTTTCAGCCATATAAGCAAGAATACAAAACAACCAAATTTTCAACCAATCAAATTCAATACAATCAATTTAAATTTGATATACAACTTTTTCAAACTTAAATACTTCATTTAATTTAATTCTATTCACAATCATCACCTACACTTTTTTTTATATAAATAAATCTATTCATCATAATTAACTTCTCGAATTTCCTAAAGCTTTCTAGCTAACAGTTCGGCCAATCATCATAAAAAACATAATTTGATTTGGTTCCATACTTATCTACTCATCGATGATTTTCAAATTTCCACACCTACACCTTCCTATATTATCTTAAAGATTTAAAGTGCATTTAATTAGCTCATCCTATATATATAAGTACGTATGCACATATCTTTCCTGAATCACATTTAAACATTCTTACATCATTTAAACATCAAGATTATCACAATATTACCTAATTTAACCCAAAATCTATAATTACAACATTCCAATACATCCAATACAAAACATTTAAATTCCTAGCCATCTTTATTAAACATTAAACACAGAACTTAAGTATTTCAAAACATAATTAGAACATCACAATCAATATGATTTAATTAAATTTACAAATTATTCTAAACTAACTTTTTGGCCAATTCAAACGAACTTATAATTGGTTATAATTTCCATAATTTATTTCTCAAACATACTAATTTCCATATCAAAACACTTCATACAACGCATTTCAACAACTTTCCATACAACTTGAATATGTAATTTATACATCCCAAACAATCTCTACCCTAATAATAACATTTGCCATGCTTTCATATTAATTTCTAAAAATCTCAATATCAGAATTTAACAAGATTCCATCTTCCTCTCAGGTTTTTTCCCCTAAACATAACACCCTACCTTTTAAATAACTTCCATACATGCCATTTATTTCTTCAACCATAATTTTTCAAAACACACACATAATATAAAACCCCATATACAACTAGAAATCATTCCCCAAATACAATTTCTCATATCAATTCAATCAAGGAAACATACAATATCACTAAATTAAAACCAATTTATTTCATTCATTCTCCCAAAATTAATTACGGCTACGAATTCAACACAACTTTTTTTTTTTTTTTGGCACAAAGCTACCTCCTCTCAAACACCTCACCAGTAAAAATCAGCCAGCAACATCACTTGCAATCCAAGAGGAGGGAGAATACTTTTAAAATATATATAAAAATATTAATTCTTTTAATACACACATTTTAGATAATTGATTTCAGCAAAACTGGATCCGTGTAAAGAGTGCAAGGTTACACTATTGAGTATAGGATTATACAAAATTTATCACATCATAATTAATTTATCAGTTATCGAAATACCTTTCTACAGCATTATTAAATTATGAAAAAATGAGAAGTATTTATTTATAAATTGAAATGCCTTTTATTAGGCTGTCCGGGCGGTGTAGTTGGTTATCACGCTAGTCTCACACACTAGAGGTCCCCGGTTCGAACCCGGGCTCGGACACCTTTAAGTCATATTAGTTATAAGCTTTACGTGATCCCTATATTTTTCTCAATATTCCGCTCCTCCCCCTTTTTTTTTTCCTTCCAATTATTCAATTGTATCCTTAAAGGATCCATAGTTTTTGTGGATTGTTTTCAAACTTTATATATATATATATATAGTTTTGAGAGAGAGAGAGAAGAAATGGATTATTTTTTTCTTAAATAAAACTTTTGTTAGACATTTAACTATAATTCCAAAGGTTGATTTAAATTTGTTTATTTTCAAATCCTGGATTAACATATAAAAGAATTATTAATTCTTTTTAATATACACATTTAAAACCCATTTAAAAAAACTTAGTTTTTATTATTAGAGAATACTTTTAAAACAATTAACTATTTAAAAAAACTAACTAAAAGTATATTAATATTTTTTTTAATTTTTAATATCATTTCATAAAATTATATAAAAAATATTGATTTAATAATTTTTATACAGAGACTAGTTTAAGAGTATAGCCTCGTGAAGAGCTACATTGAAGATTTCTACGTTGAAAATGTGGGATGAAAATGCAGTTTACCATATTTTTTTTATAAATATTTGTTTATTTTATAGATTAGTTGGAAGAGAAAACAGGAATTGAATATTGTTGGGAACCAACTGAATACCATCCCACCATTAACAATTCAACCGCTTTTTTGATCAGTTATTACCCAAAGTAAACCAAAAACAAAATCATCTGGTAGATAATCCAACTATCAAGGGTTTTCGCCTTGATGAAACGAAAACCCAAATTTCTCAATCAATCTTCTTTTTTTGGTTAATTTTATTGATTAATTAACCAAATTGCTAATCCTCTCTCTCTCTCTCTCTCTGTTTCTGATTTTCAATGGCTGATCATGTATCAGACACTTCACCTTTAATCCCCCCGTCTCCGATCACCGAACCCAGCGAGATCGACCTTGAAGCCGGTCCCGGCGAGCAAATTCAGTGCCGTATTTGCCTCGAAACTGACGGTAATTCTCCATTTTAATTGCTTGATACTCACTCTAAAACTCGTCGCTTTGGTTCACCATTTTGGAAATTTATTTGTAGCTTTTACTTGGTTGTGGATGTAGAAAATGTTAGGTACAAAGAGTTAAAAATTGTTTCTTTTTTAGTTCACTTTGATAATTTGTGGAGGTTTTACTTGCATACTTCAGAATTGTTTACCTACTTTTTGTTTACTGTTATTGTTCCATTTGTGTTAGCTGTTGATGTTAGAGATTGTTGATGCTTGGATTTTTGTAGCCTTTTTTTAAAATAAATTTATTTATGGCGATTTTGACTAAAGTTTAGAATTTTGCTTGTGAAATATTTAGAGTTTGTTTCTGTTTGCATCATTTTTAGAACTATCCACTTCATGTTTATTTTTATTGTTATCGTTGGTGTATTGGCTGTTGATTGTAGAGATTATGAAATTGAAGAGAAATAGTAGATCTTGGGGTTTGTGAGCTTGGCCTTGAATTTAGTTAAAATTATCATCTTTGTAATGCTTAGCTGTTGTTGAACCGATAATTTGATCATGAAAGTTCCTTTTTTTCCCGGTTTAACTGATCAGCAACAGGGTAGCTTTTGTATGACTTGGTTTTTCTTTTTTAATTCTTATGTTAAAGCTTTAGATTTCTGGCTTGAAAATTCAGGCTAGTTGTGTTTACTTCTTAGGTTAATTATGTTTTCGTTTCATCAGGTAGGGATTTTATTGCACCTTGCAAATGCAAAGGAACGGTTAAGTATGTACATCGTGAATGCCTGGATCAGTGGCGAGCAGTGAAGGTATGGATGTTTGTCATGTTTCTTGCACAGTTTTAGTGATATGGGTTATGTTATTGTGTTATGGATCCCACATTGTTGCTTGAATTCTATGTTGCGACATCTTTTGATACGACTATTCTTTTGACCTGACTAATAGCCAATTTGGGTTTGGATAGGTCACTGAACATTCCCTTTGTTGCACTCAATGTTAATAAATATGTCCTTCGATGTTTGCATGTTGGTTTAAAAATTGACAGAGACTTTTGTTGCATTCCATTTTCTTCACTGATGCTTGAGGTGGAATTTCGTGGCTTAGAGGCCACTTGCATTTTAATAATTTGGATCTTTTACTCCCTCTCTTTTGTATTTTTTTTTTGTCAAGAATGATTGCTATTTCCTTTAATGTTGCATTCGTTGTCTTTGCCATAGAATGCGGTTTCTTTGGACCTGGTAGATTTTGTGAAAGTAGGTTATTACCAGCAAGGTAGCCTTCATTTAAATTTTTTTTAAAAAGGAGATGTAGAAAATTTATGAAACTGGACAATAGACCTAGAACTGGATAGAAAAAAAATGCTGCTCCTTCATGGTTGATATTTACATTATGTGAATGAAAGTGTTAACGAGCACACCTCTATATTGGGATAATTCACTGTGTATCTACCCTTCTGGTGCCTGCCAAACTAGCAAACTGTATATGACACTTGACAAGTAGTTGGTTAAGTGATTAATGTGATGCATTGGTAGTCCAAGATTGCCTTAACAGAGGCTTCCATACTGGATATAGGGTATGCTTAGTTATTTTTCCTTTTTACACTAGTCAATTGCACTTGTTCTTGTAAACTCATACACACAAACTTGGATCTTCCATGGTAAATCTGGAGGCAGGTTATGTAGGTTGTCATAGTTATGTTTGCTGGAGTCTGTTTGATTACATGAAGCAGTTCACTTTCTTTACTTTTCTTGTCAAGTTCCTGCCGACAATTGATGGTTCGTAAAAAAATGATGCTCTTTGTGATAAGTTTTTAATTTTATCTATGCAACAAGTTAACCTGCCACTTGTCCCCTCTTACCCTGGAATTTCTGCTACTGAGCTACTTTTTTTTTTTTCTCCTGACAATCTGTTTATTTTTTTCAGGAAGGGTTTGCATTTGCTCATTGCACAACCTGCAAGGCTCCTTACCATTTGAGAGTTCACGTTGCTACTGATAGGAAATGGCGAACTCTGAAATTTCGATTCTTTGTGACCAGAGACATTGCATTTATATTTCTGGCTGTTCAGCTTGTAGGTCGTCAGTACCCTGCTTTTGGTTATTTTGATATATACCTTTCTTGTTCTTTTTCTTTCTTCTCGATCAGAGGTTCTATTGTTATTTATTTATATTAATTTTGGTTCAGGTAATTGCTTCACTAGCATATTTGGTGTACCTAATTGACACTTATCAAAAGTCTTGGCTTCGTCTCGCATGGGGCTTTGATAGTGAGCTTAGTTTCTACTACATATGTGGTAATCTCAAAAACCTGAAGTGATAGTTATCATAATCCCTCTCAATGCATGCTTATGACACACAGCTCTAGTTTCATGGTTTTCTTACAGATTAATAGTTATTTTGTTTGTGACTTGGGTTATGCTCAACTTGACCATGTTTATCTATTCATGGTCCTGTCATTTTGTCATCTTAAGTGTATCGAACTTAACTTGATTTATGATATCAATTCTTTTATAATCTAAAAAATATTTTTCTTGGTGCGTGAAGGTGCATATCTCCGTGGTCTGCAACCTTGAATGGTATTTATTCATAAAAATTGGCTGCCGACTTGAACTGACTAGTAGATCTGGCTATTCTTGTTAGATTATTTGTCCCATATTTATATGAAATCACACAAATTGTTCTGGAGTTTTACGTAATTGGCTGCTTGAATGTCTGTTACTAATTTAGAAACTGAACCATTTGTCCATTAATTTCAGCTTATTATGAAAAGTATAAGAAAAAAAATACCATTTGTCTTTTCAACTTTAAAATATTGGTAACATTAAAATTTTAAAATACAGTTTGATTAACTGGTGTCTGGAGGCATGTGAGATTTATGTTGAGGATTCAAGCATGGTCTGTTATTTTGCATTATTTTTTCCAGAATACTTGTATAGAATCTTCATGGTAGAATGTTGTCGGACAGGAGCACTATTATTCTTTGCTTTACTGGGGCTATCCGGGTGCTTCATAACTTGCTATGATCGAAGAGTACGCAATGATTTGGCTCAGCCTTGTCGGGAGTTATGTCTTTGTTGCTGCCAGCCTGGGTATAACTCTGCTCTATATTCTTGCAACAACTGATGCACATGATATAATTATTCTCACTGCTGGATTATCATATTGTTATCCTTGTAATTGTGTGGTGGGGTTAGGTTTACTTGACATGAAGAGGAAAATGTATGTTAGAGTTGTCAATTGTGATTTATTAAGAGATTTGATATTTCTTTAACTTGTCTTCCTCTTCGTAGAAGAGATGAGGAATTTAAAAGCCTTTTCAAATCTTGAGGAATTTAAAAACATCTTAGATGCTAGGCTCCTTTGATTGGTGCAATAATAAAAATCTTGCTCAAAACCATAAATGTTAGGTAAAAAATCTTGGTGCAATAATAAAAATGTTGGGTTAAATTCTGGAGGGATTTCATTTAATTAAAAAATGTTGAAGGCAGGGGTATCTTGGATTTCTTTGTCAGAAGCCACATAGTTGGAACCATAACCTAGTAATGTTGTTGGTTACTTGTGCATAAAGGAACTATTTGATTGATTTATTTTTAAAAGAGAATACTCAGTTTGCTGATCTAGATGTATTCGCTAGCACTCCTGCCCACAAAAGCTGAGATCAAACAACCGCCAGCAAATTCATGTGTGGTGTAGAATCCTTGACTTGCCTTAGGAACAATATGTTTATATTGTGGTCATTTGTAAAAGCTAGGGTTCCTCAATCCCTACAATTTTACAGCCCAAAACTGTAGAGAAAAAAACTAGGTTCTCAAACCCTAAGGTTACAACACTTAATTGTAGAGAAAACTCTGAAATGTTTATTTTATTAATATTCCCTAAAAAATAAGCTGGACAACCCTATTTATATTAATTATAGATCTAAAATCCTTATAGAATAAAGATTTGTATTAAAACTTACCTAACTAGTAGAATCCAACTAGCATTAGGATTCCCAAATTAAACAAATTCTTGTAAATCTCAACAATTAAATGAATATTACAATAAAAATAATTATGCCATAAAATTAAAAAATAGCATCCTGCATCATGTTGAACTTTGAGGTCTTGTCATTTATTACATTAAAGTTCCATTTATTTTTTGTTTGCACGCCAATTTATCTAATTGAACAAAGGAAAAGATTATTGTAGTCTTTCCCTATCTGGGACATTGGATTCTGCCTAAGTTTTTGGTTAAATTACCAAAACCTCCCTGATGTTTGGGCTAATCAACTTTCACATCTTTGCATTTCTAAATCAATCCCTTACATCCCTGACCTTTACAATGCAAACACAATTTAATCCTTGCATTAGGTTACCATTTGTAAAGTCTAATGTGCCAAATTTGAATTTTAAAATGTTCTTATATGTTGAAAATACCCCTAAACTTCACTTTGTTCTATTTTCCTTAATTATCATCTCTATATCATTTGTTTTAAATGGATTTTTCCCCTTCTTTTCAATGGTTTCAGATAGCATTTAGTATATAATATAATATGACAGTAGTACCTTTTTAATTTTTTATAGTTCTTCATCATCTATAGATTTAGTGTTCGATTTGAGAAAAAAGAGGGATGAAATGTTGAGCAGGCCAAACCTTAGGGAGGTTTTGATAATTTGATTGAAAACTAATATTTGAGTGTTTAAGTAAATTTTATTCAACAGAACAGGTTGTTACCATAAGTTTCTCGTTGGTGTGTTAGAAGGGTGTTTAAAGTTTAAATTGGGGCCAAATCAAGGTTTGGCACTGGAGTTCATTTGGGTGGTGTATTAAACACAAACTCTGGGCATTAGGGCAGGAGTTCAATTTTTTTTTTCTTTTTTCTTTTAAACACATATGATACACTAAAACATTCTCTCGTAATTTTTTCATTCCTACTTTTTCACCTAGCATTTTGGTTATTGGATTTGAGAAAATAAATCAAATAATGAGTTATGTGATCTGTCTGTTTCCTTAATCTTGCAGAGTGTGTGCAGATTGTCATTTACCTGGCACTCTTTGTATCTGGACAGACTGTACTACATGCTTTGAGAGCTGTGCAAGCACAGCTGGTGAATGTGGTTGCTTAGGAGGTGCCGGTGAAGCAGGGTTACCACTATTGTTTATAATGGCTTTGATAGTGCTTGGACTATTTACTGTGATTGGCATATTCTACAGCGTGTTGGTGGCCACAATGGTTGGACAACGAATTTGGCAGCGGCATTATCATATACTTGCGAAAAGGATGCTAACAAAAGTGAGTGTAGTCACCTGCCTTCATATCTTTTTTAATATGCTTCAGTATAATTTCTACGGTGCAGTAAGTCACCAACACCAACCAAAAAAGAAAGTATTACTCGTATTACTTTTTGGCCCACTAAATCTTACCTGAATTTTGTGAGGGAATTGGCTCCAGTAGAAAAATGGTTAAAAAAAAAAAAAAAAACAAAATAAAAGGACTTAGTGAATTTCTGTGAGACATGTCTGGCACTAACATTCAGGGCTCTGTAGAATTTCTCAAGCTTAGCACAATTTTTATTGATATACCAAATTTCTCTCGATTGAGGTAATGGTCAGTTCAAGGAAAAAAAAATGTTGTCAGGTAACCATCTTTGCCAACTCATTAGGTCCGGAAGTCCTTTACAATGAAAACTTCAAAGGTTGCTTTAATACAATGCATCCTTGGCTTAAAGATCTATCTTGGGATGATGTTTTCACTTTGTCATATCATTGCATCACGTTCTTGAAACATTTTTGCTGGTTACTGCATCAAATATTTACTTTTTTGGCATCCATGCAGGTTTCTTGGTCTAAATATTTATCATGACTTGTTTCCCTTCTGAAATGACTTCAATATGCTCTGTTAGGAATATGTTGTTGAGGATGTTGATGGTGAAATGACGGGATCGGACTGGTCTCCTCCACCACTTCCTACTGAGCATGTTCAGCAGCTGAAAAATCTGGGCCTTCTCTGAGTTAAAGGGGGTGATATATTGATCACAGGAGACACAGACTGACTCTGTTTTGGTATGTCAGTCTATATTGTGGCCTTTGAAATCTATCAACAGCAACGTGGTAGGCAGTTACAAGGTAAGAGATAGCGAAGGCACTTTGATGGCTCAGCTGCATATATAAATTTGGGAATGATGATTTGTAAAAATTGCCTGGTATTGTTACAAACCTTCCATCAATTAAGACAACCTGAACAGGCCACCCTGAAATGGCTAACAAAAGACTTGATCGTATATTTCATGCCTGTGATCAATTGAAGAGAACATTTTCTTGTGTTCAATGGCTTTCTTCAAAAAGCGTGGTGCGCTTGAGATTGTAATTAATTACCGCCGGAAAATATATCACTCTGCATCAGCTATATTTCTGGCATATACCGTTTACCATTTACCAAAGAACTTGGCTTTGAAGTTGACGTCCTGAAAAATACTGAATTATGTATTTCATTTTGTTTACTGTAAAGAAATATATCTGTTTCTACATGAAATTGCTGGTTTATCGGTAATTCTCGCCCAAGTAATGTATTTGGAACTGCTCCCTCCAGTACTATTATTTCCTGTTTTCCTTATCCTGCACATCACCTCACATCTTTGCATAGATTGAGATACAGAAGGATCTTTATCCCCCAGGGTTAGAAGATGAAGATGAAATCTTAGTTTAGCAATCAAGTTAGATGGTCTCATAAAAGCATGCTAGATGGTAGATGAAATATTCAATAATGAGAGTGTCTTATCGAGTTAGGTCCTTTTTAAGGTCTTTTTTATAATTGAATTATTTTATTTTATTTTTATGTGGTTATTTCGATCTCACATGTTGATTTATAAGTTTTGCAGGTTAATCCAGGTTGACTTAAGCCAAATTTGCTTTGTTCGATTTATTTGTTGTTGTCTTGGGCCAAGTTTGTTATATTTAAGAAGAATTTTAAAATTGAGTGTTTTTACGATTTTATCATTCTTCAGTTTTTTTTACTTATCAGATTTGATCTTTATTTTTTTTATTGTTAATTTTTTTTACTTTGATAAAATTTTTTAATTGATATTGTTTTTTTTTTAATTTCATTCTTAAATATTAAATTGGTTGAGAATTAAGTTTTTTTTTATTGAAATTGAGTTTAGGATTTAAGGGGTTTCAAGTTTTGGAGATTAATTAAGATTTAAGAGGTTTGCTTGATTTTTTTTCCTTTTTTTTTAACTTGTATTTTTTTCAATTTCATCATTTAGCATTTATTCAACTAGAGATTGAGCTTCATTATTTTTATTTATTTGCTTTCTATAAATTTTTTTTTTATTAATTTTGAAAATGATATAGGTTATCTCGGTTCTTTTTATTTATCGTTCTTTGTTAAATTTATTTTAGAAAAATATTTAAACTGATTTTTATTTTATTTTATCATTCAATATTAGATTGATTTAGAATTAATTCTCCTTTTCAATTCCATTCTTCAAGGTTAGAGAATCTTAGATTAATTGAGAATTAATTTTTTTTTTTAATTCTATCCTTCAAGGTTGGAGTTTTTGATATTGTGTTATCTCATTTGAACTAGATAGGTTGCTCGCGCCAGACTACTTCTGGAATTGCGCACTGCTTTTAATTGTAAGAAAATTGAAAGATAAAAAAAAAAAAAAAAAAGAAATTTATAAGCATGCAATCAAGAGCTGGTAACATTAAAATGTATATGATTTGGCTTTCAACCAAAAGATAAGTAACATGCAAAAAACTTGCTTAAACTATCTTAATTTCATATAAGAATCAAATTATAAAATGTAAAGGGATATTAATCTAATTTAGGTATTGTTTGAGCAATTCAAAACAAAAAGTGGCATGATGAACAAAAAGAATATGAAAACCCAACTTTTGAATGAGAAGTGAAGTTTCAGCATTATTAGCAAGTAAAGAGTAACAAATGGTTGTCAACTTCTTATTACTGTTAGGATCTGAATAACTTAATTAAGTGTCTATAAAATATTTTACGTATTCATTTATGTGTCTAGACCTAGTGTGTAAAATGAGTATAGTACATACCCCAAACACTCATCTTAGAAGGTAAATGTTTTCTCCAAGAGAAAGCAACCTAAGAGTACCTAAAGCCTTTAAACTTTCTTGAGCAAGCATTAGCCAAATAATTTCCTCCACCAGATTCTGCATAAATATATAGCAAAAAAACTCCTAGATGTAAATCGAAAAACTTATGCACGTATCTAATTAAACAACCCAATAATCATTGTGTAAAGTAATGAAAAAAAATCATCAACAATAAACAAAAATGAAATTGAGAAAACCAAGCGAAAAATGAAGATCAAGATATCTCACATCGCAACACAAGTAATTTACCTGGTCATGTCTAATAAATTCCTCTATCAAAATAAATTTGTAATAGAAACCGACACACATATAAAATTTATTGAACAATAATTATAAAAAAGAAAAAAATGCAAGATTGTACATATGAAAAATCTTATAAAAAATTAATATTAAAAAAAATTAAAAAAAAACTACAGATGAATCACACTCACCTCTTTAAAAACTAAACACACTCAATATCATTTAAAAATAATCATAATCTAATGAAAACATAAACTAAAAACTTATTTGAAACAATATACACAAATAATACATTATTTTTCAAAAAACTGAAAAACAAAAAAAAATAATATAATAAATAAGAACCAGGCCAGCCGCTTGTGGACCTGGTATGTCTGGCCCAGCGCTTGGCCCAATAAAGCAACGACCCGTGCTCAGGCCTGCAACGCTAGGCCCAAGTGCGGGCCTTTTTTTATAAGTTTAATGGGGCTGATGACGCGTCGTCTGCCCTAAATATTTTAAAAAATGACGCGTTACCTACTTCAACTCAGAATCCGGTCATTGTGGTGGCTGAAAAAACGTGGTTTGTCATATTTTCACCTAAAAATCCTATTTTCAATCCATTTTGACTCAAAACACCTAAAAAACACTCTAGAGACATTGCTAAACCAATTCATGACCACAAAAAAGCCAAACATTCGCCAAAAACCTGAAATCCACCTGGAACAAAAATTCTTCCTGGGCTTAGATATGTTGTTTTAGGTGTTTTCTATGTAAAAAAAACTAAACGTAACCCCCCTCATCATATAGAACATTTTGACACAAAAATCAACCATTTTGGTGGTTGGAATCTTCCCAAACGGCCACTCTCTCTCTCTCCTTGCAGGAATTCGACAACTCCCTCCCTCTCCTCCTAACAGAAAAGGATTGAAAAAAAAGAAAAATGAAGTTAGGTACCAAAATGTATTGTCTTGAAATTCAAGGGATTGGTCGCCTTATACCTAAAAAATACGAGAGATTAAAATGAATGTTTCAATGAAACTTTCAACCCGCCCCCAAGTTACCAAAGATTTTCACTTCAGCCCCTTAGCTTTCAATTCAATCCTTTAAATTTGTTGAAAGTTGAGTTTTAATTTTTTTTTATTTTTTTTCTATGAATTTATCATGTTCTCATTACATAGGTCGTGATTTTAACAAATTAATTTAGGTATACTTGGGTTTATAAAAAAATATTCAATTAGTTGCTGCTTTTTCTAATTGGATTTTTTTTTCAATTTTATCCTTCAACATTGAGCAGGTTGGAAATTAAGCTTCATAATTGTTTTTTAATTTTTTTTCCTATAAGGTTATCCCGATATCATGACTCGAGTCGTGAGTTTGGTAGGTTGACGTAGGTTGAATATGTTCATTGTTTTAGTACTTTTCTAATTGAATTTTTTTTAATTGGATTTCATATTTTTTTTTTATTTTTTTCTATGAAATTATCCCGATTTCATGACCGAAGTTGCTTCTTTTAATTGGATTTTTTTTTTAATTTTATCATTCAATTTATTTTTTAGTCATTTTTTTCACCCTCCATCAACTAAATTTTCTTTTTTATTTTTTTTATTTCATCCTTCAATATTAAGCTATTTGATAATTGAGCTTCGTAATTTTTTAAAATTTTCTTTCTATGGAGGTATCCAGATTTCATGGGTGTAGTTTTTTTTTTCTTCTCAATTTCAATCTTCAATATTAGATATGTTGGAAATGGAGCTTCGTAATTTTTTTATTTACTTTTTTTTTAAGTTATTCTGGTCTCATGACCCAATTCATGAGTTTAATAAGTTAACTTAGATTAATTCGGGTCATTTTTTATGTTGATTTTTCTAATTTATCTTTTTTTCAATTTCATCCTTCAACATGGGTTAGTTGGAAATTGGGCTTTCTATTTTTTTTTTTTATATTTGCTTTCTATTGGGTTATCTAGATCTTATGACTTAGGTCGTTGATTTGGTAGGCTGATCGGGTTGACTCAGTTTATTTTTTTTTGGTTTTTTTAATTGATTTTTTTTTCAATTTTATCCTTCAATATTAGATTATTTGGGAATTGAGCTTCATATTTGTTTTTCAATTTTCTTTCCGTGGAGTTATCATGATCTCATGGATTTAGTTTTTTCTTTCTTGATTTCAACCTTCAATAGTGAATCTATTGGAAAATGGAGCTTTAATTTTTTTATGAAGCTATTTTGGTCTCATGATCCAGATTGCGAGTATAACAAGTTAGCGTAAGTTGTCTGGTTTTTTTTTTCATTTTTAATTGATTTTTTTTAATTTCATCTTTCAATATTTGGTTGATTGGAAATTGAGCCTTGTAAGTTTTTTTTATTTGCTTTCTATAGAGTTATTTTAATTTGATGACTTGGGTTGCAGGTTTGACAAATAAACCTGAGTTGACTCAAATAGTTTTTTTTTTTTTAATATTTTTTTTTTTAATTTCGTCCTTCAATATTAGGTTGATTAGAAATTAGTTTTCATAACTTATTTTGATTTTTTTTCTATAAGATTATCACGGTCTCATGGCCTGAATCACAAATTTAACAAGTTAAACTAAGTCGATCTAATATGTTGTTTTCTTAATTTTTTTTAAAAATAACTTTCAATATATCGTTGTATCAATATTTAGAAAAGAGTATAAAATGCATCATATTGTAAGTTTATAATTAATTTTTTTATAAGAAAATAAACTATTAACATTTTGATATTTTTTATGTTAAAAACAATATATATAATTGAAAGGGAAGACGTAACTATATTGGGAGTTTGGCTTGCTTGGGCACACAATCATTGCTTCTGCCATTGATTAAAGAAATTATTTTTAATTTTAGTTGTGTTTACGTTATATTCCTACAATTAAAATTGACTCAATAGCTTATAATATTTCTTATGATATAAATATTATTCCTCCTAAACCTTCCACAATCAAAGGAAAAATCCCTCAATTTTTGGATAAAATTATTAATTGAAAAAATGAAATTTACTTATTCAATAATAATGATAATCAACTTGATATTTATTCTTGGCTTTATAAAAACCAGGGGACTTCTGCAATTTCTTGGAGCCAAAACTACTACAAGAAATGATGGGCGGCCGCCGACGGGTGAAAGCCACGGCTTGCTCCTATTCCTTTTAGCAAACTACCCTCCCTTTCCCATCACTTTACCTCGTAGGAAAACATTATTATTTTCTCAATTACAATCCATGTTTATAATTTTAAGGGATTGGAAAGAGTTCTGTTTTCTTTTATTTTTTTTCATTTTAATTTTTAATATTAGATTTGTTGAAAATAAAATTTTATAATTTTTTTTATATATAAAATTGCTCAGTCTCATAACTCAAGTCACGAGTTTAATAAGTTAACCTAAATTAACTCGAGTTATTTTTTTTGTTGTTTTTTCTAATTGGTCTTTTATTAATTCCATCATTCAACATGGGTTAGTTGAAAATTGATCTTTCTATTTTTTTTTTTTTACATTTATCTTCTATTAGGTTATCTTAATCTCATGACTCAAGTTGTTGGTTTGGTAGGTTAGTTCGGGTAGACTCAGTTTATTTTTTGGTTTCTTTTTAATTGAATTTGTTTTTCAATTTTATTCTTCAATATTAAGTTGTTTAGGAAGTAAGCTTCAATTTGTTTTTTAATTTTTTTTTTGTAGAATTATCTTGATCTTATGGATTTAATATTTTTCTTTCTTGATTTCAACTCTCAACACTAAATCTATTGGAAATGGAGCTTTAATTTTTTTTTGTGAAGTTATCTCGGTCTCATGATCCAGATTGTGAGTTTAACATGTTAGCCCAAGTTGTATGAGGTTTTTTTTGTTATTTTTTTAATTGATTTTTTTTTATTTTATCTTTAAATATTGGGTTGGTTGGAAATTGAATCTCGTAAGGTTTTTTTTTTATTTGTTTTCTACAGGGTTATTTTGATCTCATGACTTGGGTTAAAGGTTTAACAGGTAAACTCGAGTTAACTCAAATAATTTTTTTTTATTTTTTTATTTTAATATTTATTTTTCAATTTCATCTTTCAACATTGAGTTTTCAACATTGGGTTGATTAGAAATTAGTTTTCATAATTTATTTTGATTTTTTTAATAAAATTATCACGGTCTCATAAACTAAACTATAGATTTAACAGGTTAAATCAGGTCAATTTAACATTTTTTTTTAATTATTTTTTTTAATTAAAAAATAAATCGCTAATATTTAGATATTTTTTATGTTAAAAACAAATACACGAATGACAGGGAAGACGTAACTGTATTGGGAGCTTGGCTTGCTTGGGCACACAATCACTGCTTCTGCCATTGATTAAAGAAACTATTTTTAATTTTAGTTGCGTTTACATTATATACCTACAATTAAAATTGACTCAATAGCTTATAATATTTCTTATGATATAAATATTATTCCTCCTAAACCTTCCAAAATGAAAGGAAAAATCCCCCAATTTTTGGATAAAATTATTAATTGAAAAAAATGAAATTTACTTATTCAATAATAATGATGTTCAACTTGATATTTATTCTTGGCTTTATAAAAAAACAGGGGACTCCTGCCATTTCTTGAAGCCAAAACTGCTGCAAGAGAAATGGTGGGCGCCCGCCGACGGCTGAAAGCCACGGCTTGCCC
>Ga0307515_10010933_pt1 | contig 17303 bp, 13 predicted proteins | sample 17_EM_MG_FD_194513 | JGI IMG/M metagenome (GOLD analysis project Ga0307515, IMG submission 194513) | Populus trichocarpa ectomycorrhiza microbial communities from riparian zone in the Pacific Northwest, United States - 17_EM | ecosystem: Host-associated > Plants > Roots > Unclassified | place...
AGCGTTCTCGTACGCGGTGAGCGCGGTCTCGAGGTCGTCGGGGTGGGTGGCGATGGCCTCGCCGAGCTCGGCGCCGTCGAACATGGCGAGGTTGGCGCCCTCGCCGGCGAAGGGCGACATCACGTGCGCGGCGTCGCCGAGGAGGGTCACGCCGGGCACCCGGTCCCACCGGTGGTCGATCGGCAGGGCGTGGACGGCGCGCGGGACCGGCGGGGTTTCGCCGTCGGTGATCAGGGCCGTGAGCTCCGCTGCCCAGCCGTCGAACTCCGCCGCGACCCGGGCTGTGGCCGGGCCGGCGTCGGTGAAGTCGATGCCGGCGATCCACTCCTGCGGCTTGTTGAGTGCCACGTAGGTGTGCAGTACGCCGCCGGGCTCCCGGTGGGCCATGATCCCCTTTCCGGGTGCCAGCGCGAGCAGCGAGCCGCCGCCGACCGCCTTCGCAGTCGCGGGGTGGCGATCGTCGGCGTCGAACAGGTACGTCTCGATGAAGGACGTGCCGACGTACTCGGGTTTCGCGTCGGACAGCAGCGGGCGTACGCGTGACCATGCGCCGTCCGCGCCGACCAGGAGGCTGCTCGTCACGCTCGAGCCGTCGGCGAACGTCAGCTCGTGGCGGCCGTCGCCGAGGGGGTGGACCGCGGTGACCTTGTGTCCCCATTTGATAGTTTCGGCCGGCAGCGAGTCGAGCAGAATCTGCCGCAGGTCACCGCGGTGGACCTCGGGCCGCCCGCCGGTGCCGTCGTCGGGCTCGTCGAGCAGGACGGTGCCGTCTTTGTCGAGGACCCGGGACGCCTCGCCGCCGGCGTGGATGAGGCCGAGGAACTGGTCGAACAGGCCGGCTGCCTTGAGGGCGGGCTGCCCGTTGTAGTCGTGGATGTCGAGCATGCCGCCCTGCGTGCGGACGGTCGCTGAGGCCTCCGCCTCGTAGATGGTCGCCGGGATGCCGTGGACGTGCAGGACTCGGGCGAGCGTGAGCCCGCCGAGCCCCGCGCCGATGATCGTGACCGGAGTAGCCATGGTGATTCCCTTCCCCGTCGAAGACTTGTCTGGAACATCGTTCCAGACAGAGCTTGGAACGGCGCTCCAGACCTGTCAAGATGGGCGCATGCCAACCAGGACGCGGCACACCGGGCGGCGCGAGGACGCGCTCTCCCGGGAGCGCATCGTTGACGCGGCCATTGAGCTGCTCGATGTCGCGGGCGAGGGCGGGTTGACTTTTCGCGCGCTTGCCGCCCATCTGAAGACCGGGCCTGGCGCGATCTACTGGCACGTGGCGAACAAGAGCGAACTGCTCATCGCCGCCACGGACGCCGTCCTCAGCCACGTGATGCCGGCCGATGTCGCCGATGGCACGCCGGAGGACGCGATCCGAGCGGTCGCGCTCGGTGTTTTCGACGCGATCGACGTGCACCCCTGGGTCGGTAGGCAGCTCTCCATCGCGCCAGCAGAGCCGGCAACACTGCGGATCTTCGAACGCATCGGACGGCAGATTCGGGCGCTCGGCGTTCCCGACAGCGCCCAGTTCACGGCGGCGTCCGCGGTGCTGAACTACATCCTCGGCGTCGGCGGGCAGAACGCCGCGAACGCTCGCGCGTACGACGGGGTCCCGAACCGGACCGACTTCCTCGAAACCGCGTCGGCTGCCTGGGCGAATCTCGATCCCGACGAATACCCGTTCACCCGCAATGTCGCGGACCAGCTGCGCGACCATGATGATCGCGTGCAGTTCCTGGACGGCGTCGATCTCATCCTCGCCGGCATCGCCAGTCTCCGACGTTCACCGGCCAGCGGCCTGCCACGCCAGTCCGCGAGCGAGGTCCGAGCGCCAATCTAGCGATCGGGGCCGCTCGCGGTGGATGCGTGGCCCGCGCGTCTACCGGATCCGCTCCCACGCGAGCCTGAGCAGGAGGTGTCGATGAAGCGGGGCGGAAATGTCAGAGGTGGCTGCCAGGATGGACCTCGTGCGGTTCCTTGACCTGGCGGCCACGTCTGCGGCCGTTGCTGCCACACCCGGCCGAAAGGCCAAGATCGACCTGCTCGCCGACGCGTTACGGCGCCTCGGCCCCGATGAGTTGGCCGCGGGCTCGGCATATCTGGCGGGCGAGTTGCGGCAGCGGCAGACCGGCGTCGGATATGCCAGCCTGCGTGACCGGCCGCCGCCCGCGGCCGAGCCGACCCTGACTGTGGCGCTGGTGGACGCGGCGATCGCGGACATCGCCGTGGTGTCCGGTGCGGGCTCACAAGCCCGGCGGCGGGAGTTGGTGGGGGCGTTGTTCGCCGCGGCCACGGCCGATGAGCAGCGCCTGCTCATCGGGTTGTTCAGCGGTGAGCTTCGGCAGGGCGCGCAGGCCGGGCTGCTGGCGGACGCGATCGCCCGCGCGGCGGAGGTGCCGGTGGCGGCCGTGCGGCGGGCGCTGCTTCTGTCGGGCGACCTCAAGCAGGTCGCCGTCGCCGCGCTGACCGGTGGTGCGGCCGCGTTGGCCGAGATTCACCTGCGGGTGGGCACGCCGCTGACGCCGATGCTGGCCAGCAGCGCCCCCGACGTTGCTGCGGCGCTGCTGGCGACCGGCGCGCCCGCCACGGTCGACGTCAAGCTGGACGGAATTCGCATCCAGGTGCACCGGTCGGGCGACGAGGTCGCGGTGTTCACCCGCAGCCTGGACGACATCACCGCCCGGCTGCCGGCGGTCGTCGCGGCCGTGCGGGCGTTGCCGGTGCGCGAGGTCGTGCTCGACGGCGAGGCCATGGCGCTCGATGAACGAGGCCGACCGCGGCCATTCCAGGAGACGTCAAGCCGCGCGGCGACCCGGGGCACCACGGCAGCTCGCAGCAAATCCGGGCGCGCCGCCGCGGTAAGCGCCACCGCCGATGCCGAAGCCGAGCCATCCGAAGCCGAGCCGTCCGGCGCGGTTGCTGGCGGGTCCGGTTCGGGGTCGGGGCTGGTGGCGGCGTCCGGGCTGGTGCCGTACTTCTTCGATCTGCTTCATCTTGATGGGGTTGATCTGCTTGATGAGCCTGGGCGGGTGCGGTGGGCGGCGCTTGCCGACGCGCTGCCGAGCGGGCTCATCGTGGGGCGTCGCACGGCCGAGACCGAGGAGCAGGGCGCCGAGGCGTTCGCCGCCGCTCTTGCCGCCGGGCAGGAGGGCATCGTCGTGAAGGCGCCCGATGCTCCTTATGACGTGGGGCGGCGTGGGGCGGCCTGGGTCAAGGTGAAGCCGCGGCACACGCTTGACCTGGTTGTTCTTGCCGTTGAGTGGGGTCACGGGCGGCGGCAGGGGTGGCTTTCCAACCTGCATCTCGGGGCCCGGGACCCGCGAACCGGCGGGTTCGTGATGCTTGGCAAGACCTTCAAGGGGTTGACCGATGAGCTGTTGCGGTGGCAGACCGCGCGGTTCAAGGAGCTGGCGGTCGATGACTCGGGGTGGGTCGTGACCGTGCGGCCTGAGCAGGTTGTGGAGATCGCGTTCGACGGGGTGCAGACTTCGCCGCGGTATCCGGGCGGGGTGGCGTTGCGGTTCGCCCGGGTGCTGCGTTATCGGGACGACAAACGCGCCGACGAGGCCGACACCATTGACATGGTCAAGGAGATCGGGGGTTACAACGCGGCCAGCGACCGGACGTAGTTGACCTGCTGGTGAACGTAGGCGACCTGGGCCTGGTCGGTTACGGGGATCCGGGCGACGTATTGGCGGGTGCCGTTGGTGACGGTGACCTGCACGGTGCCGCGCGGCACCGTCTCCTTGACCAGCAGGAAGAGCAGGCTGAAGACGGTCAGCACGCAGAAGCCGGCGATGGCGCAGACGATCGCCCAGGTCGGGATCTTCTGCTCGCTGTGCCAGTAGTCGCTGACCTGCCAGGTCGAGCCCGCCAGGGGGATGTCGCCCGCCGGCGTGTGCACGACGGACGAGGTCACGCCGATCTCGCCGACCTGCACGATCACCGGGCCCGGCGGAATCGGGTCGGGCGGCGGCACCGGGGACGGGGTCGGCACGCTCCAGGGGTCGCTGGGGTACGGGTCCGGTGTGGAGCTCACGTTCGCACCCTAGTCCGGTACCCGAACCGGAGGGAACGCAGGCAAGCCACGCCCACCTCGGAATTGACGGCTGGCGGCGTGGGCGTTACTGGGGATTGCGGGCGGCCGGCACCGCCGGGGAGTCCGGCGGGGCGGATTCTGGCGGCGCATCTGCGGAGGACGGATCGCTCCCGGCCGATGCCGCGCGCTTTTCGGCCGCGAGGCGGTCGGCCTCCGCGACGCGGTCGAGTTCTGCGACGCGGTCGAACTCCGCGACTCGGTCGGTGGGGTGGGCGGTGCGGCGGCCGGCTTCCGCTACCCGGTCGGTCGCGCGGAGGCGGTCGGCTTCTGCGACCCGGTCGCCGCGGGGTGGGGATGGCTTGGCGGTGCCGCCTGCCTTTGTGCCGTCGCCGTGGGCTTCCTTGCGTGCCTGCCAGCCGAATGCGAACAGTGCCATCAGCGCGAACATCCACCACTGCACGGTGTAGCCGGCGTTCTGCCAGGAGTCCTCGTGGTCGATCGGGATCGGCTGGAATGCCGGGTCGTTTGCCGGGGTCTGGGTTGTCAGCAGGACATAGGCGCCGTACACGGGGAAGGGCATTTGTTTGGCCAGGCGCGGCACCGAGATGCGTCGGGTGTCCAGGCGGCCGTCGCGGTGCGCGACCGGGGTGGGGCGGCTCTCCGACAGATGGATCTGTCCGACCACCGTGACCCAGCCGGCCGGGGCGGGTGGCACCGTGGGTGCGGCGATCGCCGAGCCGCCCGCGCCGGGTGGGATCCAGCCGCGATCCACCAGCACCGCGGTGCCGTCCGTCAGCACCAGCGGGGTCACGATCTCGAAGCCCACGTCGCCGTTGACCGTGCGGCCGCGCACCTGGATCTCGTGGGTCGGGTCGTAGCGGCCGGTCACTGTGATCTTGGTCCAGGACAGGTCGTCGCCTGGGGCGCGGCCGGCCGCACCGGCGCTGGTCGGTGCGGTCAGGATCGAGGTCAGCGGCGCCGCGGTGCCCGAGTCGGCGGCGTCGATGCGGTCGTTGATCGCGCTGCGTTCGTGATACCGGTGCAGCTGCCAGTTGCCGAGGAAGACCATGACCACCGAAGCCGCCACGGCCAGCGCGGCGGCGGCCAGCCAGCGAGGCGTCAGCAGAAACCGGTACACACCCCGAGGCTACCGGTCCCGCCAACAGCCCCCGCGGGGCCTGGGTTCTCCGCACCGTCCGGAGGACCAGGTGCCGGTTGCAGCACAGCACCGTCCGGAGACCCTGGTGCCGGTTGCAGCACAGCCGGCGGGCGGCAAAGCGGGCGTGCGGGCGCCCGGTATGGTGCGACTGCCGGGGGTCAATATCAATTAGCCCCCCGGAGATCACATTGCCGGGGGAGAGATTGATGACCGCCCAACCGCGTCTCGTTGTGAGCGCGCCCTCGTCCGGGCACGGGAAGACCGCGATCGCCGTCGGCCTGCTGGCCGCCGCCGAGGCCCGGGGGGTGCCCTCGGCCGGGTTCAAGGTCGGGCCCGATCACACCGACGCCGCCTATCTGGGGCTGGCCGCCGGGCGGCCGGGCCGCAACCTTGACCCGCGGCTGGTCGGCGCGCAGCGCATCGCGCCCCTGTTCGCGCACGGGGCGGCCGGCACCCAGTTCGCCGTCATCGAGGGCGCGATGGGGCTCTTCGACAGCCTGACCGGCCAGCCCGAGCTCGACGGCACCGCCGCCGTCGCCGCGGCGTTGCGGGCTCCGGTTGTGCTTGTTGTCGACGTCGCCGCGATGGGGCACTCCATCGCCGCGCTGGTGCACGGGTTCCGGATGTTCGACGAGATGGTGCACCTGGGTGGCGTGATCCTCAACCGGATCGCCTCGCCGCGGCATGAGCAGATGCTGCGGACCGCCCTCGACGACATCGGCATGCCCGTCCTCGGCGCACTCCGCCGGGGCGACCTGCCGTCCGTTCTGCCGGCGCGGGGGCAGGGGCCGGTGCCCGTGGCGCACCGGACCGTGGAGGCCACCCGGGCCGTACGCCGTCTGGGTGAAGCTGTCGACAACGCGCTCGACCTGGACCGGCTGATCGGGCTCGCCGCGAGCGCGCCCACCCTGCCCGGCCCGGTCTGGTCGCCGGCCGACGCCCTGGCCGCCCTCGGCGTGGAGTCGGCGCCTCTGCAGCGGCCGAGCATCGCGCTGGCCGGCGGGCCGGGCGCCCCCTACACCTACGTGGAGGCGGCCGAGTTGCTCGCCGCCGCCGGCGCCGACGTGACGATCCTCGATCCGCTGCGCGACGAGCAACTGCCCGCCGGCGTACGCGCGGTGATGCTCGGCGCCGCTCTGCCCGAGGGTTACGCCGAGGAGCTGTCCGCCAACCGCCGGCTCTGCAACGCCGTGGCCCAGTTCGCGCACGACGGCTGGCCCGTCGTCGTCGAGGGGGTCGGCCTGCCGTGGCTGGCCCGGGACTTCGACGGCCGGCCGATGTGCGCGGTGCTCGACGCGTCCGCGGTCACCGGCGGGCAGACCGTGGCCGGCTACCGCGAGGCCGTCGCCCCGGCCACCTCGGCGCTGGCTCCGGCCGGCGCCCGGATCACCGGCTACAAGCAGCACCGGGCGATCGTCACGCCGCGGTCCGGGCAGGTTCCGGCCTGGACCTGGTCGGGTGGCAACCCGGAGGGCTTCGTCTGGCGCCAGGTGCATGCCTCGCAGCTCGGCCTGCACTGGGCCGGCGCGCCCGAGATCGCCCGCCGGCTGGTCGCGGCCGCCGTGGCCGGGCCGCAGCACGCCGCTATCGGTGCGGCGGGCGACGATGGCGATACAGCTAATGTCGTAACCCACCCGTAACATTTAGGACAGGAGTAGGGCGCCGACGAACAAGCTGACGAAGGAGGACGATCGTGGCCGACCGTGTGCCGCTGGACTTCGACCCACCTGCTCGTCAGCTCAGATCGTTGCTCCTGGGCATCGGCGGGCGAGAGCTTGCCGGCCCGACGCCGTGCGAGGACTGGACGGTCGCCGCCCTGCTGGTGCACATCATGGGGATCTGCGCGGCGTTCGCCCATGCGGCGCGCAAGCTCACCGGCGTGCCGGGCACCGACGGGCCGCCGCCGGCGCCGAACCCGGCCGCCCTGCCGCCGTACTGGCGCAGCCGGATGCCGGTGCTGATCGAGGAGCTGGCCGCCGCCTGGCGGGATCCGGCGGCCTGGACCGGCACGTCGCAGGTGGGCGGGGTGACGATGCCGGCCGCGACGATCGGCGCGTTCGGGATGAGCGAGCTGGTCCTGCACAGCTGGGATCTGGCCCGGGCCACCGGCCAGGACTACGCGGCCGACCCGCGCATCCTGGAGGCGCTGGTCGAGCTGCTGTCGCAGGGCCCGGCCGGCCTGTTCGGCCCGGTGGTCGAGTACGAGGACGAGGGCTTCCTGCTCGACCAGGTCGTCGCCCTCGCCGGCCGGGACCCGCGCTGGCGCCCCGGGCGGCACTGGGACCTCAGTTCACCATCGACATCGGTGGCGGAGTGAAGGTCAGCTTCGGCTGACCTTTGAGGGCGTCGCGCAGCGTCTCGGCGACGGTGAACTTGGAGATCGTGCCCCGGCTGGTGCCGACGAAGTCGTCGGGATTGTCCGGGTCGGCGACGAACGCGGCCGCCGCCAGCTGCGGGGTGAAGCCGCAGAACCAGGCCGTCCGGTTGCTGTCGGTGGTGCCGCTCTTGCCGGCCACCGGGCGGCGCAGGGTGGCGTACACCATGGGTGAGGTCTCCCAACCGCCGCAGCTGCCGGTCGCCGCACCGTAGCCGGTCACGCAGCGCGCCGCGTCGGTCGCCGCCTCGGCGACCTCCGTGCTGAGCGCCTGCCGGCAGCGCGGCTGGGCGATCCGGTGCCCCTTGTACATCGCGGGCCGGCCGTCGCGGGTGCTGATCGCCCGTACCGGAAGGGGGTCGCAGTATTTGCCCCGGGCCGCGAGGGTGGCGAAGACGTTGGCCATCTCGATCGGGGTGGCGTCGCTCACGCCCAGGGTGAACGCGCCCCAGCCGGCCGCGTGCTCGGGCGTGGCCAGCGTCCGGTCGACGTCGGTGCGCCACTTCAGGCCGAGTCGTTCGGCCATCTGTACGGCCTTGTCCGCGCCGACCTTCTGCTCGAGCTGCACGAAGTAGGTGTTCACCGACTTGCCGAAGCCGCTCCACATGGTCTGCCGGCCGGTCATCGACTTGCTGGAGTTCTTCGGGCACCAGTGCTCGCCGCAGGTCGCCGGGCCGGGCGCGGTGATGTATTGCGACACGTAGCGGGGCGGGGCCATGAATGCCGTGGACAGCGGCATGCCCTCGTTCAGCGCGGCCAGCAGCGTGAAGATCTTGAACGTGGATCCGGCCTGGTAACCGGCCATGTCGCCGCCGCCGAGCAGTGGGTTGACGGTGTTCGGATAGTTGCCGATCAGGCCGGCCCGGCGCTTGACGGGGTCGCTGTGCTTGCCGTTCTTGCGCTGGTCGAGCGAGAACCGGCGGTTCACGGCCATCGCCACGATCCGGCCGCTGCCGGGCTGGATGACCACCTCACCGTGCGCGTACTTGCTGCGCTTGCGCTCCTTGGCCAGCACGTGCTTGAGGGCGTACGCCTGAATCTTGGGGTTGATCGTGGTGACCACCTTGTAGCCGCCGCGGCGCAGGTTCTCCTCGCGCAATTGCGGGGTGGCGCCGAAGGCCGGCTGGTCGAGCCACCAGCTGCGGAAGTAGTCGCAGAAGAAGCCCCAGTCGTTGTGCTTGCCGGGCACCGAGACGCAGTCGTTCGGCGGCGTGGTCAGCTTCAGTTTGATCTTGGATTTCTGCGCCGTGGCGGCCTGCGCGGCCGTGATCGTGTTCATCTTCAGCATCTGGTCGATCACGTAGTTGCGCCGGGCCACCGCCGCCGTCTGGTCCTGCGTCGCCGGGTCGTACGCCGACGGCGCCTTCACCAGGCCGGCCAGCAGCGCCGCCTCGGTCAGGGTGAGAGTCTTCGGCGACTTGGAGAAGAAGACCTGGGCGGCCGCGAAGATCCCGTACGCGCGGTGCCCGAAGTAGGCCGAGTTGAGGTAGCGCTCCAGGATCTCCTGCTTGGAGATGCGCTTCTCGAGCTCGATCGCGAGCCGCATCTCGCGCAGTTTGCGGCCCGTGGTCTGCTCGGTCGCCTCGATCGCCTGCTGCGGGGTCGCCGCGCCGTCGCGCAGCGCCATCCGGACGTACTGCATGGTCAGCGTCGAGGCACCCTGGGAGACGCCGCCGGCCTGCTGGTTCGCCACGAACGCGCGGGCCACCCCCTTGGCGTCGACGCCGTTGTGCTCGTAGAACCGGGTGTCCTCGGACGCCACGATCGCCTCGGTGATGTACGGCGACATGTCGGCCAGCTTGGTCGGCTTGCGGTGCTCCTCGTAGAACATCGTCAGCAGCGTCTTGCCGTCGTTGGCGTACACGTAGGTGGTCTGCGCCGACGGCACGACCGTGAGCTCGTCCGGCATCTTCTGCAGTGCGTCGCTGCCCGCCTTGACGCCGACGCCGGCGAGCGCGGCCAGCGGGAAGGTCAGGCCGGCGAGGACGAGACCCGTGATGAGCCCGGCGCGGATCAGGGGCGCGACACGTCCGGCGGCGGCAAGGGGACTCTTCAGCACACCCCGAAGGTATGACAAAAATGCTCATGTCTGGACGGAACGGCCGAAGTGAGTGGCTGCTTGCCGTCGGGCATGCTGAGGCGGTGACGAAGCTGATCGAGGACCCTCTCGGCCACCACGGCGACGCCGAGGTGCGGCCCGGCCTGGTGGATCTCGCGGTCAACGTCCGGCGGCAGCCGAGGCCGGCCTGGCTGGCCGACCCGATCGCGGCCTCGCTCGGCGAGCTGGCCGGCTATCCGGATCCGGCCGAGGCGACGGCGGCCGTGGCGGCCCGGCACGGCCGCGACCCGGACCAGGTGCTGCTGACGGCCGGCGCCGCGCAGGCCTTCGTGCTGCTCGCGCAGGCGTTCCGGGACGCGCACCGGCCGGTCGTGGTGCATCCGCAGTTCACCGAGCCCGAGGCCGCGCTGCGCAACGCCGGCCATGACGTCGAGCGGGTGCTGCTGCGCGAGCAGGACGGCTTCCGGCTCGACCCGGCCGCGGTCCCCGCCGATGCGGATCTGGTCTTCGTCGGCAACCCCACCAACCCGACCTCGGTCCTGCACCCCGCCGCCGACATCGCCGCGCTGGCGAGGCCGGGGCGGATCACGGTGGTGGATGAGGCCTTCAGCGACACGACGTACAAACCGGAAATGCCGGAAACCGAGCCGGAGTCGCTCGCCGGCCGCGACGACCTGCCCGGCCTGGTCGTGCTGCGCAGCCTGACCAAGACCTGGGGGCTGGCCGGCCTGCGGATCGGCTACGTGCTGGCGAACGGCGATATCGTCCGGGCGCTGCGCCGGTCGCAGCCGCTCTGGGCGGTCTCGACGCCCGCGCTGGCGGCGGCGATCGCCTGCGTGTCCCCGGCCGCCGTCCGCGCCGAGCGGCGGATCGCCGCCGAACTGGCCGCCGAGCGCGGGCACCTGGTCGCGGGCCTGCGCGCTGTGCCCGGCATCACGGTCGTGGGCGATCCGCAGAGCGCGTTCGTCGCCATCCGCCTGTCCGGTGCCGACAAGGTGCGCCTCGAGCTGCGCGAACGCGGATACGCCGTGCGCCGCGGCGACACCTTCCCGGGGCTGGGCGCCGACTGGCTGCGCTTGGCCGTGCGCGACACTGCCACCACGGACGCCTTCCTGGCGACACTGACCGACGTACTCGAGGAGGGGTTGTGACCCTGGAGACCACGCTCGCGGCCATCCGGCCCGCGGACGCCGCGGCCATGGCCGCGGCAGCCGAACTTCAGGCCCGGCTGACCAAGCCGGCCGGGTCGTTGGGCGCGCTGGAGGAGCTTTCGGTACGCCTGTGCGGGCTGGCCGGAGTCTGCCCGCCCCCGATGCCGCAACCCTCGGCGGTCGCGATCTTCGCCGGCGACCACGGAGTGCACGGCCAGGACGTCACGCCCTGGCCGCAGGAGGTCACCGTGCAGATGGTGGCCAACTTCCTGGCCGGCGGAGCGGTGATCAACGCGTTCGCCCGGGAGGCCGGCGCCTCGATGCTCGTGGTGGACGTCGGCGTCGCCACGGCCGTCCCGGTCGCCCACGACCTGCTGCTCGAGGCGAACGTCCGGCGCGGCACCGCCGACCTGTCCACCGGCCCCGCGATGAGCGTCGACGAGGCCCGCGCGGCGATCGAGGTCGGCATCAGCGTGGCCGACGCGCTCGTCGAGGGCGGCGCCCGCTGCCTGGTCGGCGGCGACATGGGCATCGCCAACACCACCCCGGCGGCCGCCCTGATCGCGGCGTTCACCGGCGCCGGCCCGGCCGAGGTGACCGGCCGGGGCACGGGCATCGACGACAACACGTACGCGCGGAAGGTCGACGTCGTGACCGCCGCGCTCGCGGTGCACCAGCTGGGTCAGACCGAGGGGGAGCCGGGCGACCCGATCGCCGTGCTGGCCAAGGTCGGCGGCCTGGAGCACGCCGCGCTGGCCGGCCTGATGCTCGGCGCCGCGGCGCACCGGGTGCCGGTGATCGTGGACGGCGTGATCGCCGCGGCGGCCGCGCTGGTCGCCGCCGCCCTCGCGCCGGACGCGGTGGCCGCGATGATCGCCGGGCACCGCTCGGTCGAGCCCGGCTCGTCCGTGGCCCTGGCCCACCTCGGCCTGACCCCGCTGCTGGACCTCGGGCTGCGGCTCGGCGAGGGCACCGGCGCGGTGCTCGCGCTGGGCGTGGTGGCTTCGTCCGCGCGGGTGCTGCGCGAGGTGGCGACGTTCGATGCCGCGGGGGTCTCCGAGAAGTGAACCTGTATCCCCTCGCGCTGCGCCTCGAGGGCAGGCGCGTGCTGGTCGTCGGCGGCGGTGCGGTGGCCACCCGCCGGGTGCCGGCCCTGCTCGCGGCCGGGGCCCTGGTCGAGGTCGTCGCGCCGGAACTGACTCCGGCGTTGCGCGCGCACGCCGACGCGGGCCGGCTCGCCTGGCGGGAGCGGCGCTTCGTGGCGTCCGATCTGGACGGCGCCTGGCTGGTCCAGGTCGCCGTCGACGATCCCGCCGCGGCGGCCCAGGTCAGCGCGGCCGCGGAGGAACGGCGAGTGTTCTGCGTACGGGCGGACGACCGCGCCGCCGCGACCGCCTGGACCCCGGCCGTCACCCGGCACGGCGCGGTGACCGTGGCCGTCACCGACGACGGCGACCGCCGCCGCGCCCTGGCAGTCCGGGACTTCGTGGCCGCTGCGCTGGAGGCAACCCCGGCCGTCGACCCAGCGACGACCGCCGGGCACGTCGCCTTGGTCGGCGCCGGCCCCGGCGATCCGGAGTTGATCACGGTCAAGGGCCGGCGGCTGCTGGCCCAGGCCGACGTGGTGGTCGCCGACCGGCTGGTGCCCGGGATGCTGCTCGGTGAGCTGCGCCCCGAGGTCGAGTTCGTGGACGCCGCGAAGATCCCGTACGGGCCGTCGGCGGCGCAGGAGGAGATCAACCGGATCCTGGTGGAGCGCGCCCAGGCCGGGCGGTTCGTGGTGCGGCTCAAGGGCGGCGACCCGTTCGTCTTCGGCCGCGGCGGCGAGGAGGTGCTCGCCTGCGTCAAGGCCGGCGTGCCGGTCACCGTCGTGCCCGGGGTGACCAGCTCGGTCGCGGCGCCCGCCCTGGCCGGCATCCCGGTCACCCACCGCGGGGTCGCGCACGAGTTCGCCGTCGTGTCGGGGCACGTGCCGCCGGACAGCCCGCAGTCCCTTGTGGACTGGGGCGCGCTGGCCCGGCTGCACGGCACGCTCGTGGTCATGATGGGCCTGAAGAACCTGCCCCGGATCGCCGAGCGGCTGCTCGCCGAGGGCAAACCCGCCGGCACCCCGGCCGCCGTGGTGCAGGAGGGCTCGACCGACGCGCAACGGGTGCTGCGTGGCACGCTTGGCTCGATCGCCGCGGACGCGGCGGAAGCGGGCATCCGGCCACCGGCCGTCGTGGTGATCGGCGGCGTGGTCGAGACGCTGGCTTAGCTGCGTGACGATTGGGTAACTATCCGGAATGGCTGAGAGACCGCACATGACACTGTCGGGGATCGTGCTCGATTCGGCGGATCCCCAGGAGCTGGCAGCCTTCTACCAACGGTTGCTGGGCTGGACCGTCGTGCAGGACGAGCCCGGCTGGATCAAGCTGGGCGCGCCCAACGGCGGGCCCGGCCTCTCCTTCCAGGAGGAGGGAAACTACGTCCGCCCGGTCTGGCCCGCCGGCCCGGGCGACCAGCAGATGGCCGTGCACCTGGACATCAAGGTCGAGGACCTGGCCCAGGCCGCCGTGCACGCCGAGCAGGCCGGCGCGACGATTGCCGACTTCCAGCCGCAGGACGACGTGCGGGTCTTCCTCGACCCGGCCGGCCACCCGTTCTGCTTGTCTCTGTGAGCCTGCCGGATCACGCGACCCCGTCGCGGGCCGCGTTGCCGAGGCCGGCCAGACCCGCCTCGGCGAGGCCGCGCGCGTACGGATCCTCGGTGGCCGTGGCGAGCTCGAGCGCGGCCGTGAACTCCCGCCGGGCCGGCCCGGTCTCGCCGGCGGCGGCCAGCAGCGCGCCCAGGGCGTTGCGGGCCCGGATCTCCTCGCGCCGGGTCCCGACCTCGGTGGCCAGCGCCAGCGCCTCCCGGACGTGCGCCGCCGCCTCCTCCGACCGCCCCTGGTCGGCGCGCAGCAGGCCCAACTCGGTCAGCGCCTCGGCCACCTGCTCGGGACTGTTGAACTCGCGGGCCATCTCGAGGGCCTCGCTCAGATAGCGGCCGGCCGCCTGCCGCTGGCCCTGCTCCCGGGACAGCCGGCCCAAAACGGCGAGCACCCGGGCGAGCAGGTTGCCGTACATGCCCGCGGAGCGGAACACCTCCTGGGCCCGCAGCAGCGTGACCCGGGCCTCGACGTACTCGCCGCGGCGCTGGTGCACGGCGCCGAGCGCCCACAGCGACTCGCCCCGGTCCCGGGTGCGGTCGGTCGGCTCGAAGATCCGGACGGCCTCGCGGGCGTACTCCAGCGCCTCGTCCAGCCGGCCCAGATGCAGATTCAGCTGGGCGAGCTGGACGCTCGACTCACCCGCCGCGATCGGCAGGCCGAGGGTGCGTACGATCGCCAACTGCTCGGCGGCGCAGCGCTGCGCCTCGGCCAGGTCGCCGATCACCGTGTAGATCTCCTGCAGGTTGCCGAGCATGATCCGTTCGCCGGCCGGGTCGCCGTGCTCGTGCAACAGCTGCCGCGCCTCCTCGCCGTTGCGGACCGTCTCGGCGTAGCGGCCGAGCCCCATCAGGGCCCCGGCCATGTCGCTGAGCGCCCACGCCAGCACCAGCGGATCCGTCCCGTGCCGGGCCGAGGCGACCGCGGCGGCCGAGATGGCCAGGCACTCGGCGGAGTAGCCGTGGTCGTACCAGTAGGTCCAGAGGCAGAGGCTGACCGCCGGCGCGAAGTCGACGTCCCGGTCGCGGGCGGCGTGCTCGGCGGCGGCGACCAGATTGGCCCGCTCGGCGCCGATCCAGGCGGCCGCCGCGTCCCGGTCCGCGAGCGGCAGGCTCTGCCAGGGCTCGTCGGCGACCAGCGTCAGCCGTCCCGCCGGATGCACCAGCCGCCCGGCCCGGACCGCGGTATGCCGGTAGAAGGCGAGCAGCCGGGCACCGGCCGCCGCCCGCTCCGGCGCGGACAGATCGGCCTGGGCGGTCTCGGCGGCGTACGCGCGCACCAGATCGTGCATGCCGTAGCGGTCCCCGGGCCGCTGGACGACCAGGTGCAGCCGGACCAGTTCGGCCAGCGCCCGGCGGGTCGCGGCCAGCGGCAGAGCGGCCAGGTTGGCTGCCGCGTACGCCTCGATGTCGGCACCCGGGTGCAGCCCGAGCACGTCGAACAGCCGTCGCGGATCCGCCGGCAAGGCGCGGTACGACCAGGAGAACACCGAGCGGATCTGGGTCGCGGCGTCGCCGGCGTCCAGCGCGTCCAGCGCCTCGGCGGGATACCGCAGCTGGTCGGCCAGCTCCCGCAGCGAGATGTCCGGGTGCACCGCGGCCCGGGCCGCCACGATCGCCAGCGCCAGCGGCATCCGGTCGCAGCGCGACACGATGTCGGCGACCGCGCCCGGCTCGGCGGCCACCCGGCCGGTGCCGAGCCGGCCCGCGAGCAGCTCACCCGCCTCGTCCTCGGCCAGCACGTCCAGCGGCACCGGCACGGCGCCGTCGGTGGCGATCAGCCCGGTGAGCTGGTTGCGGCTGGTCACCACCACGCGGCAGGCGCCGGCGCCGGGCAGCAGCGGCCGGACCTGCTCCGCGTCCCGCGCGTTGTCCAGCACGATCAGCAGGCGCCGGCCGGCGAGCCGGCTGCGGAACAACGCCGTGCGGCTCGCCGGGCTCGGCGGGACCTCGGTGCGGTCGACGCCGAGCGCGGTCAGGAAGTCGGCGAGCGCGTCGGCGGGGTCGATCGCCGAGTCGCCGGGCCCGAAGCCGTGCAGGTTGACGTAGAGCTGGCCGTCGGGGAACCGGGCGGCGGCCTGGTGCGCCCAGTGCACGGCGAGCGTGGTCTTGCCGACCCCGCCGGCCCCGCTGATCACCCCGACGGCGTGCGGGCCGCCGGCCGGGTCGGGGCCGTTGTCGAGCAGCGTCCACAGTCGGCGCAGGGTGTCGGCGCGGCCCGCGAACGCGGCCACCTCCCGCGGCAACTGCGCGGGCGCCGGCACCCGATCGCCGGCGATCAACTCGTCCACCGAGATGCCGAACACGTCGGCCAGCAGCCGCAGCGTCGTCGGCCGGGGCTGGGCGACCCGGCCCGCCTCGACGTTGCGGACGCTGCGCACGGCGATCCCGGCGGCGTCGGCCAGCGCCTCCTGACTCAGGCCGAGGCGCTGCCGGTGCTTGCGCACGGTGTCGCCGAACGTCGCGGGATCCATTGCGACGATGCTAAAGCGCGCCGGTCACGCCCCGTAGGGTGGCCAGCCCGGCGTGGGCCCGCTGACGCTCGTACGGATTCTCCAGCGCGACGGCCAGCTCTAGCGCCGCGACGAAGTGCTCCCGGGCCGCCCGCGCGTGCCCGAGCGCCGCCCACAGCTCGCCCAGCGCGTTACGGGCCAGCGCCTGCTCGTACGGGTGCCCGACCCCGGTGGAGAGCACCAGCGCCTGCTCGGCGTCGCGTACCCCCTGCTGCGGCTCGCCCTGGTCGTAACGCAGCAGGCTGAGCTGGGTGAGCGTGTCCGCCTGCAGCTCGGGGTCGTCGACGCTCTGCGCCAGCTCCAGGCTCTCCGCCAGATAGCGGGCCGCCGCGCTCTGGCTGCCGATCCGCCGGGCCAGCCGGGCCAGGTGGTTGAGCGTCCAGGCCAGCGCGCTGTTCAGCGGCGAGCAGATGTTGCCGGGACTCGTCGAACGCGTCCCGCCGCAAGTGCACGGTCCCGAGCACCATCAGCGACTCGGCCCGCAGCCGCACCCGGGGATGCGCCTCGAGCAACTCCACGGCCGTTGTCGCGTGCTCCACCGCGCCGTCCAGCTCGCCCCGGTCGCGCAGCAACACGGCCAGCCGCAGCCGGCCGAGCGCCTCGACGTACGAGTCGCCGGTGCGCCGGCCCAGCTCGAGCGCGGCCTCCGCGCACCCGCTGGCGTCCCGCAAGGCGCCGACCGTGGTGTGCACCTCGGCGAGATTGGCCAGCATCCGCGCCTCGTGCTGCTCGGCGCCGACGATCCGCAGCAACCGCAGCGACTCCTCGGCCCGCTCGATCGTCTCGGCGTACCGGCCGAAGCGCATCAGGGTGCCGGCCAGGTCGCCGATCGCCAGCGCCTCGGCCAGGGTGTCCCCGCCGTCCCGGGCGGCGTCCACGGCGACCGCGGTGACCGCGAGGCACTCGTCGCTGTGCCCGCTGCCGTTCAGATAGGACATCAGCGCGCGGGCCATGACGTGCGCGTACGCGAAATGCCCGTGCGCGGCGGCATGCCGGACAGTGGCGACCAGATCGGCCCGCTCGGCCTCGGCCCAGCCGGCGGCGGGCACATCGCCGGGCACCGGCACCAGCGGCTCTGCCAGCTTGGCGACCTCGAACCGGGCCGGAGCGACGAAGAAATCCGCGTACGTGACCAGCACGGCGTGCTGGTAGTACGCATGCAGCCGGTCGACAGCGGCGTGTGCCGCCTCCGCAGTCAGCTCGGCCGCCGCCGTCTCCGCCGCGTACGCCCGCACCAGCTCGTGCATCGTGTAGCGCCGGTCCGGGCGTTGGGTGACCAGGTGCCGCCGGGCCAGCGCGCCGACCGCGCGCCGGGTGTCGCCGAG
>Ga0307515_10010935_pt1 | contig 17302 bp, 21 predicted proteins | sample 17_EM_MG_FD_194513 | JGI IMG/M metagenome (GOLD analysis project Ga0307515, IMG submission 194513) | Populus trichocarpa ectomycorrhiza microbial communities from riparian zone in the Pacific Northwest, United States - 17_EM | ecosystem: Host-associated > Plants > Roots > Unclassified | place...
GCCGCCGTCGCGGTGAGATCCACCTCGCCGGAAACGGGATCGGACACGAGTCTCACAGGTGGCGCTCCTTCGGGTCGGCTCCCATGATGTCCCCGCCGCAAGGTCCAACGGGGGAAACCCGGCTACGGACTCGGAACCGTCCCACTGGCGACGCCCATGTCGCCGGGTATGCCGGATGGGGCGCGGGAAGCCATCGTCGCCGGTCTGGAGACGAGGCGCTTCCCCTGCCACGTCGCCATCGAGAACCGGCAGCACGCCTTCGTCAGTCCACAGGGGACTGACGTGGATGGACTCAGTGTTCTGGAGCGTCGAGTTCCCGTGCCCAGTCGCTGAAGTACGCGCGGAGCTCTGCGGGGCTCACTCCGTCGAGCGGGAGCTCCGCATCGGTGAACCTGTCGAGGCTTCGCATCATCGAGGCGAGTACGTGCCGGTCGAATCCATTGTCGATCTCGGTGGCGTGTGCCAGCAGGGTTTGACGTCCGAAGCGTTGTGCGAGCTGGTGGACGTCTGGCGTGAGGACGGGCATGTCGGTCTACCGCCCGTGCTCGGTGAGCAGAGGTGTCCACGCGGCACGGACATCTCGCGGCAGGACCAGGTCGTCCCACAGGTCCGTCAGTAGCGCACCGTCGATGTAGGTGACGATGTCGGCCGGAGTTCCTTCACGCAGGACGATCTCGTAGACGCGCGCCCGCTGACGGCGGTCGTGCAACTCGAAAACTCTGGCCGGTTCCGACCAGTTCAGGTGCAGCGGTAGCACGACGGCTGCGAAGGCCTCGTGGACGGGCAGGCGGTGCAGGTGACTCGGCACGTGGATCACGTGTCCTCGTGCGCTCGGAATCGTGGTGAACGACAACCGTGGCTGGAGGACGAGTTCGAACCCGGCGGCTTCGATGATGCGCTGCGCTGTGGCGAGGGTCGGGGACTTTCGGCCGTGCTCGTACGCCGACAGCGTCGGCCGCGAGGTACCTGCCCGTGAAGCGAGTTCGGCCTGGCTCATTCCGGCGGAGGTCCGCGCTCGCAAGACGAGATCGTTCGACATCGCCACCTCCCTTGGGTATCCGATCGGATACCACCAGTGGGGAGTTGTCGCGTTGGTGCGTCTCGGCGCTCCGCCTACGCTCTCCGTGTGACCGACTACCTCGAAGAGATCGGCGTCGGCCCCTGGCCGGGCGAGCCCCCCGCGGACGAGAAGTACGACCCCGAACTCTTGGCGCAGGGCGACCGCCGCAACGTCCAGGACCAGTACCGGTACTGGACCCGCGACGCCATCGTCGCCGACCTGGACACGAAGCGCTTCCCCTACCACGTCGCCATCGAGAACTGGCAGCACGACTTCAACATCGGCACCGTCGTCCGCAACGCCAACGCGTTCCTCGCCGGGGCCGTCCACATCGTCGGCCGGCGGCGGTGGAACCGCCGCGGCGCGATGGTCACCGACAGGTACCAGCACGTCGTGCACCACGCCACGATCGAGGAGTTCTGCGCCTGGGCGGCAAGGGAGGGGCTCGCGGTCGTCGGCATCGACAACCTGCCGGGGTCGGTGCCGCTGGAGACGACGGCGCTGCCGAAGGCGTGCGTCCTCCTCTTCGGGCAGGAGGGGCCCGGGCTGTCGGCGCCGGCGCGGGAGGCGGCGGCACTTGTCTGCTCGATCGCGCAGTACGGGTCGACGCGCTCGATCAACGCGGGGGTGGCCAGCGGCATCGCGATGCACGCGTGGGTCAGGCAGCACGTCTGGGGCTGACAGGTTGCCGACACTTCAGGCGCGGCTCCACCGCGGATGACGCGACTGTCCGTGCCCCGGTGCGAACGTCCGGTAGCGTGACTTTTGGTTGTGACCAGGGATGTCTACGGTGCTTGGAGGCGCACAGAGGGGCTATCCTGGAATCGGCCATAAGGGATGTCACGGACTTCGGTGTCCCTTAGCAGACAAGCGGCAAGAGTTTCGACAACACCTGAAAAGCTGTACGCTCTAAGTGCCCGAGGCCGGTGCGACTCGCAGCCGCAGACTGCGTGGGTAACGAGCCGAAGCGCGGCACCGTGGGAGGGGGCTCGCCCGACATGATTAAGAAGATTCTGACCTGGGGTGGCTTGGCGTTCCTGGTCTTCTTCATCGCATACCGCCCGAACGAGGCTTCCGGCATCGTCGGCCAGATAGCCAGCGGCATCGGCGATGTCGCACAGGGTATGGGTGACTTCATCGCCGGCGTGGTCATGTGATTGATCCTGATGAGCCCCGCTGAGTTTGGCCGATCGGGCGATCGGGATGGCCGGGACGAGGAGCCGCTGGACGACACGCTTCTCGACGCCGACCTCTTCGACTCGCCCGATCTGGACCCCCCTAGCCCCCGGCGGCCCGTCGACTCCTCGGCTCCTCCTCTTGAGGTGGCCGACGAGGACCTCGACGGTCTGCGCTACGACGCCGCCGGCATGCCCGTCGGCCCCCGCCGGGTCCTTCCGCTTCCGGACGAACCGAGTCCGCTGGCCGCGCGCTACCTGTTCCCCACCGAGAAGTACCGGGGGGAGTGGCGCCGGCACTGGATCCACCTGATGCCCGAGTTCGTCATCGGCGTGCTCGCGACCTTCATCATGGGTTACGTCTCCGGCATGCTCGCCAGCAAGGGCTCCGAGCCCGCGACGGCCGCCGTGGTCGTCGGCTGGCTGCTCGTGCTCGGCTGGGTCGGCTGGCGGGTGATGGACTGGTTCTTCGACCGCTTCATCCTCACCAACAAGCGGGTCATGGTCGTCTCCGGCGTCGTCACGCGCAAGGTCGCGATGATGCCGCTGCTGCGCGTCACCGACATGAAGTACGAGCAGTCCCCGATGGGCCGCATGCTCAATTACGGGACGTTCGTGCTGGAGTCGGCCGGCCAGGACCAGGCGCTGCGCGAGATCAAGCACCTGCCCGACCCGAACGAGCTGTACCTCCAGGTCGTGGAGGAGATGTACGAGCCCGACGCCGTCCAAGCGCGCGTCGAGGGCGAGGAGGAGACGGCGTCGTCGCCGAGCGCGGTCAACGACGCCTGAGTTCCACCGACTTCCCACGCGGACCCCGTGCCCAGGCACGGGGTCCGCTGCCGTCTCAGCCCGAGAGGTGCGCGGCGATCAGTGCGCGGCCGGTCCGCGCGAGCCACGTCGGGAAGTCGAGCAGACCGGGGTGGAGCGCGCGTACGGCGGCGATGTCGGCGCCGTAGCCGCGCTTGTTGAGCCAGGTGTGCGCGACCGCGCCCGCCTCGCTGAACTCCCGCAGCGCGGCGACGGGGATGTTCACGTACGGCAGCTCGATCCCGAGCGACCCGCCGATCAGCCCGGCCACCCGGACGGGCGTGAGCGCGTCCCCGGCGAGTTCCAGCTCGCGCCCGATCCACTCGCCCGGCGCGGCGAACGCCAGGGCCGCGAAGGCGCCCACGTCGTCGACGGCGAGCACCTGCTGGGCGACGTCGGGCGCGAGCGCGGTGGTCAGGGCGCCGTCGCGGAGGTAGTAGCCGCCGCTGTAGTTCTCCATGAACGAGACCGGGCGCAGCACGGTCGCGGGCAGGCCGAGTTCGGCGATCCGGCGCTCGATGCGCCACTTGCTGACCAGGTTCGCGGGCAGCGCCTCGGTCTCGTGGCGTTCGGCGCCGCCGACGGAGCTGTACACCAGGTGGGCGACGCCGGCCCGGTGCGCGGCCTCGGCGACGTTGGCGCCCCAGCGGACCTCCTCCTCGGCGCTGAAGTCCGGCGCGGTCCCGGGTGAGCCGACCGTGGGCTGCACGCTGAACACGCCGTGAGCGCCGTCGAAGGCGGCGTCGAGCGAGCGCGGGTCGGCCATGTCGGCGCGGACGACGTGTGCGCCGGCGAAGGCCTCGGCGGCGGCGGGCGAGCCTGGGTCGCGGGTCAGCGCGGTCACCGCCCACCCGGCGGCGAGCAGGTGTGCGGTGACGGCGCGGCCCTGCGTGCCGGTGGCGCCGACGACGGCGATGGTCTTGCCTGTTGACACGGGGTCTCCTAAATGGGGTGGTCCTTCGTTTAGTCCGGGCTACGATATGGGGGCCCACCCCACTTTGTCAACGGAGGCTCGATGCGCGCCGACGCCCGCCGCAACCGCGACCGGATCCTCACCGCCGCCGCGGCTGCGGTCGCCGAGCAGGGCGCCGAGGCCTCCCTTGAGGACATCGCACGCAAGGCCGGCGTCGGCTCGGCGACCCTGCACCGCCACTTCCCGTCCCGCCGCGAGCTCCTCGAAGCCGTCTTCACCGACCGCGTCGACGCCCTCTGCGCACACGCCGCCGGCACCCCCGCCGAAGCCGAACCCGGCGCGGCCCTCGCCGACTGGCTCCTCGCCGTCGGCGCCCACGCCGCCGCCAACCGCGGCCTCGGCGCCGCCCTCGCCCACGGCGCCGACCCCTCGTTCGGCGCCACCTGCCACGCCAGGATCCTCGACGCGGCGACGCCCCTCTTCGCCCGCGCCACGGCCGCCGGGGCGATCCGGCCGGGCGTGTCGGTCACCGACGTCCTCACCGTCGTCGCCGCCGTCTCGACCGCCACCGAGCACCACCCCGACGGCCCCGGAGAGGCCCGGAGACTCCTCGCGCTCACCCTCGACGGGGTGCGCCCGCGCTGAGCTGTGCGAACACCGACAGAATTTTCATGGGATCCTCAGCAACCTCCACTACCCTCCATCGCGTTTACCCCCATGGACCCCCGGGAGACGAGTGGAATCGAAGACGAAGATCGAGGCCGACTTCCGTGACTTCGTCACGGCGCGGTCGGCTGCCCTGCACCGGTCGGCGTACCTGCTGACCGGTAACTGGGCGACGGCCGAGGACCTGGTGCAGACCGCTTTGACGAAGACCTACCTCGCCTGGCGGCGCATCGGCGACATCGGATCGGTCGAGGCCTACGCCCGGCGCGTCCTGTACACGACGAACGTCAGCTGGTGGCGCCGGATGTGGCGCAACGAGCATCCGACCGAGCAGATGCCCGAGAGGCCGGGCGGCGACGACCACGCCGACGCCCACGTCGAACGGGACCTGATGTGGCGTTTCGTGTGCAAGCTGCCGCCGAAGCAGCGGGCCGTGCTCGTCTTGCGGTTCTACGAGGACATGTCGGAGTCGGAAACGGCGAGCCTGCTGGGCATCGCAGCCGGCACCGTCAAGAGCCAGTGCTCGCGGGCACTGGCGAACCTGCGCAACCAGCTGGCGGTCGCCGGCATCGAGATGCAGGCCACGGATCGACGAGGAAGGAGGCCGGCGGCGTGACAAGGGAGTTGGAGCGCGTACTTCGCGCGACGTTCGAGGACCGCACGCAACCGGTCCCGCAGCAGTCCGACGGGCTCGCCGACGTCGTCATCGGCCGCGCGCGCGGCGTCCGGCGGCGCAGGGCGCTGGCCGGGAGCGCCTCGGCGCTGGTCCTGGTCGTCCTCGCCGGTCTGGGGCTCGTGTTGGGGAAGATGCCGTTCGCCGCACCTGAGGAGAAGGCCCCCAGCGGCGACAACCTGCCCATCCCCGTCATCCAGGGACTCGACGTGGCCGTTCCGAACCCTTCGGACAAGTCGGGGCCCTACCTCCAGGCGGGCGACGGCACCCGCGTGCCGCTGCCGAAGGACCAGAAGATCGGCGACGCCCTCCGCCTCCCCGGCGGCTTCCTCGCGATCACCACCAAGGACGAGAACGGCACCCTCGCCTACTACCCCACCTCCGGTCCGGCCAAGGAGATCGCCAACGGCAAGGCCCTCGCGATGGCGCTCGATCCCACCGGCAGGCAGGTCGCGGTGACCCGTGCCGAAGGCGGCGGCGTCCGGCTCGACGTGTACACGCTCGACGGGACGGTCGTCAGCACCGACCAGTTCAAGGACGGGGATGTCCTCGCCGGCTGGAGCGGTGACCTGGTCATGTTCCAGAACGACATCGGCGTGACGGCCTGGAACTCGATCGACCGCAGTCGGGTCGACTCTCCCTCGGAGAAGCTCATGCGCTTCCTGGGGACGACGGTCGACTGGAGCACCTACGTGACCTACGAAGACCCCGAGAAGACCTGTACCGCCAAGGTCTTCCCGCTGGAGGCCTTCAGGGTCGGCGAGAAGTACTGCTACGGCGAGATCCCCGCCACCGAGAGGATGGTGTCGCCGGAAGGCGAGTGGGTCGTCGCGCGCGGCATGAACGGGCCGGACCGTCCCGACGAGCTCGTCCGCACGCACTTGACGAACGATCTGATCTCGCCGGGCCCGGGCAGCATGGCCAACCTGGGCATCATCGACGTCCAGGACTGGCTCTGGGAGGACGACGACAGTCTCATCTACCGCACCTCCGAGGGCTGGTTCCGGCTCGATCTCTACGGCAGCCTGATCGAACCGCTGCCGATCCCGCAGGGATCCTCGGCCTACCCCGTACCCCGTGCCTTCGTCGGGTGACCGCCGTCGCCCCTGACGACCGTTCCCGCACCACGGCGTGAACGCGGTGCTATCCATATGTCGTGAATGGAATCGGACTCGTCGGCGAGGCGTTCGTGACGCTCTTCGTCATCATGGACCCTCCCGGCGTGGTGCCGATCTTCCTCGCGCTGACCGGCGCGATGGACGCCAAGGCGCGCAGCAAGGCCGCCTTCCAGGCGACGCTGCTGTCCCTCGGCGTGATCAGCCTGTTCGCGCTCGCCGGCAAGCAGATCCTGCACTACCTGGGCGTCGACCTGCCCGCGCTCCAGGGCGCGGGCGGTCTGCTGCTCCTGCTCGTCGCGCTCGAACTGCTGACGGGCAAGGCCGACGACCCCACGCAGAACGGGGCCTCCAACGTGGCACTGGTGCCGCTGGGCACGCCGCTGCTGGCCGGGCCGGGTGCGATCGTCGCGGTCATCCTGTTCGTGCAGGACGCCGACAACGCGGGCGGGTACGGCGGTTACATCGCGGTCGCGCTGGCGATCCTGGGCGTGCACATCGGGATCTACCTGGCGATGCGGTTCTCGTCAGTGATCGTGCGCGTCATCAAGCGCGGCGGCATCGAGGTCCTCACCCGCATCGCGGGCCTTCTGCTCGCGGCCATCGCGGTCCAGCTCATCGCCGCCTCGATCTTCGGCTACATCGAGCTTTTCAAGAGTTGAGGTCCTGCGGCGGTAGATGACCGCCACGCCGGAGTCCAGGTCGATGCGGTCCATCTGCATGCCGTTGCCGATGTCCTCCCGCATGTTCTCCTGCTCTTGGATGAGCTCGGTCTGCTTGCGGCGTGCGGGCTGCACGAAACCTTCGAGCTCGGCGAGACCGGCCGACATGGCCGCCACACTCGAATCGTTGTCGTCGCCTCCGCGCAACCAGCGCAGTAGACCCATTTGTTCGCTCCTCCCAAGCAGGTACCCGTCGATTGTGACACCTGCCGGGGCACCTTGTCCCCACCCGAAGGGGCGTGATCGGGGAAGGGCCGCCGTCCGGTCGGCCCGGGCCGGGGATAAGGGCGGTGCGGTCGGCTAACGACCTGCTGTGCTGGCAGTTCGGGCACAGGCCCCAGTAGGTCACTTCGGCCTCTTCGATCTTGAAGCCCCGGGCGAGCGCCGGCTCCAGGCAGGGGGCCTCGTCCTCGGCGATCTCGACGTCGCAGACCTCGCCGCACTGGCGGCACACGAGATGGTGGTGGCTGTCGCCGACGCGCGCCTCGTAGCGCGTGTGGCTGCCCGCGGGCTCGATGCGCCGGGCGAGGCCGACGTCGGTGAGCGCGTTGAGCACGTCGTAGGCGGCCTGCGTGGACAGGGAGCTAACCCTGCGGCGGGCCCTGGTGATGATCTCGTCGACCTCGGGATGCCCGCCCTCTTGGAGCACGTCGAGCACCGCGAGTCGCTGCCGGGTGACTCGCAATCCATGGGATCGCAGTAGACGCTCGCTCTGCACGATTCCGACACTTTCATGTGCGGTGGAAGGGGTCAAATCCAAATGGGACCTTACCGGCGTGATCAGTGACACCGAAACGGCCGGAACCGCCGCGCGAGCGCAGATGGTGTTGAATGGGTCGATGCCCGATACTGTCGACGGCCTGCCCCTCCATCCCCTTCTCGTTCACTTCCCGCTCGTCCTGGTGCCGCTGCTCGTTCTGCTCGTAGTCCTGTACGCGCTGATCCCCCCGCTGCGCAAACGCGTCGGCTGGGCGGTGCTCGTGCTGGCGGTCCTGGCGCCGGTGGCGGTGTTCTTCGCGCGCTGGGCGGGGAAGTCATTCGCTGATTCAGTGCTCGCTGCGCTGCCGCCCGCCGAGGTCGACGCGAAGACCGACGCGATCAACGAGCACGAGATGTTCGGCGACTGGCTGCTGTGGGTGACGATCGGCGTGCTGCCGCTGTTCCTTCTGTTCGGCGCGCTCGAACGCGGCCGGCGCAGCGCCCTGGCGCGCGCGACCGAGCGGCCCTTCGCGAAGAAGGCCGACGAGGACGGCGACACCCCCGCTCCGCCCAAGCCGAACGACGACCCGGCGGCGGGTGGGCGCAAACTCATCATGATCGTCTTCGGTCTGCTGATGATCGCGACGGCCGCGGCGGCGGGTTACCTGGCGTTCAAGGCGGGGGAGACGGGCGCGCGGGCGCACTGGGGCTGAGGGCGCCGGGCGGCGAGGTTCGCGCCGCCCGAACCGGCGCAGTAGCTTTAATGCCTCCAGCCGCCCAGACCAGCAGGGGTCTTTTCGCCGTGAACAGCTCCTCCCTACCCGGCGGTTCGCGCGTGAAGCGCCCGACCATGGTCGACGTCGCGCGCCATGCCGGGGTGAGCCTGAAGACCGTCTCCCGCGTGGTCAACGCCGAGCCGACGGTCAACACCGAGCTCGTCGACCGCGTCCTCGCCTCCGTCGCCGCCCTGGGCTTCCAGCGCAACCAGCTCGCCAGCACCCTGCGGGCCGGACGCCGCACGGCCACCGTCGGCCTGGTCATCGAGGAGCTCGCCAACCCCTTCTACTCCACGATCGCGTCCGTCGCGGCCGAGGTCGCCGCCCGCCACGACACGATGCTCATCACCGCCAGCTCCGAGGAGGACCCCGAGGCCGAGCGCAGGCTCGTCTTCGACCTCTGCTCGCGGCGGGTCGACGGCCTGCTCGTGGTCCCGGCCGGCGCGGACCACTCGTTCCTGCGGCCCGAGGTGGAGATGGGCGTCCAGGTCGTGTTCCTCGACAGGCCCAGCGGCGGCCTGCCCGCCGACACCGTCCTCATCGACAACCGCGGGGGCGCGCGCGAGGCCGTCGCCGCGCTGATCGCCGCCGGGCACCGGCGGATCGCCGTGCTGCTCGACTCGGTGGCCGTCTACACGATGCGCGAGCGCCTCGAAGGCGTGCGCGACGCCCTTGAGGACGCGCGCCTCCCGCCGGAGGTCGCGCGGATCGCCGAAGGCGTCGCCGACCCGGCGCGCGCGGCGGAGACGGTCGCCGGGCTGCTCGACGGCCCGAACCCGCCGACGGCGTTCTTCGCGGTCAACAACAGGATCACCGTCGGCGCGGTGCAGGAGCTGTGGCGGCGGGGAAGCGGGGCGGAGCTGGTCGGATTCGACGACTTCGAACTCTCGCACCTCATGCCGCGTCCGCTGACGGTCGTCGCCTACGACACCGCGGCGATGGCGCGGCGGGCGACGGAGATGCTCTTCGACCGGATCAGGGGCGACCGCTCGGCGCCGCGTACCGAGGTCCTCGGCACGCGGCTGGTGTGGCGCGGGGTCCGGCGCTAGTTCACGGCCCGGATGATGATCACGAGCAGCAGGATCAGCATCACCGACCCGAAGACGATGCCCAGTCCGACGCTGAACGTCCTGGCCGAGCGCTCGGCGGCGTCGGCGGTACCGGCGTCCTGCGCGGGCATCCGCCGCGGCGGAGCGGCGTTGACGACGACCGGCACGCGCCAGCCCCGCGGGGGCGGCGTGGCGCGTGGAGGACCGTCGTAGCGAGGTGACGGCGCCGCGTGCGGCACCACCACCTCCATGTTCCCGGCGTCGCCGCCTTCAGCGGGGCGACGCCATACCGCGTCTGAATCGGTCACGGTGTCGATGGTATTACTCGGCCGCGCCTTCACCGGCGGGCCGACGGCGGCGGCGGCGACGCGGGCGCGTCGACGAGCCCTCACCGGCGGGAGCCTGCGAAGTGCTGTCACCGGACGCGGCCTGCGCCCCGCCCTCTTCGGCGGTCACCTTGCGGCGTGTGCGCGCACGGCGCGGCTTCTGCTCGCCCTCGGACGACTCGGCCGGAGCCGAGACCGGGGGACGCTCGCCGCCGCGCTCACCCGAAGGCTTGCCACGGCCGCCGCCACCGCGACGCTTGTTGCGGCCACCGGCGTGCTTGCCGCCCTCGACGTCGATGTTCTTCTCGGCGAGAAGCCCTTCGCGCTGACGGTCCTTGGTGGGGAGCTCGCCCGTGATGTCGGTCGGGATGTCGAGATCGGTGTAGAGGTGGTCGGAGGTGTGGTAGGTCTCCAGCGGTGACGGGAGATCCAGGTTGAGCGTCTTGTCGATGATCTTCCAGCGGGGAGTGTCCTCCCAGTTCACGAAGGTCACCGCGACACCCGTGGCGCCCGCGCGGCCGGTGCGGCCGATGCGGTGGACGTAGGTGTCGGCGTCGTCGGGGCTGTCGTAGTTGATGACGTGGGTGACGTCGCTGACGTCGAGGCCGCGGGCGGCCACGTCGGTGGCGACGAGCACGTCGATCTTCCCGCTGCGGAAGGCCCGGAGGGCCCGCTCGCGGGCGCTCTGGCCCAGGTCGCCGTGGACGGCGGCGACCGCGAAGCCGCGGAAGTCGAGGTCGTCGGCGATGCGCTGGGTGTGGCGCTTCGTGCGCGAGAAGACGATCGTCAGACCGCGGCCGTTCGCCTGGAGGATCCGGGAGAGGACCTCGATCTTGTTGAGCGAGTGGGTGAGGTAGGCCAGCTGCTTCACCTGCCCGCTGGGGGCGGTGTCGACGGCCACGTCGGCGTGGATCGTCACCGGCTGGTACTGGTAGCGGCGGGCCAGGGCCACGATCGCGTCCGGCATCGTCGCCGAGAACAGCATCGTCTGGCGCTCGTCGGGGAGCTGCTTGAGGAGCTTCTCCACGTCGTCGGCGAAACCGAGGTCGAGCATCCGGTCGGCCTCGTCGAGGACGACCACGCCGACCCCGTCGAGCCGCAGGTGCTTGGACTTCATCAGGTCGATGAGCCGGCCGGGCGTGCCGACGACGATCTCGACGCCGGTGCGCAGCGCCTCGATCTGCGGTTCATAGGCGCGGCCGCCGTAGACGGGCAGCACGCGGACGCCGCGGAGTTTCCCGGCGATCTCGATGTCGCGAGAGACCTGGAGGCCCAGCTCGCGGGTGGGGACGACGACGAGCGCCTGCGGGCGGCCGTCGGCGCCCTCATCCGGTCCGAGCACGCGCTCAAGGATCGGGATGCCGAAGCCGAGGGTCTTGCCGGTGCCGGTGGGCGCGCGTCCGATGACGTCGGCGCCGCGCATCGCGATCGGGATCGCGTACTCCTGAATGGCGAACGCGCGGCTGATGCCGACGGCGTCCAGTGCCTCGACGGTCTCGGCGCGCACGCCCAGCTCCGCGAGGGTCGGGCTGTCTTCACGCACGGGCGCGACCGGAGCCAGAGTTCCGATCGCGGCGTCGTTGTCGCCCGGGGGTTGGTTTTCTGTATCGCTGTACAGTGCAGAATTCCTAACTGATTTTCGGCCGCCGAAGACGTCTCGCCCTGCTTGTTCGGCACGGCTCGGTTCCCTCGGCATCACAGGCCGTTCGGCACCCAGGGGCACCCCGGGCGGCTGGTGATCCGGCGTTCACGCGGATCTAAACTCCTCCATCGTACGTGCTCCGGGGAAAATAGCCACCTTGAGCAGGTGTGGGGGGTAATGGGGTTCACCCTCGGACCGGGGTTTCCCCGCCTGGACGGACCCGCGCGAAAACCTCGTCCGCACCCGGGCGCCGACCGCCCCGAAGCTATAACCTTCCACCGTGTCCACACCTGCACCGGTACCCGCCTCTGACCCCACCCCCGCCGAAGCGCCGTCCGCCGAGGCCGTCGGCGACCTCCTCGGGGCCCTCGCGTACGGGTCCCTCGTCGCCTTCGACCGCATGGCGGCCGACGCGCGCCTCGCGCCCGACCTGCGGCGGCGGGCCGCGCTGTCGACGATGGCCGGCGCCGAGATCGCCAACTACCGGCGCCTGACCGACCGCATTGAGGAGCTGGGCGCCGACGCCTCGGAGGTCATGGAGCCCTTCGTCGCCGCGCTCGACGACTTCCACGAGGCCACCGCCCCGCGCGACTGGCTGGAAGGCCTGGTCAAGGCCTATGTCGGCGACGGCATCGCCGACGACTTCTACCGCGAGATCGCCAACTTCCTCGAACCCGGCGACCGGGACCTGGTCCTTGAGGTCCTGCACGACTCGACCTACACCGAGTTCGCCGTCGCCGAGATCCGCGCGGCCCTGGAGACCGACCCGAAGCTCGCCAACCGCCTCGCGCTGTGGGCGCGCCGGCTCGTCGGGGAGGCCCTGACGCAGGCGCAGCGGGTCGCCGCCGAGCGCGACGCCCTCACCGACCTCGTGGTCGCCGGCAGCGGCGACCTCGCGGGCATCGGCGCCCTCTTCCGCCGCCTCACACAGGCGCACGCCGACCGGATGGGCGCGGTCGGCCTCAACAACTAGCGGGCACGGAAAACGGCCGGGGAGGGCGTCCCCGGCCGTTTAACGACAGGCCTAGCTGACGGTGAAGCCGACCGGGCGCTGCGTCTGCTCGCTGATCTCCACGTAGGCGATCTTTCCGACGGCGACGAAGATCTGCTTGCCGCTCTTGTCGGTAAGGCTCAGCACGCCGTTGTCCTCACTGAGGGCCTGCGAGACGGCCTTGGCCACCTCGTCGGCCGACTGGTCGCTGTCGAGCACCAGTTCTCGCGGCGCGTACTGCACGCCGATCTTGACCTCCACGGGCCCCTCCTTTGATCGTCCGGTCAAAGGCTAGCCGCCCGGGGCGGCGGTCGGCCTCACCGGCCGGTGTTGTCCTCATCGCGCGTGTCTTCGGGAATTTGCAGCGGGAACCGTGAAATGCCGCGCCACGACAGGGTCGCCATCAATTCGATGGCCTCCTCCTTCGGCACGGCCCGCTTCGAGGCGAGCCAGTAGCGCGCGGCGATCTCGGCGGCGCCGGTGAGCCCGACGGCGAGGAGCTCGGCGCGCTGCCGGGTCGCGCCGGTGTCGCCCATGATCGTCTCGGCGATCGCCGTGCTGCACCCGCGCTCGACGGCCTCCATGCGCTCGGCGACCGCGGGGTCGTTGCGCAGGTCGGACTCGAACACGAGCCGGAAGGCCTCGCCCTGGGCGTCGACGAAGTCGAAGTAGGCCTGCATCGCGCGGTGCACGCGCTCCTTGTTGTCCGAGGTCCCGACCATCGCGCCGCGAACGGTCGACACCAGGGCCTCGCCGTGCACGTCGAGCAGCGCCAGGTACAGGTCGAGCTTGCTCGGGAAGTGCTGGTAGAGGACGGGCTTGCTCACCCCGGCGCGCTCGGCGATGTCGTCCATCGCGGCGGCGTGGTAGCCGCGCGTCACGAACACCTCCTGGGCCGCCTCAAGGAGCTGGCGTCGCCGCTCCGGTCGGGGCATTCGGACACTGCGGCCGTCAGTGAGCGCCATGTGTATTCGGCGGTCCCGGTCCTGTGCGGGATGCGCCTCCTCCTCTCGGTCCTTAACGGTAGCCGCAAGCCATGATCTGGGGGAGGGGCGCGGTGCACGCGCTTTTCGGGCCCGCCGCCACCACGCTCGGTTAGCGCGGGCGGCACGTTGGCGGTAACCTGCTGACAGGCCGGGCGAGGAGAATGTCGTGTACGAACAGGATCGGCGTGATTCCGACGTGGGTCGCGACCTGGACGAGAAGGCAGCCGTGGCACCACGGCGCAGGTACGAGGCTTCACGGCGTTCCGCCGAGCCCGACCTCGCCGACCCTCCCGTGCCCGATCTCCCCGCACCCCGCCCGCCCCGGCGCCACCGCTACGCCGACGAGAGCGCGCCCGCCGCGTCCCGTCCCGCCGACATGCCCACGGTCCCCGTCCTCGCGCCCGAACCCGAGGTCGACCGGGCCCAGCTCAACCGGATAGCGCAGTTCTTCCGCGGCGCCGAGACCGAGAAGGCCAAGGACAAGCCCAAGACCGAGCCCGCACCGGCGCCGCCGCGAGAAGGCGCCTCGGTCTGGAACACCCAGGCCACCCAGGAGCTCAAGCCCTACATCCCCGAGCAGACCGGCGAATCGCGCGTCAACGGCAGCGCCCAGGTCGAAGACGACGAGGCCGTGCTCATCGCCGTCCGCGAACTCACCGGCGTGCACGACGCCGAGCTCTACACCGACCCGACCGGCGCCCGCCGCCTGCGCCTCGACCTCGACACCGCCGCCGACCCCGACGCGGTCACGGCCAAGGCCACGCGCCTGCTCGCCGACCGGCTCGGCGTACGCGCCCAGCCGCGCACCACGCAGGCCTACCACTTCCCGCGCCCGGTCGGCCCCGGCGGCACCCAGACCCGCGCGGTCGTCGAGCAGGTCCAGGTGTCCACGTCGGGCTTCGAGACGACCGTCGAGGTCGGCCTGAACGTCGAGGGCCACCGCGCCGTCGGCCGCGCCACCGGCCCGGCCGTCGACTGGCACGTGCTGCGCACGACCGCCGACGCCACCATCGACGCCGTCGCGAGCCTCCTGGGCAACCGCGGCCGCTGCGTCGTCGAGCACGCCTCGGTCGTGCCCGCGGGCGCGCTGCGCGTCGCCGTCGTCGTCGTCCTGCTGCTCACCGAGGCCGGCGCCGAGCAACTCGCCGGAGCCGCTCCTGTCGCCGGGGACAACCGGCAGGCCATGGTCCACGCGACCATGTCCGCCCTCAACCGCCGCTTGGAGGTCCTGCTGCCGTGAAGCGAGCCGTGATCGCGCCCGACGAGGCGGTGCCGCCCATCCTGGTGCAGCACGAACCCTGGGCCGGTCGCGACCACCTCATCGACGGCGCGCACACCTTCGTCCGCGAGACCCCCGGCCGCCGCTCCGGCACCGAACCGGCCATCTACGTCCACGGACTCGGCGGGTCGGCGCAGAACTGGACCGACCTCGCCGACGTCCTCGCCGACCGCCTCGACGGCCAGGCGATCGACCTGCCCGGCTTCGGCCGCAGCGAACCCAGCCGCCGCTACACGATCCCCGCGATGGCCGACCGCGTCATCAGCTGGATCGAGTACGCCGACCGCGGCCCGGTCCACCTCTTCGGCAACTCCCTCGGCGGGGCCGTCTCGGTCTACGTCGCCGGGAAACGCCCCGAACTCGTCAAGACGCTCACCCTCATCTCGCCGGCGATGCCCTTCGTCGACCCCCGCCGCTCCCGCCACGGACGCCTCGTCCCGCTGCTCGCCATCCCGCGCGCCGACCGCCTCGCCGTCCGCGCGCTCGCCCGGATGACGCCCAGCCAGCTCGTCGACCAGGTCGCCGAGAACTGCTGGGCCGACCCGACGACGATCACCGAGGTCCGCCGCGCCGAGGCGCTCACCGAGCTTGAGTACCGGATGAGCCTCCCGTGGCACGCCGACGCCTATGTGCGCAGTTTCCGCGGGCTCGTGTCGAGCTTCATCCGGGCCTACCTGCCCGGCGCGGGGTCGCTGTGGCGGCTCGCCGCGCAGGTCACCGCGCCCACCCTGGTCATCTGGGGCAAGCAGGACAGGCTCGTCGACGTCAGGCTCGCGCCGCAGGTCGCGCGGACCATCCCGGACGCCCGGATGCTGATCTTGGACAAGGTCGGTCATGTCGCGCAAATGGAGGCGCCACGCGCCGTCGCGCGTGCCGTAGTAGGCATGCTCGATGAGATCGCCCCCTATATTGGAGCCGATGTCGACGACACGCCGAGCGGTGCGCCCGCAGCAACGACAGCCGAGCCGCAGCCAGGTTAGGCGGGCCCGGCGTCGACGCGCGCGCCTGCGCCGCACGGCACTCCTGGCGATCACGCTGGCCAGCGTCGTCCTCCTGACGATCGCGGTCTTCCGCTCCGGTGACGACACCCGGGCCGAGGACGACGCGGCACCGGCGCCCGCCGCCTCATCGCCCGCTCTGGACAGCCCGGTCGCGCCACCGCTGAGCCAGCCGCCCGCGGCCCCGCCGGACGTGGTGGAGAAGGGTAACGGCAAGTGGACGTACGCCCCGGGCGGCGGTGAGCGGCACGGCAAGGCCGGGCAGCTGATGCGCTACCGGGTCGCCGTCGAAGGCGGCATCGACCAGGACCTCGACGCGTTCGCGGAGGCCGTCGAAGAGGTCTTCGCCGACGAGCGCGGCTGGACCGCCGGGAAGCAGTGGCGGCTTCAGCGGGTCGGCAAGGGCGAGAGCCACGACTTCACCATCTACCTGGCCTCACCCAAGACCCGCACCGTGCTGTGCGCCTCGGACGACACGTTCACCTCGTGCCGCAACGGTGACGCCGTGGTGATCAACCTGGCGCGCTGGCTGCTCGGGATCGAGGACTACGGCGCCGGGATGGACGTGTACCGGCAGTACGTGATCAACCACGAGAGCGGGCACGCGCTCGGGCACGGACACGAGCTCTGCCCGAAGGAGGGCGAGCCCGCACCGGTCATGCAGCAGCAGACGCTGGGGATGCACGGGTGCGAGGCGAACGCGTGGCCGTACCCGGACGGCGAGGAGTACTGGGGCGGGCCGCCGGGGGAGTACTAACCCCGCAGCTGCCCTCTCCGCCGGGCGAGGTACGCCGTCTCGCCCGCGTTCCCCGCCAGCTCGATCGCCTTGTCGTAGGCGTCCCTCGCCTCTCCGCTTCTTCCCATCCGTCGCAGCAGCTCGGCCCGCGTCGCGTGGAACGCGTGGTACCCCTCCAGAGGCAGCCCGTCGACCTCAGCGAGCGCCACCTGCGGCCCGTCGAGCTCCGCGATCGCGATCGCCCGGTTGAGGCGCACGATCGGCGACGGGTCCAGGCGCACCAGCAGGTCGTACAGCGCGGCCACCTGCGACCAGTCGGTGTCGCGGATGTCCCGGGCGTCGGTGTGGACCGCGTTGATCGCCGCCAGGACCTGGTACCGCCCCGGCGCCTCGCCGGAGGCGAGCCGGGCGCGTACCAGCGCGTGCCCTTCGGCGATCAGCTCGCGATCCCAGGAGCCGCGGTCCTGCTCGTCGAGGGCGACGAGCTCGCCGCCGGCCGACACGCGCGCGTCGCGGCGGGCCTCGATCAGCAGCATCAGCGCCAGTAGTCCGGTGACCTCGCCGTCGGCGGGCATGAGGCCGCGGAGGAGCCGTGTCAGCCGGATCGCCTCGGCGGTCAGGTCGCCGCGGACGGCCTCCTGGTCCGGCCCGGAGGCGAGGTAGCCCTCGTTGAAGATCAGGTAGAGGAC